>OLKV01000206.1_pt1 | contig 77808 bp, 59 predicted proteins | sample 1604391 | NCBI WGS metagenome assembly OLKV01 (sample SAMEA104055711, study PRJEB20765) | soil metagenome | isolation source: soil | reverse complement strand
CACTCATAATCTTTTGGTCCCTGGTTCGAGCCCAGGTGGGCGCACTGACTTACCTTTAAAGAGGTGTAAAATCCCTTAAATCGCTGATTTAAGGGGTTTTTTCATTAATTGGAGTATGTTGTAGTCGCTTAATAATTTAAGCCAATTTCCAGTCTGGTCGTTCATAATGACAGGTATAGCCATAAGGATTTTTCTGCAAATAATCCTGGTGCTCAGCTTCAGCGTTCCAAAAATCAGATGCGGGTAATACCTCAGTAACAATTTTCCCCGGCCATACACCAGAAGCATCCATTTCTGCAATCAAAGCTTTTGCTATGTCGTGCTGGGCTTCATTGGTATAAAAAATGGCCGACCGATAAGATGTTCCAATGTCATTCCCCTGCCTGTTACGTGTAGTTGGGTCGTGAATCAGAAAGAAATATTCTAACAGTTTACGGTAGGGGAGTTGTGCAGGATCAAATATAATTTCAATGCCTTCAGCATGTGTTCCGTGGTTTCGGTAGGTGGCGTCTTTAACATCTCCGCCGGTATAACCTACCACAGTTGATGTTACACCAGGCTGATGCCTGATCAATTCTTCTACGCCCCAAAAACATCCCCCAGCTAAAATGGCCTTTTCAGTATTCATATTCATCGTTTTTAATATTAAGCTAAAATACAACTAAGAAAATGTCTTTGTTTCATAGTAGTATCAAAGTTTACATTTTTAATAATTAATTCTGCTTTGCGTCAAACTGTCGCCAAAACTTAAACCAGCAGGCGTATGTTTTGTCCGTCCGGTTTGGGATACCGAACAGATTCGGACGGCCGGACACGATTGGGGTATAGTTTGCGTACTGTCTTCGCAAGATTTCCCGAATAGCACCTGCTGCCGGAACGATGCTAATTATTATAAATTGCATATATTTGTTTAACCCTGAAATTTATCACAGATGAAATCATTTCTATTAAAAGTAGAACTTCATCATGACAAGGCCCCTTACGATTATGATAATCTACACAAACAATTTTACGCCGTAGGCTTTTACCGGACGATCTTATTAAAGGACGGCCATTGGTATGACTTACCCCACGGCGAGTACATTTATAATTCGGACGACGATTTATTGTACGTTTTGGATTTTGTAAGAGGCTCAATTAACCTGGCAATACCCGGTATAGCTGAGGCCTGTTACGCCAGCAGAAAGCAAAAAAGCTATTCCATTACCTTAGCCGAATCGGAGGGCGTTTCAGCACTTGATACCTATAAAACCAAGTACGTTTTATATCGTGCAAACCGGCGTAGTAAACTTCCTCCGGGCGTTGTGCTTGTGTAGATTAGGAATGCTTAATTTTAGGAGTAAGTTACGCTATTTATACAGTTTTTATATTGATGCTGATAATTGATAGTGGTATCTTTATTAAATATATCGCCATTGCAACACGAATAACCTGTTATCATTAAAATAATACTGATGAAAGAATTAATCCTGATTGCCGTCATCTCGTTATTTGCCGCAAGTGTAAATGCCCAAAACCCGGGGCCAAACGAATTACATTGTACCGAAGAAGCCTTTACTTTTAGAGCGAACATCCGGCAGGGCTGGCATTTTAGTGCGCCCGCGATGGGGGCTTCGGTGATAGAAAAAAGTACTTCAACCTATGCACGGAGCTGGAATTTTAAATCGACAGATGATTTGCCCCAATTACCTCCCAATGCAGAAAGACAGGCTAATGCAAACGGCTTTAACGAGTTAGTTACCTTACCAACCCGAAACATTACCTTTTACCACTTATTGTACCATGTTAACATAGCTGATCAGCTTAAATATTTATTCCCCGGCAATTTTCAACACCCTTATCAAACAACAGGGGAGGAATCAAAAAAACTCATTATTCAGGATCAGATTCAGGTGCTTCAGTGATGGAATTGTGGCTGCATATCGTCTTGTATAGTTCGAGATTGCTTCGTCGTACAATAAACCGGGCACCTATTACTGGTCTAAGTTTTCAACTTAGACCTAAAATGTGTTAAGCTTTCAGCTTAACAATATAACTGGTAGTAAACTTTTTTCTTAGCGTTTGTTTTTGCAAGCAGAATGCTTGCCACATTATAGGACTAAGTTACGCTATCGCTAAGACCAGTAGGGGATAAAGATCGCATACATATTCATTTCAGCCTATCAGGTATGCAATTTCATTCGGGTTGTATCAATATAGTATCGTTACTGAGCCGCTAAAAGTCTGTGTGTTATTTTTGGCGTTGATTATGTAATAATATGCACCTGTAGGTAGTTTCTGGCCACGATAATGGCCATCCCATGCTGTGGCATAACCTTTACTTTGGTAAATCATCGCCCCATACCGGTTGAATATTTTTACTAAGGCTGTAGCATCCAACCCCTGAACGTCCCAAACATCATTTATACCATCGTCATTAGGGGTAAAGGTATTCGGTATAAACACTTCAGGGCATTGCTCGGTTATGTGTATTTGCCGTATTGCCTGGCAGCCGTTGGCATCGGTTACGGTTAAAGCTACCGTTTGTGGGTAAGTTACATTAAAGGTTTGTCCGCCCGGAACATTATTCCAGGCATATTCAAAGAAGCCAGCAGGCGCGGTAAGCGTTACAATTTGCTGTTTATAAGTGCAGATGGTAGTGTCACGAACGTTTATTACCGGGTTGTTCAGGAAAGCCACATTGATACTTGTATCCGCCTTGCAGCCGCTTGTTGTGGTGAGCGTAGCGGTATACATACCAGATGCTGACACACTGATCTCGTCTGAAGTCTCACCTGTTGACCATTTTATTGTACCGTCTGAGTGAACTGCTTTAAGCGTAACACTTTGACCCTGGCACAGTGTAGTGTTTACCTGTTGCTGTATAAAGAGGGTTTGTACATTGAAAGACAATTGAACAGCATTTGATGTTTCGCTGCACGTTTGGCCATTGGTGCTGCTGGTATTACTTACGATGACGGCCGTATAAGTACCTGCCACATTAGTGGTGATACTACCCTGGTTATTGTAAGCAGGTACCAATACATTATCCTTATACCAATTGATGGTATAAAAAGGATCAAGCGCGGCAGACAGACCTAAGGTGGCGTTATCACCAATACAATAGGCAGACTTATCAGTGGTAATAGCAGGAACAGGCACCTCGATAAAATTCAACTGCACTTCTTTTGATGGCACCCAGCTATTCTGGCATGCGCTTACCTCAACTTTATATTGACCAGTATTAACAACTGTGATAGAAGGCGTCGTAACATTAAGTAACGTACCATTACGATACCAGCGGTATTGATAATTAGGGTCGCCTTGTGCTGTGAGCGTTACCGGGCTACCCTGGCAAGAGCTTATTTCATCGGGGTAATTGAAAGTAAACTGCGGGCCTGATATTATATTAGCCTTTAGCTGATTACTTTGAAAATGGATATTTTGGCAGGGGTCATATAATACGGCACGGTAATTTCCCGCGGTGTTAATTTTTAGTGTATCGGCGGTATGCCCGGTTAGTTCGTTGTTATTTTTATACCATTGAATACTACTGCCGCTGTAATAATTATTGTTTACCGAAGCGGTAACAGTGCTCCCGGCGCATATATTTACAGAAGAACTATCGGGTTGTTCAATAAAATTAATGGCTTGTATCTGTGTAGTGTCTGTGTAAGGTGTATAATCAGGTTTAATAAAATAAAGACCATCAACTACCGCTACCCAGGCCCCGTCTTCACAAATGGGTGCAACATAGGTTCCATTTACCTTGGGCAAATAGGAGTTTGCATCAACGCAAATATCATTTATAACTTTGTTGCCTATATCATTTTCAACAGTAAATGAATTATAACTATTTCTACTCAAGCTATCATATTTTTGATAGCTTGAATTGGTAAAATACAAGCCCTGATCCGTGCCGATCAGTAAATTTTCTTTTATGAGCTGGGGGAAACTTGTCAACCCATAAATAGAGGTAATCTTATTAACTTTTATACCATCAAGATAATGATTGTATGGAACCGGATAATAAGTTGAATAATTCCAATTATTCACATACAGGCCTTTCTCGGTACCATAAACCTCATTTATATAATCATCCTCATCATACTCAAAACCCTCGTATGCGTAGTAGAAATTATCGGGATAGTAAGATTTTATACCATAAGCTGTATTTATCTGATAACCATAGGCCTGCAAACCATACCAAATATTTCCACCAAATAAAGTAACGGGAAATTGCATCCCCAGTTGCATAGCTTTTGTTGGGTCACTTGGATTATAACTTCCTGGATTTGCGTCTAAACAATATATTTGGTTACGGTAAGTAGTTTCGAATAAAGTGTGAATGCCGGTAGGATTATTAGGCATATTATACGATAAGATTTTTTCATTTATAACATCGAACTGAAAAAGGCCAGTTGTGGTAGATATGAGTAGAATAGGAGGTACTACAACAGTGAAATTTGTAATAATAACATTCTGTGGGTTACTAACGCCGATTTGCCCAATTGCTCCGGTAATACCATCAGCCATACCGACAGTTTTCAGCACGCCTTTCTTCAATTCCAACAACGTAGATGAATTAGTACCTACAAATAGCGTATCCTGGCTGTAGCCGGCTATATCAACAAATTTCAGATTGTTATAAGCGGCGAAGTATGATGTGTAATCATCAACGTTTTGCGTTTGGCTATTAATGCGGTATACTTCATTATTTTGTGCCAATACCCATAAATAAGGGTCGTGGTAGTCTCGCTTTACCTTGAGTATGTTTTTACCTGTAAAGAATTTTTTAATCAGATGAAAATCTACATCTTGTTGGCAATAAGCTTTATTGCAGAATAAGGATAAGGCAATTAATATAATGAGCCAGCCAAGCCGTTTATACATGTTAAAAATTAGGTAAGCGAAGATAATCAAAAACCGCACACTGGATTGATCATTTCCTACTTATTATTATTCACTACCTCCGCGCGCAATGGTGGCCGTTGCACCACTTCGGTTTGTGGCCCACATGCTTTGTAACGCCGCAACTTTTTCTACTGGTCTAAGTTTCCAACTTAGACCCAAAATGTTTTAAGCTTTCACCTTAACAATATACCATCCGCTATCACCCCTCAATCCCATACATCTTCCTCATCCCATCGCTTATCATCTCAACCGCTCTTTTCCTCGAAAAAATATGCTGCATTAAAAAGGAAATCAGCTTATTACCCGTGCCGCTTATAAAGGATGGGGTTTTGCCAATTTTTTGCAGGCATTCTTCAACCACCTGCGCGGGTAATTGCGGTTTGGGTTCAAGCGGGTTGGCTTTACCAGGGTTGGTGTTAATATAGTTTGGCGTTGCCGTAGCACCTGCACAGCAGGCTATCACATCAACACCTTTTAATTTCCACTCGTACCACAGGCCCTCGGCGAGGACGCGGTTAAAAGCCTTGGTGGCCGCATACGTAGCCAGAAAGCCCGAGCCCTGAAATCCAGCAATGGACGACATGAGCACCACGCCACCTTTACGCCGTTCCACCATTTTGCCGCCGAAATGATGCAGCATGGCCATAGGCGTAAGCATATTTACTTTTGCAATGTCGGCATGGGTTGATAAACCTGTGTCAAGATAAGGCGCTATATATGACAGTGCAGCGTTGTATACCATAAAATCGATACAAAGACCGCCAATGGCATTTATGAGCTGTTTTGTGGCGTCTGGTGCGGCTAAATCGCATACTATGGGTTGCACCTTGATATTAAATTGTTCGCGTAGCTTTTTGGCGGTTGCTTCAAGCGGTTCGCGGCGACGGGCAATAAGCACCAGGTTCATACCGCGCTGGGCCAGTGCGTAGGCGTACGCCGCACCCATACCTTCGGATGCGCCTGCTACCAGCGCGGTATTGCCATAGTTTTGTTTAAACGTCATTTTTAAATTTACGCTTTTTGCTCCAGTGCCGAAAAAGGATAAACCGAGCGCCACATGCGGTACATTACAATAACCGGGAAAATAAGCCAGGCTGCATTTGAAAGAAACACCCGTGCCAACTGCGGCGAAGCATGCTCGCCATTTATCTCCTCAAATAAAATGATGGTAACGTTGGTGAGCATTACAGATGCCCAAACGATACTTGCAAACCTGATCCAGTTTTTCCCCTTCGCGTAAGCATAAATAGCAACAGCATAAAAAGGACCGAAAAATATAGCATCTATCCATATTGTAGCGCGCCACCAGGCCGGGCGGGCCATCAGCACCGGGTCAAAATTGTGGCCGTACCAGTGCACAAGGTCAACCATTTTTGCAGGGGGCCATATAGGGTATTTAAAATGATAGGCATCGGCAATAATCAGTTGCTCTACGTCAACAATGTAAGTGATGAAAAACAGGTTGATACAAAAAAATACGATGAGTGCAATGTCCACCGGACGTTTGGATAGCGGTAAAGGCTGCATTTAAGAGTTTTTTAAGGTTACAGGAGTTGAATATAGTTAAAAGGGTGTTATGGTGCAAACGTCACTCCATATCCATTTATATCCATCCGTATCCATTTATAGCGACGAGTTTCAAACCCATCGCTATAAATGGATATAATAAAAATCATCTTTATATTTTATTCACTGTTTCCTTTGCGCCTTTTCCCAAATGGCACTTTGCTTTTTGGTGAAATAGCGTATAATACCCATCAACACGGCATAGTTCATCACACAAAAATAATAGGGGATAAAGAGTACTTTAATGCGGATGTGTCTTTTCTCCATGATGAAGCCTAACCCGGCCAGCAGGTAAAAGAAGATCTGGGCAAATAAAAATACAGTGTAAAACGTATCGCTGCATTTAAAAGCCAGCAAAGCGTTTATAATAAACACCAGGATAAGCAGGAGGGGAGTGACCGTCCACCGCAGCACCCGGTGACTGATGTACTGAAACGAGAGAACCGGATATCTGAAAGGATTAAACAACCTTTTTAAACGCAATATGGATTGAATGCCACCCGCCGCTATCCTGATCTTTCTTTTTAATTCTTCAGATACATTTTCTGATGCGGTTTCTATGGCAAAGGCATCAGGCTCATAAATAATGCGGTAACCTTTGTCTGCAATGAGCATGGAGATCATAAAATCATCCAGCACGGTATCTACTGGTACGTTTTCGTATAATGATTGCCTTACGCTAAACAACTCCCCGGCTGCACCAACTACCGAATAAAGTTCCGAATCCCATTTTTTTAAGGCTGATTCGTATTTCCAGTAAAACCCTTCGCCTGCCGAACTGGCATCGGCTTGTTCATTTATCTGCACCCGCTTTTCACCTGCCACGGCACCCACTGTTTTATCGGTATAATGCCTGCAAATATTAATGATGGCATCGGCGTTTAAAAAAGTATTGGCATCGGTAAAAACAACAATTTCAGTACGCACATATTCCATAGCACGATGAACAGCGGCAATTTTACCCGCCCGTTGTGGCTGGTGTAATAACTTAATTTGCGGATAAGCCTTAATAATTTGCGGCGTTTGGTCAACCGACCCATCGGTAATAAACAGTATTTTAAGCTTTCCTTCGGGATACTTTAATTGCAGGCAGTTTTCTATTTTCTGCCGGATGAAAAGCTCTTCGTTATAGGCAGCTACCACCAAAGTACAGCCGGGCAGTTCATCATCATTAACAGCAGGAATTTGTGGTTTCCCTTTAAATATTCTTTTTATTTTGATGATAAAATACAGCAGAATGCCATACCCCATAAAGGTGTAAAAAACAATAAAGAGGCTCAACCAAAAAATAATTTTCATGCGATGGTATTAATCGGGTATCCTAAATTTTTACTGTTTTTGGAGTGGGTTATATTCCACCAAATCGCTTTAAAAAGCATGGGAGTAAAGCCATAGTTTTTATCCTTTATATAAGCAAGCACATTGCGTGGGACTACAAGAAAGGTAAAATAAATGCAAAACACCAGCTTTCTAAAAAAAGGAGCATTACGCCGAATAAACAGGATACGGTTACGGTTCATGAAATACTCCTTCAACCTGCTTTTCTTCCCTACCGAAATTGACTCTTTGTGGTAGATCACCGCATCCGTGCAAATCCAAGCCTCATAGCCGGCACGCTTTATTCGCTCGCACCAATCCAGCTCTTCGTAGTACAAAAAGAAGTTTTCGTTCATATCACCTGCCTTGTCAATGGCTTCTTTCCTCACCATCATGGCAGCGCCGTGGCAATAAGCGGTAGGAGCGGTAATATGGTCATACTGGCCATTATCCGTTTCACGCTGACCTATGCAGATGTTCCGACAGGTATAGTAATTCATGGCTGTATAGCCAGCGTATTGGATCAGGTTTTTGTCGCTATAGTATTTTATTTTGGGCGATACCATGCCAACCGTATCGTTAGCATCTAATACAGAAGCCAGTTGCTCTACCAGGCCGGGCGTAAATTCAGTATCGTTATTAACAAAGAAAAGATAATCTCCCAAAGCGTTTTTTATCCCGAGGTTATTTCCCCCGGCAAAACCAAGGTTATAATCAGAACGGATAAACTTTACTGCCGAATATTTGGCTTGCCAGACGGTAGGTAAATCGGCCCTGCTGCCATTATCAACCACTATAATTTCCATATTACTGTAACTACCCGGTATCGAAAGCAACATTTCTTCGGTGACACCCGGCTGATTAAAATTTACGGTAATAATGGATACCTTTTTCATTTGGTTTGGGATACCCTATCAAGGCATTGTTGTAATACTACAGCAAATTCTTTGTCGTTTGGCGGTGCAAAAATGGTATTGTGTTCGCCGGGTATTTCGTGCACATTTACACCTTTAAGGGCAAATTCGCGCCAGCCTAAATATTTAAAGTCGGCCATGTAAAAGGTTTTCTTTTTGGCCTTAAACAGGTCAACCGTAATGTTAATTGGTTTTTGAAAGTAGTTGCGTTTTGCCTTGGCACTGGCTTCGTCAATCTCATTATCATAAGCAAAAAAGCCTTCCTGTTTTTCTTCTTTGCCTTTAAAAAACTTCCAGTAAAGCCTGATGACTTTGCGCTTAACAATTAATGATTTATATTCAATGGTACGTTTAGGGTCCTGCGCAAATAAAACAAAGCTATAAAGTAACTTCATAACAAAAAGCCAGATGCGGTTAAACGTTCTTTTTAACAAGGGATCATAGCTATCGCTTTGCTTGGCGTAGGTATCAAATACGGCAAGCATTTTTACTTCTTTGCCCATTTCCATCAGCTGCCTTGCCATTTCATAAGCTATAGTACCACCTAATGAATAGCCAGCAAGTGCATACGGGCCATCGGGGTTTTGCGCAATTATTTCGGAGTTGTAGTTGGCGGCAATTTCTTCCATTACGTCCAACGGCTCATCAATTCCGTTAAGTCCTTTGGCTTGTAAGCCATATACCGGCTGGTCTTCGTTCATATTCATGGCTAAAGCATTAAACAGCAATACGTTTAAGCCCGCACCATGTACAATGTACAATGGCATTTTTGAACCCATGGGCTTTATTGGCACCAATGATTCCCAAGTTATTGACCGGGCATCAACATTTAACCTTAGCGCCAGTTTCTCAATGGTTGAGTGTTCAAAAAGCGTAGCCAGCGGCAGGCGTTTTCCGGTAAGCTTTTCAATCCGTGCCATTATTTGAACAGCAACTAACGACCGGCCTCCCAACTCAAAAAAATTATCAAAAATGCTGATCTTTTCAATCCCCATTAATTCCTGCCATACCTCGGCAACCTGCATTTCAATATCTGTACGCGGAGCAACGTATTCGCCTTGCCGGGCTATAACATTGTAATCAGGTTTGGGTAATGCCTTACGATCTATTTTTCCATTTGGTGTGATGGGAATGGCGGTCATCAACACAAAATCATCAGGCACCATGTATTCGGGCAAAACGGCTAATAAGCCTTTCTGCCAGTCAAGTATTTGTGTTTTTAGGTCGATCAGTTCATCTGTATTTTTCAATACCACATACCCAACCAACCGCGGATCGCCCGGAGTATCTTCTCTGGCTATAACAACAGCCTCCTTTATGTTTGATTGCTTAATTAAAGCGTGTTCTATTTCTTCCAGCTCAATGCGGTAACCGCGTACTTTAACCTGGTGGTCAATACGGCCTAAACATTGAATGTCGCCATCGCCCTTAAACTTGCCCAGATCGCCGGTACGGTACATTTTACTCCCGGCTGTCTCGCTAAACGGATCATCAACAAAACGCTCGGCAGTTAATTCTGCACGGTTTAAATAACCTTTGGCAACACCATCGCCTGCAATAAAGATCTCACCAATTGAACCATCAGTAAGGTTATTTAAAGCCTCATCTAAAATATAAACCTGCGTATTGTCAATTGGCTTACCTATCGTAATATATTCCTCGTTATCAATAAGTTTTACAGTCGACCAAATTGTAGTTTCAGTAGGCCCGTACATGTTCCAGAGGGCACTGCTTCGGGCTATCAGCTTATTCACCAGGTCTTTAGGTAAGGCTTCTCCACCACAAAGTATTTTCATAGGCAGTTGATCATTCCAGCCGGCTTCGAGCATCATGCGCCAGGTATATGGTGTGGCCTGCATAAAAGTTATGCCTTGCTCTTTACACAGATCAAGCAGTAGGCGGCCGTCCTTTGCAGTGTCAGAATCGGTAAGTATCAATTCGGCACCGCTGATAAGCGGCAGGTATAATTCAAGCCCTGCTATATCAAAAGAAATGGTAGTTACCGCCAGTAGCTTATCTTCGGAAGTAATGCCGGGTCCTTTTTGCATACTCAGCAAAAAGTTAACCAGGTTATAATGCCTGATCTGAACACCTTTAGGTTTCCCCGTTGAGCCCGAGGTATAAAGAATATATGCCAGATCATCGCCGCTGATATTTATCTCCGGTTTATCTGCGGTATAGGAATCGAGCTTCTTTTGGGCATCTTCAATCAGAATTTCGGTAGCAGCAGATTGAAAATGATGATGATATTTTTTTGATGTTAACAGAATTTTGGCCGAAGAATCCCCGAGCATAAATTCAATTCTGTCTTTCGGATATTCCGGATCGAGCGGTACGTAAGCGGCTCCTGATTTCAGGATGGCTAATAGTGCAATTACCATTTCCGGCGATCTGTCGAGCGCAAGGGCAACTACGTCTCCGGTTTTTATGCCTGTATCAATTAAAAGCTTAGCCAGCTTGTTCGAGCTTTCGTTTAGTTCTTTGTAGGTTAACTCTCGTCCGTGAAACTTTAGAGCAATTTTATCAGCATATAGCACGGCACATTCGTTCAGAAAATAGGGGAGCGGCTTTTCTTTTGGAAAATACGAAAAAGTATTGTTGAAATTATTTTCACTGTTTGCCTCTGCCTTAGTACTCATACTTTATTTTCTTTCTGAATAGATTTGTTTTTTGATTGCAAATCATCACATTTCCTAAACCTCTCTGCCCATTATTTGGCATAACAAGGATATTACATTTATACGAATTATTCCGCATTATGCACATGCGGCGTGTGAATAAATTTCTTATTTGCGCCCTTTAATTTAAATAAAAGCATCAACATAGTAAAAAATATCAACGGGAGCCGAAGTAGCGCACCCCAAAATTTACCGTTATAAAAAGCTGTTGGAATGGCAATAACTATCCCAACATAACACAATATTGTGGCCACTAACCACAGGTGCCAGTTAGGCCATATACCGGGTGTAAAAATAGATATAAGAAGCATAAAAGGCATTAACCCTAACATTAATATCCGTGGCAATATGGCGGTTTGATAAATTTCGTTAAAATAATCAAAGTTACCATGTTTAAATAGTTCGGTAAGGCCGCTGATGCCATACTTTTTCAGTAAATTAAACTGGGCCGAAAGCCACCTGCGTCTTTGTTTTTTAAAGATCTCGGGGTTGCTTACTTTTTCATCGTATATTAAAGCATCGGGCGCATAAGCAACGCTGATGTTGTTACGGGTAAGTAGCAGCCCCATTTCTTTATCAAAACCACCAACCGCATCAATTTGCAGCATAACCTGCTTAAATAATTGATACTCCAGCGCCATCCCCGACCCAATAATGGCTGCCGAAAGATGGAAAACCCTTTGCGATTTGCGGAAAATATGATTGTTAACCTCTTCGCTTATGGCATCCAGTATGGCTATAGAAGTGTTTGTGTTTTTAGCTACCCTGTGGCCCTGTATAACCCGGTTTCCGGCTTGCAGGTAATTGTTTATCTGGTATAAAAAATCAGGCGCAGCTATATTATCAATATCGAAAACAATGGCAGCGTCAAAACCTTCTGTTGTGTTTTCAATGGCTTTATGCAAAGCCTTTGATTTGGTACTGCTTTCAAAAACAACTTCCAGCACCTGTAATGGCATTGTTTTTAGCTTTTCAATGGTTTCGGGTTGTAACGAATCGGCAATTACACATACATGATACAATTCTTTTGGGTAATCAACCGTAATGGCAGCGGCAGCAGAATTTAAAATGATCGCATCTTCCTTATACGAGCATATATAGATAACAAACTTTGATAGCTTGTCACTTTTTGGTGGAGCCGGAACGGTTATCAGTTTACCTGCTACCGAAAAAACAAAAAGGTACAAACTATATACCCCAAGATAGATAAAAAGCAAACCAGTAATTATCGCTGCAATAATTTTAATAATTTCCATGGGTTAACTTTCTATACTTACGTGTTTATTTAAATAGTTGGATTGCTTTAATAATAGTTCTTTTACGGATGCTAATTTAATAGGTTTTTATTGTAAGCTCGCTAATCTATGCCGAGATAGGTTTATTAAGCGCTGCGATAATTTTAGCCGACATTAATTTCACTGAATTTTCCCAGGTATGCAAAAATGCAAAGTCTTTTCTTGGGCTGCTTAGTAAAGAATGGTCTTCATTAAAAGCCTTTCCAATTTCGATAATATAATCTTCAGGGGTATCTGCCAGGTAAACGTAATCCTTAAAAAGGGTCATTGTTTTTGTTTTGGTGGCTACAACCGGTTTCCCGAGAGCCAAATATTCATCTATCTTTCTCGGGTAATTGCCTATTGTTAATGCATTAATCAACTGTGGGTTAATACAAACATCAAAACCGCTTATATAATTGGGTAGTAAGCTAATTGGCTTTAAGCCTAAAAAAATAACATTATCAATGTTATGTAGCCCGCTCGATTTAAACACGTCGTCTTCGGGCCCAACAAGTACTACTGTAGCCTGAGGGAATGAAGTAGCGATATGCGAAATGATGTTAATATCCAGCCGGTCGCTGCTCAACACTCCCACATAGCCTATTATCGGGCGCTTAATTGCTTTCAAATCATCAGGTAGTTGATAGTCTGAATTTTGAAACAGATCCAGATCACAACCCTGACCTACGTCAAACGAGTTTAAATTATGTTGATGACAATACGCTTCCAGATAGGGCGAATTCGCAAAACAAAGGTCAGCTTCTTTTATTAAAAGCGGTTCAAGTTTTTCGCCATGCTTTTTCCAGTAGTCAACACCAATCATATAATCACGGGAGTAGTAAACGCTTAAATGTGGCTTCAGGAACTTTTTAAGATAAAAGCCTTTATAAATCTCGCTGTCGTTAAAAAGTACAAAGTCTGTAAACGACAAAGCATTTATCGCTTTCTTTATTGACTTTGCCGACCGGGAGTTATTAATTTTATTGAGCAAATTAAAAATAGCATCACTCGTAATCCAATTGATAGATTCAACCATGCAATCTGGATAATAAGTCCAGAGGTTATCTTTTATTTTTACCAGCCCGTCCTCTTTCTTACCTATTACGTTTAAACGGTATTGCACTTTGGGATCATCCTTGTATTTGATGCTTGTTATCCTGTCTAAAGGCGAATTAACATAAAGCACTCTGTTGGTTTTGCTAAACTCCAGGGCAATATTTTTACAGTTACTTCCTATTTCAGTATCCCAGGGCTGCTGACCAATAATTATTATGTCATTGTTAAATTGAGTTTCGCTATCAATCATAAAAACTCCTTTTATTCATTTTTAGATTGTACCCTTAAGTTTTTTACAGCATTTAAAATTATTGCTTTTGACTCCACAAACCCTATTTTAAGGATGTCTTTTATGGTGAAATCAAGGTGCATTTTAAGTTGCCAGTATCCATAAACAATCCCCATTAAAAAGGTAAAAAAGGATGAAATAGCTACACCGTATATGTTATGGAAGATGTAAATGCCTAAAAAGTCTCCGGCTACGTTTACCGTCAGCATCAATATCACCTTAATCATATTTTTTTGTGGTTGATTCAATATATCAAGCGTTATTCCAAAAAAACGATCAACTGGTAGCAAAATAGCGAACGACATAAAGATCCTGAAAATATTAGCAGCAGGTGTAGCCGCAAAACCCGGACCGCCAATAATGTCAATTATCAAATCGGCACTGATAATTGCTACAATTGAAACAGGGATCAACAGAATGGTAAGTATCCCGGCGTATTTTTTCATGATATAGGTCATTGACCTCTTATCGTCACGATGCATCGCCGCAGCTATAGGGGGCAACGCCGTTGCAATAAAACTGCGCAGCGGTATCTCCACAATTTCCATTAACCGTTGCGGAAGATAATAGATACCCACACTTGCAGGATCAGCAAACATGTACTTTATGATGTACGTATCAGAGCCTCTCAATAAATACGAACTGATAGAAGTGCCCACGCTAAATTTACCAAAGTTGGCAAGTTCTTTAATACATGCCCAACTTTTGTGCGCCATAGTAATGGTTTTGGCCCATCCGTTTATTATGGTAAATAAGCTGGTTATTATTGCCGATATACAATAAGCATAAACAACCATTTTAAAATGGGTTTGATGGATAACTATTAATACAATAACGGATATAAAGAAACACCCCTGCCCAACTAATTGCAATATAAACATGCGGTCAAACCGGCCTTCGGCCTGTAATATCCATAAAGCAACGCTCGAGGGAAGCGTGCAGAAAAAAATAATGCTAAACCATTTGATGATAATTTCTACAGCAACATCGCCATGATAAAACAAATAGGTTAAAAAGCACAGAATACCTAAAATTGAAGTGATTACAAAGCCCAAAATCCAGGTTGAGCCCGCTACATTTAGGGCCCGCTGCTTATCGGCACCCGAATAGAATTTCACTAACGAAGTTTGTAAAAAACCAGTTCTGAAGAAGTTGGCTAAGCTGTAAGTAATCAGAAAAAAAGTCCAGTTACCGAAATCAGCTTCGGTTAAATTACGTGCCAGCATTGATATGGTAACCATGCCAACAACTGGCATAACCGCATTACTGGCCAGGGAAAGGGTATGTTTGTTTATAATTTTGTCTAAAATTCCCATTATGCTTTTTGCCAGCTATTAGTATCAAAATTATACTTTTTAATTACCCTTGCCGGGTTTCCAACTGCTACACAAAATGCGGGTATATCTTTAGTAACTACGCTTCCTGCGCCAATTACTGCTTGTTTGCCAATGTTTACGCCAGCTGTAATAACGCAATTTGCGCCAATCCAAACATTATCGTTAATGGTTATTTGTTTGGTTATTACTTTTTGTTTGCGGGGGGCGACGGTTACATCATCATAACCATGATTAAGACCCGAAATAACAATGTTTTGGGCAAGCATAACGAAATTACCTATTTGTACCGGTCCAATAATTACATTATTTAAACCCACGCCGGTATTATCTCCTATTAATACATCACCAACGCCGTTGTTTATAGTGGCAAAATCTTCAACAATACAATTTGAACCTATCTCAAAAGCGTTGAACGGAAACAGATCCATCCGGGTATTGTACCGTATGGTTGTGTTTTTACCTCTTTTATAAATAAATGGATTAACAAACAACCTAACCCATAGCCTGGGCCTTGCCTGGCCGCGTGGTATTAATAGCCAATGTACAAACTTTTTTAATTTTGGATTTGATTTAATGGCCGATTGCAATTGCATTTGTTACTTAAATTTAATTCAAAATTAATTAAACCTTACCCTTTTAAACAGCAGGTTGTAGCTTTCTTTGTTCAAGATCGAGCCTCATCGTAACATTTAAAATAGCCATTGCAAGGTAGAACAAAACATTGGATGGATATTGTACAAGCGCTTGTTGCGGATAGTTACCAACGTCAAAGGCGAAAATGATTAAAATCATTGCCAGGCAGTACGATTTAAGTTCAGGATCTTTAATCCGGTAAAAATAGTTTATGCCCTGGTAAAGTATTACAAAATTAAATATGCAGTAGAACAAAAGCCCAATCCAACCCATTTCTACTGCAACCCTAACGTAACCGCTATCGGGTGGAAACTTAGCGAGGTAAGAGTTTGGTGCAAAGCGCTGACCCCAAACGCCAACTGAACCTAAGCCACCACCAATAGGGTGGGATAGGATGAATGGTTTAATCCTTTCCTGGTTTCTCGCTCTTTCTTCAAAAGAAGCATCCTTTGATGGCTTAAAGGCACTTTGGAACCGGGCCAGTGTAGGGTTTGATGTGGGCACGAGTACTAAAAAACAAAGTATAAAGCCGCCAACGGTTACAAACGCCAGTATTTTTTTATTAAAATTGAGTATGGTAAGCATAACCATTGCCGCCGGTATAATTACGTAGCTGGCCCTGGTGCCCGAGTATAACATTACTGTAAAGAAAAACACAACCATGCAGCATAGCATCACCTTTTTGTATTTTTTTATATCGCTAATTATCAATGCTATACATAACAGTACTGCTGCTACCATATTATAAGCATAAACAACCGGATCAGAAAAAATACCCCATTTTCTTAAATGGCCTCCAATAAATAGCAATTTGAAACGCTCCGGAAAACGATGTAACCATTCCGATTCGGTTGGCAATAGCCCAAAATGCTCCTGCTGAAACCCGGATAGTGCCGCTATAAATGCAAGCACCAACCAAAGTTTTAGTAAAAATTTAATGAATTCTTTAGTCCGTATATGAAAAAGGAATACAAAATACATTAGCATAATAAACGCTACTGTACGTACGGTATAAACCCATTCAAGAACGGAGGGGGAGCTTGGATTTAAAACTTCGAGCAAATTGTAGCCCAGCCAAATAAGTATAAAATAAGTAATGGGATTGTTAAACGAGCGCCAGTCCTTGTCTTTCTTTTGCCGTATAAAAAAGCCTATTATAAGTAAATAGGTAATGGCATCCATAATTAAGCCAAGCGGAACATCTTCGGGAGCAAAACGGGCTACATAATTAATAAAAAAAGACGCGGTTATTAATGTAGCAATTCCAAACTCGGGGTAAACTATTGTAGCGTAGGCAACCGGGAGGCCAATCATTAAACCAATAATAATTATGCCTGCAACAAAGCCCCAGCGGGCAATAACGAAACTAATGGAGAGGGATACTAACAGTATAAAAAGAATAACTATGGGTTTTGATAATTTATCACTAATTATTTTTTCCCAAAATGTCTTTTTTTGTAAATTATTTCCAATCAGATCATCTGACATCTATTTATTATTTATCCTGTTAGTGATTTATTAAAAAAACAAGATCTTCAAAAACCAAACAAAAATTCCGGCAAAAGCAAGTATAACGGCGGCCACTAAACAGAACCTTTGTAATTTACTCAGGTCTTTAAGAGGATCAACCGCTTTTTTATGTTCAATTTTCATCGTTACAATACCTCCAATAATCGCAATTTGAACTTAGCAGATAATCGCACCGGCCACGTTATTTTTTTGCTTTTTTTGAATGGGATTTTACAATGGTTTTATTCATTACCCACCCGGCAAATTTACTGTTTAAATTTTTTAAATAATCTACATACTGGGTTTGCGACCGTGAAATAGACTTGTTTGCTTCAAAAACAGCAATCGCTTTATTTGCGAATAAGATCCATTCTTTTGAGTGATTTAACGAATCAAGCGGTGGCAAATCAATCAATATAATATCGTATCGTGATTTTAAATCGGCAAAATTATTTTGAATATGCTTCTCGTCATTGATCTCTAACAACGTTATATCACCGCCATGATTGCCCAATACGCTGATAGCATTGCCGTCTCTTTCAATATAGGTGCTATTTTTGAAGTAATCTTCAACGTATAACTTAGGCTCAATGGTTTTACTGATAGTAGGGTTGTTAAAGTTACCATCAATGAGTAATACCTTTTTGTTAATAGCTGCGTAGGAGTAGGCTAAACTGGTGGCCAATAGGGTTTTACCTTCGCATACGCCTAAACTGGTGATAGCCAGTATTTTTTCACCTTTTAATTCCTGGTCAATTTCAAAGCGAATTGATCTTAGCAGTTCTTTAAAGTGCTGCATTTTATGCCTGTGCTCCACATCCCAAAGCTTTTTCAAATCAGGTTTAGGACCGTGTATAATATTTAACGAACCCAATAGTGGCAATTGCGTGTTATAAACCAGGTCAGTCGGCTCCTTAATATTATCGTCGAGATAATAAAGGATGAAAAGAATTAAAAAGCAGAGAATCAAACTTGCAATACCGCACAATGCAATAAGAAATATTTTTTTCGAAGGTTGGGCCACGTCAGGTGTAGCCTGCTCTACCTGCATCAGTTTTATTGAGAAATTTGACTGAAGATTGATCGCATTATATTTATTTAATACGTCCAAATATTCCTTACTGGCAATGTCAATATCTGATTCATACGTTTTTACAATTGCATCAAACGGTACCAATCTCTTAAACCTTGCATTTAAACTATTTAGTTCGCGATTAATTGATTCAACGCTGTACTTGGCAAGGTCTCTTGATACTTCAAGATCCATCTTTTTAAGCACCAGGTTATCTTTAGCTACCAATGGGTTGGTAATATATTTATCCGAGCTGTTATTAAGCTGCGAAGAAAGCATTGTACGAAGCGAATCTAAAGCAGGTTTATATTTGGGATTGAATCCGCTATGCACGTACTGATCATTAAGGATGCGTATTTGATCTTCGGTGCCTGTAATATTTTGGTTGTACTGGCTCAGTACAGTTTCGATGTATTTCCGGTCTTTAGGATCAAATCTTTTATCGATGTTTTTGATAGCACCGTCATAAGCGGCATTGTCCTTCTCTGCCTGCTGTTTTTTATCTTCATAAATCAGTATCTGAGCCTCTAACGATTTAGATTGATCCTCGATGTTTAAAATGCCGTTTCTGATTTTGTACTGTTGAAGCCGGTCCTTCACACTGTCGAGCGCATTCTTCTTTTGCTGTAACAGATTTGCAAGGAAGTCTACGGCATTTGATTCATTCTTTTTAACGTTTACGGTATAATAATCCAAAAACTCTTTACACAAGGTATTTACAACAAATGCCGATAGCTGAGGATTTTCTGATGTAAAAGTGATGGTTATAAAATCGCTTTCTCCATCGCGCGTAACATCAAGATATTTGCGTATCGAACGTTCATCATACTTCATAGAAATGAGCAGCTCATTTAAGCTGTTTTCATCTTTATTATAAAGCGACAAAGGCTCAGCATCATTCTGAAGTTTTTCTTTATAAACAACCAAAGCGTGGTCAATTGCCGACTGGCTTAGGTTTTTAAACTGATGATTTAACTGTCTGAATGGGGAGGGACTGCTCAGATCATGAATTATCAATTGATAAGATACACCATCAATTAATTTTTTTAGCTTGATGATCTCCGTTAGGTTGCTAAACTCCCGGTTTATTTCATCCGATTGTGCGTTAGGGGCATTGTCCTTATCAAGTAGGTGCCTCGAGGCATCAACTATGCCGGTTGCAACCTGAGTGGTTGAAACGTATTCATCGGGCAGGTTTTTAACCAGAAAATAAGAGCCCACCACTGTTGCTACAACAATAACAATGATGATGTATTTGTATTTACTTACGAGTGAGAAATAAGATGATAGTTCCATTTTTTATTTTATACTCTCCAGCTTTGCACCCAAAAGCTCTTCGAGGTTAGTTTTAGCAGTAAATACGTTCAACTCAGCCTGTACCCTGAATGAATTTTGATTATAAAGGTTTGTTAATGCTTCATTGTAGATTTGAAAGGTCACTTCGCCTTTTTCAAACGTATGTTTAAGCTGGTTTACCGCCGTAGAAGCATCTGATACTGCGTTTACCCGGCTTCTTAATTCGGCTTGGGCTTCAATATAGGCAAAATAAAAACGTTTTACCTGTGCTTCAAGGGTTAGGTCATATTGCGCCTGCGTGTCTTCGGCTATTTTTACCGATTCGCGGGCATTGTGTATGGTGTAAGGCCTTTCAAAAAGTGAACCCAGGCTAACGGTGGCTACCAATTGAAGACCGTTAAAAATAATGGGGTTGGTTGCGCTGGTTGCTGTTTGTCCTTGCGGGCTATAAATGTAAGATGCACTGAAAGCATCCAGCCAGGTAAAGTTAGACTGGTGAAAGGTGCTACGCGCAATATTAGTTTGTTCCTTCAAAATTTTAGCTTGCGGATAATTTTGCTTGGCAGCCGCAATCAGTTTTTCAAGAAATGGATATGACAAATCCTGAAACATGCTTTCCTGGGCGAAAATTTTATTGGCAGAAATTAAAATAAGCAGTGTTAGGCAAAGGATTTTTATTTTTTTATTCATTAGTTTAAACTTTTTCTTTTTGGAATAAAGCAGGAACTGTTCTCACCAGGATCTTTAAATCGAGCCAAAAAGAATAATTCTGCGCGTAAAAATTATCTAATTTTTTCCTCTCCCGTTCAGACATATCTAATTTACCACGTTTTGTTATTTGCCACAGCCCGGTTAAGCCTGCGGGTCCTAAAAACCTCATTGACCATTCATTAGATGTTAACATTTCTGCCTCGTAAACGGGTAAGGGCCGGTTTCCAACTAATGACATATCACCTGACAAAATATTGAATAATTGCGGGAGTTCATCAAGGCTCGAATTTCGTAAAAATTTACCAAGTTTAGTTACCCGGGGATCATCTTTAATTTTAACAAATGCAGCTTTTGTGCCCCCATCCTCATTTGCGTACTGATTTTGTGTTGATAACTCAACTAACAACTTGTCTGCATCAACCCGCATCGACCTGAATTTATAAAAATCGAACACGTGATAACCTGTGCCAACACGTTTGCTTTTATACATAACAGGACCTTTTGACCCTAATTTTATAGCCAGCACAATAGCCAGCATAATAGGAGAGAGTATCAGTAACATTGAACCCGAAATGAACAGGTCAATAAAACGTTTGCCAAACGGCATCCTGTATTTTATATCAACCTCTTCCGAAATTTCAACCAGTTTGGGCTTTATCAGTTTAAATTTTACAAGAAAGTTTAAACGTTCCCGTAAATCTGACATGGGGAAGGGATAAATATAAAAATCATGCACCTTTAAGCGCATGGCGTTTTGTTTTAACGCTTTATTATTTGATAATGAGATTAATACAATAATAAGCCCGTTAAATAAAAAGTTATTTTTAAGTCGCTCAATCAATAAGAAACATTCACCTTGCTCATCAACCTCTAATAAAATAATTTCGGGGATGGTTAAGATTGATTGATTGCCCAGGTATTCTTCGAGTTTACCCAGCGTGTCATTAAAAAATATGTGGAAATACGGATTCAGCTCAGTGGCAGCTAACTCTTTTAATTCTAACCCGGCGTATGCAATTCTGGTATGCGAATTTGCATTTTCATTCCATTCAGTTGCTATGGGATGCATCATAAATAGTTAAAACTTGAGTAATAGCGGCTTTTAGCGAAGTAGGGTTAAATGGTTTGGGCATATAAGCATCTACCTGAAAAGGCATTTTACTTACCTGTTCTTCCAGATCATGAGCTGCAGAAAGCATTATTATGGGAATATCACGGAACAGCCCACTGATTTTGACATTTTTTATAAAGGATTGACCGTCAAAATAGGGCATCTGCAGATCTGATATAATTAATTCAGGGACGTTGCCATCCTCAAGCCACGAAAACGCATCAATACCATTGTTTTTAACAACTACATCATAATATTTTGATAATATAAAATTAAGCAGTTTTAAAATACTTAAGTCGTCATCAACAATTAGAATTGTTTTCTTCATTATATGTTAATCTGATGTAGTTCTGTAAGTTTTACCTGATTACGTATCTTTTTTTAAAAAGTTAAGGTATCAATAACAAATCAAAACTGCCGTATCCCTAATTCAAAACAAATTAAACGAACGGCCCGATTTTATAGTTTTAATTTTAACCGGATTTTGTTTTAAAAATACCTAATTAGCCCTTAATAATGTGAATTTATTTATTATTTGTAACTTATAGATTATGAGTTACTTAATAGGTGTGGGTAATACTTGCAGTTGTTTTTATATTAACTTTAAGTTAATAGGTGCGCAGTGTTCAATAAAAATCGATGTCCCAAAATCTAATTTCATTTACAGTTTTGCCCGTTGCAACGCTGCATACATATTGGTTGCAAGGAGTAAAACTGCTTACCGACGTGTCGCAATTTAAAGAAACAATTTTGCTATCGGCCAGTTGATCGCCATCCAGACAGGGAATTAATTTAAGATCTTCATCCAGGCCTTTTCCGCTTGCTTTGGTTAATGCCTCTTTGCGTGTCCATAACAGGTAAAAAGTTTCCAGCGGATTGTTTTGATTGATATGATTAATCTCATTGACACTAAAATTGTCGGACAGAACTTCTTTATAATTAAAGTCGGGGTTTATGAGTTCAATATCAGTACCAATTTCGGAGTTGGCTATTGCTATTAATATCCAATTGCCCGAATGGGAAATATTATAACAAATATTATTTGTGTTGTTTTTAATATATGGTTTTTTGTTGATGCCCACGCCAAATTCAATTGAACCGGGAGATTGCTGTAGGTACCTGCCTAAAATATACCTTAACGCGCCGCGGCTGATGATTGACCGGTTTTTATCTTTGGCATAAAAGTATTTGTTGGCTCTTTCCGTTTCATCCGGCTTTAAAAGGGCTGCAAAATCATCCAAGTTTGTCAAATTTAAACCGATATCAATCCGGTAAATGTCAATTGTATTTAGGTTAATTGTAAAATTAAATTGCTTGGTGTTTAGCCATTTTACATCATTAATATAACGATTACTGATATTAATAAGTGCCATATTACTTTATATAAAAGCTAAACATTTGAACAAAATCTTACTAAATAATACTTTATGTTTTGGGATATTTCCAGCTTATTCTTTTATCATAAGCTTATCTCTTTATAGCTTCATCCAGGCATTTTTGTAATACGTCGGCAAACACTTTGTCATTAGGCGCTTTAAAAATAGTATTGTGCTCACCCGGGATATTATGGATATTAACACCGCTTAAGGCATAGGGTTTCCATCCCAAATATTCAAAATCATCCATATAAAACGTGCGTTCTTCGGCTCTGAAAACCTCTATAGCAATGTCATAAGGCTTTAGCTGATAGTTTTTTTCGGCCTGTTCGTTCATCCGGTCAATTTTATTTGAATAGCCAAAAAAGCCGGTTTGATTTTGTTCTTTCCCATATCTTAAATCCCAGTATAAGCGTATCAGCTTGCGTTTAAGCGATCTGGTGCGGTCTTTAATCCCTTTAACGCCATTCTCAAATTTTAAAGCATAAAGCACCTTGTCTTTAAAAAATCTTGATCGTTTATAAAGTTTAACAAAAACCGGATCAAAATGTGGCGAGCGGTAAGCATAAGTATCAAACATGGCGAGCATTTTTACCTCTTTGCCCAAAGCTTCGAGCTGCCGCGCCATTTCAAAGGCGATGATACCTCCAAAAGAGTAGCCAGCCAGTGCGTAGGGGCCTTTAGGGTTTTGTTCTAATATTTCGGCTATATAATTGGCGGCTATATCTTCAATTTTGCCCAATGGCTCATCAACTCCGTTCAAGCCTTTTGCCTGTAGCCCGTAAACAGGTTGATCAGCAGATAGGCCCATTGCAAGCGTGTTAAACAAAAGTACGTTAAGCCCGGCGCCATGCACCATATACAAAGGCATTTTGTTTCCTTTAGGCTTTATCGGCACAAGAGAATCCCATGTTATTGATTTAGCTCCCAACTTAAGCAGTTGTGATAATTTCTCCACGGTTGAGTTTTCAAATAACGATGCCAGCGGCAGATGTTCCCCGGTTTCTTTTTCAATCCTTACCATAACCTGTACAGCAATAAGGGAATGACCGCCTAATTCAAAAAAGTTATCGTGCATTCCCACCTTTTCAATACCGAGGCATTGAGCCCATATATCAGCAACGAGCTTTTCAGTATCGGTTCGCGGAGCAATGTATTGGTCTTCCTTGGTCGATAAGTAATCGTGTTTAGCTAAAGCTTTTTTATCAATTTTGCCATTGGGGGTTAAGGGCATTGCCTCAATAATTATAAAATCATCAGGGATCATATAATCGGGAAGGCTTTTTTTTAATGCGTTTTTCCAACTTGGGATCTGCTCGGGAGTACTTGACGCAACGCCTTCAAAATCGGTAACTATAAAAGCTGCAAGCTTGTCGATGCCATTTTTATCGGGCCGGGCAATAACTATCGCCTCCTTTACTTTGTCGGCCTTTGCCAGTTGGAATTCAATTTCACCGGTTTCAATACGGTATCCGCGAATTTTTACCTGGGTATCGATACGGCCAAGGCATTCAATTTCGCCGTTAGGCATATATTTACCCAAATCGCCGGTGCGGTACATTTTGCTACCAGCTTGTTTGGAAAAAGGATCATCAATAAATTTTTCGGTAGTAAGTTCGGGGCGGTTCAAGTAACCTTTTGCAACACCATCGCCACCTATGTAAATCTCGCCGGCAACGCCAGGTGCAAGGGGATGCAAAAATTTATCCAGAATATAAATAGACGTATTGTTAATCGGCCTGCCTATAGAGATGATTTTATCTTCGGCAGTTATTTTTTTTACGGTCGACCATACCGTTGTTTCTGTAGGCCCGTAAACGTTCCATAAAGATGTTGAGGTGTTAAGAAGTCTGCCCGCCAATTCCAGGGGTAATGCCTCGCCGCCGCATATTACTTTTAATGGTGTGGTGTTATCCCAACCGGCTTCAAGCATTATGCGCCAGGTATAAGGCGTGGCCTGCATTACAGTGACTTTTTCGTTTTTAATAATATTAAGCAACGCTCTGCCATCCTTTGATGAGTCGGTATCGGCAATAATTATTTCGGCTCCGGTTATTAAGGGTAAAAACAGCTCAAGGCCTGCAATGTCAAAGCTGATGGTAGTTACAGCGAGCAATTTATCATCAACAGCAATGCCGGGTTCCTTTTGCATGCTCGTTAAAAAATTAACCAGGTTATGGTGAGCAATTTGAACGCCCTTAGGCATCCCAGTGGAGCCGGAAGTATACAGAATATACACCAGATCATTTCCGTTTACTGGTACCTCGGGGTCAGTGGTTGGATACTTATGGAGTGTTGCCCATAAATCATCAAGCAATAATTCTTTAGCTTTTGATTGATATTGGCTTTTATATTTTTTTGAAGTTAACAAAACCACCGCTTTCGAATCTTCGAGCATATAGTTAACCCTGCCGAGCGGAAATTGCGGGTCAAGCGGTATATAAACAGCCCCGGTTTTCATAATGGCCAGCAAGGTGATAACCATTTCAGCCGACCTGTCGAGCGCAAAGGCTACCTTATCGCCTTTTTTTACACGGTTTGCTATCAGTAAAGCAGCCAGTTGATTTGCACTTTCATTCAGCTGTTTATAGGTGATCTTTTGATCGTCAAATGTTATGGCCGTTTTATTTTGCATTCCGGCAGCCCGCACGCTAATAATGGTGTGGAGTGCTGTACGTATTGGATAGGGGTGTTTCGTGCTATTCCAGCCATCTAATTGCTGGCATAGCTCCGCAGTATTTATCGCCGGGATATTTCCTATCAATGCGTCAGGATTTTTTATTAGTTCCCGCAATAGAAATTCAAAACCCTCCATCATATTTTCAATGGTGGAGGCTTTAAACAACTGGGTATTATATGACCATTCGAGTGTTGGGGCTTCATCGCGCCCCGAAACATTCAAAAAAAGTTCAAAATTTTCGTATTCGCGCGGATTGCTGCTCAATTTATGTTGAAGTCCGTAAAATTCAACATCATCATCCAATCCCATATCAATATTAAACATAACCGGCACCAGTGGAACCCTTGATGCATCGCGCGGGATATTTAATTTTTTCAGTAAGCTGCCAAAAGTGTACAGCTGATAGTCATAAGCATCTAAAACCTCGGTTTTTCGTTGGTTTAAATAGGTTTTAAATGATATATCGCCTTTAGGGAAGCTCCGTAAAGCCAGTAGGTTTACACAATGCCCAACCAGACGGTAGTTACCGGTTGCCGATTGCCCCGCAGCCGGCAAGCCCAGGATAATCTCCTCCTGCCCGGTTATTTGTTTTAAAAATACTTCAAAGGCCGCTAGCAGGGTAGTTACAAAGCTGCTGCCAGTACTTTTGCCCATTTTTTTTACCCGGTTAGTTAAGTCGCCATCAAGTACCAGGTCTAAACGATGGCTTTTATAGGTTCGCGATGCCGGGCGTGGAAAATCAACCGGAAGATTTAACAAATGGTCACTTCCTTTAAAACTTTCGACCCAGTATTGTTCTGTGTCACGGTACGAACCCGTTTCTGTCAAAAGCAACTGATCCAGCGCATAATCGCTAAACCGGGGAGCTTCGGGTAAGTACACAGGCTTGTTTTGTGTGTAAGAAGAATACAGTTTACTCAAGTCCTGCATCATAATGCCGATAGACCAGCCATCGCAAATAATATGATGAGCTATAAAAGTTAAATTGTGCTGATGTTCTGATAATTTAAATAACGCTGTTTTAAATAGGGGACCGGTTACCAGATTAAACGGAGTAATTACTAATTGCTTGTTATACTCTTTTATAAAATCTTGTTGCTGGCGATTATCCATCGAGGTCAGATCCTTATAATCAACATCCACCAGCACATCTTCGTAGATACAAATAGTTGCGCCATCTGCGCTGAAAGCCATGCGGAGCGCCTGATGCAACTGTACAATATCAAGCAGGGCCTTAAACATGGCATCTTTATTAAAAACACCAGTTAAAGACAGTGAAAAGCATTCGTTATAGGCGCAGTTTGCCGCATCGCCGCCTATTAGGCACGAAGTCCATATTTCGGCCTGCGATTCAGTTGCCGGAGCGATTAATGAAATTTCGGGCCCCGAAAATGGATCAAATTCAACAGGAACTATATCGTACATAAACTCATCGGCTAAACTAATTCCCATTCAACTTAACTTGTAAATATTTGCCCGGATTGTTTGCATCATTGATAAACCAACCCGGATTTCCGTTTTTATCACGGCCAAGCTTTGCACCGGGAAACGGAGCTTCTGTAAATGGATTTGATTCCTTGATCAAAGCATTAGTTTGAGGCTTGTTTGAAGGGAAAAATCCTGATTGAATCAATTCATCCACGCTTTTTCTGAAGGCGATAATTATTTTATTAACATCGGCCATCGTATGTGCTTCTGTTAAGAAACAGGGGAAAAGATCCCAGATATGAATTCCCTTATCCCGCATCAGCGTAAATAGTAATTCGCCATAAGGAAGCTCTTCTTTAAACTTAATTTTCCATAACGAACCGAAGGAAGGGATAAATAAGGGTAAACCTTCTTTTTTGCAGGTTTCGTTTAATTCGTTTGCCAGGTATTGGGTAAGTGCATTTAATTCTTGCTGTAATGCCGGCCCACGCGATTTCATATATAGCAATGATGCTTTTGCAGCCGCTAATGCTAATGGATGGCGTACAAATGTGCCTGCAAAATAAGTAACGCCTGCTTCGGGCTGCGAGTCATCGCCATATTGCCAAAAGCCACCGTCAAGAGCATCCATGTATTGTTTTGCGCCTGCTATGGCGCCTATTGGCATGCCGCCGCCGATTACTTTTCCGTAAGTGCCTATATCAGCTTTTACCCCAAACATGGCCTGCGCACCACCCGGATGCATCCTGAAACCGCTTATCACTTCATCAAATATCAATACCGTGCCTGCGTTTTTGGTGATTTGCCTTACTTTTTTAAGAAAATCAACAGGCTGAAATTCGGGACGCCTGCTTTGCACAGGTTCAACCAATACGGCGGCAACTTCGTGTGCCCTTTCCTGTATTATTCTTAGCGTGTCTTCTGTTCCATAATCAAGAATGAGCATGTTTTGGACTACTTCGGGCATAATGCCCGGGGCAGCGGGAATTGTTTTTAGCTTTTTAGTACCGCGTACAATAACCTCATCATTAATACCATGATACGATCCGTTAAAAGCGATAATTAATGAGCGCCCCGTAACGGTGCGTGCAATACGCATAGCGCCCAAAACCGCTTCGGAACCTGTGTTGCATAGTGCAGAGCGGTCAAAACCTGTAAATTCGCATATCAATTTACAAACATCACCTGAGAGTTCATGCTGCGGGCCAATTTCGTAGCCGTTTTCAATCTGCTCTTTTACGGCTTGTTTTACCACATCGGGCTGATAACCCAAAAAGCTGGAGCCAAAGCCGTTTAATGCATCAATATATTCGTTACCATCAATGTCCCAAACACGACTGCCTTTTGAGCGGTTTACCACAATAGGGTATACTACCTCTTTAGTTAACGGCCTAAAACCGCTAACTACCCTAGGGTCGGCCATGTATTCGCGGTGTTTTTGGGTATATTCCTTACTTCCTTTTGTTTTGCTGTTGTAGCGTTGCGTTAATTGGGTTAAAAATAATTGTTGCTTTTCACTCAAGCTCTGTACTTGTTTTTCAATACGTGCGGTTGCACCAAAAGGCTTTTTAACTTCTAACTGCTCCTCGGGCGTAAGGTCATATTGAACTACCAATCGCGAATCATTAACAGGTGAAGCAGAGGGAGCTACGGCAACTCCATTTTGCATTACAGCCAATTGCCCGGCGAGTATTTGAATTTGTTGCGCTATCAGATCCAAAGCAGGATTACTTCCTGCCAGTACGGGAGCAACTACGGCCGGTGCACCATAAACACGTTGTTGAGCTATTAACGCTTCGGCAGGTAAATTAGCATCAATATGCGCTGCCAGTGAATGTATAGTATTATATTCTTCAAATAATTTTCTGAAGGTGATAGGAATTTTAAACTCCTTTTTAAGGTTAGTTACTATTTGTGTTAACAGCAGAGAATCAAACCCCATCTCAATAAAATTCATATTAACCGATGTGGCATCAATTTCAATTCCGGATGCGTCTTCAAAAAGTTCCCTTAGTTTATCGGTTAATAATTCTTGTCTCATCTGTAAAGTCTCTAAAGCAGTCTTTTCGGGTTTTATCAATGTTGTGTGCGTTTCAAATACCTGTTCAGGGGTGTTTACAGGTTGCACGGCATCAAGCCAATAACGTTTATGATCAAAGGCATAAGCCGGTAAATTTATCTTTAATCGTTGCTGGTTATGGTAAACTTTTTTCCAATTGGGTTCAACGCCGTTTAGCCATAATTGCCCCAATACCTTTAATACGGAATAATACTCGGTTACAGTTTCATTTTTCTCAAATCCTTGCAGCACTGTGGTTGATTGGGTATTAACCTGTTGCCGGGCAAGTGTAGCCAAAACGTTGCCGGGACCAACCTCAAGTAAAATTCGGCCATCCTCCTCATGCAAAGTGTTTATCGCATCGGCGAAGCGCACAGTTTTACGCAGGTGTTGTGCCCAATATTGAGGGCTGGTTGCTTCGGCCTCGCTCAGCCATTTTCCGGTAACGGTTGATACGATGGGTTTTATGGGCGGATTTAGTTTTATTGATTTAACCACAGCTTCAAAAGGCTCAATAATATCGTCCATCATTGCCGAGTGGAACGCGTGGCTGGTTTGCAACAAGCGTCCTGGGATTTCCTTTTCATCCAGCAATATTGAAAAGGCTGCTATTTTATCGTCCTGACCAGCAACTACGCATAATTTGTTGCTATTAACGGCGGCTATTGATAGGTTGTCGGGTAAAATTGCCTCCAGTTCTTCGGCCTCTGCTCTTACAGAAAGCATACTGCCGCGGGCAACTTCGCTTACCATTTTAGCGCGGGTTGATATTAACAACAACGCATCTTTTAAACTGAACACGCCTGCAAAATGTGCGGCAACAAATTCGCCAATGCTGTGCCCGGTAAATATGGTGGGTTCAATTCCCCAGCTTATCCATAATTTAGCCATGGCATATTCTATAATGAAAATAGCCGGTTGGGTATAAAAAGTATTCTTTATGTTTTCTGCCGATGTTTCGTCTGAAACCGCAGGGTAAATAATATCAAAAATAACTGCTTGCGGAGAGCCTTTTAATAACGATATGCATTCGTCAACGGCGGCTTTAAAAATGGGTTCGCAATCATAAAGCTCACGACCCATGTTTACATATTGTGATCCCTGGCCGGGGAACATAAACACAACTTCGGATGCTTTTGAATGGAGTTTTTTTGAGGTAGTTGCCTCATGATTTGCAGCAGTTAGCTTCGAGGCTAAATCTGCGCTATCAGCTGCTATAACAAAGCTTCGGCAGTTAAAATCGGCTCTTGTGGTTTGCAAGGCATAAGCAACGTCTGCCGTGTTAAGTTGGTGGTTGTTTTCAATAAAACCTGCCAATTTTTTGGCATAATTACCTGCACTATTTTCTGTTTTTGCCGACCACGTGATCAGGTTCAATGGTTTTGTTGAGCCCGATTTCTTTATTACTGTTTCAGATTCCTCTAATATCAAATGCACGTTAGTGCCGCCAACGCCGAAGGAACTTACCCCCGCACGTCTTTTTTCATCCGTTTGCCAGTTTTTTAATAGGTTATTAATATAAAACGGACTGTTGCTTAGGTTGATATTAGGGTTTAAATCTTTATAAAATAAGGTTGGTGGTATTTGTTTATTGTTAATAGCCAACACCGTTTTAATTAAACCTGCAACGCCAGAAGCAGCTGTAAGGTGCCCCAAATTACCTTTTACCGAACCTACAGCGCAAAATTGTTGTTTGCTTTGCTGACCAAATGCAAGGTTAAGGCCTTCAATTTCAATGGGATCGCCTAATGGTGTTGCGGTGCCATGTGCTTCAATATAGCTTATGGTAGATGCTTTGATACCGGCATCATTTATAGCCATTGCAATGGCACCGGCTTGCCCTTCAGCGCTCGGACCGCCAAAACTTCCCTTACCGGCACCGTCATTGTTAATGCCTACGCCTTTTATAATAGCGTAAATAGTATCGCCATCGCGTTCAGCTTCTTCGCGGCTTTTTAAAAGCACCACGCCTGCGCCATCGCTAAATACGGTTCCGGTAGCTTTCGCGTCAAATGGCCTGCAATGCCCGTCGTGGCTCATCATGGAGCCTTCTTCGTAAAAATGCCCGCTTTTTAATGGCGAGGTAATGGATGCAGCCCCGGCCAGTGCAATGTCGCATTGCCCGTCCCTTATGCTGCTTACAGCCTGTGCGATAGCCAGCAAGGATGTAGAGCAGGCTGAATAAACGGCTACCGCTGGTCCTTTAAGGTTTAATTGATAGGCTGTGCGGGTAGCAATATAATCCTTCTCGTTAAGCGACCGCACGTTGAACTGGCCATATTGCTCAACCAAATCAGGGTGTGCCAATACGTTATTGGTATAGTAGGTATTGTATCCACATCCGGCAAACACACCCACCGAACCATTATATTTTTGAGACAGATAGCCTGTATTTTCTAACACTTCCCAGGCAATCTCTAAAAATACTCGTTGCTGTGGGTCCATCAGTTCAGCCGAACGGGGATTGAAACCGAAAAATTCGGCATCAAATTCATCAGCTTTATCAATAACACCCCTTGCTTTTACATAAGCAGGATCACTTTTTACGTTATCGGGGATAGACACATCAAGTTCCGAATCGCTGAAAAAACTGATGGTTTCACGACCTCCGGATAACAAATCCCAAAATTCATCAATAGTATCAGCACCCGGAAAACGGCCAGCCATGCCAATGATAGCTACATCACGATTTGCATCTTTTTGCTTATTCTTTTTTTCCGGCAGGGCAGGAGTAACCTGTTTATCTCCGTTTATCAGATTTGCAACGCCGCTAATTGTTGGGAATTGGTATAATTTGGTTATCGGCACTTCATAAGCAAACTGCTTTTTTAAGGATGCTACTGTTCTTAAAGCCAACAAGGAGTTACCCCCTAAATGGAAAAAGTTATCATCGACACCAATCTTATCAATCAACAATAACTCCTGTAAAATACCTGCTATGTTTTTCTCTGTAGCGGTGGATGGAGCTTTGTATAATACGTCTAATTCAGGCCTTTGCAAGTCAGGCTTTGGTAAATTCTTTCTGTCAACCTTGCCACTGGTAGTCTTAGGCAGTTCGCTTAACCAAACGTAAGCCGACGGCCACATAAAATCGGGTAGCTTATCCTCAATATTTTTGCGCACATAATCGGTATCGGGCTTGCTTTTGGCCGATACAAGATAAGCTACCAGCCTTTTTTGTCCAGGTACGTCTTCGTGCGCTGTTACTATGGCCTGTTGAATATCATTCAGCTGATTAATAATTACCTCAATTTCGCCCAATTCAACGCGATTGCCCCTTATTTTTACCTGTGTATCTTTTCGGCCTAAATATTCAATATTCCCATCGGTCAGGTAACGGGCCATATCGCCGGTGCGGTATACGCGGGTGGGGTTGTTTGTTGTTTCTTTTAGGTAGATGAACTTTTCCGCAGTTATTTCAGGCAGGTTTAAATAACCATTGGCAAGGCTTACACCACTAACGCAGAGCTCACCGGTTTCGCCCAAAGGCAATGTTTTTAATTCCTCATCAAGTATCAGAATCTCTGTATTATCTATTGGGACACCGATAGAAGGGAGCGCCGCCCATTTTGCTGGATCTCCATCCAATTTTAGTTGGGTAACTACATGTGTTTCGGTAGGACCGTATTGATTGAACAATAAGCATCCCGGCAGGGAAGAAAAGAAACGAACGATCTGCGGTGTTATTTTTAATTGTTCACCAGCGGTTATTACTTCCTTTAAACATTGTGGGAAGTATTGTTCGGTATCGGCGGCTTCGGTTAAATATTGTAATACCACAAAGGGTAAAAAAATACGATTTACATTGTGTTGTTCAATATAACGGAGCAAGCGGTAGGGATCAACCCGTAAATTATCATCAACCAAAACCAATGTGCCACCGGTAGTTAAAGTGGCAAATGTTTCCTGGAACGACACATCAAAACTTAAAGGCGCAAATTGCAGTGTATTGAAACCAACAGCAGATGCGGAATGTTTTTGTTGCCACGAAAGTAAGTTGGCTAAAGCCGCATGCCCCATCGAGACGCCTTTAGGTGTACCTGTTGAGCCAGAGGTATAAAGGACATAAGCGGCTGATTGATGGTTAATGGCTGGCAGATTAGCTATTTCATATTCAATATCACTCACTAAAACATTAATAGATAGTGTTTCAAAAAGCGACTTTTGAGCATCAACGGTTAAACAAACATCAATGCCTGAGTCTTTTATAATTTGTTGTAAACGATCATGAGGGTAATCAGCGTCAAGCGGTAAATAAGCTTTTCCTGCTTTTAGTATCGCTAATACACTTACAATGGTATCAACTGAGCGGTATGTGCCAACACCTGCAATTAACGAATCAGGAGATTTAGCTAAGAGCTGTACTGCCAAATTATCGGCTTTTTGGTCCAACTGAAGGTAGGTCAATTTTTCATGACCCCAAATAACTGCTATGGCATCAGGTGTTTTGTTTTTTTGTTGTTCAAACAGTTGATGAATAAGCAGCGCCCTATCAGTAGTTCCCTCACCGGTAATTTTACCCATTTGCAAAATTTATTTTGAATACAGTATTAGTATTAGTTAATTTTTAAATATTTAATTAAGGGGTATCGTATTCCCGGATGGGTGATCGTTCGATTTATACGTTTAAATGCAATAATAAGTTATAATGTGATAAGATACAACATAAAAGTGATGCTTGGTAGTTAGCGATCAAAAGCCGTGAATCAATATAAAATGATGGAAATTTGATTGCTAAAAACAATTTAATTTGAAATATCTTTTCCTGATATAAAAACAAATTAAGACTAACGAAAACGTTTTTGTATTTAAAAACGTAAATGGAATTATAAAATAACCAGATGAAATTTTCCCCTGTTTTAACAATATTGATGCTTGCCGGTTTAAACGTATTTAGTCAACCAAGGCAGTTGAATGAAGTAATGATGGTTGATAGCATTAAAAGATCATTTGTTACCTATATACCGGCTGTAACGGATAAAGCATATAAAATGCCACTCATTATTTCGCTTCATGGTGGCTTTGCTAGCCCGAAAGGGCAATTTCATCTGGCCGACTTCAGGCCTTTGGCCGATAGAGATAAATTTATTGTTGTATGCCCGGCATCAAAACATATATGGCATGATGGCGCGGATAATAAAGGTATCGACGATGTTAAGTTTATGGATCAACTGATCAGCTACATTATAAAAACGTATAATGCTGATCCGGCGAGGGTTTACGTCACAGGGATATCCAACGGTGGTTTTATGACTACCCGTCTTGCCTGCCAATTGCCCAAACGCATTGCCGCTATTGCTGTGGTTGCCGCCAGTTTGGATATTGGCGAGGGATATGATCTGCAAAGACCCATGCCCGTTATTTACATGCACGGTACCAGTGATAAAATAGTAAGCTATAACGGCGGTAAAATGTTTGGCAGACGTATTTATTCGCAGCAGGAGATCATAAAGAAATGGGTAGTGCTTGATGGCTGCAACCCCAAACCTATAATTACGAGCATCCCCGATACTGCAAAAGACAGTACAAGCATTGTAAAAGAAGAATACCTAAACCCTGCCAACGGGATGAAAGTTGTAGGTTATACCATAAACAACGGCGGCCATACCTGGCCCGGCGGCTGGCAATATATGCCTGCTTTTATTGTAGGCAAAACCACTAAAAATTTGAACGCCTGCGAGGTGATATGGGCGTTTTTTAAAGTGTATAAGTTAAAAGAAGCCGTTAATTAATTTTTTATTGCGATGGTTTTTAACCTGAGTGTTCGAAACATCCAAAGAATACCTTATTGTCATTCTGAACGCAGTGAAGAATCTTCTTCAATATGCATCGACGCGTGCTTTTCTGGAGTAGAAGATCCTTCGCTCCCGCTCAGGATGACAATCTTGTTGTTTATTTTTAAGGCTTTAAACCCTTCGCTATGAATTTTTATAAGGGTATTGATTCTGTACTAACAGCGATTAGTCAATTCAAACGTTTTAATGCAATATTAAGTTTTGATGTAAAAAAAACCGCCTGTACATATATTTTGCACAGGCGGTTCCATTTAATGTAATGGTGTTTTTTATTAATTACCCCATGCCGGGTTTTGTACCATTAGTGGGTTGTTATCCAACTCTGATTGAGGAATTGGGAAATAATTGAATTTAGCTGCATAATATTGCTTGCCAACTTTGTCGCTATTGGTTAGTGCCTGCTGTATTAAATTCCACCGTACCAGGTCATAAAAGCGATCACCTTCACGTGCAAATTCAAGCATACGCTGGTGCATAATTTCGGTCATCATTTGGGTTTGTGAATAACCTGCAGGCAAAGTGCTTAAACCTGCTCTTGTACGAATAGCGTTCACATCTGCATAAGCATCCTGTGGCCTTCCCTGCATTGTAACGGCTTCGGCGTGTATCATCAATACTTCAGCATAACGCATAACACGTTCATTATTGCTGGAAGAGTATTGAGTGTTATTGGCACCTACTAATTCGTTAGCCTGATTAAAGTTCTGATACTTTTTAAGCCTTGAATGATATGACGAAAAATCGCCGGGGAAGAAATTAGCAATAGGTTGCTGATAAAAGGTAGTATTGCCTCCTAATGCACTGGTTTCGCCTTGCCAAACCAGGGTAGCAGGCAGCCTTGTATCATAATTGCCGGAAGGCATTTTTTCTTTCATAAATGCACTTAAAAGCGAGTCGGTAGGGCATATTTCAAACCAACCACCTATTTGCGAAGGAGCAAACTCCTGTGCTACGGTGGTGCCTAAGTTTTCGGCCGATCCGGTACTCCATGGGCCAGTGCCACCCACATCACTAAGTTGAATTTCAAAAACAGACTCTGAGTTGTTTTCATGTGTCGCGTCAAAATTGTCTGAGAAATTTGCTGTTAGGCTGTATTGGCCTTTCATGATATTTGCCAAAGCAGCTTCGGCCGCAGCGTAGTTTCCCTGGTATAAATATGCTTTTCCCAAATAGGCATAAGCCGCGCCTGATGTAGCCCGTCCAACCCACTGTGCAGGGTATGAGGCAGGTAGGGAAGCAGCAGCGTCGCTGAAATCTTTAACAACTTGCGCCCAAACGTCTGCTTCGGGGCTTTTTGCTATGTAATAATCTTTCTGCGCCTGTGGGACGGATAAACGCAATGGCACGTTTTGAAAATTAATAGCCAGGTTAAAGTAAAACAATCCTCTTAAAAACTTGGCTTCGGCAATTTCCTGTGCTTTGGTAGCGGCATCCATTTGTATAGCCGGTGCGTAGGTAATTACCTGGTTGGCACTAAAAATACCCTGGTAGCAGGTATTCCAATATCCGCCTGAAACGCCATTGGATGCTGTATTGGTAAATGTAGATAGCGTATAAAGATCGCTTACATCATTACGGATGAAGAAATCGTCGCCTCTACCGTTCATCAATTCTACACCACGTACCGTATATAAGCCTGTTTGCGCTTCGGTAACAAAAGAGTTATAGGTAGCAGCCAGACCTGCAAGTACATCGGCAGGTGTTTTCCAGAAGGTTGCTGTGGTAATTTGGTTGGGGTTATTTAATTCGAGTTTTGATTTTTTACAACCACCAAGTATCATTACCATGGTAATTGATATGTATATTATCTTTTTCATGAGTTTTTTTTACTATTTGGTTATAATGATAATTGAATGCCTATAGTTGATACGCGGGCCAATGGATAAGCCGTGTAGCTGTAATCAACACCTCTGCTAAATATGTTTTGACCAGAAATTACACCTAAGTCAGGGTTTAAACCGCTGTAGTTTGTTATGGTGAACAAGTTGTCAAAACTAACATAAGCTCTTAGTGATTTAACCCCTATACTTTGTATGGCCTGCATTTTAAAATTATACCCCAGTTGTAATGATTTACACCTTAAATAAGATCCGCTTTCTAAAAAGCGATCTGATACACGGTCGTTGCCGTTTGGATCGCCATAAACTGCGCGTGGTATATTTGTGTTTGTATTGGTAGGTGTCCAGGCATTTAAGGTAGTTGTAGACATATTATAATCAACGTTCATCCCTTCAAGGTCCATTCTGAAACCGTTGTATATCATGTTTCCATAAGTTCCCTGGAAATACACAGACATATCAAAGTTCTTGTAACGGGCATTATAACCAAAGCCGTAAGTAAATTTAGGATTAGGACTGCCAACATATTGTTTGTCCGCATCAGAGATCTGTCCGTCGCCATTATAGTCAACAAATTTTATATCGCCGGGCGCCGCATTTGGCTGAATAAGTTGCCCGTTTTTATCTCTGTAAGCGTTAATCTGGGCTTGTGTTTGGAAAATACCATCGGTTTTAACAAGGTAAAATGCGCCAACCGGCCCACCAGCCTGTGTTGTTGTTGTGCCTTCGCCATGCAAATCGGGATAGCCGCCAATAATTTGTTCGGAACCAGAACCAAGTGATAATACTTTATTTTGATTGGTTGAAAAAGTTCCGAATACGTTATATGAGAAATCGTGCGCAACGCCGTGGTATGATAACGATAATTCCAAACCGTTGTTGCTTATAGATCCCGCATTAACATAAGGGCTGCTGGTTGACCCTGCCGAACCCGGTATTGGTACCTGAACAAGCATATCGCTGGTTATTTTGTGGTAGTAATCTGCAGTTAAATTAAGGGCATCGTTAAAGAAACCTAATTCAGCACCCACATCCGAAGTTTTTGATGTTTCCCACTTAATGTCCGGATCAGCATAAGCTTGTTGTGTTGCGCCAGACCATAGGGTTTGACCGGTTCCGGTTACATAATTAACATTGGATGCTATAGCAGCGTTATACTGATAATTCGCAAATTCCTGATTCCCAAGTATACCGTAACTTCCGCGTAGCTTTAATAAACTAATAAAGCTTGCAAGCTTGCTGTTGGCGAAAAAGTGCTCATTTGAAATATTCCAACCGGCAGCAACCGAAGGGAAAACCCCATAGCGGTTAGCAGGGCCAAAGCGGCTTGATCCATCGCGCCTTACGCTACCGGTAAACAAGTAACGATCATCATAAGAATAAACTACGCGGCCAAGCTGCGAAATTAATGCAGCCTGCGAGGCATTTCCAAACGCTTGTGTTACGCCTGTAGCAGCGTCTGCCTGGTAAATATTGTCGGGCAGGCCTGATGCTGTTTCGTTATTGTATTGGTAGTTTTCATTTTGATAGGTGTAGCCAACTAATGCCTGGATATGACTTTTGCCATATTGCCTGTCAAAATTTAAAGTGTTTTCGAGCAGTAAGGTGTTATCATCCTTATTGTCATCAGTATTGATGTTATTGGTTGCATTACTGAAGAAAGAACCTACCTGGTAAACTGGCTTGTAATCAAAATCATGTGTAAGGTAATCGGTATATCCGAAATTGATCTTGTAATAAAAGCCTTTTGCGATATCAAATTGACCATAAGTATTAATTAAAGCACTGTTGGTACGGGTGGTGCTTTTTTCGAGGTATAGCTGTGCAACAGGGTTTTCAACATTGATTACTGATCCTGTAGGGCCTGCATATCCTCCAACAGCAGTTGGGTCATAAATTTGGAAAGCGGGTATGCTTTTTGCAGCGGCACCCACCGGATTACCACCTTGACCTCCCCAGCTTCCCGGAAGGTTTTGCCAGTTCTCTTGTGATAGGATAACCGATTCGCCGAATTTTAAGCGGCCTAATTTTGTTTCGGATTTAAAACGCAGATTATAACGGTTATATCCGGTTTGATCCACAACACCTTGCTGATCGAGGTATCCGCCCGAGACACTGTACGTAGTACCTTTGCCTCCACCACTGATATTTAACTCATAGTTTTGCATAGGTGCGGAACGGTAAATAGCATTTTGCCAATCGGTACTTGGCCCTAATGAATCAGGACGGTTAGCAAGTGGTAACCTTGCTACGCCTGCTGCGTCATGCATAGCATTATCTACTTGTCCCCATTGCTGGGCATTCAATAAACTAAGTCTTTTCTGAACATTCTGAACGCCGTAATAAGAATCGAATGAGATTGAAGTCCGGTCGCCCGAGCCCGATTTTGTTGTAACCAAAACCACACCGTTTGCAGCCCTTGTACCATAAATGGCAGCTGCTGATGCATCTTTTAGTACAGATATACTGGCTATGTCGCCCGGAGCAATATTACTTATGCTGCTTACATACATACCATCTACTACATACAGCGGGGTGGTATTGTTAATGGTGCCCACACCACGCACTAATATAGACATGCCCGAACCCGGAGCGCCGCCTGCTGATTCAACATCAACACCGGCTAATTTACCCTGAAGGGCCTTGTCAACAGAGCTCGAACCTGCTGTTACCAGATCCTTAGCTTGTACTGACGCCACAGCTCCTGTTAAATCTGATTTTTTTATAGTACCATAGCCTATTACAACAATCTCATTAAGCTTTGATTCATCGAGTTTCATGTGGACGGCCATCTGATTGCCCGGCACCACAACGTCTTCCTGTGTTGCATAACCAACAAACGAAAAAACAAGCACTGCATTAGCATTAGGCACATCTATTTTAAACTGGCCCTGGGTATCAGTCACCACGCCAACCGCGCTACCTTTTAGCTTTACTGTAACACCGGGTAAGGGCAGGTTCTTTTCGTCGAGCACTTGTCCGCTTATATTTAAAACTACGGCTTGTACCGGCGAAACTACCGGCATATCCGGTTTGATATCCTGCTTGTTTATAAAAATGGTGTTTTGAATAATTACATAGTTTAAATGCTCATCTTTTAAACATTTGTTTAATGTTTCATTAATTGATCCATCTTTAATGTTGATGGTAATTGTTTTGCTCCTGATGTCTTTTGATTCATAAAAAAAGACATAGCCCGATTGCTGATTAATTAACCCAAGCACCTTTTTTAAAGGGACATTGGTTTCGTTAATGTTGATTTTTTGACTAAATACTTTAGCGCTGCATTGCAGAAATGTAATTAGTAATATAAAAGTTGTCAGCTTCATAACCAATAAGGTTTTTTGGGGCAGCCACGTTTTATTGATGGCTTTTAAAATAACATTTAAAGTCATACTTTTGATAAGTTTGAGTTAATACACAATTTGCTGAAATGAATTTGTTTTCCTGAAAAGGAGGTTATCTCAAATACGCGTGCCCTGATTCCAGTCGGGGTACGCATTTTTAATTAACCTGTTAGTGAGGCGATTGCCTTAAAGTCTCATTTGTATCTTTTTTCTCATAATTTATTGGTTTAATTGGGAGTGAATGGATATGGATTATGGTTTTATAATAATGGTTTTATTCTCGATGTGGTAGGTTATCTTTTCGAAACTCAAAATTGACAATAACTTTGAGGCATCAATATTCTTGGATATTTCGCCCGAAAATTCTCTTTGAGGTATTTCGCCTTCATATTTTATGTCCACATTGTACCAGCGGGCCAATTGCCGCATAACGCTTTTAATATCGTCGTCCTTAAAATAAAAGAAACCATTTTTCCAGGCTATCGCTTCATTTACGTCGGCCTTAACAATATTCATGGCGCCATCCTTAAGCTGCACTTGTTCGTTTGGTTTTATTGTTTTGCTTACTCCGTTTGATAGTACTTTAACCGAGCCCTCTAAAAGCGTAGTTTTAACCGCAGGTTCATCAGTATAGGCGTTCACATTAAAGTGGGTGCCTAAAACTTCAACAACCTGCCCGTTTGATATTACCCTGAATGGTTTATGCTGATTATGTGCTACCTCAAAGTAAGCCTCGCCCGAAAGTTCAATTTCGCGTTTATTGCCCGTAAAAGTTACGGGGTATTTTAATGATGAGGCGGAGTTTAACCAAACCTTTGTCCCGTCGCTCAGTACCAATTGGTATTGTCCTCCGCGTGGAGTAATTACCGTATTAAAAGCATCAACTGGTTGTTTGGTGTTTACCCCATCGTTCGTGTAGGTAATTTGGCCGTTTGCTTTTTTATTAATTTTTACGCCTTTATCATTGGCCAGTTCTCCTTTTTTTGCATCATTTAATGCAATTGAACTTCCATCAGATAAAATCAGCATTGCTTTATTGCCTCCCGGTGGAAGGTGCGGCGGAGCATTATGTACAGGTTTTATAGTTGCTGTTTGTTTTTTATCAAAGATGAACGGCTTAAATAATGTCAACGATACAATTATAAAACCGGACACAGCAGCGGCAATTTTTAAATATCGCAAATAATTAATTTTTTTCACGGGGTGTATTTCGGCCAAAAGCTTAAATAAACTATCCTGTTGTCCGTCCTCCAATTGCTGATCATCAATATCAGGCAGTTGGGCGTTTTTTGAATAGTTTACATACCAACTTTCAACCAAAGCTTTTTCATCCCTGGTTATATTGCCGGCAAGATACCTGTTCAATAAATCTGTTGCGTCTTTTTTAGACATAATTGGTGGCGGAGCTGATGCTCCTGGTTATGCTATAAGCACCTAAGTATACCGCAGGGAGTAGATGAATTAGAAAAAAAATGAAAAAAATTTGCCGGATAGTTTTAGTCTTAAAACTTTTAGGGAGTTATTTACCTGTTTTTTAACGGTAAGTGTGCTGATTTGCAATTGATCAGCTATTTCCTGGTGCGAGAGATTACCATTTCTACTCATTTCAAATACCTGGCGCATTTTGGATGGTAATTGGGATACCTCGGCCTCAATAATGGCAGTTAATTGTTTCAAACGTATACTTTCATCAGTTTCGGGCTGACGGGTGTTGATGAACGATTGCAGCGATGAGATATGTTTTTGTTTAACCTTACTATGCCTGAAATTGTTAAGTATTTTGTTTCGTACTGCAGTGTATAAATAAGCGGCAATGTTCTCATCATGGTCAATAGACATACGGTTGTGCCACAAGTAAATAAAAACATCCTGAAGTATGTCTTCAATTTCCTGTTCGTCGGCAAGGTTTTTATAGGCATGCCGGTACAGTATGCCATAATATCTATTATGAATTTCGGTAAAAGCAAGTTCATCGCTATCCTTTAAAAGGTGCGCTAACTCCTGATCCGATTGAATCTTGTAACATGGCATTAATTGGTAAACAACGGGTTTGTTACAAACATATATAGTTTTATTGCCAATATCAAATACTTAATTAGTCAATATTTTGGCAAATTTGAGTTTAAGCCTGTAGGTCACCGCCTATTATTTTAAAACAATACAAAAAAATGTTTTCTTTGCCACCATACTTTGGCAATTGATTCAACAATAAATAAAATGAGTTTACCCGCATTCCCGTCAACCAATAAGGCCAATCTTTTACAGGAGCAAAAACTGCGGGACCTGCTTTTATATCTGAACCAAAAATCACCTTTTTATAAGGAGTTATTTGCCAGGCACAAGGTTGATATCGGCACAATAAAAACACTTGCCCACCTTACCTTATTGCCAACTACCAATAAGGAAGACCTGCAACAGCGCAATAATGATTTTTTATGTGTTGACGCAGGCGAGATAATTGAATATACTTCAACATCGGGCACCTTGGGTAGCCCGGTTACTATAGCCCTTACCGAAAATGACCTTAACCGCCTAACTACTAACGAATACAATTCATTTAAATGTGCCGATGGCAGTGCGGCAGATACTTACCAGTTGATGCTTACGCTCGACAGGCAGTTTATGGCGGGTATTGCTTATTACATGGGGCTGCGTAAGCTGGGTGCAGGCATTATTAGGCTTGGTCCGGGCGTGCCATCATTACAATGGGAAACTATACAGCGACTTAAACCAACGGCTATTGTTGCGGTGCCATCTTTTATTTTAAAGCTGATAGCTTTTGCGAAGGACAATCATATCGACCTGAATGCATCGTCGGTAAAAAAGGCGGTTTGTATTGGCGAGAATATCCGCAATACTGATTTCAGCTATAATATCCTCGGCAAAAAAATAACAGAAGCATGGGATATTCAACTGTATTCAACTTATGCTTCAACCGAAATGCAAACCGCATTTACCGAGTGCAGCGCGGGCAGGGGAGGACACTTACAACCCGAACTGGTAATTGTTGAACTACTCGACGAAAACAACCAGCCCGTACCACCAAATACCCCCGGCGAAGTAACCATAACCACTTTAGGTGTTGAAGGTATGCCGCTGCTTCGCTATAAAACAGGCGATATTTGTACGTTTGACGATGAGCCTTGCACCTGCGGTCGTACCAGTTTGCGCCTGTCGCCAATAATAGGCCGTAAAAAGCAGATGATAAAATTTAAAGGCACCACGCTTTATCCGCCGGCGATGTTTGATTTGCTGAACGAGATGGAAGAAGTGCTTGATTTTGTGGTTGATGTTTACTCCAACGAGATAGGGATGGATGAAGTGCTGATCCACATTGTACCCATGGACGACAGCAAAGCCTGTGATAACCGCATCAGGGCTTATCTGCAAGCCCGTTTAAGGGTGAGCCCGCATGTAAGCTATATTTCAACCGAAGAGATCCACAAAATGCAATTTAAGGAAGCCAGCCGTAAGGTGATTAAATTTATTGACAGGAGGGTTGGGTAAACGGTTTCACACGATGTGCGGATGTGCAAATGCGAGGATGTGCAGATGTTTTCTTTTTGTCTGAATCAGGATTTACAGAATTTTAGAATTAACAGAATTTTTAAAGCTACATTCTGAAAAATTCTAAAATTCTTTAAATTTTGATTCAGACGAAGTATCAAATTAAAAAAACCTACATCGAAATTCCGACATCCGAATTCAAAACCTATATTTACGGCTTTTATTAATAAACGCAAATTTAGCCTATGATACCTGTTGGACAAAACGTCCTTACTTTAGATGATTTCTCTGACATCATATTCAAAAATAAAACAGTTACCCTGTCTTCATCCGCTTTAGATAAGGTTAACGTCAACTTTCAGTTTCTTCAAAAGTTCTCGTCCAATAAATTAATATATGGCATCAACACCGGGTTTGGGCCAATGGCGCAATACAAGGTAAGCGAAGAAAACCTTTTGCAGCTACAGTATAACCTCATCCGCAGTCACAGTTCGGGGAGTGGTGCGCTGTTATCGCCATTGTTGGTAAAGGCCTTAATGATAGCCCGTTTAAACAGCATGATGCAGGCTTTTTCGGGCATACATACCGATGTGGTTCAATTATTAAGCGAACTCATTAACAAGGATGTTACGCCATGTATTTTTGAGCATGGCGGTGTTGGCGCCAGCGGCGATTTGGTGCAGCTTGCTCATCTGGGTTTAGTGCTGATAGGTGAGGGCGAGGTGATTTATGAAGATAAGATACAGCCAACAGCCGAAGTATTTAAACAGCTGGGTATTAAACCGCTTACCATTCATGTACGTGAAGGGTTGGCCATTTTAAACGGAACATCGGCCATGACGGGGATCGGCATGGTAAACGTCATACAGGCGCAGAAACTGTTAGGTTGGTCGGCCATGTTTTCGGCCATGACCAACGAGATCGTAGAGGCTTATGATGACCACTTCTCGCACGAATTGAATGTTGTAAAGCACCATAAAGGTCAAAACAGGATTGCCGCAATTATGCGCGATATTTTGAAAGACAGCAAGATGATCCGCAGCCGCTCGGAGCATTTATATCATCCTGATAATATTGATATGGAGGTATTTGAGGATAAAGTGCAGGAATATTACTCGCTCCGTTGCGTTACGCAGGTTTTAGGGCCAATATTTGACACCATTGTACAGGCCGAAAAGGTAGTTACAGATGAGTTAAATTCAGTAAATGATAACCCGGTTATTGACCACGTAAACCATAACATCTTCCACGGTGGTAATTTCCATGGCGATTATGTTTCATTAGAGATGGATAAGTTAAAGATAGCCATCACTAAGTTATCCATGTTATCGGAGCGCCAGTTAAACTATCTGCTTAATAATAAGCTCAATCAAAAATTCCCTCCCTTTGTTAATCTGGGTGTATTAGGATTTAATTTTGGAATGCAGGGCATACAGTTTACTGCTACATCAACCGTAGCCGAAAATCAAACACTTTCGTTCCCAATGTATGTACACAGCATTCCTAATAATAATGATAACCAGGATATAGTGAGCATGGGCTGTAATGCCGCATTGATGACCAAAAAGGTGATCGATAACTCATTTGCAGTGCTTGGCATACAGTTGATGACCATTTTACAGGCTATCGACTATCTGGAGTGCCAGGACAGGCTATCGCCGCATACTTTGGCTTTATATAATGAAGTAAGAAAGATCTTCCCGAAATTTGTTGAAGATCAGCCTAAATATAAGGAAATGGAAAAGGTGCGTATATATCTTGAAACAACTGAGCCCGTAATTGCTTTTAAGGGATAAAGGATAAATTGCTTACCGAGATAAAAATTGAAAATAAGGTGTTTGATATTACCATTGTTAGGGGCACGTAAAACATAATAACGAGATAATGGCCCAGTGTGAAATGAATATTTTTATTAGCAAATAATGGCGGGGGTTTATATTGTTTCGGATAACATTTTATCGCCGATAGGCACCACAACAGCCGAAAATTTTAGGCAGATAAGAAAGGGTATATCCGGCGTTCTTAAACATCATAATATAAACATTGCTGATCAGCCTTTTTATGCATCGTTGTTTAATGATAATAGCTTTATTGCAGATCATCAGCACAAATACACCAAATTTGAGCAACTGCTAATTGCTTCTATAATTGATGCCCTAAAAGATGGTAATGTTGATGCCGGCGATAAAAAAACGGCATTAATAATATCATCCACCAAAGGAAACATAAGCCTGCTCGAAACAGAACACAATACCCCTGCATTGCAAAAACGCATTGCACTAACCACTTCGGCAAAATTGGTAGCCGGGCATTTTGGATTTGTTAGTCAGCCTATTGTTATTTCTAATGCCTGTATTTCGGGTATAATGGGTATTGTAATGGGTATGCGGCTAATCCAATCGGGTCAGTATCAAAATGTTGTAGTGGCAGGTGCCGATGTGATTAGTAAATTTATCCTGTCGGGATTTCAGTCGTTTCAGGCCATCAGCCCAACTCCATGCAAACCATTTGACGTTAACCGGGATGGAATAAGCTTAGGTGAAGGGGCGGCAACGGTTATCCTATCGGCCAAACAAAACAACGGTACAGATATTAAAGTGATGGGTGGTGCAGTAAGTAACGATGCTAACCATATCTCGGCACCGTCGCGCACAGGAATGGAACTTAGCGGGGCTATTAATAAAACACTCAAACAAGCCAGTTTAACCGCAACCGATATTGATTTTATATCAGCACATGGCACGGCAACTGTTTATAACGATGAAATGGAGGCCAGGGCCATCACGCTTTCGGGTTTGCAAAACACTCCGCTAAACAGCTTAAAAGGTTATTATGGACATACACTGGGCGCAGCAGGACTAATTGAATCTATTATTGCCATGCAGTCGCTAAAAGAAGGTGTAGTGATCCCAACTTTAGGGTTCAGTAATATTGGCGTAAGCACTCCTGTAAATGTTTGTGAAGAATTATTGTCGGGTGAGTATAAAAATTGTTTAAAAACAGCATCGGGCTTTGGCGGTTGTAATGCTGCGGTGGTGTTTGGGAAGGCGTAAGAAAAACTCCTAACTGCTAACGAATGCATGTGGGGACACAGGCATTGGGAGGAAATCTGTTAGACTTTAATAACAACATTTGAACACACAAAAATATATCACATCAAGCTGCCTTATCAGCAATAATACTGTTTATAAAAACGGCGAAGCTTTGTTTGTGCATAATGGTACCGATGCGGCAGGTTTTTTACATGCGCTTTATAAGCACTTTGGGCTCAACTATTCCCGTTTTTATAAAATGGATAACCTGAGCAAGTTGGGTTGGCTGGCTTCGGAAATTTTGTTGAAAGATGGTTTTCAAAAAGAACGCTATCAGCCCGAAGAAATAGGATTGATCCTTTCAAACGCCAACTCAAGCCTGGACACTGATCAGAAATATATGGCGAGTGTGAGCGATGTAGCAAGCCCTTCGTTATTTGTGTATACCTTACCTAATATAGTAACCGGCGAAATTTGTATCCGCAACAATTTTAAGGGCGAAGCTGCTTTTTTTATTGCTGATAGCTTTGATGCAGATTTTACTGAAAATTACGTTAGCAACTTGCTTAACAATGATAGCCTACATGCCTGTATTTGCGGTTGGGTTGATTTATTGGGCGATGAATACAAAGCGGCCCTGTTTTTGGTTGAAAAAAGCAATACTGAAGGAGCTGCCTATTTTACAACAGAGCAAATGAACATGATATTTAATACTGATAAGCCAACCACGGTAAATAGTCCCGACGTTTTTATTGCAGGGGTAGGTATTATATCTGCCATTGGCAATAATGTGGCCGAATGTCTTTCTTCGTTTGAGAAACGAGAATCCGGGATAGGGGACATCACCCTTATGCAAACTATCCATCGCAACGTATTGCCCGTTGCCGAAGTTAAGCTTACTAATGAGGAACTTGCCCAAATAACGGGTTTGCACGTTGGTACAAGCCGTACGACCATGCTGGGTGTAATAGCAGCGAAAGAGGCTTTAAATGATGCCGCAGTTCCTGGTATAGCCTCCTTGCGTACAGGCTTTGTTTCGGCAAATACGGTGGGTGGTATGGATAAGAGCGAGGCTTTTTTTGTTCCTTTTGCGGCTGATAACAGCAAAGGGAAATTACGCGACGTATTTGATCACGAATGTGGTTGCGTAACTGAAGCCATTGCCGATGAGTTAGGAATTAAGGATTACATGACTACCATCAACACGGCATGTTCTTCATCGGCAAATGCCATATTTTATGGAGCAAGGTTAATTAAGAACGATATTTTGGATGTGGTTGTTGCCGGTGGTGTGGATGCTTTAACCAAGTTTACCCTCAACGGTTTTAATACCCTTATGATTTTGGATAAAGAATTTTGTAAACCATTTGATCAAAACAGACAGGGTTTAAACCTTGGCGAGGGAGCAGGCTATGTGGTGCTTGTTTCGGATAAGGTGGCTAAAACTTTAAGTAAGCGGCCTTATTGCACGCTGGGTGGTTACAATAACAGTAATGATGCCTATCATCAAACAGCCTCATCTCCCGATGGTACCGGGTCATATCTGGCCATGAAAGGCGCATTAAAAAAAGCAGGTATCGAGCCCTCTGCTATTAGCTATATTAATTTGCATGGAACGGGAACAGCAAATAATGATAGTGCGGAAGGTATTGCAGTAAAACGGGTATTTGATCCGCATTATCCGCCGGTAAGTTCAACCAAATCATTTACCGGGCATACCCTGGGAGCAAGTGGTGGCATTGAGGCCGTATTTTCGGCTTTGTCCATAAAATATGGACTGATTTATCCCAACCTGAGATTTGAAACCCAAATGGAAGAATTGCCTTATGCCCCTGAAACGAAGTTTCAAAAAGATAAAGAAATTGCACACGTAATGTCAAACTCTTTTGGTTTTGGTGGAAATTGTTCGTCATTAATATTTTCGAAGTGTTAAAAATGAAAACATTTATCCGCTCATCAGCCGCTGTATCACCGCAGCAAACTTTCGGCGATGTTGACTTTTTAACAGAACCGGTTGAATACACCGGCAATCGTTTGCATGCCATTGAGCCTGATTACAGGGAGTTTATTGACCCTAAACAGATCAGGAGGATGGGGCACGTTATTAAAATGGGGATAGCGGCGGCTAAAAATTGCTTAAGCCAGGCTAATGTTGAAATGCCCGGTGCTATAATTACCGGAACAGCTTTTGGCTGCCTGGAAGACACGGTATCCTTTTTAACCCGGATGATTGAGCTGAATGAAGAACTGTTGCCTCCAACCGCTTTTATACAATCAACCCATAACACCGTTACGGCGCAGATTGCCCTGATGCTGAAGTGCCATGAATACAACAATACGTTTGTACATAAAGGGATTTCTTTTGAGAGTGCCTTGCTTGATGCTCAAATGCTTTTAAACGAACAGGAGGCCAATAACATACTGGTAGGCGGTACGGACGAGCTTACAGATGTCAGTTACACTATTTTAAAGCGATTAGGGCTGTACAAAAGAGGTGAGGTTGATAGTTTGTCGATGTTTTACGATGAGCCCTCAAAAGGCACCATAGGCGGTGAAGGTGCTATATTCTTTTTATTAACAGATAAAGAAAGCGACGGCAACCTGGCCGAGTTTAAAGGTGTTAAAACGTTTTACAGGCCGCAGGATATAGCCGAAGTTGAACAGCAAATAATAAACTTTTTAGCGCTGCATAGTTTAAAAATGACTGATATTGACCTGGTGATAACAGGCAAAAATGGCGATATCAAAAACGATGCGGTTTATTACCAATTGGATCAATCACTTTTAAAAAATACATCGTTAGCCAATTATAAACATCTTTGCGGCGAGTATCCAACCTCGTCGTCCTTTGCGTTATGGCTGGCATCAAACATCATAAAAAAAGAAGAAATTCCGGCTATTACATTAGAAAAAGAAGTGGATTACAGAACACCTAAAAAGATTTTGATCTATAATCATTACTTCAATGTATATCATTCATTAATGCTGGTAACGGCATGCTAATTTTGTTTTAAAACCGATGCTAAAAAACAACCTTTATAATGTTATTTCATCAACCCACAATAACGGCATAATTGAGGCTGTTTTGGAGATTGATAAAAACAGTGAAATATTTAAAGGACATTTCCCCGGTCAGCCGGTTTTACCTGGCGCCTGTATGCTACAGATAGTAAAAGAGATTTTGACAATGGAATTAAACCTTAAGCTCAAGTTGAAAAAAGCCAGTCAGGTGAAATTTTTGGAGGTGATTGACCCGGTAAACACCCCATTGGTTAAGTTGAGTATAACTTATAAAGCTGATGGGGAGGATGGTTTAAACGTTACCTCAAAACTACTTACCGGCGAGATAACTTGCTTTAAACTTCAGGGTACCTATGTTAAAATAGACTAAAAAATAGGTTATTGCAATCTGCCTATTCACAGATTGCAATAACATGGAGGTGAGTTTTTAAACGGGTGAATAATTGTTGTCCGCTTGTTTTATTCTTGTTCGGTCAAAAAAGCGGACGGACACTATCGATTTACTTCGTCCTGTTTGCCTCAATGTAATCAACCATTGTATTTACATCAACCAGCGCCTTACGGCCTTCTTTGGGGTCCTGAATGGCGATGCCGTATTCCTTTTTTAATAGTACAATCAGTTCCAGCGAGTCGATAGAGTCCAATCCCAATCCATCACCAAAAAGAGGATCATCATCCTTGATTTCTTCGGGAGTTAAAGGGGTAAGATTTAGAAACTCTATAATCTGTTTTTTTAACTGTTGTTTTAATGCTTCTTTTTCCACGCTTAGTTATATTAAATTTTTTCTTTTCAAGCCCAAGTAAGTCACTGCTTGTATTACTAATGTAATACCAAACAACGCAGCCAGGTTATTTACAACATCCTTAAGCTGGCCACCTTCCAAAAATAGCGAATAATAAGCTTCCAGGCACCAGTGCATTGGTGATAGGTTAGCCGCCGATTTAAATGTTCCCTGCATAGCAAAGCTGGGCACCATTAAGCCACCAATTGATGCCAATATTACAATTGATACCGCACCGAAGCCATTGGCTTGTTCCTGTGTATCGGTAAATACACCAATACAGATTGAGTAACTCACCGCACACCAACCGCAAACCAATGTGGTTATAATGAGTGCAAGCATATCAGACGGAGGGTTTAATGCAGGCAGGCCCATAAATGGAAACAGCCAGATGCCTAATGAGAAAATAACAAATGCCTGCAATACGGTAACACCTAAATAGGTGATCTGCTTTGATAACAGGCCAACCATATAATTGGTAGGCAACGTTTTTAGGCGGATAAAACTACCGCTCACTTTTTCCCTCACCACGCTACCACCTAATGACATGATCACGAAGAACATTGCAAAAATGGTCCATGCCGGCACATTGTGTTGCGTTGCATTTGGCGTTCTGCGGGTGCCATCTTTTGAAACCGGTATATCATTTATCGGCGTACGGTTATTCAGCATTTCATCTTCCAGCTTTTGGGGAAGTTCCTTTTCGTTTAGGGAGAAGTACAGCGTTCTTAGAGTTTCCCTGCTTTCAACCATTTGCAAAGCGCTTTGCAGGCCTCCTTTAACTGATAGCCTCAATGATTCCTGTAAGATAGTATTGTAATATAGCGTTAGCGGATCAATGTTATCGTCGGGGTTTTTGAGCGTATCGCTTTGTAGTCCGAAGCTGTTCATTGCTTTAGCTGCTACGTTTTTTGATTTTGCCGATACCTTAGCCGAAAAATTGGGCGGAATAACAACAGCAAGCATAGCATCTTTACTGTGCATAGAATCGGCCAGTGAAGCGGCGGTTTGATTTTTAGGCGCTTGCCATACCTTAAACATGCCAATTTTGTTTAGGGTGATGATCAGCTGCTTGCTTGCCTGGCCCGTATCCTGATTAGATATTAAAATGGGTAGTTTATTTTTATTTACTAATTGAAAGGTACTGTTTTGGATGCTGGTTACAACAATAACCAAAATAATAGGCATCACAAACATTAAGGCTATACCAACCTTATCACGTGTCAGAATCCTAAAATCCTTTTTTATAGTTGCCCAAAGTTTAAACATTAGTCTCTGTAATCTTTACCTGTTAAATTAATAAACAACTCTTCCAGGTTTTTATGCTGATGCTCTTTCAACAGCTGGTGGATATTGCCTTGTGTTATTATTTGACGGTCATCAAGCAATGCCACCCGTTCGCATAACCCTTCGGCCTCGCTTAATTGGTGCGAGGTGTAAATTAGCGTAGTGCCATTATCGTTAAGTGTTTTTAAATAACTGATGATAGCGTGACGGGTTTGTACATCAACGCCAACTGTGGGTTCATCTAAAAACAAAACCTGCGGATTATGGATCACGCCAATAGCCAGATTTACCCGTCGTTTCATACCACCCGAAAACTTCTGTACCTGCTTGTCCCTTACTTCTTCCAGTCCAAGAATATTCAAAAGTTCATCAGTCCTGTGGCTGATCTGTTTTTTGCTTAAACCCGACCATGCGCCAAAAAACTCAAGGTTTTCGGCAGGCGACAGTTCCTGGTAATAGGAGAAATCCTGCGGTACAAATCCAAAAAGCTTGTTTACGGTTTTGTTGTGTTTGTTAACATCATGGCCTAAAAGCGATATACTGCCTTTGTTTACCTTTAATAAACCGGTCATCAGGTTCATTAATGTTGTTTTACCGGCGCCATTTGGTCCAAACAGGCCAAAGCGTTCGCCTTTAGCAATTTTTAAGTTTAACCCGGTAAATGAAACATCAGGATTATCCGGATAACCGAATTCCATATCTGTTATATTTATCGCAAGCTTATCCGTTATTGCCATTTTATATTTTTCAATGCTGTAAAAGCTTTATGTTCTATCTCAGCAATCTCCAGTAAATAATCGCCCATTACGTTAAAATCTTCCTGGCTGCTTAGTCTGCCTTTATAGATTCCTGCTGCCTGTACTGCCGCAGTTCGCCAAAGATCGCCCGAATCGGTGAATGTTTTTGAAATCTCTAATAATTCATCAATTTTATGATAAGCATAAGCTTCCTGCAAAAATGCTGCATAAATATACCTAAAACCACCGCCACCAGTTCCAATTTCTTCCTGCATCCGCACTAATTGAGCCAAATACAGGCCTGCTTGTTTTAAACCCAGCTTATCGCGCCATTGTTTTATTTTATTTCCGGTATATCTGATGCCTTTTACGCCAGCAATAGGTACAAAAGGCTGCAGCATATCGCTACTATTTTTCTTAATACCGCTTACAATGGCTTTTTTTATTTGTTCTTCGGTTACAATTGCGGGGGCTTTAGGATAATATATCTGTCCGTTAGGCGATAAGGCTCCTTTTGAAAAACGGACGCGTTCAAGCTCATAGCTGGTTAAGCTGGTTGCGGTTTCCATCACCGGGTCGCTTATCAGGTAATTGTCGTCCTGTTTACCATAAACAATCAGGTTGTGTGCGTTAAAGTGGAAACGGTATTCTTTAGGGAAGTAAGTAAGGTAATAAACTCCAACCTGGCAACCTACCGGATGGCCCTGTGCAAGGCAATCATTTAAGAAAACTTCTGCCTGTTGTTTCGAGCTAAATTTTTTACGCACAACCTCAATGCCTAAAGCCTTACAGGTTCGTTTAAATATTAAGCCAGGCATAGGTCGGAAGGCTATTACCGGCCCGTTATTTATTTTGAGGAATGGCACATAAACAAAAAACAAGCCCGAACCTATGCCAAAGGCCAACGGCTCGGTAATTTGATTAATACCTATATTTTTTAATAAACTTTTTGTTACCCCATTTTCACAATGTGCCGATTGGAGGTGTTCAAAATTAAGCTCCATGCACAGTCATACTTTTAAAATCATCAATACTCACATTAAAAACCGCTGCATATCGCTTAAGCTTTTTATCCGTTAGTTTTTTAAACACATCAGGCCTTAAATGCCTTTTTATTTGCCATTTCCAAAAACCGCTGTAATCGGCCAAAATGTTTAGATCCATTAATCCTTTTTCCATAAAAAACAACAGTGGGCTGGCTTCGTTGTTTAAAACCTTTTGCCTTGCTGCCTCAACTCGTTCATCAATATTATGCCAGGCTGCATCGAGCGCGGTAATTTTAACATCCCAGCCTTTACTTAGTTCTGTAACGTATTTACCCGAACTGTCCGTAGCATAGCAAACCTCCCTGGTAATTTTACCAAGCGAGCTTAAATCCTGCGGAACATCTTCTTTTTTCATTTAGCCCCCTCTAAATCTCCCCCGGAAGGGGAGACTTTTAATTTAGGTTATTATTATTAATTAAAGCCCTGCCTTCCGGGGAGGGTTGGGCTCACTTAGCAAACCGTTAGCATTGCATACATATACGAGAAACGTGCGCTTTCAGGAACCAGCAATAAAAGCTTTTCGCCTTTTTTTAACTTACCATTGTTAAATAGCTCATTTATCATCAGGAATACTGACGCTGCGCCTACATTACCAACGGTATATAAATTGATAAACCATTTCTCGTAAGGTATACCGCCGCCATAGATCTCAACCAGATCATAAATTTTAGGTCTGAAAAAATCACTTGAAATATGCGGAAGAAAATGATCTACATCAGCAGCTGTTACACCACGGCGTTCCATTATCTCTTTTATTTTTTTGCCACCAAGTGCTACTATATTGTCACTCAACAAGGTAATATCCTGCTTTACGCTGAAGATGGATTTATTCTTGATCTCTTCGGGGGTGTAATCCATGAAACCTTTTAGCGAGCCATCCTCCATTTTATCGCCACCCATATACATACAGGTTTGCATTTCGTTAGCATAGGATACACCTTCAATCCAATCCAAACGCAGGCTAAGCCCATTTTCGTTTGGTTTGTCTGACATCAGGAACGCCGAGGCTCCGTCCGACAGCATCCATCTCAAAAAATCCTTTTGAAACGCGATGTAAGGGTTATCACTCAGCTCTTTGAGTTTTTGTGCTTCATCTTCAAAAACATCGGCAACCAGTAAGCCCGAAAATCGCTCGGAACCGGTTGCAACAGCAAGCTTTACATCGCCTGTTTTTATAGCCAGGTAGGCGTATTTAATGGCGTGCATACCGGCACAGCAAACACCTGCCGGGCTAACAACTTCAATAGCCTCAGCCTCTGGCAGCCAGCCATGTGTCATTACACCATGACTTGGCATCATCTGATCTGGCGACGACGTTCCGCACGATAGCAGTTCAATTTTCTTTATTTTTTCAGGATCATTTTCAAACAGTGCTTTAACTGCCAATGCCGTCATTTGCGCATTGGTATGGGTTGATTTGCCTCCTTTTGAAAGGGCATAGTAACGGTTTTTAATGCCGTTATTGCGCAGCACTATTGGTTTTGATTTGGAAGGTTTACCATTAATATAGCCCAGGTACAATTCCATGTCCTCATTTGGAACCGGATCATTTGGAAAATAGGCTGATGTACTATTGATGTAAACTTCTATAGCAGACATATAAGGTGTATTAGTTTAGTTTAAATTTAAAAAATATTGTTTTTTGGCGCTGATACGCTTTGGTGTAAAAAATCTGAACAGAATTGCATCAATAGTCAAAATTATGGGTGCACCTACAAAAAAAGCTATAACAAGGTAATACTTAAAAAGTATTATCCAAGGCATCCTGTTTTTTCTTTTGGCGATAAAGGTAGCCCAAAACTTAAATATTTTACCGGCTACCGATTCAATGATCATTAAATTATAGTTTAATTTAACTGCTCCTAAATTATCTAATTCGGGTTGTAATGTGTCCCATTCGCCTTTGTTTAAGTGGGTTAAAACACTTCCGCCAAAAATATTGGTGTGTTTAATGTCCGCTTCGGGAACACCCGGGGGAGGAAAAATGTTTAAATAACGGTCTTTTTTCCCATGCAGCATCCAATGGAATATGGTCACAAAGCTAACCGGGTTAGGATGTGTATCAACCAAAGCAACATTGCCAACCAGCGTGGCGCCTGTAGCATGTATTAATTTTTTAACCCTAACAAAGGCATTTAACCACATATTACGGGCACCGGTTAGGGTAATTACCGGCGTATTATTTAAAACAGCCGTTAATTGGGGATGGTGCATTAAGGAGTTAAACGGAATGCTGGGCGATAAAAACCAGGCCTGGTATCCTAATATAACCAGATCATAAGCTTTTTCTTTTAGTTCAAAAGGTGCAAGTTCTGCAGGTACATCTAATACACAATCAGGCATCACACTGAAAAAACTGTTGGCCGTCCACGGGAAGGGATAGTTTTCTTTTAGGTTGATATTTACCTTCTCAACTGATATACCCGCATCAATAAGGGGTGCTGTAAAGCAATCAATAATTTCACCCAGCTGGCCCGACTGCGTATAATAAATGGCCAATACTTTTTTGCTCATGTTATTTAAAGTCCTCGGGGTGTATTATTTTTGAATTTTTGCTGTAATCAATAATTACTTGCTGAACCGATGGTGAAAGATTCTGAAACGACTTTTTAACACATGCCTTGTCAGTTTCCAAATCTGTGCTGTATTTAGCAACTTTTGGCGCATGCTCCTGAATCATTAGCCTTAAAAAATGATACTCGCCATTTGCGTTATTATTTGAGATAGCCGTTTCCAGTTGAATTCGTCCTTTTTTAAAATATTTTAGTTTTTGAACAGGTATTTTTTCTAATCCGGCTTTCCGCATTAATAGCGCGGCTTCGTAGCCATCTTTTTCATTTATTGATGAGGACTTTAGCAAATCAAGTTCATTGTTAACATCATCAATTTTTCCGGATTTCAAGACAGCATAGAATGATGTTTTGCTAAAATTCTGAATCAGATTTCCACTTTTTGCGGTGATAACTGAAAAAGCAAAAACCAATATTGGTATAATTTTTAATTTCATTAGCTAATAATTCCGGATGTGTGGCAAATATATATATTTATAGGAATGTTAATATAAAGTAGGTATTTACGCTAAAATTTCAGTAGTTTTCGCTTACTTTTGGGCGGTTTTAACTGCTGTTTACAATTAATGATAAGTTAAAGCCATGAAAAAATGAATTGTTTTAATTTATTTTTTTAATATTTAAATAGGAGAATTATAAAACCAAAATATGGGATTTAACTTTTACAGCTTTAAAAACGCGCACTTATCCTTTACTTGTTTGCATCATCAAACAAACCGGTCTCAATCGTCTGTAAACGACAATTTCTCCAGATATTATTACATAAAATAACAATCCTCAAATAATTCACAGGTAAATTTAGCACCCCAATTTATTTACTTTAATTGATTGATAAGGTTAAGAAATAGTTAACAATAAGTACATATTATAAAAGAGCATAAGTGCAAAAAAACAGCAAACAATTCTCTGATTCATGGGCCGTTATTTTAGGTGGGTCGAGCGGCTTTGGTATTGCCTCAGTTGAAAAACTGGCAAAGCATGGGATGAATATAGCCGCTCTGTATCGTGAAACCGCAATATCAGAAAGAGTACTTAAAGAAAAGTTTGCAGAAATAACAACACAATACGGCATTACTATTTTGCCATTTAATATTAATGCGCTTGATGTATCCGGCCGTAACACTTTTATTGAACAGTTTAATAAGGCCGCAAACAAAAAGCATTGCGTTAAGCTTTTATTACATTCCATAGCACGGGGCAATTTAAAGCCATTGATAACAGCGGGTGAGGATGCAGGTAACGGCCAATCAGAACTCTCAATTGAAGACATTAGATTTACTACTTATGCTATGGCCACCAGCATATTGGATTGGTCGCGAACGATTTTAGATGCCGAGCTTTTTGAGAATGATGCCCGCATAATAGGCCTCACCAGCGAAGGGGCACATAAATACTGGGAAGGTTATGCTGCCGTATCTGTAGCAAAAGCTTCGCTCGAAAGCCTTACCAAATACATGGCCGTAGAGTTTAGCCGGTTTGGTCTGAAAACCAATTTGATACAGGCGGGCATTACCGATACGCCATCGCTTAAAATGATTCCGGAGAGCGAAAAGCTTATTGAGATAGCAAAGCAACGTAACCCTTTAGGCAGAATAACAAAACCAGAAGATGTAGCTAACGTGATATATTTATTATGCACCGAAGAAGCATCATGGATAAACGGCTCGGTAATTCACGTGGATGGTGGCGAGCATTGTAAATAACAAGCAAAGTTAAACGATTAAAAAAAAACATAGTCAATGATGACGATTGATCATTGACAAATGACTAATTGACCAATGACTAATGATATAATCAGCCTGCTGCCGTATAAATCATCATTCCTTTTTGTGGATAATATTTTATCCCTTCATGATGATGGTGTAACAGGTGAATATACTTTGAGGCGGGACGCTTTTTTTTATGAAGATCACTTTGTGAACAACCCGATTACTCCTGGTGTTATTATTACCGAAATTATGGCGCAAATAGGGCTGGTTGTATTAGGAGTACATTTAATAATAAGCGGTAAAAAAGAAGGAGGTGTAGTGATGGACGATGGATCATTCCCTTTGCTTACCGCTACTGATGTTTCGTTTTTTAAAATGGTTTTACCGGGCGAAAAAGTAACGGTAATATCCAAAAAAGAATATTTTCGTTTTGGGAAATTAAAATGTTCGGTACAAATGCATAACAACGCATCAGAATTAGTAGCAAAAGGTATATTTTCGGGAATTATAAAAAACGCCGTTAGAGAGTAAATATTAATGAGTAAACGTGTAGTTATAACTGGTTTAGGTGTGGTTTCGCCCAATGGAATGGATGTGCCCGATTTTCTGCACGCTATACAAAACGGAGTTTCGGGGATAAAGTTTATCCCCCAATTTGAAGAGCTTAAGTTTAATTGCCAGGTAAGTGGTATGCCCGCATTTGAGTGGGATCAGCTTAAGAACTATATAAGCGAAACCAGTTTATACGGGCTAAAAGGAAAAGGCATAGCATTTGGCATAAAAGCAGCCCTTGACGCCTGGACAGATGCGGGAAATCCAATTATAAGCGAAGAAACGCTGTACGAAACAGGCTGTGTTTTTGGCAGCAGTGTAGCCGATACCGATGTAATAAAAAATGCCATAACCCGCGTTGATGCAAAAGAGTCGAGAAAACTGGGCTCCCGTGTGGTTGAGCAGATCATGAACAGTGGAGTTACTGCTTATATATCCGGGCGTTTGGGTTTGGGGAATAAGATCATCAGCAACTCATCGGCATGCGCTACCGGTACTCAAGCCATTTTGATGGGGTATGAGTATATTAAATACGGCATGGCAAAACGCATGGTAGTAGGTAGCAGCGAATATGTTGACTCTTATGTATTTGGCGCTTTTGATTCGATGCGTGTTTTATCGAGGAAGTTTAATAATGAGCCCGAAAAGGCGTCGCGGCCAATGAGTATTTCGGCGGGCGGTTTTGTGCCGGGCTCAGGTGCTGGGGCGTTAATACTGGAAGATCTTGATTATGCGCTTGCACGCAATGCCAGGATTTATGCAGAAGTACTTGGCGGGAGCAATAACTCGGGCGGGCAAAAGAGTGGGGGAAGTATGACAGCTCCCGGCTCGGCAGGCGTAATAAGGTGTATACAGGAAGCCATGGCAGATGCCAATGTAACAGGCGATCAAATAGATTTGATAAGCGGACATTTAACTGCAACCATAGCTGATAAACTGGAAATTCAAAATTGGGTGAATGCTTTAGGGCGAAAGGGAGAGAATTTTCCAATCGTAAATTCACTTAAATCAATGATAGGACATTGTTTGAGCGCCGCGGGTTCAATTGAGTCTGTTGCTTCTGTATTGCAGATTGTACACCAGTTTGCCCACCCCAATATCAACCTCGAAGACCCTAACCCCGAAATAATAGATTTAATAAGTGCAAACAATTTACCCACAACTAAGGTAAACAGGAATATTAATGTTGTTGCGAAAGCTAATTTTGGTTTTGGCGATGTTAATACCTGTTTAATATTTTCAAAATATAACTAACAATGGATAGAATAGCTATTTTAACTGAATTAAAAAAAGTACTTGCGCCTTACACCGAAAATAAAGAATTGCTCAACGGGATCACCGAAGAAACTGACCTCATAGCGGACTTGAAAATAAATTCAGCCAACCTGGTAGATATTATTATAGACGCCGAGACTGTATATAGTATTGAAATTGATTTTGATTCGGCCGAGAAAATGTTTTTGGTTGGAAACTGTATTGATGTTATAGCTGATAAGATGAATCAGTCTGCATGATAAGTACCGGCAATGATATTGTGGCTTTAGGATCAGTGAATAAACAACGGGCAAATGAAGCCCGTTTTTATTCAAAGGTACTTGCTGTAAGTGAGCAGATGCTTTATCAACAGCCGGAATTTGCTGAAATACCTTTTGAAAATTACCTGTGGCTATTGTGGTCGGTTAAAGAATCGGCCTATAAATACCTGAAAAGAATTCTTCCCGATCTGATTTTTTCTCCCGTAAAAACCATCATCACAAATATTAATACACCAGCCGGCCAATCCATAAATACAGATAACATGGAGTGGGAGGGAACTGAAAGTACAGCAGTATTTTACAATGGAACTGTTGCTTTTGATATCTATCAACTGTACTTTCGTTCAATAATTTGTGATAAATGGATTTCAACGGTTGTAAATGATACCGAAGGTTTTGAAAACGTTTATTGGGGTACCCACTCAGTTAATGATAAAAGTTATAATCACCAATCGGAAGCTGTGCGCAACTTTGCCATCGGTAAATTAAATCTGCATATCGCCGGAATCCTCAAAATAAATAAGACTCCTGCCGGCTATCCAATCATACTTAACGACAAAAAAGAATCTCAAATTCCACTATCGCTCGCGCATCATGATCATTTTGTTGCGTATTCCTTCAAATTAAATTCTCTGTAACTTAATATATTGACCTTTTTTTTATTAAAACGAGCGGAATAAGAAATATTATTTCAATATAGAATATAAATTCTATAGAATTAGTAGAATATAAAAATTATTGTATATTTGCGTTGTAAAACAAACGCAATGAAAGCTTTTTTACATACTCTTATCAGACCCTTAAAACAAAATCGAATGCAACGCATGTCAGGTATATGCTGCACCTGTTGTTGTTGCTGATCACAGCCAATCCACAATTTTTATTTTATAATTTGAATTATCCTTTATCGGATGGCGCTGTAGTTCTATGCGATTTCAAATTCAGCTTAACCCCACAAAATAATTACGATCAAAAGAAATGAAATAATTACCTCTTAAAAATAAGAAACCGGCAAGGAAGCCTCGCCGGTTAATTCAATGAAAGGTCAGCCCGTAACGCCAATCACTAACTGACCCACATAAATAGTTTTACTAACGAAATCATTAACATAAAACATTTAAATATATGGAAATATATATCCATGCTAAAAATATACTAAACAAGTTTTTTACACTCCTCGTTTTCTCCTTTGTTTCTTTCACGGTTTATGCACAAACACCAAGTCAACCGGTAATTAATTCAACGCTAAGCGGCCGGGTAATTGACAGCTTAACAAAACAAGGTATTCCGGGTGTTACTTTACGCATAAAAAACGTTACGCACGAGGTTATAACTACCTCAAATGGCTCATTTACATTTGTTACCGGTCAAAAACTTCCGTTTACATTAGTTGTAAGTTATGTTGGTTATAAAACAAAAGAAGTTTTAGCAACCGGCGCCACATTAACCATCTCTTTGGCCGAAAACGTAAGCCAGCTAAATGATGTGGTTGTAGTAGGTTATGGCACCCAGAAAAAAAGTGATGTAACAGGCTCCATATCCTCTGTACCAAAAGGATTACTTACACAACCGGCCGCATCATTTGATAACCTTTTACAGGGTGGTGTTTCGGGAGTAGCAGTAACACAAAACTCGGGGCAGCCGGGCAGTACAGCAACCATTCGTGTTCGTGGCGGCAACTCTATTTCATTTGGTAATGCGCCCTTATATGTAATTGATGGTTTTATTATTTATAATGATAATGACTATGCTAACGTGGGCTCAAATGGAACCAGCGTAAATGCATTGTCTACCATTAACCCAAGTGACATTGAATCAATTGAAGTTTTAAAGGATGCTTCGGCTACTGCAATTTACGGTTCGCATGGTGCCAACGGTGTGGTAATTATCACCACTAAACGCGGTAAAAAAGGAACCAATAACGTAAACTTTAACACCTATTATGGCACACAAACCATCGCCAAAAAACTTGACCTTTTAAATGCTTCCCAATGGGGATCATTAATAAACGATGTAAACCTGAGCGACGGTGTTGCACCAACTTACACCAGCGCACAAATTGCTGCTTTGGGTGTTGGCTCCAACTGGCAGGATGCGGCTCTCAGAAATGCTCCTGTTTTAAATGATGAGTTATCGGTTTCGGGTGGTGACGAAAGATCAAGATACCTGATCTCAGGCAATTATTTTGACCAGGAAGGTACAGTATTAAATACCGGCTTTAAACGCTACTCGGCCCGTGTTAATTACGAAAAAGAGCTTTCGGATAAATTCAAAATTTCAACAAATATCTTCGGTAGCCAAAGCGTCGAAAATAAGCTTTACGGCAGCCCGTATAACAGCGTTAATTTTAGCAGTGCTTATTCTAACCTGATATTAACCTCTCCAGTTGCGAAGATCAGAAACGCCGATGGAAGTTTTAATACAACAAGCCCTTACAACCCTACACCTACCAACCCACTGCAGGATATTACTGCTACTACAAATAATACAACATTAACCCGCATTTTAGGAAACGTTGCCGGCGAATACAAATTTACAACCGACTTAACCTTAAAGGTAACCGGCGGTGTTGATATACTAAATACAGCACAGGATTATTATGCCCCATCCTACACCGGGTCGCCTGCGGGTAGCTCCAGTGGTTACGCTGCTGGTGGTTATGCATCAATAGGAGCGGGCAATACCTTAAGTTGGTTAAATGAAAACACACTTACCTACGATCATGCTTTTAATAAAACCCACTACTTAAATATACTTGCGGGTTATACAACACAGTACGAGCAGGATGCATCATCAGTGGCTACCGCTCAAAAATTCCCAAATGATCTTACTTCGTTTAACAACCTATCGTATGCCGGCGTCGCTGATCTACCATCATCAAGTGCACATAATGCAACGCTGGAATCTTACCTGGCGAGGGTTAACTACTCGTACGAACACAAGTACAATGTAACCGTATCAGGCAGGGCAGATGGTTCTTCAAAATTAGGGGCCGACCATAAATGGGGTTATTTCCCGTCGGTAGGCCTTTCGTGGAATGCAAGTCAGGAAGGTTTTTTTAAACCTGTTGCAGAAATAGTGAGTAATTTGAAGGTGAGAGCAAGTGCGGGGCAAACCGGTAACTCTGAGGTACCGCCTTATAGCTCGTTATCGGCATTATCACCAACAAACTATTATTTCAACAGCACATTGGTAACTGGCATTGCACCTATCCAATTGGCAAATCCCGATTTAAAATGGGAAACCACTACACAATACGATTTAGGCTTTGATCTGGGCTTATTTAACAGCCGCGTTAATTTAGTTTTTGATGCTTATTACAAAAAAACAACCGACTTGCTGCTTAATGTTCCGTTGCCACTTTACACCGGTTTTGTGAGCGAGCTTGAAAATGTTGGAAGCGTTCAAAATAAAGGTATTGAAATTGGTATTAATACCGACAATATTAAAACAGACGACTTTAGCTGGAAAACAAATATAGTTTATGCGCAAAACGTCAATAAAGTTTTAGGCCTGGGTCAGGGTGTTAACAGTTTTTATCCTTTGGCACCACTGGGGCAAGTATCGCCAGTAATTGTGCAGGTAGGGCTACCGGTAAGCACATTTTGGGGATATTCAACCAAAGGATTACTAACATCCGCTGATCTGACGAAGGGCGTTCCGGTGCTTGCCGGCGTACCGCAACAGGTGGGTGACACCAGATATGTTGATTATAATGGTGATGGAAAAATAACCACTGCCGATAAACACAATTTGGGCAGCGCACAACCAAAATTTACCGGTGGTATAACTAATACTTTCACGTATAAAAGGTTTGATCTTTCGGTGTTTTTCCAGGGCTCTTATGGCAATAAGATCTTTAACCTGCTTCAACAAAACTTAGAGCGGCCAACGTTAACCTTAAACGCATCGGCAACCTTATTAAACAGGTGGAGCCCATCAAACCCTGAAGGAACCGTTGCCCGTGCAACTGACTCGCCGGTACCGCAATTAACTGACAGGTATATTGAGAATGGATCTTATTTGAAATTAAAGAACGCCTCTTTTGGATACTCATTTAATAATGATCTGCTTTCAAAAATTCATATAAAACAATTAAGGGTATATGTTTCGGCACAAAATATTTTAACCATAACCAAGTACACCGGCCAGGATCCAGAGGTTAATTTTTACGACAACGACAATACCAAACAGGGTATTGATTTCGGCACCTATCCATCAGTACGAACTTTCCTTGCAGGCCTTAATGTTACCTTTTAACGGATAATAATAATCGAAATGAAAACACAATCAACTATCAAAATATTAATATTTGCCACTGCTATTTCCGCTACATTTTTCTCGTGCAAAAAATTAACTGAGAATCCGGATTCTATTATTGTATCGTCACAGTTTTATAAAACCGCCTCTGACGCCACATCGGCAGTAAATGCGGTATATGGTACTTTAAACAGTGACCCTGCAGGTGATTTTCCTCTATACGGACGTCAGCTCAATTTATTGACCGATAACGCAAGCGATAATCAGAATTTTAGCCCAAGCAACACCAATCCCGATGTAAGAGCGATGAGTACAGCCACTTACATTTCGTCAAACAGCCGCATACAAAAGGTTTGGCAGCAGCTTTATTTTGGTATCAACAGGGCTAATATAGCCATTGATAACGTACCATCAATACAGTTTGATACCACGTTAAGGGCACGCCTGGTAAGGGAGTCAAAATTTATACGAGGCCTGCTATACTTTAATCTGGTGCGTTTGTACGGTGATGTTCCCCTGGTATTGCACAATCCATCAAGCATTGATGTAAATCAGTTATTGGTGGCAAGAACTCCCAAAGCCACTATTTACGCACAGATCATAGCTGACCTTAAAGATGCGACCAACTTGCCAAAGTCTTATGCAGGTGCTGATAAAGGCAGGGCAACCGGCGGCGCAGCACACGCTTTGCTGGCTAAGGTTTATGTAACACAACAAGACTGGAAGGACGCAATAACAGAATTAAATGCTGTTATAAATGGAGGATATGGTTATGCTTTATTTCCAAACTTTAAGGATGTTTTTCAAAAGGCAACCAAAAACGGAGTTGAGCATATATTCTCGGTACAGTTTGAAACAAACCTGGGAGAAGCAAACAGTGTACAATATTTAAGCGAATCTTTTGTCTCATTCAATACAGGAGCTTTCCCGATTGATATACCGGCAGATAGTAGCATCAGCAAATTGTTTGGTAATAATGATACCCGTAAGGCGGTTACATTTTATACTTCTGTTTATAACGCAGCAACGGGCCAAAATGTAATATATAAAAATGCATATACCCCATATTTCAACAAGTTTGTTGATTACAGCCTTACACCGCTTGCCACACAGACACAAAGTGGTATCAATTTCCCGGTTATAAGGTATGCAGATATATTATTGCTTTATGCCGAAGTTCAGAATGAACTGAACGGCACTCCAACTCCAGATGCTTATAGTGCAATAAACCAGGTACGTAGCCGCGCAAATGTGCCAAATTTAACCACAGGTTTAAGCCAGTCGGATTTCAGAGATTCTGTTTTTTTAGAGCGAAGAAAAGAATTTATACAGGAGGGCCAACGCTGGTTTGACCTTGCACGCCAGGGCGGAACAGTATTGGTTGACGCATTGCACAAATTTCCATCAAAAGCAGGTGCAAGTGCAAAAAACAACCTGTTTCCTATACCTCTGGTAGAAATTCAGCTGAATTCTAAACTTATACAAAATCCGGGCTATTAATTGAAACCATTAAAACCATTAAAACCAAGTATATGACAGTATCAGACGTAAAACTTTTAGGCAAAAAAATACTGGTGGGCATAATTGTCACACTGGTACCCTTTATCATCATTTTTGGGGGGCTTTGGCTCACCCAAAAATTACTTACCGATCATGACAAAGCTAATCAACACATTGTTAAACCTGCCAAAACTTAATGAATTATGAAAATAGAAACCGCCACAAAAAAAAGGATCATCAGGAACGCATTACTGAGCTTGCTCATATATACGTTACCGTTGGTGCTCATGTTTTTAACATTTTATTTTACCGGTCAGCGGCCATGGGGAAAAAAGCAGTCGCAAACTAAAGAAAACGTAAAATCAGTTAACTCAAAAAACAACTTAAGCAATGGAAGCAACGATTGAATTTATAAAAAAGATAATCGACAACCTGAATGGTTTCGGATTTCCCTTCCTGATATTTTTTATCGGGGTACTTGAATTTTCATTTGGTTTATACAAAAGAAAATGGCCCAAAAACGAAAGATGGGTCGATATTACTTCTTTTGTTGCCCCCTTATTAATTATAAGGCCGGTATTTGCATATTTCGGTCTGCACTTTTTACCCTTAGCATTACCAGGTTTAAAAGACATATTTTCGTGGGTGCCGCTATTTTGGGGTGTTATTATTATTGCCATAGCCGATGATTTAACCCAATACTGGTATCACCGTTTGCATCACGAAATACCATGGCTTTGGAGGTTTCACCGCACCCATCACTCGGCATCGTATATGGGGATGGCTATGGCCAGCAGGCAAAACGCCATTTATACCATATTCTTCTCACAAATATATTTAACGCTGGCTTTAGTTTACCTTGGATTAGGTATCCCGGCTATTATTGTTAGAGGTGTTAAGAGCGTAATTACCACATTAGCGCACTCAAGCATCCCATGGGATAAGCCTTTTTACAAGTATAGAGTACTACATCCGTTTGCCTGGGTGCTTGAGCGGTTAATATCAACCCCGGCAACACATCACGCGCACCACGCCGCAACAACTGATGATGGTGTTGGCCATTATAAAGGTAACTTTGGTAATATGTTCTTTTTGTGGGATATCATTTTTGGTACCGCATTAATTTCACGTCAATATCCTAAAGCCTATGGTATTTCGCATTACGAAGGTGACCAATGGTACGCCCAATTATTCTGGCCAATTTTTAAATCAAAAGTTGAAGGCAGCGAACTTGCCGCTGACGGACCGGTTGTACGCGTTGATGTTGAGGATAAAGGTAAATTGAAAACCGTGCACGGTGAAACTTCTGATTACAGTTTAAATGATTTGTCTACTGTTCAGTCTTCATAAAGTATTGAAGCAGAACCGACAAAACTAAACTCGAAAAAATGAATGATAATCAAATTTCTAATGCCAAAATAAAGGTAGCTGGCCTTTTCGGATTGCTGTTTGCATTAACCTCTGCGCAGGTTTTTGCACAGCATGATCCGAGCCCCGTTTATAAGGGGAAAATTGGAAAAACACTGGAACAAACTACAGAGTGGTTCCCCGAAACCAAACATGCGCCGCAGGGTGCGCCAAACGTCATCTGGTTATTACTGGATGACGTTGGCTTTGGTGCAACAAGCACTTTTGGGGGGCTAATAAGTACGCCAACCTTCGATAGCCTTGCAAGCCAGGGATTACGCTATACGAATTTCCATACAACGGGTATTTGTGCTCCTTCGCGTGCAGCGTTGCTTACAGGGCGTAACCACCATGCTGTTAATATGGGGTCGTTTACTTTTACAGCTGTTGGCACGCCTGGTTATAACGGGCGCATCCCATTTGAAACTGGAACCGTAGCAGAAATCTTAAGGGAAAATGGCTATAATACCTTTGCCGTAGGCAAATGGAATTTAACCCCTACAGCAGAAGAAACACCAGCCGGGCCGTTTAACAGATGGCCTACGGGACGTGGGTTTGAACATTTTTATGGATTCCTGGAAGCCGAAACTGACGAATGGCATCCGCAATTATGGGAAGAAACTCAGAAAATTGAACGTGACACCAATCCTAAACACTTAAATGAGTTATTGATTGACAAAACGATCAATTACATTGCAAACCAAAAATCAAGTGAGCCTGATAAACCATTTTTTATATACTTAGCTCCCGGTGCTACGCATGATCCTCATCAGGCGCCAAAAGAGTGGATAGATAAATATAAAGGAAAGTTTGACGGCGGATGGGATAAATACCGCGAAGTAGTTTTTGCTAATCAACAACGGCTGGGTTTAATACCTAAAGGAACAGTATTACCTCCGCGAGACGCTAAAGTAAAGGCCTGGGACTCTTTATCTACTGATGAGAAAAGACTTTTTGCACGCTTTATGGAGGTGTACGCAGGTTATTTAAGCTACACCGATAATCAGGTTGCCCGGCTTATTAATTATTTAAAAGAGGTAAACCAACTGGATAATACTGTTATTTATGTAATGATTGGTGACAATGGCGCCAGCAAAGAAGGGTCGGACAGAGGATCGAGTATTGGTGACAAAGTTATTATTGACGGCAAGCAGGATATATCGTATCTGTTAACCCAATATGATAAGCTCGGAACAGAATACGCCGCGTCAAATTATCCACTTGGTTGGTCACAAGCCGCAAATACGCCGTTCAGAGAGTGGAAACAGGATGCAAACGCCGAAGGTGGTACACACAATCCACTGATCGTATTTTATCCGGATGGAATAAAAGACAAGGGCGGAATCCGATATCAGTATACACACCTTATTGATTTGTTGCCCACAACCTTAGATCTCACAAAAACAAAGATCCCGGATACCATTAACGGATATAAACAACAACCGTTACAAGGTACCAGTTTTGCATATTCAATTGATGATGCAAAAGCCCAGTCAAAACATACGCTTCAGTATTATGAAATAGCAGGTAGCCGGTCTATTTATAAAGATGGTTGGAAAGCAGAAGCTTATCATAATATAGGCGGCGATTTTGACAAGGACGAATGGGAACTATATCACCTTGATAAGGACTGGACAGAATCAAAAAACTTAGCGTTGGAAGATCCTGCAAAATTAACCGAGTTACGGAACGTGTTTGAATCAGAAGCAACAAAATACAATGTATATCCTCTTAAAGAGTTAATGGGGAAATCAACGATGAAGGCCATGTTAGCGGCACCCAAACAAAAAGCAGTTTTATATAACGGGATATCGCAACTGGTTAACGCACCGGTAAACATAGCATTTCACTCTTTTAAAGCCACCGCAGATGTTGATATACCGACGAGTGGAGCCGAAGGAGTTTTGTTTGCAGGCGGTGGAAGGTTTGGAGGCGTAAGCTTTTTTATACAGAATAACCGGCTGCATTTTGTGCAAAATGATGGTGTTTCAACGCCTATTGATATTGTTTCGGATAAACCCATTGAGCCGGGCAAAGCCCTGTTGAAAGCCGAATTTATACGCCCAGGGTTACTTGCGGCAGAAGGAACACTCACGCTGTATGTGAATGACGTAAAGGTAGCTTCGGGTACATTGAAATTAAAAAGAGCTCTCCTGTATTTTAATTTAAATGATGGCTTTGATGTTGGAAAAGACTCCAATACCGAAGTTAGTAACACCTATAAAGTGCCTTTTAAATTTACCGGTAAACTAACCAAAGTAACTTTCGAAACGGAATAAACTTTATTCATTAAATAATAAAATGAAAAATTCAACAAAAAATATAAAACGAACGCTGGGCATTACTTTTGCCGCTTTGTTTATCGGATATGGAGCATCGGCTCAAAACTATACCCAACAACAGCAACCTTTTAACGGTGTTGTTGGAAAAACCCTTGCCGATTCAAAAGAAGCATGGACCGCTCCGGTAAAACCGCCAAAAGGTGCACCAAACGTAATATGGATATTGCTGGATGATGTTGGCTTTGGAGCATCTTCAACTTTTGGGGGCGTAATCAGAACGCCATATTTTGATACTTTGGCCAATGGTGGTTTGCGTTATACTAACTTCCATACAGCAGGTATTTGCGCACCAACGCGCGCGGCACTATTAACCGGCCGTAATCATCATTACGTGCACATGGGTGGTTTTGCGCATACAGCTTTGTCCGCAGGCTTCCCTGGCTATGATGGCCGGATTCCTTCGGATAAAGGAACAGTTGCAGAAATATTACGTGAAAATGGATACAATACCTTCGGCGTAGGCAAGTTCGGATTGACGCCTGATGAGGATGCCACAGATGCGGGCCCTTTTGACCGCTGGCCATCAGGAAAAGGTTTCGATCACTTCTTTGGTTTTTTAGGATCACAAACGGATCAATATAAACCCGATCTGATTGAAGATAACGCACACGTAACTCCGGATGGCAGACACCTGAGCGATCAGATTACCGATAAAGCCATCGGCTATCTTACCCGCCAGCATAAAATAGCACCTGATAAACCTTTCTTCCTGTACTATGCACCGGGAGCTACACATGCACCGCATCAGGTTGCTAAAGAATGGAGTGATCAGTATAAAGGCCAATTTGATAGTGGCTGGGATGTTTTCCGCGAAACAGTTTTTGCCAATCAGAAAAAACTGGGCATTATACCGGCTAATGCCGTATTGCCTGAGCGTAACGCCAATATTAAAGCCTGGAAATCACTACCTGATGATGAAAGACGCTTATATGCACGCTTTATGGAAGTTTATGCCGGTTATTTAACCTATACCGATCATGAGGTAGGCCGCCTAATCAACTATTTAAAAGCAAGTAATCAGCTTGATAATACTTTAATATTTGTTGTTATAGGCGATAATGGCGCAAGTAAAGAAGGCTCATTAAACGGTGACGTTGACAGGCCGATATTTGCATCGGTTAATCAGGAAGAAAACGTCAAATACAATTTAAGTAAAATCGGCGAGATCGGTACACCCGAAGGTAAAGAAGCTAACTACCCATTAGGATGGGCGCAGGCGGCAAACACACCTTTTAAATATTGGAAACAGGATGCCAACGCCGAAGGTGGTACCCGTAACCCACTGATTGTATATTACCCTAAAGGGATAAAAGACGGTGGCAGCATCCGCACCCAATACGGTCACGTGATTGACTTGTTACCTACGACTTTAGATTATATTGGCATTCATCCGCCTGAATATATAAGAGGTATAAAACAGGATACTCTACAAGGTACATCATTGGCTTATTCGTTTGATAATGCTGCTGCGCCAACAAGGCATCATGTACAGTATTACTATATTTTTGGATCAAGGTCTGTTTATAAAGATGGTTGGAAAGCAGAAGTTTATCACCACCCAGATTTTAATGATCTGGTAAAAATAACCCAAAATCCGGTTGCAGGCGCGGGTAATAATTTTGATACCGATGTTTGGGAATTATATGACTTAAATACTGATTTTAACGAGCGTATAAATCTTGCTTCAAAAAACCCTGAAAAATTAAACGAGCTGAAAACGCTTTTTGATGATCAGGCAAAAAAATATCACGTTTATCCTTTTATTGATTGGGAGGATGTACTTAAAGGCCGCATTCATCATAATGTTGTACAACAAAAAGCAGACACAACTGCTACAAAATAACATCATAAGTTTATGAGATCTTTTAAGGCTTTTGTTTTATTCTCGGTTTTATGTGTTGCCTGCAAACAAAAAACCACAACCCTAAGGAGTAGCTATACGCTGCTTCCTAAGGTTGTTGGCAGTAAAACGGCCCTTTGCTGCGAATCAAATATCCCTTCGCGGTTTCCGTCGCTAAATGTAAAAAACGAGGTGAAGCCGGGCTCAGCCTTTGACGCACATTCGCATAAAAATATGGTTTGGATAAAAGCCGGAACTTTTATGATGGGTGCCGATAACAAACAAGCGCTTGAAGACGAATACCCCAAGCACAAAGTAGCTGTTGACGGTTTTTGGATGGATGCAACAGAAGTAACCAATGCACAGTTTGCTGCTTTTGTAAAGGCAACGGGCTATGTAACCACTGCCGAACGCAAGCCCAACTGGAACGAATTAAAAAAACAATTACCACCCGGTACGCCAAAGCCAGATGACAGCGTTTTGGTTGCGGCTTCGTTGGTTTTTGATCCGCCCAACCATGAGGTTGAATTAACTGACTATAGTCAATGGTGGGTATGGAAAAAAGGCGCTAACTGGAGAAATCCACACGGCCCGGGCAGCAATATAAAAGGGAAGGAGAACTTTCCGGTGGTACATGTATCATGGTTTGATGCGGTGGCTTATTGTAAATGGGCCGGTAAACGTTTGCCAACGGAAGCTGAGTGGGAGTGGGCCGCGCGCGGTGGATTGCAAAATAAGGTATACCCATGGGGCAACCAGCCGGTTGACGAAGGTAAACCTAAAGCAAATACCTGGCAGGGCCATTTCCCGTACCAAAATACTGTGCAGGATAAGTATTATTATTTAGCGCCAACGGCTTCGTTTGCGCCAAACGGCTATGGTCTTTATGATATGGCTGGCAATGTTTGGGAATGGTGTGCCGATTATTATAACAACAATTACTATAAAACTATAAGCAGGCCCGGCGGAGTTAAAGATCCGCAGGGCCCTGCCAATAGCTACGACCCGGATGAACCTTATGCAAAAAAACGCGTAATACGTGGCGGATCGTTTTTATGTAACGAAAGCTATTGTACCGGCTACCGTGTAGCCCGCCGGATGAAAAGTACCGAAGACAGCGGGATGGAGCATTTGGGCTTTAGATGTGTTGCGGATAATTGAAAATGGAGTCAGAAGCCAGGATACAAGAGCCAGGAATTGAGAAAAATGAGGTTTAACGATTTCTTTTGAATCTTGAATCTTGGCTCTTGCATCTTGATTCTTATATCTTCGTTTTTTTAATAAAATATAAATGAAACAACTGTTTTTTAGTTTGTTATTAAGCTGTTTAGTGTTTGGTGCTTTTGCGCAAAAAACACAAAAGCCCAACGTTATAATTATATTAATGGATGATATGGGCTACGGCGATACCGAGCCTTATGGTATGACCGAAATCCCGACGCCAAATTTTAACAGGCTGGCACGTGAAGGCACCCGTTTTACTCATTTTAATGCCGGGCAGCCGGTTTGCACCGCTTCCCGGGCGGCCTTGTTAACGGGGTGTTATCCCAACAGGGTTGGTATGTCGGGAGCATTATTGCCGGGATCAAAAATTGCATTAAATCCGCAGGAAGAGACCATAGCATCATTGCTTAAAAATAACGGGTATGTAACCGCCATGCTTGGTAAATGGCATTTAGGTAATAAACCCCCATATTTCCCTATTCATTATGGCTTTGATTCTTTTTACGGCCTTCCTTATTCGCATGATATATGGCCGCGGGATCATAACGGAAATAAAATAACAACACCTGGCGATATCAGAGGTACATGGCCCGAACTTACGCTTATCAGCAATGATAAAACCATCGATACCATTAAAACACATAAAGCCCAGGAGCAGCTTACCACCACTTTTACTGATAAGGCGGTTTCATTCATAAATGCTAATAAAAACAAACCGTTCTTCCTCTACCTGGCTCATCCTATGCCACATGTGCCATTAGCAGTGTCGGATAAGTTTAAAGGTAAAAGCGAATTAGGCGTTTTTGGTGACGTTATTATGGAGCTCGATTGGTCATTAGGACAAATATTAAAAACACTTGATGATGATCATCTGGCTAATAATACTATTATAATTGTTGCCAGCGATAACGGCCCATGGTTAAGTTTTGGCGATAACGCAGGTTCGGCAGGTGGGTTTAGGGAAGGTAAGCTTACCACTTTCGAAGGCGGAACCCGCGTGCCATTATTAATAAGGTGGCCGGGCAGGGTAGAAGCGGGTGGTATTAACAGCCATTTGATGACCAATATGGATATTTTACCAACGCTTGTTGCAGCTACAGGATCGGCTTTGCCAAAACAAAGAATAGACGGACTTAACTTTTTACCATCACTACTGGCAAAAAATGCACCTGCTCCACGCGATGTGTTTTATTATTATTTCGGGAAGAATAATCTTGAAGCTATACGATATAAACACTGGAAACTGGTGTTGCCGCACACTTCAAATTCTTATGCAGCATTGCATGGCATAGAAGGGCTGCAGGGTAAAGTATTGTTAGTACAAGTTCCGTTAGCACTGTATGATTTGGCGCATGATCCGGGTGAAGCTTATGATGTACAGAAACTATACCCTGATATTGTTAAGAAGATACAGGAAATTGCCGACTCGGCCCGCAGGGATCTTGGCGACGATCTTACCAACCAAAAAGGAGAAAATGTAAGGCCGGCAGCGGTGGTTCAGTAAGAGTTGGGAATCAAGAGTCAAGAACAAAAAAAATGATATAGAAATAGTATTGTAGGATAAGTACGTCTGCTTGTTTATATTATTTCCTTGTGAAAAATTTACTTGACTTCTGGATCTTGACTCCTGGCTCTTACTAAAGTCATTTCCAGATCATCAGCAACTTTATTGGCCGTATCAGTATTTTGCAGCCTGAGTTCGCTTATGACCTTTAAAAGTTCGTTTCTATCAGTATCGTCCTTAAATGATATTTGTTCAGATGCGTTTATTACGTCGGTTAGCCACTGATTTACTTCGCAGTCAACCACAAGATGTATCCTGTCTGTACTGCCGCCATTAAATACGTTGTGGGTTAGGTTGGCATTAATATACCAGCAATCACCTTCTTTTAACGGAAGGCGGTCATTCTCGATATAAAACTCAACACTTTGGTTGGTAAGTACAGGGAAGTGCAAGCGGGCCTCGCCTTTTTCAAAAGCCAGTTCGTTGTCCCGGTGCGGTTTTATTATTGCTCCGGCTTTCAGGTTCAAAAATCTCACTGCCATTTTAGGACAGTTTATAGCAGATAATAATTTTTGTACTGATGGAAAGTGCTGCATATAAACAGTATCAAGATATTCACTGTCTTCCATCAAATCCGGAACGATATTGGTATGGCTACCATCGGGTGAACGTAACGCAAGTACCGTCCACGATCCTTCAAAGTAATAGGTATTAAAATGCGATTGCCATTCCTCGTTAATGGAAGCTAATTCGTTTTGTGTTTCACTTAAATTTAATTGAACAGGTAATTTAGCGTAACGAACCATAAATATTTTCTTAAATCTCCCTGAGCCATCTGATCATTTCAGGATACGTCGGTTTGTTAAGTTCCTTTGCTCTTTGTTCGTCGTAGGCCATCCCAGCCCATTGCAGCAACGGTAAACCAATATATCGCCCTTCTTCAAAATTTTGCAATATGCTTTCGCCGCCGCCTCTATATCCATCAGGATGAAAAACCAATTGCGGATTAATGCTCAAATGTTTACATACAGCGTATGACCAGGCTATAGCCATCATTTCGCCTCCCCGGTTTAAATCATTATTATCAAGCTGGTCCGACATTATTTCGCGAACTGTGGGGGGCATGGTGGCCAAATGTCCGGCTTCGTGGAGAATATCACCCGGGTATAAAAGCTTTTCGGTATCAATTTCAAGGGCACCGTTGTGTAATTTAATGCCAGGTAAAAAAGTAGATTCACTTATAGGTCGTTTGTATACCTTAAGCCCCACAGACAATAAAAATTCGATAATAGCATCGGTAACCAAAGTGATTGATCTTAAACGCTAAGAGGCCATAAGCTGTTTTTCCATCAAACGTAATTCAGGAAATGCAGAAACGAACGACTCATTTGTATGACCAGGAATAATATTTTTCCCTCTGAAACCGCTTTTTTGATTGCCATTCTTGAAGTTAAATACGGCTTTGCCCATCATTAACCCATCCCATCCGGCCTGGTTTAATACAACTTCCTGTTTTTGTTTGTTTAACAAAACCATCGAACCTTTTAAAAGCTTACGGTTATGGCCGCTGATAATCATATCAATATTTTCTGATTGGCGGGCAAGTTTCCTGTTATCAGGCATGTCGCCCTGTTGCTCATATCCAAGATGTGAAAGACAGATCACCAGATCGCATTTTTCCTTATGTTTTAATACACTGGCTATATTATTGGCACAAGTTATAGCGTCATTGTATTTTACGCCTTTTACCTGATGCCCAACACCTGTAATACCAATTTTAAATTTGCCCGAATTGATAATAATGTATGGCGCTACTAATTTACTTAGTGTATTGTTAAATTGATAGTTACAATTTACCAGTTTAAAATTCATTGACGGGATAAGTTGCGCCAGATGATCTTCGCCAAGTAATAATTCATTATCACCTATGGTTGCAGCAAGATATCCCATACTATTCATAGCATATATTACATCGTGCTGTTTTGATAAACTGTGTGCTGGATTTAAAAAATCACCGGCATCCAATATAAGGCCATTGGTTTCCTGTTTTTGAAGCAGGGCTTTTATTTGAGGTATACCGCCTGATCCGTTAAATACAGCATTGAAATTTCCGTGCAGGTCATTAGTATGATAAACGGTGACCGCATCCTTTACAGAATGAAGCGTGTTAATATGCTTACTGATAGAAGCAATTGAGCCCATGGGCCTATTTAATGCCGCAAAAGCGGTTATAAATGACAGTTGATTTAGAAATTGCCTGCGTTGGTTGTTCATAATACCCTATTATGCAATAAATGTATAAAATAATTCCTCAACAATCATAAAAAATACTTTTCTTAATTGAAGGAAAAACATGGCTCAGCTAAATTATTTACTCCTGCAAATCTCTTATTTACTTTATTTAAAAAGGTTATAACTTATGTTTTTTGGAATGAATAGGTGTCTGGTTTTTACTTTTATAAGCTTATTGATAGTACTTAAATGCTTGAAATATAATGTTTTATATAAATCTATTGCTATATAGGTCTATATTTAAACGAGTCTTTTTTTTGCCAATTCACAATATCATTTTTAACGTGCTTAAGGTTCCTTTTTTAACCATTTGTGTATTTTTTTTTAAATAGTATTTAATATAAACAACAATTGCCATTTCGTTAAAGTAAAAAGCTAATAATCAGACTTTTTTGAAAAGATAATAATTTGAAAAATGTAAAAATAACAGTAATATTGGAGCCGAAAGCTGGCACTAAAAACGTAAGAATATAAATACTGTTTTAGCTGTGATTTTAGAAATAATAGGTTAGTGACGAAAAAAGATTTTCATTAACGAATTTTTATTTCGATAATTATAAATTAATTCGGGTTGAGAATCGAATTAGTTTATGATCAGACCTTTACCTTATCTACCCCTTGTCACTTCTTTTTAAGGCAAAGATTGCGGATCGTATTTAAATTGTCATCGGGTACTATTAATAATAACCCGTATAACATATATATTATAACAATATAATTGGTTTGATTGCAATTAGATAGTTGACCACAATTGTCTTTTAGCGTTCAACTCACCATATATTTTAAGTTCTGAATAGAATTAACGCATAAACCTTAAACATGGATCATTTTTTACCTAACCTGATTGTTCCTTTCCGTTCAAAAGTCAATTCAGCTCACATATTATTTGCCCCGGCAAAAAAGCGGGATAAATTATTTGCTGCCTTAAATGCATTGTCAATGCTGGCAGTGCTTTGCTTCGGATTCACGCTGAATGTGAATGCAGGGGTTCCAACGGAGATAAATAAAGTTAAAGCAGCCCATAACCTGCATTTATTGTCAAGCCCAATAGGGGTAAATTATACTTTTTCATGTTATACCGCTCCGGATGTATTTGCGACGAGCAATTCACTTACAAGCCTCAGTTATACGTTTCAGTCAACAGACTGCTCGGGGTACGGCTTTACCGCTACTACTAATGCGGTAAGTGGAACTACTGCCAGAGTTATAGTAGCCAGTAGCGGAGGAACCAATACTTTACAATTTAACAAAACAGGTGCTACAGGTAGTGTAACAAGTGGTGTTTTGCAAAGCGCATCCGGGGCAACTTTTAAACTGACTAACCTTACGGTATATCCTACCAGTAATTCAGCACAAACCATTACGGTGACACCTTACAAAAGTGGCGTTGCCGGGACTCCGGTATCGTTTAATTATGTGGTAACAACCCCGGTTAGTGGTACTACATTAACAAGCACAAATTTTGGTACCAATTTTGAC
>OLKV01000281.1_pt1 | contig 79565 bp, 67 predicted proteins | sample 1604391 | NCBI WGS metagenome assembly OLKV01 (sample SAMEA104055711, study PRJEB20765) | soil metagenome | isolation source: soil | reverse complement strand
AACCCAATCAACCCAATCAACCCAATCAACCCAATCAACCCAATCAACCCAATCAACCCAATCAACCCAATCAACCCAATCAACCCAATCCAACTAAATAATTACCTTTGCAAAATGAAACTCGTTAACCAAACCTGGAATCTTTTAAAAAAGGAAATTATGCTGGAATGGCGTTCGAAATATGCCTTTAATGGGGTCTTGTTGTATGTGGTTTCAACTGTATTTATTTGTTATATCTCTTTTAATTTAAATCCGGGATTTTCGGGTAGCAAAAGCTATCCAATTGTTTGGAATGTGTTGTTCTGGATAATTATGCTCTTTGCATCAGTTAACGCGATTGCCAAAAGCTTTATGCAGGAGAGTAAAAGCCGTTTGCTGTATTACTACGGCATAGCAGATCCACGTGCGATAATACTTTCAAAAATTATTTACAATATACTGCTCATGGCGCTGCTGAGCATTTTGGCTTTGTTGGTTTATATGGTGTTTTTTACCAATACGGTTGAAGATCCGCTTTATTATTTTTTTGCCGTGCTGCTCGGCAGTGTTAGTTTCTCTACTGTATTTACAATGATATCGGCCATTGCCTCCAAAGCAGGCAACAATGGTACATTAATGGCTATTTTAAGCTTCCCGGTAATTATTCCGGTGATTCTGTTGCTTATCCGCCTTAGTAAAAACGCTATGGATGGCATCCAGCGCAGCCTTAGTTATGGTAACATGGGTGTATTGCTGGCTATAAATATTATTGTTGTTGCTACTGCGCTGCTATTGTTCCCATTTTTGTGGCGGGATTAGTAAAAAGAATCAAGAGCCAAGAATCAAGAACCAAGATTCAAGAGCCAGGAAAACAATAATAAAAGAAGAAACCGGGCCTCCAACGGATTCGCCACTACATATACCCGATTATATTGTCTTTAATCTTTCTAACATCGATTCTGACTCTAACCGACTAACTCCGATTTCCAACTCCTGGCTCTTGAATATCGCTTCTTGATTCTTATTCCTATCGTTATATTAATGTAACATTTATTTGGATTAAGTCTAAATAAGATGTTACTTTGTGTCAGAATTCCAAAACTGAATAATATATTCGATCACAATGAATAAAAAATCTACTATTCTTATCTTGTTATTTACTGCATTAATAGCTATTACCATAACGTCGGTTACATCCTGCTCAAAGGTATTTCCTGAGATGATAAATCCCGAGGATGGATTATGTGGCCCAATAGATCTTTCGAGTGCGCAAACCATTTTGTTTTCAGCCGGTAACGATCAATTTTTTGCTAACCGTACCGCTGCTACTGGCCTGGGCCCGTATTTTGTAGCCACTGGTTGCGGTAGCTGCCACTCGAGTGATAACCGCGGGCATCCTTTTACCATACTTACCCGTTTTGGCCAGTCAGACAGCACCGGTAATAAATTTCTTAATGAAGGCGGTCCTCAATTAGGCGCATTCAGTTTGCCAGGCTACTCACAAGAGCAAATTCCGGCCGGCGCTACAAGCACCAAACTTATAGCACCTATTACGGCAGGCGTAGGCTTTTTAGAAGCCATTCCAGATTCGGCTATACTTGCAATGGCAGCAGCCAATGTAAATAATCCCGACGGAGTTAGGGGGCATCCAAATTACAATACTATCCCATCTTATGTAACACCGTTAAACGGCGCTATTCCAAGGGCTGATGGTAAATATATATGCCGTTTTGGTCGTAAGGCGTCTACTTACAATCTGTTTCAGCAGGTGGCACAGGCTTACAATCACGATATGGGTATCACTTCCAGCTATTTACCGCTTAATCCATACAATTATATGGATCAAACTACACCTGCAATAGCATCATCTCCCGAAATTGATAATACAACCTTTTATTCGGTTGTGTTTTATGTAACCTGTTTACAAACACCTATTCAGCGTAATCCTAACGATGCTACCGTACAGGCCGGTAATGCACTGTTTGTGAAAATAGGTTGCGAAACCTGTCATAAGCAAACGCTTACCACCGGTTATTCACCAATTGCCGGGCTATCCAATCAAACCATAAATCCGTTTACCGATCTTTTGGTACATGACATGGGGCCGGGACTTGATGATGGCTACACCGAAGGAAATGCCAAAACATCAGAGTGGCGTACTGCCCCGTTGTGGGGACTTGGCCTTGCACCGGGTGTACAGGGAGGTAATTATTATTTATTGCATGATGGCAGAGCGCATAGCATTGAGCAAGCCATCCAAATGCATGGAGGCGAGGCTGCTGTCAGCGCGTCGAGATTTACCAGCCTTTCTTCACAAGATCAGGCAGCTGTTGTAACCTTCCTGAAATCCCTTTAATTTATATGGAAAGGAAAGAATTTTTAAAAACCTGTGGCTTTGCCTGCTTAAGCGGGACTCTGTTTGCATCCATATTGGAAGGTTGTGGCAGCAGTAAAATAATAGCGGCTGACATTGATCATTCAAATATGGTAGTTCCGGTAGTTGTTTTTCAGGATAAAGATTCCTTTAAAAAACACGTGGTGGTACAAAATCAGCAGCTTAAATATCCAATTTGTGTATACCGCTTCTCAGAAACTGAATATACAGCATTATTAATGCGCTGTACCCACCAGGGTGCCGAACTACAGGTATTTGGCGACAGGCTGGAATGCCCCGCACATGGCAGCCAGTTTAGTGACAAAGGCCAGGTGAAAAATGGCCCTGCCGATACCAACCTACGTACTTTCCCGGTAACTGTTCAAAACAATCAACTCCTAATATCACTCAAATGAAAATAGCTTTACAAGCACTTGCTATAACATTATTGCTTTCATGCTATCATCCTGTGTTCGCGCAGATTGATAGTACGCTGCTTAATTCGCCTGTTAAGGCTGATACTGCCAAACATAATCTTAGTATGGATGCAGTTTACAACCGTCCGTTCCTTAAACTTGGGAAAACGCCCGTATCCATTGGTGGGTATTTCGAGTCAGACTATTTGTATACCAATACATCGGGTATTACTAATGGCAGCCAGTTCCAGTTTAGGCGTTTTAGCTTGTTTGTAGCCTCCACAATATCAAAGCATATCAAGTTTTTATCAGAAATTGAGTACGAAAACGATCCAACGGGCGATCCGGGAGAATCTGCCGGTCCGCAGTTTGGTATTGAATATGCCGCTCTTGATATTGAATTTAGTCCAATGCTAACGTTGCGTGGCGGTTTAATTCTTAATCCAATCGGTGCATTTAACCAAAATCACGACGGACCTAAATATGAATTTACTGACAGACCAATTGCAATGACACAATTATTGCCGGATACCTGGAGCAACACCGGATTTGGTTTATACGGAAAGCAATATAATAACCACTGGATGTTTGGTTATGAGTTTTATGTAACCGGCGGCTTTGATGATGCCATTATTGATAATACCCAGGGTAAAACATTTTTACCGGCAGCAAATGCCAGTACATCGCGCCTTACGTCAAGCGCCAGCGGCGAGCCATTATATACCGGCAAGCTATCTTTTGGTAACGATCAGGTAGGGGAGTTAGGGCTATCTTATATGGGTGGTGTTTATAATACCTGGAGAGTTGAAGGTGCTCAGGTTGATGACAAAAGAAGTGTTAACGTATTTGATGTTGATTTTAATACTACTATCCCAAAGCTGCACACTGTTATAACGGCCGAATATGCATGGATCTTTGTTGACCTGCCACCTGATTATACACCTGAATACTCGCACAAACAAAATGGTGGGTATGTAGATGTAGTACAGCCAATTATACACGGTAAAATATTGGATTGGGATAACGCCACTATTAACATTGCTGTACGGGGCGAGTACGTAGATTACAACCAGGGCAATTTTGCAGCTACCGGTACACGCATGTATAATGATTTGTGGAGCATCATGCCGGCTATTAGCTTTAGGCCTACACCACAAACCGTGTTGCGCTTAAACTACAGGATTGAGCATTCGCGTGATATCACGGGCAATAGTATAGGTGCTGCAATTGGGCCAACCAGAGGCGTAAGTTTTGGTATTTCGTCTTATTTTTAAGCCGCTTTTTACAATAGAGCCGGGGTATTTCAAAAAAAAAATAACAATATTGATACTTTTCATCTTTTGTTCATATTATTTCCGTTTTTTGCATCTTTAAAAAAAATTGTAATTTAAACGATGCGATTCCCCTGGCTCATCCTTGTATTTATTTTAATTCCCTTTATCACATTTGCCCAAAGCGGTATTATTACGGGTAAAGTAACACATGAAGGTACAACAACCCCTTTACCAAGGGCAAGTGTTTTTTTAAGCAGCTCACAGGTTGGTTCGGCCACTTCCGAAGACGGTACCTTTACCCTTAGCGGTATCAGGCCTGGTCAATATACCTTAGTGGTAACCATATTGGGATATGAGGATTACTCAAAAGTTATTCTTGTTGGCCGCGAACCTATAAAGCTTAATATCGAAATGGTTCAAAAGCCATTGATGTTGAGAGAGGTAGTTATTTCTTCGGACGCCGACTGGCGGAAGAACTACGAACAATTCAGAAAAGAATTTATCGGAGTTGACGAGAATGCAAAAAGTTGCGTGGTAATGAATCCGCACATTTTGAACCTGGAATATAATCCTACTAAACGAATTTTGCATGCCGACGCCGATGAATTTTTGATTGTGGAGAACAAGGCCCTTGGCTACCGCGTGAAGTTTTTGCTGAATGATTTTAAAATAGATAAGATCTCCAATATAATTTCCAGGGAAGGACAACAGGTTTTTGAAGACTTGCCCGGAAGCGAAGCACAGAAAAAGAAATGGCACCAAAAACGCGAAGAAGCTTATTATGGCTCAGCCATGCATTTTTACCGTTCGTTATATGCCGACAGGTTGACTGAACAAGGTTTTATTATTTATCATTTAAGCCGTTCACTTAATCCGCTAAGACCATCTGAAGATGTACTAAGACGCAAAATTCAGATGTTTAGAGAACAGAGAAGAGCGGACTCTGCAAATTACTACATAGGTTTGGCAAATATGTCAAAATACGGTAACGAAAGTCTCATGAAGCCGCCGTTGAGCACTTTTGAAATATTAACTACAACGGGGCAGCAGGGTATTTTTGCGATGCACTTTTTGAACTATCTATACGTTGTTTATACCAAAAAAACGGATGACACCTATAACAAAGATCTTTATCGCCCGTTAGATCAGCCAAATTATGCGGTAAGCGTTGTAACCCTTAATGCTCCTTTCACTTTATTTGATATGAATGGCGTTGTTGTTGAAAACGCGCCGTTGTACGAAGGTGCCTGGGCCTTGTCGAGGCTGTCGGACATGCTGCCGGTTGATTATGTGCCGGATCAGAAATAGTTGATTGGGTTGATTGAGTGAAGTAGGTGAAATGTTTTTCTCTATAACTTAATCAACTCAATCAACCATTCACATAATCAACTAAAACCACTACCTTTGGCCCAATAATTATGAAATTTATATATCAAACATGGTGGAAAGTGCTGACCGTATTGATCATTCTTTACACCTTAGTAGCCGGATTTTTGTTTGGAGTACCAACACTCCCTATATTGCACGAAACTATTAGAAATACTTACTTCCACGTACCAATGTGGATAGCAATGTTTACCGTTTTTACTATATCGGTTGTTTATAGTATAAGATATTTAAATACAGGTAAAGAGGAATATGACTTGATTGCTGTAGAGTGTGTTAACACCGGAACATTTTTTTATGTTTTAGGATTAATAACCGGTATGATGTGGGCCAAATATACCTGGGGCCAGTTTTGGAGTAATGATCCGAAACAAAACAGCGCTGCTATAGCCTTTTTATTGTATTGTGCTTATGCCGTATTACGTAACTCTATTGATGAAGAACAGAAACGGGCCAAAATATCAGCCATCTACAATATTTTTGCTTTCCCTATAATGGTTGTATTGATTATGATATTACCAAGAATGACCGACTCCCTACATCCCGGAAACGGTGGCAACCCGGCATTCGGTAAATTGGATATGGATAATCGTATGCGTGTGGTATTGTATCCGGCTTTTATTGCCTGGAGTTTTTTAGCAGTATGGATAGCTTCCCTGCGTTACCGCATCCGTATAATTGAGTATAAAAAGAATGAAATAAATTAACATGAAGAAAATATACGTTTTAGCATTTTTGCTATTAAGTTACACTGTACTGTTCGCCCAGCAAAATCAGCCTGTTGAAATGGCTGATGTTATGCGCAGTTCAGGAAAAATATACGTAGTAATAGCAACAATTACTATTATTTTTATTGGATTGGCCATCTATTTGTTTTCGATTGACAGAAGATTAAAAAAAATCGAAAAAGAAAAATAGTTCAAAAAGCTTGTCTGTGATGTTTAAACCTACATCTTAATGTAACATTAATGGTGTAGCCCGTAAATTGGAATAATATATTTGCGAATTTGATAAAAAATGTACCAAATTTGAGTACTTTTTTAACGAAATAATAATTATTCAATAAAATCTATGGCTACTATTCATCCGGTTGCTGATCAGGATAATCACTTTTTTAGTGATGTATGTAAGAATTTTGATTACGCGGCTCAATTTACCAAGCACGATGCTGGCTTATTAGACCAGATAAAATCATGTAATAGCGTTTACCGTTTTCGTTTCCCAATCCGTCGCGGAAATGGCTTTGAAGTGATAGACGCCTGGCGTGTGGAACATTCACAGCATCAAAGCCCCACCAAAGGAGGTATCCGTTATAGCGAAATGGTTAACGAAGACGAAGTGATGGCGCTTGCCGCACTTATGACCTACAAATGCGCCATTGTAAACGTACCTTTTGGCGGTGCCAAAGGAGGTATCAAAATAAACCCGAAGAATTATACCGTACAGGAACTCGAAAATATCACCCGCCGCTACACGGTTGAGCTAATTAAGAAAAACTTTATAGGTCCCAGCATTGACGTACCGGCACCAGATTATGGATCGGGCGAGCGCGAAATGAGCTGGATTGCCGATACTTACGCTACCATGAACCCCGGGCAACTGGATGCAATGGGTGCGGTTACGGGCAAACCAATTGCACTGCATGGCATTGCCGGCCGTCGTGAGGCTACAGGCAGAGGAGTGGCCATTGCTATCCGCGAATGTGTAAGCGTTGGTGAGGATATGCAGAAAATTGGCCTGCTGCCGGGTATCTCTGGCAAAAAAGTAATTGTGCAGGGTTTGGGTAATGTTGGCTATCATTCGGCCAAGTTTTTGGCTGAGTTTGGTGCAATTGTAGTTGGTTTATGCGAATTTGAAGGTGCTATTTACAACGAAGACGGGCTTGACATTGAAGCTGTTTTTCAGCACCGCAAATCAACCGGATCAATTTTAGGTTATGCGGGTGCAAAAAAAGAATTTAAAAACTCAATGGAAGGTCTGGAACAACCTTGCGATATATTAGTTCCTGCTGCTTTGGAAAACCAGATAACGGAAGTGAATGTTAAAAATATAAAAGCAAAAATTATTGCCGAAGGCGCAAACGGCCCTACCACACCAGAAGCAGAAGCTATTTTTTATAAAAATGGCGGTATTATCATTCCTGATATGTACGCCAACGCGGGCGGTGTAACCGTATCGTACTTTGAATGGCTTAAAAACCTTTCGCACGTAGCTTTTGGCCGCATGAACAGGCGTTTTGAAGAAAATACCAACCTTAACCTGGTAAACATGGTTGAAGGCATTACTGGTGTTGCTTTAAGCCCAATGCAGCGGTCATCTATTATCAAAGGCGCATCAGAGCTTGAACTGGTAAACTCCGGATTAGAAGATACCATGATCCGTTCGTATCATGAGATCAGAGAGATTTATATTAACAATCCTAAAATAGATACCTTGCGCAGTGCAGCGATGGTAGGCGCTATTAATAAAATAGCGGTATCATACCAGAACCTGGGTATTTGGCCGTAGGTCGATTTCGGATGTTCGATTTCGGAATTTAGAATATAATAGAATTTTAAAAAGAAGGCTTCTGTTCATTTAACGCAGAAGCTTTCTTTTTTACAAAAGGTTTTATTTAGAAATTAAATCCTGCCAGATTAACGGAAATCCAAAATCGAACATCCGAATTTCTAAATCAAGAATGATTCTAAATAATATATATGTCTTGTAATAAACATTATTACCTTAACGTTTTGTATTTTTGTAAATTGAATTAAAGCAGATAAACCGTTAATGAAAAGAAGTTCGATATTAGGTTTGGTGGTGATAGCTATAGCTATAGCAGTTATTATTTGTACATACTCAAGCTCAAGTACTTATGGCTCATTTAGTGATGCTAAGAAAACCAGCAGCGAGTTACATATAGTTGGGCATCTGGATAAACAAAAAGAATTACATTACGATGCGGCAAAGGATGCCAATTATTTTTCTTTTTTTGTAAAGGATAACAAAGGGCAAGAATGCAAGGTTGTATTTATAGGTACCAAACCACAGGATTTTGAACGTTCGGAACAAATTGTACTTACCGGACAAATGGTTGGCAGTGAATTTCATGCATCAAACATCCTGATGAAATGCCCGTCAAAGTACACACAGGATAAAATAGACGTTACAGAGGTCAAAGCAAAATCGGCCAATATATAACCCAATCACTTAATGAGTACAGCTTTTCAAGGCGAACACCTTTTACCCGGCCACCTGGGTCAGATATTTGTTATTCTTTCATTTGGCGCAGCCCTTTTATCAACTGTAAGCTATTATTTTGCTACAACCACCACTAATAAACTCGATACTTCGTGGCTAAGGATGGGGCGCGTGGCGTTTTACGTTAATTCTCTTTCTATCTTAGGTGTAGGCGTTTTCCTGTTCTACATTATATACAATCATTATTTCGAATATCATTACGCATGGTCGTACACCTCAAGATCGCTGCCGGTTTATTATATCGTATCCGGTTTTTGGAACGGCCAGGAGGGTGGGTTTTTACTATGGACTTTTTGGCAGGCAGTATTAGGTAATATCCTTATCTGGCGTGCTAAATCTTGGGAAAAGCCTGTAATGACCGTTATTGCCTTCTCACAGGTGTTTTTAGCATCTATGCTTTTAGGTATCGAATTTTTTGGCGCAAGAATAGGCAGCTCACCGTTTCTGCTGTTAAGAAATGCTATTGAAGCACCTATATTCTCGCAACCCAACTATCTATCGTTTATAAAAGACGGTCAGGGAATGAATCCTCTGCTACAAAACTATTGGATGGTGATTCACCCGCCAACGTTGTTTTTAGGCCTGGCATCGGTAGTGGTACCTTTTGCTTACGCAATAACCGGACTGTGGCAAAAACGATATAAAGAATGGATAAACCCTGCTATTTCGTATGCGCTGTTTGGTGCAATGATTTTGGGAACAGGCGTAATTATGGGTTCGCTCTGGGCCTATGAATCATTAAACTTTGGTGGCTTTTGGGCTTGGGACCCGGTTGAGAACGCATCCATCTTTCCGTGGCTGACGCTGGTTGCAGGGCTGCACGTAATGATTGTTTTTAAAAACTCGGGCCATTCCTATTTCACGGCTACGTTTTTAGTGCTGATCAGCTTTATAATGGTGCTTTATTCGTCGTTCCTTGCACGAAGCGGTATCCTGGGCGAAACTTCTGTACATGCTTTTACAGACCTAGGCATGTTTTGGCAATTGGTAGCTTTTATCCTTGTATTTTTAGCATTATCTATATATTTCCTTGTTATTCGATGGAAAGAGCTTCCTATTACCAAAAAAGATGAAGAAACTTACTCACGTGAGTTCTGGATGTTTGTTGGAGCAATATTTTTAGGTTTATCATGCTTTCACCTTCTATTGGTAACATCCATCCCCGTGTGGAATGCAATGTTTGGTACTAAGGTAGCGCCACCCACTGACCTTGTAGGACACTATAATATCATTCAGGCATCATTTGCCATGGTAATAACATTATTAACAGGCTTTTCGCAGTTTTTAAAATATAAGAAAACTGATGTTACCCGCTTTTTTATTACTACCATACTTTACCTTGTATTTGCCGCATTGGTAACTGCTTTGGTGGTTTATGTAACAGGTTTATATAAACTCCATTTTGTATTTATACTGGTAATGCTGGGTTCAATTTATTCTATTTTAGCTAATGGAAAAGTACTTGCTGATGCTATTAAAGGTAAATTTAAACTGGCAGGATCGGCAGTAGCGCACATTGGTTTTGCTTTGATGCTGGTTGGCGCTTTAATTGCCGCCGGAACCAGAAATGTAGTTTCGGTAAATAACACCGGCACCATACCCGTTACAGGCTTTGATAAAGCCGCCGGCGATGCCCGCGAGAATATAATGGTATACAAAAATCAGCCTGTAAAAATGGGCGATTATACCGTAACATACATTGGCGACTCCGTATCTGAACCTAACCATTTTTACAAGGTAGATTATAAACGCATTGACGCAAGCGGCAAAATAACCGAGGAATTTGTGTTGGAGCCTAAAGTACAGATTAATCCTACGATGGGCTTAGCTGTATCGCCCGATACCAAGCATTATTTATTGCACGATCTGTACACCCACATCACCGCTCTCCCGCCGTTGAATACAAACCCGGCAGGATCTACGCAGGAAGATGCTGCACACGGTGAAGAGAACGACGATAAGAACTTTGATGCACCTGTTGCTTACGAAATTGCCCCGGGAGATACCATCCGTTTTAGGGAAGGCTATATGATATTAAAAGCGCTGGCAAAAGAAAAATCAATCCAAAACATTCCGCTTACTGATAGCGACGTGGCTTTAGGGGCGAAACTCGAAATATTTTCGCACGGTAAAACTTACCAGGCCGAACCTGTTTACATGGTTAAAAATAAAAGTGCCTTTGACTTTGCCCGCAAAGTTGATGATATCGGCTTAAAAATACGTTTTACCAAAATTATCCCCGATAAACGAAAAGTTGAAATCTCTGTATATCAACAACCCGAAAACAAAAAGCCATGGATAGTAATGCGCGCGCTTGATTTTCCATGTATCAATTTGCTATGGTGCGGAACCTTGATTATGATCATCGGATTTTTATTGTCGTTGTTTAGAAGGAATAAGGAGTTGAAAACGGTATAGTTTATAATCAAATAGATTAGGATAATGTTAAAGGAGGCTCCGATGGAGCCTTTTTCTTTGCATTTTTTTTCTATAAACAGGGCACTCCTCCGGAGTGTCATAGGGGTTAATAATTGAACTATTCGGGCTCCGTAGGAGCCGCGTGTTTATAGAGGAAAATGAGAACGGATTTTGCGGCTCCATGGGAGCCTCCTTCAACGCCGTATCAATCCATAAAATTAAATAAATATCTTTCTTCAAAGGATACTTCAAACTTTTCTAATAAACTCAAATATTCCTGCTTGAAACTCTTTTTTTGGTGATGCACTTCCTGATTAAGGATGTATTTTATTACAACATCAATTTGCGAATGAGAATATGAAAATACCCCATATCCTTCTTGCCAGCGAAACTTTCCTGCCATCCAATTCTTACTGTTTATAAATTCATTGCTTTCAACTTTAATCTCTTTTACAAAGTCAGAAATCAAAATGGTGGGTTTAAATCCCACAAATAAATGAATATGGTCTGGCATACAATTAACAGCAAGCATTTTGGCCTTTCTGTTTTGTACAAGTGAAGTGATATATTTATGCAATTCTTCTTTGTTTTCTTTTGCAATTAAACTATATCTGTTTTGTACTACAAAAACAAACTGAAGGTAGATTTGTGAAAACGTATTTGCCATTGTCTGTGTAATTTTACTTCCTCAAAAACGCCGAAATCTTCGCATTTACTTTATCAGCTTGTTCAATATATGGCAAATGCGCGGCATCACCCACCGGAAAAAATTCACATTTTAATACACTGCGCACGGAATCACTATAGGTAATTGGTACAGTGAGATCTTCTTTCCCCCATATCAACAACACTGGTTTGTGAGTACTATTAAGGCTGATGTTGCTTTGTCTTCCGTTATAATTATAGTTGTACCGGGTTGATACAATAGCGTTTCTGAAACCTTTGTACTGCATTTGAACTCTGTATTTATTAGTCCAATCGGGATGGCGTTGTGGGTATTTAAAATCGGCCAGTTGACTATTAATGCGGTCGTCCGCATGTGTGGCCTCATAATACCGGGTATAAAACTGTGGTGCCGATGGAGTCATGCTCGGATAGACCGGGTCAATCAAAATTACTTTATTAATTAGTTCAGGATTTTTGCAGGTAAAGTTGGTGATTACGCCCCCGCCAAAGGATACGCCGGCAATATTAACCGGTGTTTTTAAATGCAATTGCGTGATCAGATCCATCAATTGGGTTTGATAAAAAGCCTGGTTGTAAACAGCATCCGGGCGATCGGAATAACCACGGCCATACATATCATAGCGTAATACCCTGAAACCTTGTTTAGCTAAATATTCAAAAGTGCCATCCCAAATGTAATAAGGTACGCTAAAACCATGCACCAATATCACCACTTTGCCTGTATCCGGGCCAGCTATCTGGTAATGGGTAATGCCCTGGCTTAATTTAATATAGCTTCCCGAGGTTCCCTTTCTTTCGTTATCGGTGAGTTGTTTCTTTTCCATATTTCCTTTGAAATACAAAATGGAAGCAAAAATTGCGGTAACTATTGCAAAAAATATAACGGTAAAGAAGATGGCTTTAAGTATTTTCATGTGCGGAATAATAGGGAGAAATGAATAGTTTAAATCAACTAAATTTAAAGCAAATTTTCGACTTATATTTCACTCGATTTTAATTTATGATATGCGCATCAGTATAATCGGTTCCGGTAATGTTGCAACACACCTGGCAGCGGCTTTTAAAAATGCCGGGCATCGTATAATACAGGTTTACAGCAGGGACATGCATAACGCAGCATTGCTTGCCTATCATGTGGGCGCCGAAGCAACAGATGATTTAGATCGGATCGATCCCGAAACTGATCTCTTTTTAATTTCCGTTAAGGACGACGCCATTGCTGCCATTGCCGAATCACTCTCAAAATATCAAAAGTTAACGGTGCACACTTCGGGAGCAACCGATATAGATGTTTTGTTAACTTATTCCCAAAACGCAGGCGTTTTTTACCCACTGCAAACCTTAAGTAAAAATAAGGAGGTTGACTTTCTCAGTGTGCCACTCTGTATCGAAGGTGCTGACGAGATTATAACCGGGCTACTGGAGCAACTTGCCCAAACAATAAGTAATAATGTGTACCGGGTAAATTCTGCACAGCGTAAGGTATTGCACGTGGCTGCGGTATTTGCCTGTAACTTTCCAAATTATCTGTATGGTGCAGCGCAGCATCTTTTGGCTGAAAATGGAATGGGATTTGAAATGTTGCGGCCGCTGATATTGGAGACGGCACAAAAGGTACAGGATCATTTACCTGCCGGGGTTCAAACGGGCCCTGCTATCCGCAATGATAAAAATACTATGGCCGCGCATTTGCAAATGTTGGGCGATGAACCGGCTTTAACAGCAATATATGAGCTGTTAAGTCAGGAGATTATCAAAAACAATAAAGCAGAACACGGAGCATAAGTAATTTTGTTACTTTTGCTGAAATGAACATTTTTAAAGTAAAGATCAACTTTGAAGCGAAAGGGCTCGAATCTGTTGAGTTGCCAATAGCCGAAGGTGAATCGGTATTAGACGTTTGCCTCGAAAACGGCATCGAACTACAGCATAATTGCGGCGGCGTGTGCGGATGCAGCACCTGCCATGTATACGTAAACAAGGGGATGGATAACATCCAGGAAATATCAGACAAGGAAGAGGACTTTATTGACAGGGCCGTAAATCCGCGTATTAACTCGCGTTTGGGTTGCCAGTGTATAATTGCCAATGGCGATATTGAAGTAACCCTGCCCGATCAGTCGCAGTTTTTGGGGCATTAACCGGGTAAAGAATACACCGATTATAAGGAATGGTGACATCGATAGAAAGGTGATGACATCTAATTATGATCAAAAAAGATTTGACAGATTAAATAAGTTCGTATCCAATAAAAAAAATGACAGATAGTAAGTTTGCTTTACCTATACACTGGAATGATCATGAAGATATAGCCATTGAACTTTATGAAAAGTTTGGTGACGATTTTGATGAATCAAAAATATACCGCATCCGTTTTACCGACCTTTTAGAGTGGGTACTTTCGTTACCTAATTTTGCCGGCACCCGCGAAGAATCAACCGAAGGCCATCTGGAACAGATTCAATCTGCCTGGGTTTACGAGTGGCGCGATAATAAATAGTTGAGTTTGTTGATTGCTCAACTGTAATTCGGTGCAATCAAATCAAAGAGTCAATGTAATCATCATCAATAATTTGTGAAAGCATAATATTATAGTTGTGGAATCATTTTTAAATAAACTAAAAGAAATAACCACATTGGTTTTTGATGTGGATGGTGTGCTTACCGATGGTTCGGTATTTGTTACCGAAGACGGTTTGCAAAGCAGGGCTTTTAATATTAAGGACGGCTATGCTTTACAACTGGCGGTAAAATGTGGATATAATTTATGTACGGTTTCTGGTAGTCGTTCAAAGAGCCAGCTTTATCGCTTAAACAGCTTGGGCATAAAGGATGTGTATATGGGCATTCATACTAAAATTGAAAAGCTTAAAATATACCTCGAAGAAAAAAGCATCAGCCCCGAAAAGGTTTTGTACATGGGCGATGACATTCCTGATCTGGAGGTGATGAAATATGTTGGCCTGCCAGTTTGCCCAGCTGATGCCGTTGAGGAGATTAAAGCAGTAAGTATGTATATTTCGCCATTTCCCGGTGGAAAAGGCTGCGCCCGTGATATTATTGAAAAAGTATTGAAAATACAGGATAAGTGGATGACTGAGGAGGCGTATAGCTGGTAGTTGTTAATTAGTCCATGGTTGATGGTCCATAGACCATAGCAATGGACTGCAATTAAAGTATACTCTTTCATTAATATAAAACCGTCAATAGCCATGGACTATGGTCTGTTGACTATCGACTAAAATCATGAACCATAAAATCATCCTCGCATCTAAATCACCACGCCGGCAAGAGCTTTTAAGGCTGATGGATATTGAATTTCGGCTTGTTTTAAAAGAAGTGGACGAATCGTACCCCGATGATTTAGCACCCGAAGAGGTGGCGGTTTACATAGCCCAAAAAAAAGCAAAAGCCTTTGACGAAACTTTTACCGACGAAGTAGTGCTTACTGCCGATACCATTGTTTGCATTGATGATAAGATACTTGGTAAACCCGAAAATGCTGCTCATGCTATCGAGATGCTGCAAACGCTTTCGGGAAGAATGCACAGGGTAATTACGGGTGTTTGCCTATTCTACAAATACCAATACCATAGTTTTTATGATGTATCAGAAGTGTACTTTGGTAAGCTTACCGATGAAGAAATAACAAGCTACGTTGAAAAGTATAAGCCGTTTGATAAAGCCGGGTCTTACGGCATACAGGAACGCATAGGCCTTATAGGTATTGAACGCATAAATGGCTCTTATACCAATGTTGTAGGTTTGCCTACAGAGAAGCTGTACAGAGAATTAATGAAATTGTAGAGACGCAAAATTTTGCGTCTCTACAATTGATTCTTATTTTACCGCAATCGTATTGTTTTTCCTGTTCATATCAGGTAAGCCGGCATCTGGGTCAACAGTTACACTTTCGGCTTCGGTAGTTGTTGGGATGATAAAGGTAATAGCCTTATTTTGCAGCCAGGTTTCAACCGGTAAATTCAAACGTTTTTTGCTGCCATCTTTTAGCTTTACTTCAATGGTAAACGGCATAGCCATTTGTCCTTTATTGACAACTGTTACCTGGATTCCTTTTTTAGGATCGCCATTAACATATTTAGCATTTGTTAAAGCCAGATCAAGTGGGTAGTTATTGTAGAACCAACCTTTCCAGAACCATGAAAGATCTTCCCCTGCACCATTTTCTATCGATCTGAAAAAATCATCAGGCTGTGGGTGTTTGTAAGCCCAGGTATGAATATAGTTTTTAAAAGCATAGTCAAACCTGTCATGCCCTAAAATTTGTTCGCGCAATAAAACCAGTCCGAAAGCAGGTTTAAAATAAGTAAGCGGATGACGGTATTTTTCCGAAATGGCATCAGGGGCAGTCATAATGGTTGGTGCTTCAGGATCATTTATAACCGGGACAATTTCATCGGCAGGATTACCCTTTGCGGGAGCATACTCTCCATCACGTTTAGGGGCGTATTCGCCGTGATTAAACTCATCGGCGGCATAAACATCAATAAAGGTATTAAGGCCTTCATCCATCCACGCAAAACGGCGTTCATCGCTGCCTACAATCATCGGGAACCAGTTGTGCCCAATCTCGTGCGCGGTTACCCAGTACAGCTCATCACCTCTGTCGGTAATGCCGTCAAATACAATTCCGGGGTATTCCATTCCACCTGCAATACCTGCTTCGTTTACGGCTACGGGGTAGGGGTAAACAAACCATTTCTCAGAGAAATACTCAATTGATTTTTTTAAATATTCGGTTGCTCTTCCCCATGCATCGTTGCCGGCGCTTTCAACAGGGTAAACCGACATCGAAAGCGATTTTTTACCCTCGGGCAGGTTTACCCTGGCAGCATCCCATATATAAGCTTTTGATGCGCCAAAGGCCACATCGCGGGTATTCAACATTTTAAAATGCCAGGTTAAAGTACCTTTATTTGCCGGGCGCGATGATGGATTAGTTACCTCCTCGGCACTTCTTATCATGATCGTTTTATCGCTGTTGCGGGCTGCATCCAACCGGCTGATCTGTTTGGCGGTAAGTACTTCGGCAGGGTTTAATAACTCACCAGAGCCTGCAATAATCATATCTGCCGGAACAGTAACCTTGTAATCAATGTCGCCATACTCCAGGTAAAACTCGCCGCTTCCTAAAAATGGCAGGGTGTCCCAGCCACGGGTGTCATCATAAACGCACATACGCGGAAACCACTGGGCAATTTCATAAATCTTGCCATTTTTGGTGTCTACATAATCTGTGCGCCCGCCAAAGTTGCCGGGTATAGTATATTTATATTTTATGTTTAAGGTAATTATGCCGCCGTTTGGTAAAACAGCCTTTGGCAAACGGATCTGCATACGGGTATCATTGATAACAAATTCAACTTTTTGAGATATTTTGCCATTGATGATGTCAACCGATTCGATATTATAACCATCGGTATGCTGATCAGGAGCAGGTGAAAAGCCGGTCACAAAATTTGAGCGGGCATCTTTTTTATAAGTGTTTTGATCAAGCTGCAGCCATAAAAATGATAATGCATCCGGACTACTGTTGGTGTAGTTTATTTTTTCGGTAGCTGTAAGTGTTTTAGCCGTGGTATCAATGCTCGCATTTAACCAGTAATCAACACGATTTTGCCAGTATTTTGGACCCGGTGCACCATTAGCTGAGTGAAATTCATTTCCTCTCTGACTATAATATAGCGGCGAAAATAATGCGGACGGCTGATAATTGGAAGTTACGGTGTCGTTGGAGGTATTACGAGGTTTTCTTTGGGCATGAGCTGCAATTGAAACATTAAGCAGCAGGATAATGCAGGTGAATTTTAATTTCATTTAATCAGTTATTACGAGGCCAATATACAAAGGATGTGTTAATAATTTATTCAATTACCCCATGATCTCTGCCAAAACACCTTCTTTTAATGAATTGGCAGACATTACAACCTTATTTATGCCCAGTTTTTCTATTATGAAACGGGTTAACAACGAAGCAGTAACAATCATATCAATGCGGACAGGAATAATTCCCGGTACTGCCAAACGTTGCTGGTGTGAGGAAAGCACTATCCGTTCTATTAACGCTGAAAGTTCATCGGCATTAAACTCAAAGTGTTTTGTTTTCTTTAAATCGAACAGCTTGCCTTTTGATCGCTCGATAACCTCAGCATAACTTTCAAACACACCCGAGGAACCAATCAGGTTTTCAATTTTATGATCTGACGCCGCGGCGAACAAATCCGTGAGACAATCTTGCAGATAAAGGTTTAAGGCTGTGATAGATTCGGGCGGAATAGGATCGGTACGGTGAAAGCGATCCATTAAACGGGCAGCGCCTATTTCAAAGCTCTGTTTCCACCATATTTGAGTATTATTGCAAATAATAAACTCCACACTGCCACCGCCAATATCAACTATCAAACTGTGTTGAGCTGATAATTCGCCACCGGCCTTAACCCCTTTGTATATATAGGCAGCTTCGGCATCTCCATCTATAATTTCAATGGTAATACCTGTTTGTGTTTTAACTTCGTTTATAAAATCATGCCCGTTAGCAGCATTGCGCAAAGCCGAAGTGGCTAATGCCCTAACCTGCTTTACATCATTTTTTATAATAAGCTCGTTAAATCCCAGCATGGCTTTAATACCTCTGGCAAAAGCCTCGGGTTGTATAAAGCCCTTGTTGATGCCACCTTCGCCTAATTTAACGGCTTCGTGGACATGTACAATTTCATTTAAATTAGCGGATGACCCTTCGGCAATCAATAGATGAAAGGTATTGGTGCCAAGATCCATTACTGCAACAGGTTTATTCATGCACTAATTAATGAAAAATCGAGATAAAAGTTTAGTTTTTTTGATGTTTAATAAAAAATCCAATATTGAACGTCCGATATCAAGCTACTCTTTATAAAAAAACCATTTAACCAGCTCTTTAAAGCTTGCTTTTTTGCCGTACATTAAAATACCAACCCGGTAAATACGGGCTGCTACATAAGTGGTAAAAAGAAAGCCTAAGATCATTAAGACCATTGAAACAGCGAGCTGCCAGCCGGGTACACCAAACGGCAGACGGAGCATCATAGCCACAGGCGATGTAAATGGGATAATAGAAAGCCACACGGCTAAGGTACTATCCGGTGCTCTGAATAAGATAGAAACTGACAAAATGTATGTAAACAACAGCGGCAGTGTTATAGGCATCATAAATTGCTGCGTTTCGGTCTCACTATCAACTGCCGAGCCCACTGCGGCAAACAATGCGCTATACAATAAATACCCTGTAAGGAAATAAAATATAAAGCAAATCAAAACCTTTCCAAACGGAATGGTTTGCAAAACGGATAAGAAACTCATCATAGAGCCTGGAGTGGATGCGAATGCATGTCCAGCTACTTTGGTTGCAATAATTGATAATATGATCCACGCGGTAAACTGCGTTAACCCCACCAAACCCACACCAATGATTTTACCAAGCATTAATTGAAATGGCTTTACAGATGATATAATTACCTCAATAATGCGGCTTGTTTTTTCTTCAATTACGCCTCGCATTACTTGTGCGCCGTAAATAAATAAGGATAAGTAAATTAGTATGGCACAGGCAATCCCAACCGCAATGTTAGCGCCCAAATCGGTTTTGTTGTCGCCGGTATCCGTTATTTGCATTGCGTTGAGCGATATATTACTTTTAATGGAGCGAAGTAAATTTGTATCTATATGATTTTTTAGCATGCCATTATTAACGGCAATGGCATTCATCTGCGATTCGATTTTTGCTGTAAGGGTAATGCCGGGTTTCTTTTTTGAGTAGATTTTTACTGCATCGGTTTTGATATAGTCTGCCGGTATTTGCAAAGTCGAGAGGTTTTCGTCTTTTTTTGATTGGGCCTTTACCTCGGCTAAGGATTGACTGGTGGTTTCAAATTTGAGGTTCTTTTCGTCGTGGAATTTACCGGCAAATACACCGCTTTCATCTATTACTTTAACTACTTGCTTATCGCTTAGTTCATCACTGTTTTTAGCAATCAAAGAAATGGCACCGCCCATCGCTAATATTAATCCGGGCACCACAAATATCATAATGATGAACGATTTTTTTCTTACCCGGGTAACATATTCACGTTGTATAATGAGCAAAACTTTGTTCATGGCTTAGCGGATTAGGTTTACTTGTTCGATAAAAATTTCGTTCATGCTGGGGATCACTTCCTGCAGCATATTAATGCGGGTCTTGGGGATAAGGTATTGAAGCACGTCGTTTGATGTTGAACCTGCTTTTAGCTTAATTTTAATCAGGTGGCTGTTGTCGTAGCCTGTTGTTTCTTCGCTAACCTCAAAGGGCGTGGCGTTGTTAAAGCTTAGCTTTTCGCCTTCGTATTCAACTCTGTAAACGTTATTTCGATAAGTGTTTTTTATATCGCGGATGGGGCCGTCCAGTATTTTTTTTGATTGATGGATCAACGCTATTGAATCACACAATTCCTCAACCGATTCCATTCTGTGGGTTGAAAAAAGGATAGTAGCGCCCTTTTTATTCAGTTCGAGGATCTCATCTTTAATCAATTCGGCATTTACCGGGTCAAAACCGCTGAAGGGCTCATCAAGTATAATCAAATCAGGTTCATGCAATACCGTGGCTACAAATTGTGCCTTTTGCTGCATACCCTTTGAAAGTTCTTCAATCTTCATTTTCCACCAGGTCTCCATCCCCAGTTTTTCAAACCAGATTTTTAATCTTTTTGTGGCTTCAGCGCGACTTAAACCTTTTAAACGGGCCAGGTAGATCATCTGCTCGCCGATCTCCATTTTTTTGTATAAGCCGCGTTCTTCGGGCAAATAACCAATGCGCTCGATATGGGATTGATTAAGCTTTTCTCCGTTAAAATAAACCTCGCCAGAGTCAGGTGCGGTAATTTGATTTATGATACGGATAAGAGAAGTTTTGCCGGCACCATTTGGCCCTAAAAGGCCAAATATTTGACCGTTTTTAACTTCTAAGCTAACATCGCTTAAAGCGGTGTGCCCGGCATATTGTTTAACAATGTTGCGGATGCTTAACATAGATAAGGGTTTACTGTTTTTGTATTAGATACGGATGCTGCTTTAAAGTTACACTTTTGAGGGATATGTAAACGGATAAAGGTAAAAGGAGAAATGTTTTTTGCTTTTCTTTACAGGAGATGTTTATGTTTGATATGCCTTTTATTTAACCAAAGCAATAAGTATGTACCGCAGTGTTTTTATTTCTCTTTTTTTTCTTTCTTGTACGATAAATTGCTTTGCGCAAGGATCTGCAAAGCCCGTAAATATTATTTTTGACAGCGATATGGGCCCTGATTATGACGATGTGGGCGCCATCGCCATCCTACATGCTCTGGCAGATAAAGGCGATGTTAAAATTTTAGCTACCATGGCCAGCACAAAATACGAAGGCGTTGCAGGCATACTAAGCGTGTTTAATATTTACTTTAAGAGACCCGGTATCCCAATAGGTATACCAAAGGAAAAAGCACTGGAAATGCGCGACTGGCAGCATTGGACCGATACTTTGCTTGCCAAATATCCGCACCGAATAAAATCCAATGCTGAAGCAGAGGACGCTGTAAAACTTTATCGCAAAATACTGGCCGCACAGTCCGATCATAGTGTAACCATCGTTACTATAGGCTTTTTAACCAATTTGTCTGATTTATTAAATACAGGAGCTGATGAATATTCAAATCTGTCGGGAGCGGAGCTTGTTAAAAAGAAAGTTAAGTTATTGGTAAGTATGGCAGGTGGCTACCCGGCGGGAAAAGAATTTAACATGATGCAAGATGCTGCTGCATCAAAAAATGTTTATGATAACTGGAGCAGTCCCGTAATATTTAGCGGAGGCGAAATTGGCGAACGGATAAAAACGGGCTTGCCCCTGATCCATAACAACGCAATAAAAAACGACCCGGTGAAAGATGTATTCCGCATCTCAATCCCACAGGCCAAAGAAGATTCAGCAGGCAGAAAAAGTTGGGACGAAACGGCAGTATTGGTTGCGATAGAAGGATATTCACCATGGTTCGGTTTACACGAAGGCAGGATAGTAATAGCCCATGATGGAAGCAATACCTGGTATGATAAAGGGAAAAGCCAAGCTTATCTGGTTGAAAAAAAGGATTATACAAAAGTGCAGGAATTAATAAATTCATTGATTATGCATCAGCCACGAAAAACCAGATAAGTGCATTGATTTTTACATTTTCAATGCTCCTAATGTATTATTTAAATTGCCGGTCTTTTTCGCGGCCCATTCTTTTTTAACTTTTTTAAAATCTTGCCTGAATTTTTCATTTTCAAAAAGCATATTCACAAACTGCCTTGCAAATATTCTTGAAGCTTCACAATCACTAGGATAATGTACGCCGATGATCTGGCGTGCACGTGACATGATATAGGCTTTAGAAACAAAGTAATCTTTAAATTCCGGAGCTAGTTCCTCATATATAAAGGCGCGGATATAAGCATATACTACATGCCCGCTTGGGTACGACGAAGCCCTGGATTCTTCAAGATCATGTATTTTAGACTCAATTATATAAGGGCGAACACGTGCATACTTGAATTTTAGCGACCATAGGAAAAAATCTCCGTCTTTTTCCACATTATCCATTAAAGAATCGGTAAGCGGTAGTTTTTGCGGATCAGTCCAGTACCCTATTTGCTGGCCAACTTCACTGGGGTTTTCGGGGTTATTTGACATGTAAATGCTTGTTGTTATATCTTCCAAAGTCCTGTTGTATTGTAAATTCAACAGGTAATTTAATTCTGCCCGGGTTTGGTCCGAACTATTGGCTGGCGGATCAGGGATTTTGAAATCGTTTACTGAAACATTAGTAAGATAAACTGGTTTTATGCTAAGTACTTTATCAGCCCACGCCTGGTCAAAGGGGAACCTGAGTTTGTCAATATCCAGATCAGCGGATTTTGGCTTTGTGCTTAAGGATTCAAATGTTTTATAATTTCCGCGGACCGGAATCAGGTCTTTATCATAATCCGTTTCCCCTTTCTGAGCGAAGGAAATATATGGGAGCAAAATAAATAAGCCAATTATGAATGAATTTGCTTTTCTGTAAGATTTTACGAATACATTTAGCCGGGTAAAAAAATGGTACATTATTGCTGCTGTTTTCATATCTTTTTATTTTGATTAAATTTATTCTTTGCCGGATTGAAAAAGTTGTAAATAATGACTGACTTTTGATTGCACATTAAACCATGAAACACGGGAAAAGCCCATACACTTCAACTTTTTACATGTGGAACGGTGTGGCTGCATTTTTCTATTCTTCGCATCTCACTTCATTTCATAGTCACAACACCATGCAATTGGTGCTTGATACACAAAAGGATTTCAGATTTAAGGTAAAAGGCAGCAATTGGAAAACCTATAAAAGCCTGATTATTAAAGAAAATGTTATCCACCAACTGGACACTAATGACAGTGTTCAATTAATGATTTACCTGGATGCCGAAACAAGAATTGCCCAGACAATAAAATTAAAATATTTGGCAGAAAATGAGACATATCCACTGAATTTAAACATTTTCCATTTTGTTAATTCAAATGATTTGCAACGAGCATTACTAAATACTGAACCAATACTATTGGAGAACCTGATAAACAGGATACTGGGAAGCTTATCACTGGAAATTGGAAATGTAGTTGCAGATGAACGTATATTAATAACAGAGCAGGCCATTTCAACAACGCATCCTGAAGAAACAACTATAAAATCACTTGCCAATAAAGCCTGCCTTTCAGTAAGCAGACTGCGTTCGTTATTTAAAGAGGTGACTGGGGTTTCCCTGTACCATTATGTCCTTTGGAACAAGATCAGGTATGCCACCAACCAGATTATGGCCGGGCATACGGTAAATGATGCCGCAATTGATGCCGGGTTTACTGATAGCAGCCATTTCCATAAAATGATGGTACAAATGTTTGGAATAAGCCCCTCTAAATTTTTGAAAGATAATAAGAATGATACTTTTGTGATGTGCGATCAGTCGCCATTGCATTTTGAAACCCGTGTTTATAATAAAGGTCAAAGGGTAATTGATAGGAATAATAATTCTGATTAAAGCAAAAGCCCGGAATCTTATTGATCCCGGGCTCTAAAAACCTTTTATCTTTCAGCTTTCGCCTTTTACCTTTTACTCAAAATACTCCTTCATCCGTTCAAAAAAGCTTTTTTCGTTTTTGCCCGGATTTGGTTTAAAGTTTGGTGAGCTTTGTAGTTTTTCAAGTGCTTCACGCTCTTCGCGGCTAAGCGCCTTTGGTGTCCATATATTTATATGTACCAATTGGTCGCCGCGGTGGTATGAGTTTACCTCCGGTACGCCTTTGCTCTTTAAGCGGAGTATTTTACCACCCTGCGTTCCGGCATCTATTTTTATTTTAACCTTGCCGTCAATGGTAGGTACTTCAACACTGGTACCTAATGCCGCATCAACAAAGTTGACGTGCAGGTCATAAATTACATTGTTGCCATCGCGTTTGAGGGTTTCGTGTGGAATCTCTTCTATCAGGATGATCAGATCGCCGGGCATACCACCACGAGGGGCAGCGTTACCTTTGCCGCTCATGCTTAACTGCATACCTTCGCTCACACCTGCCGGAATATTGATACTGATGGTTTCTTCGCCGCGTATAACGCCGTCACCATGACATACAGTACATTTTGACAGGATAGTTGAACCTTCGCCGTTACAGGTAGGGCAGGTGCTGGTAGTTTGCATCTGACCCAGTATGGTATTGGTTACCCTACGCACCGAACCCGCACCACCGCAAGTTTTACACGTTTGGAATGATGCTTTATCTTTTGCGCCCGAACCTTCACAGGTTTTACAAACTATCTGTTTGTTTACTTTTATTTTTTTCTCGGTTCCGTTGGCAATTTCTTCGAGGGTTAGCCTTACTTTAATGCGCAGGTTGCTGCCACGTGCCACACGGCGTCCGCCGGCACCGCCACCTTGTCTGCCGCCACCAAAAAAGCCTTCAAAGGGACTGCCACCGCCAAATATATCACCAAACTGACTGAATATGTCATCCATATTCATGCCGGCACCACCGCCAAAGCCGCCGCCATTGGCAGACTGTGCGTTGGCAGAATGACCAAACTGGTCATAACGTTGCCTTTTTTCGGGATTACTTAATACTTCGTATGCCTCGGCAGCTTCTTTAAACTTGTCTTCAGCTGCTTTATCACCCTCATTTTTATCAGGGTGATATTTTATAGCCATCTTACGATAAGCTTTTTTTATCTCATCAGCGTCTGAACCTTTTGCTACGCCTAATACATCGTAGTAATCTCTTTTAGCCATCTTGTTTTGTTATTTCGGATCTCGGATTTTCGATTTCGGATTTAGTTTGATTTCGAAATTTCTTTGATATTTTTAGTTTTAATTATGAGGATAAGACTTTGATTTACAGACGTAAGATAATTCCGAAATCGAAAGCATCAAATCCGAAATCAATTTACGCTCCTACTATTACTTTAGCAAAGCGTATTACTTTATCATTAAGCAAATAGCCTTTTTCCATCTCATCAATCACTTTACCTTTCATATCCTCCGTAGGGGCCGGGATATTGGTAATGGCTTCCTGCAAATCAGGATCAAAAGGATTGCCTATGGATTCCATAACGGTTAATCCTTTTTGTACCAGTATATTTTTTAGCTTTTGCTGAACCAGCGCAACACCTTCTTTTACAGGTGCAACATCGGTAGCATTTTCCATTGCTTTTTGAGCGCGTTCAAAATCGTCGAGAACAGATAGCAGCGATACAATCAGATCTTTGCCTTCCATTTTTCTGGCATCTTCACGTTCTTTTATGGTGCGTCTTCTGAAATTATCAAATTCGGCATATAAACGCAGATACTTATCGTTAGCCAGTGATAGCTCTTCTTTAAACATCTCTGCCGGAGACGGTGCTTTCTCAAATTCAGCGGCTTCGTCTTGCTGCTCTTGGTCCTGCCCGTTTTCGTTAATTATCTCGTTCAAACCCTCAGGGGTTTCTATATCCTCTTTCTTTTTTTTCTTCAACATATCGTTAAAATTCATAGCTGATAGTGCCAATCAAGTATCCTGCCATTAGCTTAAAGCCGACATCATGTCAGTAATCTTTGTCTGGAACGGAATTGTTTGCAGTTGGAAGTCTGGAGTTGGCAGTTTTTAGTTGACAGTTTGCAGGTCAACGCAAACTGCAAACTGTCGACTGCAAACTGGTTAAGCTATCTTCACATCTTCCAAAACCTTACTATTCTCGCATTTAATAATGCGAGACGGGAAGGTGCGGATGATATGATAATCGTGGGTGGCAATAAGTACTGCCGTGCCTGATTGGCTTATTTGTTTGAGTAACATCACAATTTCTTCTGATGTATCCGGGTCAAGGTTACCGGTTGGTTCATCGGCCAAAATAATTTCGGGATCATTAAGCAAGGCACGTGCTATTACCACGCGTTGTTGCTCGCCACCCGAAAGTTCGTGAGGCATCTTTTTTAATTTAGAACGTAGGCCTACTTTTTCTAATACATCAAGGGCTTTATCGGCTATCAACTTTTTGTCGGTCCAGCCGGTTGCGCGCATTACAAACTCCAGGTTTTTTTCAACAGAACGATCAGTGAGTAACTGAAAATCCTGAAAAACGATGCCCAGCTTACGGCGTAAAAACGGAATGTCCTTTGGTTTGATATGATTTAAATCGTATCCGCAAGCAAGAGTCTCGCCAGTAGTAACGGCTAAATCGCCATAAATAACCTTTAATAAACTGCTTTTGCCCGATCCGGTTTGTCCTATCAGCCAAACAAAATCGCTTTTATCTATATGCAGGTTAACGCTTGACAAAACCAAATGCGACTGCTGAAAAATATCAACGTTACTTAGCTTTATAATGGAATTACCGATCATGATCTTAAAGCTCTAATTTTAAGATCTGCCCAAAGGGCAGATCTTTTATAATGTTCATAATATACGCTGTTTTTTCGTGCAGGCCTACCTTATCTAATGATTTTTCGGGCCTGTCAACCCTGAAATATGCCAGCAATGTAAACTTGTCATCCCTAAGCTGCACGTAATCAGGTATTTTGGCAACGCCTTTAACTTTAATTATATACATATTTTAGTTAATGGTTGATAGTTCGTGGTTCATGGCAGCTCATATACAGTTTTTGCTATGATCTATGAACCATTGACTATGAACTTCTTACAGCGCCAACACTTCTTTCACTCTCGCAGCAGCTTCTTTAAGCAAAATTGCGGAGTAAACTTTTAAACCTGAGTTATCAATTAATTGTTTTGCTTCAACAGCGTTGGTGCCTTGTAAACGAACGATAATAGGAACCGGAATATTGCCAATTTCTTTATAAGCGTCTATTACCCCCTGTGCAACACGGTCGCAACGTACTATACCACCAAAAATATTAATCAGGATGGCTTTAACATGTGGGTCTTTTAAAATAATGTTGAAAGCTGCTTTTACTGTTTCGGCATTGGCAGTTCCGCCTACGTCTAAAAAGTTAGCAGGCTCACCACCGGCAATTTTAATAATATCCATGGTTGCCATAGCCAAACCTGCACCGTTAACCATACAACCAACGTTTCCATCAAGCTTTACATAGTTAAGGTTTGATTTACTTGCTTCAACTTCCATTGGGTCTTCCTCAAATACGTCGCGCAGGGCGGCAAATTCAGGGTGGCGGAATAAAGCGTTATCATCCAGATTTACTTTAGCATCAACTGCTAATATTTTGTTATCGGATGTTTTTAAAACGGGATTGATTTCAAATTGTGATGAATCGGTAGCGTCATAAGCTTTATACAAAGCAGTGATAAATTTCACCATTTCTTTAAAAGCTTCGCCCGAAAGGCCAAGGTTAAACGCAATTTTACGTGCCTGGAAACCTTGCAAACCAACTTTAGGATCAATTTCTTCTTTATGGATCAGCTCTGGAGTTGAATGGGCAACCTCTTCAATATCCATACCACCTTCTGTTGAATACATAATGATGTTGCGGCCTTTAGCTCTATCAAGCAAAACGCTGATGTAATATTCTTTTGTTTCGCTATCACCCGGATAATAAACATCCTGAGCAACCAATATTTTGCGAACCAATTTGCCTTCGGGACCTGTTTGCGGGGTAACTAACTGCATCCCCAGGATATTCCCTGCTCTTTCAGCAACCTCATCAAGGTTTTTAGCTAATTTAACACCTCCGCCTTTACCGCGGCCACCGGCATGGATCTGGGCTTTTATAACCACCCAACTTGATCCGTACTCTTCTTTCAATTTTTTAGCAGCTTCAGTAGCTTGTTCAACCGTGTCGGCTACGATGCCTTCCTGAACCCTAACGCCAAAGCTTTTTAATATGGCTTTACCTTGATATTCGTGAATATTCATGTCTTTTGAAGAATTTGCGGTAAATCTACTATTTTGTTTGGAATTAGCGACCAGTGGTCGGCCGTTAGTGATTAGTTTTTACTATTATTTGAATATTTGGAAATCTGAGTTTAAATATTGACGTTTAAGGACGGTTTTTATTAGAAACCGAATGTTAGAAAAACTGGGAGAAGAAATTATTTCCGCCCGTTGAACTCTAATCGCTAATATATACCTTTACTGCATGCTTATAGCTAAAAACATACACAAAGCTTACGGACAGCTCGAGATTTTAAAAGGCGTTGATCTTGAGGTACAAAAAGGCGAAATTGTTACCATTGTAGGCGCTTCTGGCGCTGGTAAAAGTACATTGTTGAACATATTAGGCACGCTCGACAGATCTGATGCGGGTCAGCTTTTTATCGGTGATATTGAGGTGAGCGGGCTTAATAATAAAAACCTGAGCGCTTTCCGTAACCAGCGCATTGGCTTTATTTTTCAGTTTCACCATTTACTTGGTGAGTTTGATGCCATCGAAAATGTATGCATTCCGGCGTTTATTGCAGGTACACCCCGCAAGGAAGCAGAGAAGAAAGCAACAGAATTATTACAATTATTAGGCCTTGGCGATAGGTTAAATCATAAGCCTAACGAACTATCGGGCGGCGAGCAGCAGCGCGTAGCCGTTGCAAGGGCGCTGATCAATAATCCGTCGCTTATTTTTGCCGATGAGCCTTCAGGTAACCTCGATTCAGCTAATTCATTGGAGCTGCACCATTTGTTTATCAGGTTGCGGGATGAGTTTAAACAAACTTTTGTAATTGTTACCCATAATCAGGATTTGGCCGATCTGTCCGATCGTACGGTTTCAATGAAAGATGGTTTAATTGTTCAATAATAAAAAGCAAGTATGTATACGCTTATAACAGCAGCAACATCGGCACAGGCACATCGCCTTAAAAACAGTTTGGCACAGGAATGGGTTATATTAGGTGATTATTTGGAGCTACCCGCGTTTATGCTGAAAGATGCTGACATGATAAAATTGCCCAATCCAGCCTCTCTATCGTACGCTCACAAAATGTTAACCTTGTGTCTCGACAAGAGCATAAATAAAATTTATGTGCTAAAGGCTGATGAATTAACGCTTTTAAATGAAGCAACACAGTTATTTAATGAATTTGGAATAGAGATTGTGAAAAATAGCTGATAGCCAATGGTCCATAGTCCATAGCTATCGATTGAGAAATAAATCTAAGTAAAAAACTATGGTCTATTGACCATGGTCCATGGACTAAATAGCATAAAAACAAAATGAAACTACACACCATAGATACCGGTTTTTTTAAATTAGATGGAGGCGCCATGTTTGGTGTGGTGCCAAAAGTCATCTGGAATAAGACTAACCCGGCTGATGAAAATAATTTGTGCACCTGGGCCATGCGCTGTTTGCTTATTGAAGATGAAGACCGGTTAATTTTGGTTGATACGGGCATCGGCAACAAACAGGATGAGAAGTTTTTTAGCCATTACTATTTGCATGGCAATGCGAGTTTAGATAGCTCATTAGCGGCGCTTGGTTTCCATAGAAATGACATAACTGATGTGTTTTTAACCCACCTGCATTTTGACCATGTTGGCGGGGCTGTAATACGCGAAAATGACAAACTGATACCCGCCTTTAAAAACGCAATTTATTGGAGTAATCAACAGCATTGGGATTGGGCAGTTTATCCTAATGAGCGCGAAAAAGCATCTTTCATAAAAGAAAATATTTTACCCATAAAAGAAAGCGGTCAGCTTAAATTTATATCAACCGGGGATGGCGTTCAGTTTACCGAAAATGTTGCAGTGAAGCTTGTTTATGGGCATACGGATGCAATGATGCTGCCTTTGATTAATTATAAAGAAAGAGAAATTATGTATATGGCTGATTTACTGCCATCTACCGGGCACATTCCGCTGCCGTATGTAATGGCTTATGATATGTTTCCGCTTAAAACGCTGGAAGAAAAAAAAGTTTTTTTAAATGATGCTGTGGATAAAAATTATATACTATTTTTAGAACATGATCCACTAAACGAATGTTGTACATTACAGCAGACAGAAAAGGGGGTAAGATTAAAGGAAACTTTTAAGTTAAATGAGCTTTAAAATTTAACTTGTTTGTAACCACAAAAACCGTGCAAAAAATTACATTAAACAGATAAAATGCAATCTTTTTTTATATATGTTTTAATGGAAATTTTTCGTAACAATTTTTTAGCTTTGCACGTTCTATTATAAAAGAGAATCGAGGTAATTTAATTAAATGAGACAACTCAAAATAACTCAATCCATTACCAATCGCGAGTCACAATCGCTTGACAAATATCTTCACGAGATTGGTAAAGTTGATCTGATAACTGCCGAAGAAGAAGTAATATTAGCTCAAAAAATAAGAGAAGGCGACCAGGCCGCATTAGAACGTTTAACAAAAACAAACTTGCGTTTTGTGGTCTCTGTTGCCAAACAATATCAAAACCAGGGACTAACCCTTGGCGACTTAATAAACGAAGGGAACTTAGGGTTAATTAAAGCAGCTAAACGCTTTGATGAAACCAAGGGTTTTAAATTTATATCGTACGCCGTTTGGTGGATTCGTCAATCCATATTGCAGGCTATTGCCGAGCAATCGCGTATTGTGCGTTTACCATTAAACCAGGTAGGCTCATTAAGCAAAATAAGCAAAGCTTTTTCGAAGCTTGAACAAGAATACGAGCGTGAGCCATCGCCGGAAGAACTGGCTGACATGCTGGAAACTACTGTTGATAAAATATCTGACACACTGAGTAACTCAGGCCGTCATGTATCGATGGATGCTCCGTTTGTACAAGGCGAAGAAAATACCTTGCTTGACGTATTAGAAAATCACGAACCAAATACTGACTCAATATTAATTAACGAGTCGTTGTCCGAAGAAATAAAACGGTCACTTTCGACACTTACCGAACGTGAACGCGAAATTATAATTCTGTTTTTTGGTTTAGGCTCCAATCACCCGCTCTCGTTAGAAGAGATTGGCGAGAAGTTTAACCTGACACGTGAGCGTGTAAGACAGATCAAAGACAAGGCCTTACAACGCCTTCGTCATACTTCAAGAAGTAAAATTTTGAAGTCCTATTTAGGATAGAGAAAAAAGAGATCAGCAATCAGGAGCCAGGTTTTCATTATTGAAAGCCTGGCTTTTTTTTTATATCCTGACGCTTGCATCTTGATTCTTTGCTCTTTTTATTTATTTCAAGTATCTGTAACGCCTGCAAGTAAAAAATGGTCTATTGTTTAACAATAACCAGCAATGCAGAGGCTTTATCCTTTATTAATACTTTTTATTACGTGCTGGTATGCTGCCGCAGGTCAGGAAAAGGTAGTGATTGGTAATATCAGCTTTAAAAATGCAATCGTAGAGCCAGATCCTGCGCCATCGGCCGATTTTAAAACGCTTATTGTTCCTATAAAAAGAGCCGGGAACTTAATTGTTATTGAAGCCACTGTTGATACATTGGAAGGTAATTTTGTGTTAGACACAGGTGCACCTTGCCTGGTATTAAATGAAACTTATTTCAGAGACTACCCCAAAGTAGAAGATAACGAAGCTGCCGGAATAACCGGCGGAGCATCGGGTTCATTTACCACCATTGTGCATAATTTTACTATTCTTGATCTTCAGTACAGCCGATTGACAGCGCAGGTAACCGATCTTTCGTTTATTGAAAATAGTCGGAATATAAAAATATTGGGTTTGCTGGGTACCCGCCTGTTTTCAAAATTCGCTATAACGGTTGATCTCTTCCGTAATGTGCTTTACATTCAAAAGCTTGATAGGGATGGCAATATACCTGAAACGGAACGCATTTATAGGGATCGTTTTATGGCGAGCCCGTTTAGGTATGTAAACGATGTTGTTTTTTTAAAAGGCAGTCTTAACAACAAAACGTTATGGTTTGCTTTTGATACCGCCGCCGAAACAAATCTTTTGGATTACGAAAAAGTAAAAAAAATGCTGCCACTAATGCAGGTAATTGGCCGTTCAAAATTAACCGGCGTAGGCGGCTCTGCTTTTGAGGTTGTTAATGTTAAGTATGACGATTTAATTATTGGCGACAGAAGGTTTATGCAAAACCGGGTACTGCTTACCAATCTCGAAAGAATGGGAAATACTTATGGATATAGCATTGACGGTGTCTTAGGATACGATTTTTTTGTAAGGGGTATATTTACCATCAACTTCGTTAAAAAAGAATTTGAAATGTACATTTACACTAACCACTGATGTTGAAGCGTAAAGGACAAATAGCTATTATACTATTATTGCTTGTTTGCGGTATCGGGAATGCTATTGCCCAAAAACGCAACGCCCTCACCATTACCGAAGACCGCTTAATTTTAAAGCTTGATCTGCAATCGCCCAAAAAACAGATAGACAGTATTTTGAAAATTGCCGGAATTAGCGGAACTGATGCAGGCAAAGTTTTACAAAGTGATTTTACTGCAATACGCAACGATGGATGGAACATGGCAGAACGCAATGGCAGCGTAGTTAAGTTTAATAGATCACTATCCGTCATTAATGATAATCCGCAATCCAGATCCTGGCAAATAACTTCGCAAATACAAAGTATCGATGGTCAGCCGGGCTATCCGCAAGCGGTAGCGTACGGCGTTAATAAATATGCTAAGATTACCGTTTATGAACTGTCTTCGGGCTTAACCAGGTTTATACTTCCGGGCTTTTCGCGGTCTAAACGGGCGTTTTTGTCGGGTAATTTTAACGGCTGGAGCACCCTTAGGGGGCTGATGAAAAAAAGCGATGGCGGCTGGATCATCGATGTAAAACTTGATCCGGGTGCTTATGAATATAAATTCATCGTTGACGGCAGGTGGATTACAGATCCTGATAATTTGCAGCAAACTGATGATGGCGCAGGAAACGTGAATTCGGTTTATTATAAATACAATTATACTTTTAAGTTGCCCGGTTTTTCATCAGCACAAAGAGTAACATTAGCAGGCGATTTTAATAACTGGAACGGTAATGAGCTAATCCTCCAAGAAAAGGCTAATGCCTGGGTGTTGCCAATGTATTTAGCCGATGGGAAACACCTTTATCGTTTTTTAGTAGATGGAAAGTGGGTAACCGATCCAATAAATCCTGTTAAAGAAAATGGGAACGATGGTATATTGAGTTCTGTTTTAAGTTTAGGTGAAACAATAAATTTTAAACTTGCAGGGTATCCAAGTGCGAAAAAGGTATTTATAGCCGGCAGTTTTAACCACTGGGCCCCTAATGAGTTAAGCCTGAAGAAGACAGGAAATGCATGGATGTTGCCATTAATACTTACCGCGGGTAATTATAATTATAAGTTTATAGTTGATGGTATCTGGTTAACAGATCCAGCCAACCCTTATTATGCTGTTGAAGATGGCGTAAACAATTCCTTTGTGTCGGCGAAATCCAATTATGTATTTAAATTAAAAGGATATAGTAATGTAAGGGAAGTGAAGTTGATTGGCAACTTTAGTAAATGGGAAAAAGGAGAATATACATTAGCACATAGGGGTGATGAATGGACCATTACTTTGTATTTGAGACCAGGGAAATACCTATATAAATTTGTTGTTGATCGTCAGCAAATTACAGATCCCGACAACAAACTCCGTGAGCCAGGCGAAGACGATACCGATAATTCTGTTTTGTGGATAGAATAATATTAATTAATCTTATAACTAAACAATAAGTTTTAATTGTAATTTTATAAATTGCAGTATCCAAACCTCGCTAACCTAATGCGCTTAAGTTTTCCTGTTTTAATTTTATGGACGATTGCTTTGTTGGGTGCATTAAATGCTACTGCACAAACCTGTACAGGTAGTTTAGGCGCGCCTGTTATAAACGAAACCTTCGGTGCCGGAACTTCTTTTGGTGTGGGGCCGCAATTGCCAAACGGAGCAACCAATTTGATATATATAGCAGATAGATGTGGGGGAGAAGATGATACGTATACATTGCTGAATACTATGGGGTCTGGTTGTAAAGGCGGTACCTGGCAAGTTTTAAGTCACGATCATACAGGCGATCCTTATGGGTATATGATGATTATTAACGCAGCAATTGATCCTAGTTTGTTCTTTACCGAAAAAGTAGATGGCAGCAAATTGTGCCCTAATACTACCTATCAGTTTGCTGCATGGATAATGAATATATTAGTGGATCTCCCGGTAACGCAGGGTTATTCGCAACCAAATATAACTTTTAGTATTGAAACGGCGAGCGGGACGGTTTTAAAAACGTATAATACTGGCAATATACCGGCAGGCAGGGATCCTGTTTGGAAGCAATACGGAACATTTTTCACAACCCCGTCCGACGGATCTGATATTGTTGTTAAGATGATTAATAATGGATCGGGCGGTAATGGAAATGACTTGGCTATGGATGATATTACATTTAGCCCTTGTGGACAAATTATAAGAACTGGTTTTAATAATATTGACGATAATAGCGATAAAAATGCTTGCGTAAACGATAATTTAAGCTATAATTTGGTAGCTGACGAAACAGGATATACAAATCCGACCATTCAATGGCAGGAAAATAAAAATGACGGCAAAGGCTGGATTGATGTTCCCGGTGCAACTACACTTAGTCTTGCTGTTGATATGCCTAATGCGGCGGCGGGTGAATATCAGTATAGAATAGGTTTGTTAAATAAGGTAAATATTGGATCCGAAAATTGCCGGATATTTTCTGATCCGCTTAATATTAATGTTTTCCCTGCGCCTGTAGTGCCAATTATTGCCACTACAAGCGCCTGTGAAGGACGTCCGCTTCAGCTGAATTCTTCTGGGGGAGACACTTTTTTATGGACAGGCCCTAATAATTTCACTTCGACCAATAGTAGCCCCGTTGTCACCGAAAATGCCGATCCAAGTTTTAATGGAGTTTATACAGTTAAAGTAACTCAAAATAATTGCCCTTTTTTTGCAGCAACAACCGTTAACGTGTATCCGGCGCCAACAGTAAACCCAATAAATAATGTTCAAATTTGTGAGGGTGACGTTACGCAACTTAACGTTAACAGTATGAATGCAACCAATTTTAAATGGCTGCCATCTGGCGGATTAGATCATGACGATATTCGCAATCCTATTGCCGGCCCTTTAACAACAACAACTTATATTGTAACTGTAAGTAATAACGGATGCACGCAAGTTGCGCCATCTGCTTCGGTAACGGTTACCGTTAACAAAAAGCCAGTTGCGGATGCCGGGAAAACCGTAAAAATACTTGAAGGCCAAACAGCTAAACTAAACGGAACGGTTGGTGGGGATAATATATCATACTATTGGACACCAACCACTTATCTGGATAATCCACTATCGTTAACACCTGTTACAAGTTCGCCATCTGATATTACTTATACCCTGCATACGCAATCGGAAGTTAATTGCGGAGAAGCAACGAGCAGTGTTTTTGTAAGAGTTTATAAGACTTTAACTGTTGTGAATACTTTTACACCCAATGGCGATGGCATTAACGATTATTGGGATATTAAAAATATAGATGATTATCCCAATGCAGAAGTTAATGTATATGACAGGTATGGGCAAGTGGTATTTAAAAGTATAGGTTATAGCAAACCGTGGGATGGTACTTATAATGGCAAAAAAGCACCTGTTGGCACGTATTATTATATTATTGATCTTAAAGATGATAATTTGCCTAAACAGGCAGGTTGGGTTCTTGTTGTGCGCTGATCTGTATGATATTAGTTTTTCATCATAATTTAAATTTCAACACTTACAATTTTTATATGCCGGCGTTGTTATAAAACTAATAATGTAAATTAACAATTGTTAACTTTAGGTGAGAATTAGCTACATAGCCGGTTTGCAAAAGCAAAACCTTTGATTTTTTGCCTATAATCTTTTACCTGACGAAAAAATAGATTTATGACCATATCCATATTTCAGGCTGATGCCTTTACTGATAAGCTTTTTGGCGGTAATCCTGCTGCTATTTGTCCACTGGATAAGTGGCTTCCTGATGAAGTTATGCAGAAAATAGCGATTGAAAACAACCTTGCCGAAACCGCTTTTTTTGTAAAAAATGATACCGGTTATAAACTCAGATGGTTCACACCTGAGTATGAGATAGATCTTTGCGGACATGCCACACTTGCCTCGGCGCATATTCTTTTTACCGAATTGGGATACAAAGAAGATGAAATACATTTTGAAACGGTAAAAGCGGGTACGCTTATCGTAAAAAAAGATGGAGACAAATACATAATGGATTTCCCCTCCCGCCCGCCAATAAACATTGAATCGCCGGTTGGATTAGCTGAAGCTCTAAGCGAGAAGAAACCAATAGAGGTATTACGATCAAGAGACTATTTCCTGGTTTATGAGTCTGAAGATGATATTAGGGATATTACGCCGGATTTTTTTGCTTTATCAAAAATGGATACGGTTGGCGTAATTGTAACCGCACCGGGTAAAGATGTTGATTTTGTATCTCGCTTTTTTGCGCCTGGAGCAGGTATCCCCGAAGATCCGGTTACAGGATCAGCCCATTGCAACCTGATCCCATATTGGGCTGATAAATTAAAAAAATCAAAATTACATGCTTACCAGCTGTCAGCCCGTAAAGGTGAGCTTTGGTGTGAGCTAAAAGGAGATCGGGTGCTTATGAGCGGCAAAGCAGTAACTTATTTAAAAGGAGAGATATTTTTATAGGCGAAAAGTAAAGGGATAAAAGTGAATGGTTGTCTCTTTGATGACCTTTCGCCTTTATCCTTTCAATCTTACACTTCCACAATCAATATCCCACGGTAAATCTTTCCCTGATATGGTGCGGATTCATTATTTCATCAATAATGGCTACGGCGTAATCTTCCATCGATATATAGCTGCGGCCTTCTTCGTCTGTTAACAAGTGGTTGGTGCCCGTGCGGAAGTTTCCGGTACGTTCTCCAGGTGCTATTTCGGCCGAAGGACTAACATAAGTCCATTCAATCTCTTTTTCTTTTTGGTATAGTTTTAATGCTTCTCGATGCGCTAACGCCGGGGCTTTATAGGCCTCAGGGAAATTTGGCGTATCTACCAGTTGCAAACCCGGCGAAACTTCTAAACTGCCTGCACCGCCAACAATTATTAAGCGTTTAACGTGTGCTTGTTTTAGCCCATTTAATAAAGGGACTACAATTTCTGAAAATGTTGACGGTGCTGCACCATTTGTGTAGTTGTAGGCGCATACCACCGCATCATGATCAAATGCAGCAGCTTCTACATCCTGAGTATTAAAAAGATCAGCTTTTGCCACTTTTAAATGGGGCCTTTCGCCAGTGTACTTTTCCGGGCTCCGGACAACCGCAGTAACGCTATGTCCGCGGTTTAAAGCCTCATCAACAATACGGCTGCCAATGCGCCCGCTTGCTCCAAATACTGCTATTTTCATATTAGGTAAAGTTATAAAGGTTTAAAATGTTTTGGAAAAAATAGAAAGAGATTAGTGATTGGATGTTTGAGATTAGTTTAATTTTACTTTAATGCTATACGCTAAATTACAGGTTTTTAGGTTAACAAAACCAATCTCAAATCTCTGACCTCAAATCTCTAAAAAAATCATAGAAAATCATTTTTTTATGATTACTTTGAAGGTTCGAATTTTTGAGGAACACTATACAATAAATGCAGCTTACACGATTAGAAATCAAGGGGTTTAAAAGCTTTGGCGATAAGATAACCATTAACTTTAATGAGGGTGTTACCGCCATTGTGGGCCCTAATGGCTGCGGCAAATCAAATGTGGTTGACTCGATCCGTTGGGTGCTGGGCGAACAGAGTACACGTATGCTCCGCTCCGAGAAAATGGACAACGTTATATTTAATGGTACCAAAACCCGTAAAGCTGCCAATCTTGCCGAAGTTTCTCTCACATTTGACAACACCAAGAACGTACTGCCCACTGATTTTACCTCGGTAACCTTAACCCGCAGGCTTTACCGCTCGGGCGAAAGCGAGTATCGTTTAAATGATGTGCAATGCAGGCTAAAGGATATTACAGACTTATTTCTGGATACAGGTATCGGCGCCGATTCTTACTCTATCATCGAGTTAAAAATGATAGACGAGATCATTACCAATAAAGAGGGCTCGCGTCGTAATCTGTTCGAGGAAGCATCAGGCATTTCAAAATACAAGCTGCGCAAAAAACAAACTTTCAATAAACTTAAAGATACCGAGGCGGACCTTGAAAGGGTAGAGGATTTGCTTTTCGAGATTGAAAAGAATCTGAAAACGCTTGAAAATCAGGCTAAAAAAACAGAAAGATATTACCGGCTTAAGGATCAGTATAAGTCGCTAAGTGTTATGCTGGCATCTTTTCGTATTGTTTCCTTTAGTGACTCCTTAGGTAAAATTGAAGCGCAGGAGCAAAGCCATAAAGTCGAAAAATTGGGCATTGTGGCTAAGGTTGATAACCTGGAAGCTTTTTTACAGCAGCAAAAGCTTGATAGCCTCACCAAAGAAAAGAACCTGTCGGTACAGCAAAAAGCCACCAACGAGTACGTTTCCAAAATAAGGGCTTACGAGAGCGAAAAGAAGATAAAAAACGAGCAGCTTAAATTTCAGCAAGATAAAGAAGCAACGTTAACTGAAGAGTTGGATAAAGACAAAAATCAGCTGAATCACGTATTGTACAATATCAAGCGCCTGTCGGAAGAAAAAGCGCAGGAGGATGAGAATCTTGAAACGGTACAGTCAAAAGTTGCCGATTTGAAAGAAGCTGTTGATGAATTACGTGAGCAGCAAACATCGGCACGTAACGAGCTTAATGAGCTTACAGGTATTAATACCCGGTTACAAAACCAAGCTTATAAAGTAGAAAAAGATTTGGATATCTTCCAGATTCAACAACAGGCGCTTGAGCAGGAAAGCCAGCGTAATATGGAAGATACCACTAATAAAGAAGTGGAACTTTCGCATTTTAATGAGGTTGTTTACGGATTGCAAGGCCGGGTTGAGATTGCCGAGAGCGAATTTCAGCAGGTAGTTGAGTTTGAGAATAAATTGCAGGAAGAGATAAAGGATACTGAAACCAAACTAAACACAGTTCAGGAGGGTATTATACGCGAAAGCCGTAAGCTTGATGCCCGGCAAAATGAGTATAATTTGACCAAAAGTATGGTTGATAACCTGGAAGGTTTTCCGGAATCTATTCGCTTTTTAAAGAAGAATACGGAGTGGTCAAAAAACGCGCCGCTGTTTAGTGATATATTATTTTGTCGCGAAGAATATAGGGTAGCTATCGAGAATTACCTTGAGCCCCTCATGAACCATTATGTGGTTGATACCTATAACGAAGCGATAAAGGCTATAAATTTATTAAGTAAAGCAGCGCAGGGTAGGGCCCAGTTTTTTGTTGCGAACAACTATGAGCCCCAACCATCAGCTACAAAAGTTGATATGGATGGAGCCATACCTGCATTAAACGTAGTTGAGGTTGATAAACGCTACCAATTGCTTGTTGATCACCTGTTACGGAATGTTTATTTGGTTGATGATAATAACGAGCAATCTCTTAACAATGCCGATTTAGCTAATGGGATAGTATTAATAGGCAAAAGCGGTAAATTCAATAAATCAAAATACACAATGGCCGGCGGGTCAGTGGGGCTGTTTGAAGGAAAGCGTATAGGCAGGGCCAAAAACCTCGAAAACCTGTTAAAAGTTATTAAGTTAATTGATGTTGAAGTTGCAGGATTTAAAAATCAGTTTGAGCAATTGCAAACCAAACTTGCTGCGTTAAAAGCATCGGGTAAAGCAGCCGAAATTAAGCAGAAACAACAGGACCTGAATCTTTTAAATACCGAACTGATAACTGTTAAAACCAGGCAGGAGCAATATCAAACATTTATTGAAAATAGCCTTAACCGCAAGGAGGATATTGCCCGTAAAATAGAGAGCATTAAAGAAGAAATGCTAAGATTGCAACCGGAGCTGGAAGATCTGAAAGTTCAAAAACAATCGCAAGGCGATCTGTTGGCTGATAAGCAATTTGCAATTAACGAACTTAATGAATATGTATCGGTACAGTCAAATGCTTATAACCAGGAAAATATCCGTTTTCATCAACAGCAAAACAAGGTATCTGGCTTAATTAAGGATTTAGATTACCGCTATACCCAGCAGGAAAGCCTTGACGTACGCATCAAACAAAACAGCGGCGAACTTGAGAAAGTTAAAGTAGCCATACAGACGAATTTGCAGCAGGCTGATAACTCAGATGACGACCTGCTGGAAATGTATGCACAAAAGGATGAACTTGAAAAAGCAACCCAGCTGGCCGAGCAGGAATACTACGCATGGCGTGGCAAAATATCCGAAACAGAAAACGAAATTACCGCACTACGGCGTCAAAAGGATAATGCCGAAATAATTGAAAACGAGCTGCGCGACGAGCGGAATAACCTGAAGCTTGAATTAAATGCGCTGAAAGAACGACTATCGGTTGAGTTTAATATCGATATTCAGGATTTGCCGGAAACCGAAATAGGCGAAGGTGAAAACGAATATGATATTCGTGACAAGACTGAGAAGCTGAAAAAACAGCTCGACGATTTTGGTGCTATTAACCCGCTGGCTGTGGAGGCTTATAACGAAATGAATGAACGTTATACGTTTATACAGGCACAAAAGAAGGACCTGAGTGATGCAAAAGCCTCGCTGCTGGCAACCATACAGGAAATTGATGATACGGCGAAGGAGAAATTTATGTCGTCATTTATTTCGGTGCGCGAAAACTTTATTAAAGTTTTCAGATCATTGTTTAACGAAGAAGATTCATGCGACCTGATCCTGTCGGACCCATTACATCCGCTCGAATCAGAAATTGATATCATCGCGAAGCCGAAGGGTAAAAGACCGTTGTCAATTAACCAGCTATCGGGTGGCGAAAAGACATTAACGGCTACAGCTATTCTTTTTTCGCTCTACCTGTTAAAGCCAGCACCGTTCTGTATTTTTGATGAGGTTGATGCCCCGCTTGATGATACCAATATTGATAAATTCAATAATATTATCCGCGAATTCTCTAAAGAGTCGCAGTTTATTGTAATATCCCACAATAAAAGAACTATTGCCAGTACCGATATTATTTACGGTGTAACAATGGTTGAGCAAGGTATATCAAGAGTAGTACCTGTGGATTTGAGGCAACTCGCTTAGATTTTAGGTGGAATAATAAAGGCGAAAGGTAACAGGTTTTTAAACCCTTATCCTTTCGCCTTTCCGTATTTCACCTTTTTAATTATTTCTTCTTCCGGGCTTTAGCCAATTTTTTTCTGTTTACTATCATCCCAACAAATTGAGGATTTTTGGTGTGTAAGTTAAAAGTATGGCCTTTATTAAGTCTAACAACACTTGCGTTTGATTGTACGCTTTGTACCGTTTTATTGGCAATGGCATAAGTGCCGGTATTTACATCGCTTATAATGTCAGCCAGTAAACTTTCAGTAGGGTCGCCAAAATCTTTTGTAATGTCGTCAACGCCGTTAACACCCGGATAACCGGGAGCGCCAGGAGTAAAGCCAGCGTAATATCCACCAGCACCTGCTGAGTTTTGAACCGAAAATTCAGGCGTGAACATCGTATATTTATTAATGTTGATGTCAAAAAAGCCAACAGGTTTTCCGTAGCTGGTAGTTCCAACAAATTCAACATCCATCTCGGGACGCAAATTGTTGATGGTTAGCTCACTTGCCGACGCGGTTTGATCAGTCATTATAAAAAATACCCTGCCAACGTTTAATGATCCTATTTTTGAAAAGTTAACTAAATTTTCGGCTACGGAGTAGTTAATTTGTCCATAGTTAAAATCTTGTCCGCTAGAAGGATCTGTACGCCATTGGTTAGCAAGCAGTGGGTCCTTACCACTAACCAGGTTACTGTTATAGTAGGTGTTATACATTAATGTTCCACTTTTGGCAGCAGGTACAATTAAATTATCCAGATACTCGGCCGTTGAAACATACCCTCCGCCATTATAACGAAGATCGACTACCAGGTCGGTAACGCCTTGCGAAGTAAAATTAGCAAAGGCAGCATTTAAAAGTGGGTCGGCATTGCTATCAGAAGTAAAGCTGTTAAAAACCAGGTATCCAATAACGTGGCCATTTCCTTCGTTAAAAACGGTGTCTTTTAATACCGGGTTTACGTTATAATTTCCAACGCTTAAATCAGTTACTGTAAGCGTTGTTCCATCAGGTTTTTGCAATGTCATTGAAATGGTATTGCTGGCATAAATGGCAGCGTTTATGGCGTTTAAATTAGCACTGGTGCCAGTTCCGTAGCCGCTGCCATCATAAGATAAGCTGGCGCTGCCATTGATACTGGTGATGCGGTATCCACGTTTAATACCTGCCACGGCAGCCGGTGATCCTGGGTATACATATTCAACCCTCAGATCGTTAACCAGCGGATCATTAATCAGGCTATAATTTACATCAAACCCATAATCACCTTTTGAGCCATTTAATGCGGCGGTTTCTGTTCCATCATCAATAAAAGAATATTTGGCAGCACTCGGATCATATATGGAATATTCGTATGGCGCGCCTGTTGATGGATTGATGGCATATTGCGAAAGCGCGTTCAGTTCGGTTGATAAGGCTGTCGCGTCTTCGGGGTTACTAAACGATCGCGGATTAAAAGCAGAATAGCTTGGCAACTGAGTATTCCACAAATATTCTTCTTGTGCATATAGAAACACGGAATCCTTTATTAAATCAAGTGTCGATCCTACTTTAGACGGTCCACTTGGATTGTTATTATTCTTGTTTTCTTTTTTACAAGATGACAGAATCCCAGTGCAAAGTATAACAGCTATTAATGGGTATATTTTTTTCATATTATTGAATTTATGAGCTTTGTAAATGAAGTAACGTAAACAAAATCTGTATCTTATAAATGTTGATTATAAAAAGCTATTCACATTTATATAATCAATCCCGCATGCTTCGGCACACCGTCTGTCTGCTTCGGAGTTTTCTATCATCAAAATCTCTCTTCTTTGCAGATTATGTTGCTTTATCAATTCGTCAATAGTATCAGGCTCCGGCTTTGGCAATGTTTCATCGGCAAAATAAACCGTTAAATATTGCTCAAGACCGTGCCATTCCGTTTGTTTAATTTTATTTAATTGTTGTTGGGGATTGCCGTTGGTAACAAGAAAGATCTTTTTCCTATCAATAACTATATCCTGTAACAGGGTAAGCATATTTTTGTAAAGCAATAGTTTTAAAGGAAGCTTTGCTGTGACTAACAGATGATCTAAATTGCTACGAAACTTTTCCCCGATATTAAACTTTTCCTTCAGCCGGTCAAATGCGACCTCTTTCCCCTCATTTGTATACGTATTTACAAGCAAATCAGTTGCTGTCTTTGCATCGATAAGCTCAGTATATTCTAATAAACTGGCAAAAAGATAATAAACCTGGTATAAGTAATCCTTTTCGGGGTATAATACATTATCCAGCTCAAATATAAAGGCGTTTTTGCGTTTGTCTATATCGCTGTAATTCATTTTAATAATTCATGGTTCGTTAACCATTATTCATATTTATTTGCGCTGCAATTTATCTATTTTTACCGAGTATAGACCACATTTGTTTACGCAGGGATTAGCAAATCAATGTTTAAAGCGAAAAATAGACCATTTATAACCAATTTTTAATGAGCCCTATTGCCAAAAAATTACAGATAAAACCAGGCAAATGCTGGTTGTTTTATAACGCTCCGCATAGCTATCTTTCAAGTATCGAACCGCTTCCGGAAGGTGCTACGGCTTCCTTTGATCTGTCGGGACAATTTGACGGAATTCAGCTTTTTGTTAACGATAGCCATCAACTTGCCGAAAGTCTTAAAGTGATAACACCCTTGTTAAAAGCTGATACCGTTTTTTGGATAACGTATCCTAAAAAGAGTTCCGGGGTAAAATCGGACCTTGAAATGATGGGTAACTGGGACGAACCTGCGAAGTATGGTTTAAAAACCGTATCAGCTGCTGCTATTAATGAAACATGGACGGCATTACGTTTTAAACAAGAAGGTTTATCAAAGGTTTCTGAAACACGCAACGAAGCAATAAAAGTAAATGAATATGCTGCGTTTATTGACGTTGATAACAAGCAGATTACTTTACCACCAGATATGCAAAACGTTTTAGGACAATCGTTAAATGCCATGTCATTTTACCAATCACTTTCATACAGTAATAAAAAAGAGTATGTGGTTTGGATATTATCTGCCAAGCAAGAAAAAACAAAGACGGAGCGATTAGAAAAACTTGTTGAGAAGCTTTTAGCAGGAAAGAAGAATCCATCGGAAAAATAAGACGAAATTCACTTAATCTGATCGAAGAAAACTTTGGACAAGGTTGAACTCACATTCTCGGCACATCGTTACCGGGATATCTGGAAAAAGTTTAACGGTATAATATTTTTTGTGGAGACGCGATGCGTCGCGTCTCCACTTTTGGCGTATTAATGCTATTTTTGTTTGATGACAGAACAGCAGCCCAATAATAAACTACATGGCAAAACTTTAGAAATGGTACTAAATGCCTTGGTGGCGCATTATGGATGGCCTGAGTTGGGTTACCAAATCCGGATCAATTGTTTTCTTTCAGATCCCAGTATTAAATCGAGCCTTAAATTTCTGCGTAAAACCCCATGGGCACGAAAAAAAGTGGAAGATTTATATATCGATAGCCCTATAGATTGATTTCGGGATAGGAATTAAAGGGTTAAGAGTGCTTTTTCTTATTATTCATTTTGGCTTTAGTACCACCACCAAAATTGTGGGTTTTTAAGTTACTTGCTTTTTTCTCGTGAAATGCTGGTCCGGCAACAGGAGCTTCATCCTTTTTCTTCAAGGCTTGTTTCTGTTCAGCCTCAGCATCTTTTTTCTCTTTTTCAATAACCACACCTTCGGGAAGCTCTGCTAATGGTATTTTTTGCCCGAAGGATTGTTCTATTTTTTTAACCATACTGAGTTCCAGATCGGTCGCAAATGTTATAGATAATGTTTCATCAGCAACAGCCGGTGTGTCATTTATACTGCGGAAAATGAAGGTGTCCTTATCCTCGGGGAGTTCAAAATGCAATATAAACGGAATGCCACCAAGATCAATAGTTTCATTATTTTCATTTACTACTATTAAAACTTTAACCTCTCCCGATGCTTTAAAATCATAAATGTTTTCCAAACTCTTTATCTCAATAGTTCCCGAGTTTAGCATGGCAACAGTATTTTTTAGCCTGTTTTGCAAGTTTTTATAAACCGTTTGCCCCGTGTGAAGGGTGTTTACAAAAACTACAGTTTTGGTGAATAGCTCATTATCCTGCATAAACAAACTAAGCAAGTTTAGCTTGGTGCCAAAGTTTGGTACATGGTATAAAACCTGCGGATGAATTTCTAATTTTGTTTCCGCAATCTCCTCAATTTCGATGGTAACAGGCAATTTCATAAATGGACTGATCATTTTGTCAATCCTGTCGTGCATTAGTTCGGTAAATATCAGGCGCTGGCATTTGCCAATGCTGTTGGCCAGCTCAACTACCGGTAGTTGCAGGCCTTGCTTAACAATCTTCTCAGCGTCATCAACAATATATAGTTCTACTTTATTAAGGTTAAGGCCCAGTTTAAGGTATATGGCACGTGCTCTGTCGGGCGTTGCCACGACTACGTCGGCTCCATCTGCCAGGGCATTCATCTGGCTTTCGATACCCGGCGCGGCGTATAAGCCAACAATTGATACCGATTTATTTTTTTTAAGCAATTCAAACTGATCAATTACAGCCAGTACATCGTCTTTTTCGGGTACGAGAATAAGTACGGTAGGTACGCCTTCTACATTGTATTTTAAGCGGTTTAAAACAGCTAAAACATAAGTTGTGGTTTTGCCGCATCCTTCGGGGCCGATGGCAATTACGTCCTGCCCGCCAAAAATGCGCGCAAGGCTTTTTTGTTGGATCTCTTTCGGACTTAAATAACCGGCTTCGGTTATAGATCGTACTAATTGCTTACTTAATTTTAATTTTTCTGACCAGGCCATCTTTTATCTTGAAATTAGCGGATTGCAAAATTACCCTTTTTACGGCGTAGTTTATGTTTATCGGCACAAATCATTTATAAAGCCTGCCACTCAACATCATTATTGTTTTGCAAAATGGCCGAAAACGAGGTGCGCTGTGGCATATCAAGGTAAGGATAAGTAACTTTTGACAAGTAAAGCCCCTGCGGATAAGCCGGAATAATGATTTTGGGTGTCTCTTTATTGATGAGGTAATGCTCAAACTCATCAACGCTCATTTGCCCGCGTCCAATTTCAAGCAGCCTGCCCATAATTATGCGGATCATTTTGCTCAAAAAACGATTGGCCGAAATCTGAAACCTCAATTTATCACCGGATGCATCAATAAATAAACCTGCCGAAGAAACGTTGCAAATGGTGTGGTCATTCCTATCGGGCGTTTTACAAAAGCCGCGATAATCATTGTACAGTGGGAGCAAGGCAGTTGCGGCTTTCATTTTATCAAGATCCAGCTGATGGTCCAGATAGAAGGAGCTAAATCCGCTTAAAAATGGGTCCTTATAAGTATGGATAAAATAGTCATAACTCCTTTGCACGGCATCAAACCGGGCGTGCGGCAGACCCTGCATTGGGATAATGTCAAAAACGGCTATATCATCAGGCAGTATTTTATTCAATCTGAAAAATAGATCAAAGTCCCATTCCTTCTCAATATCAACGTGAAAAAAATATTGACTGGCATGCACGCCCGCATCTGTACGGCCGCAACCGTTTATGTCAACAGGATATTTCAACAACCGGCTAAGCGCGGTTTGCAAGACTTCCTGCACATTTAGTACGCCTGGATGTTTTTGCCAGCCGCTGTAATGGGTACCATGATAAGCTATATGAAAGAAATATCGCAATGCGGAATTGTTTTTATGGGGACTGTCCCTTCGCAAAATTAGATATAATTTTGAGGCAGGACTGATCTGTTTCACAAAAAACAAAAAAAAGCGTTCCGGATCTCATCCCGGAACGCGATCAACTAAATCTCAGATCTCTATTTTAAATATTTATCCAAGGGCTTTAAATGATCGTTGCCGATCATGAATGTCTATAAATTATTGATGCTGAAATGTTTAAATAATAAATATACTTGATACCTGCTAAGTAAATGCCACTGTTATAAATATTTGTTAATCAATTATTTATGAACAATGTTTTCGTTTTTATTGTCCGGTTTTGATACAGGAAATGTTCGGTTTTGACAAAGTGATTCACAAAGAAAACCGGGCAACGCTTGCTGCCCGGTTTAATTATGTTATACTAAATTGATTATGATTACAAAGTAGCCATATCAATTACAAAACGATAACGCACATCGCCTTTTTGCATGCGGTCATAAGCCGTTTCAATATCTTTAATGTCGATCATCTCTATATCTGATACGATGTTATTAGCGGCACAATAGTCCAGCATTTCCTGAGTTTCTTTAATACCGCCAATGCCTGATCCGGCAAGGCTTTTACGACCACCAAGTAAGCTAAACGCAGCAATTTCAGCCGGTTTTGGTGGTACGCCAACGCAAATATGTACGCCGTTAGTTCTTAATAGGCCCAAATACATATTGAAATCATGCTCGGCAGATACGGTGTCCAGTATAAAATCAAAAATCCCTTTTGCCGCTTTTATTTGTGCAGGGTCGGTAGTTACCACAAAATGGTGTGCACCCAGTTTTTTGGCATCTTCTTCCTTTTTAGGTGATGTACTTAATACAGTTACTTCGGCGCCAAAGGCTACACCAAATTTAACGGCCATGTGGCCAAGTCCGCCCAAACCCAATATAGCAAGTTTATGACCTTTGCCTACTTTCCAGTATTTTAATGGCGAATAGGTGGTAATGCCGGCACATAATAGTGGTGCTACGGCAGCAAGGTCAACACCTTCTTTAAGATGTAATACAAAGTCTTCATTTACTACGATGGTATTTGAATAACCGCCATAGGTAGGTGTTTTTTTATCCTGCTCCAATCCGTTGTAGGTTTGTGAGCTGCCATTGAGGCAATATTGCTCCAAATCTTGTTTACAGTTTTCGCACACGCGGCATGAGTTAACCATACAACCGGTGGCGGCTAGGTCACCTACTTTAAATCCTTTTACTTGGTCGCCTACTTTTATTACGCGGCCAACAATTTCGTGACCGGGTACCATAGGGAATATGCCGGGGAACCAATCGTTTTTTATCTGGTGCAGATCTGAGTGACAAACACCGCAATATAAAATATCAAATTGTACATCATGCGGACCTACGTCGCGACGGTCAAATGTCCAGGGTGCCAAAGGCGTTTTTTCATCCTGGGCTGCATAAGCTTTAGTTGTAATCATGGCAGTATTGGTTTGTTTAATTATTCAAATATAGGAAGGGTATATTTGAATAGGATGGTTGTAGGAAAAGTGACATTTTGGTGATGAAGTGAATGACAGTCTCCATTCATTTTGATATACTGTGGGCCGGGTTTGTAATCCACGATCATAATAATGGTGGATTTGTAATCAACAATGGACAAAAAACTCTACGGGTTTCATTGTTTTCGGGGATTGCAAATCCCCTTTATTTTAGCCCGGGATTATAAACCCGGACTAACGAAAATCGGAATGTCGTAACGCAATGCGGAAATGCATTTGCTTTTATGTTGTTTTAGCTAATTTAAATCTGATTCTTTCTTCCAATTCTTTTTTTCTATGAGTATTTACTATTGTTGAGCAAATATCCATCGCTTTTATCAAGCAGGAGTCATGATTTTCTTTGTTGTTACACTCTTTTTCTAAGTCTGACAACATTAGATAGGTGTCTGTTTTTAAAACCTTATTTTCGTCATTTTCTGTCAAGTTTTGAATTAAAGCTTCATTGAAAATTTCTCTTCCTGATGTTTCTTTTCCATTGTTAAACAAGAAAGTTCCAAAACCACGTAAGTTCATGTGTCTTATCGGGGCTGAGATTGATTTATCAATTGTTTTTTGCCAAAAATATTCAGCTTTTTCTTGATCGCCAATAGTTGCGTAGGCACCAGCCAGTATATTGCAATCTATTTCAGTTGCAAGTTTATTATACCTCTGTATTATAAAATCGGCATGTGCAATTAGAATTCTTCTTTGGTTGTTGTAGTTTCTTCGAAGTTGAATGGAGTGTTCAGAATTAAAATCAACGTCTTTTGTGTTTCTGAGTTTAGTTGTCTCAATTCCTATTTTTGAAATACTTTCTAATGTGTCAGTTAATGTCTTTCTAATTGTTCTTTTTGTTTCCTTGTTCTTTTGAACTAAAGTCACTATTAATGAAATGAGTGATAGAATCAATGCACAGCAACTTATAATAATTAAAATATAATCTTTTGTTTCCATTATAATTTCCAAGCTTAAATATATACCTATTAAGTGGTATTGGCAATTACAACGCTTACAGAAAATACGATCAACTCCCACAAAAAAACCGGATAACTTTCGCTACCCGGTTCCATTATAGTTGATTGAATTGATTCTTTTGACTCCGAATGATGATCCACTATAAGATTAAATCATCCGCACATTTGCACATCCGAAATCTGCACATTAAAACACTTGCTCAAACTGATTCACAGCATCTTTGCTTTCAAGTGTAGAGTGTCCCATCAGGAATTCGTCCACCTTGCGTGCGGCCTCGCGGCCTTCAGATATGGCCCAAACCACCAGTGACTGACCACGGCGCATATCGCCGGCGGCAAATACTTTACTAACGTTGGTACGGTAAACGCCTTCTTTGGCTTTTACATTTTTGCGTTCGTCCAGATCTACACCAAGTGTCTCTAAAGCACCTTCGGCTTGTGGGAATAAGAAACCCATTGCCAAGAAAACCCTTTGACAAGGTATTTCGCGTTCTGAGCCTTCCACCTTGCTGAATTTTATGGGGCGGTTCATTACATCAAGCTCCCAGCTTACATCAACCACTTTCAATGCTCTAAGGTTACCATCTTTATCACCTAAAAACTCTTCGGTGTTAATGCCCCAGTAACGGTCAGCACCTTCTTCGTGGCTGCTGGTTGTTTTAAGCACCATAGGATAGGTTGGCCATGGCATGTGTTGTGTACGTTGTGCAGGTGGCTGCATCATCACCTCAAACTGTTTAATAGAGCTTGCACCCTGACGGTTTGAAGTTCCTACACAGTCAGACCCTGTATCGCCACCACCAATTACCACTACGTCTTTGCCGGTAGCTAAAATATCTTCCTGATCAAATTTGGTTTCGTTAACGCGTTTGTTTTGCTGTTTTAAAAAGTCCATCGCAAAATGGATGCCTTTTAGCTCCCTGCCGGGGATGTTTAAGTTACGCGGTATGGTTGAGCCGCCGGCCAATACAACAGCATCGTGATTACGTACAACTTCGTCGGCAGCTATATCTTTACCTATTTCGGTATTGCATTTAAATTCGACACCGTCTTTTTGCATAACTTCAATCCGGCGGTCAATTATCCATTTTTCAAGTTTGAAATCAGGGATACCATAACGTAATAAACCTCCCGGACGATCATCGCGTTCATAAACAGTTACCGAGTGGCCTGCTTTGCTTAATTGCGCGGCAGCTGCCATTCCTGCAGGGCCAGAGCCAACTACAGCAACCTTTTTACCTGTTTTTATAAGAGGGGCAACTGGTTTTACCAGGTTTTTTGAATAGGCAATTTCAATAATATGTTTTTCTATTTCTTCAATAGCTACTGCCGGTTTGTTAATTCCCAACACACAAGCCGACTCGCATGGAGCAGGACAGATCCTCCCGGTAAACTCAGGGAAGTTATTGGTTGATGACAGAATGTTATAAGCTTCTTCCCAATTTTTACGATATACAGCATCGTTAAACTCGGGAATAATATTACCCAGCGGGCAACCCGAATGACAAAAAGGTATGCCGCAATTCATGCAACGTGCCGATTGTTGATTCAGTTTTTCGTCAGTATATAAGTTAACAAACTCGTTGTAATTCTTTACGCGTTCTGCAGCAGGTGTTTTTGTAGGAAGTTCCCTGTTAAACTCCTGAAATCCTGTTGGTTTTCCCATTATCCGATAGTTTGGTATTGTAATTTCTCTAAAACCTTTTTGTATTCTTTTGGATATACCTTAACAAATTGTGCCGATACTTTATTCCAGTTCTTAATCAAGTTCTGTGCAACCTTGCTGCCTGTTAAGTGTACATGTTTGTGCAGTAAGGCAATAATTTGCTCTTCATCGCTTATTGATAAAGGATCAAGGTCAACCATTTCTGTATTACAGTTTTCGCTGAAGGTGTTGTTTGGATTGTACACCCATGCAATACCACCACTCATACCTGCAGCAAAGTTTCTGCCTGTTTCGCCTAATATCAGGGCACGACCGCCGGTCATATATTCGCAACCATGGTCGCCGATACCCTCAACAACCGTTGTGGCACCCGAGTTACGTACGGCAAAACGTTCGCCGGCCATACCGCGGATAAATACCTCACCTGCGGTAGCACCATAAAGGGCTACGTTACCGATGATGATATTTTCTTCTGGCGTAAATGTTGCCCTTTCTGATGGATAGATAGCCAGCTGAGCACCTGATAAACCCTTACCTACATAATCATTGGCTTCGCCTTCCAACTCAAAGGATATTCCTTTAGTTGCAAATGCGGCAAAACTTTGCCCGGCCGAACCTTTAAATTTAAAGTTGATGGTATTATCCGGCAATCCGGCTGATCCGTAGATCTTTGATATTTCGTTTGATAATAAAGTACCGATTGTGCGGTCAACGTTCTTCACGTCAAAAGATGCAAAAACAGGTGTTTTATCTTCAAGAGCAGTTTTGGCTGTTTCTAAAAGTTTCCAGTCTAAAATATCATCCATGCCATGATCCTGTTTCTCGCTGTTGTACAGTGTAACATCCTTTGGGTTATTTACCGGATGTAATAAACCAGATAGATCAATCTTTTTAGCTTTCCAATTGGTTAATCCTTCTTTTACTTTCAGGAACTGAACACGGCCAACCATTTCATTAATGGTGCGGAAACCAAGTTCGGCCATTATTTCGCGCAATTCCTCAGCCATAAAGCGGAAAAGGTTTACTACGTGCTCTGGCTTGCCCGAGAATAGTTTTCTTAATTCAGGATCTTGTGTTGCCACGCCAACAGGGCAGGTATTTAAATGACACTTACGCATCATGATACAGCCGCCTGCAACTAATGCCGCGGTAGCAACTCCCCATTCCTCGGCACCCATTAAACAGGCTATAGCAAGATCACGACCGGTCTTTAATTGACCATCTGTTTGCAATACCACACGGCTGCGCAGTTTGTTGCGTACCAGTGTTTGATGTGCCTCGGCTAAACCAAGTTCCCATGGTAAACCAGCATGTTTAACAGAGCTTATTGGTGATGCACCTGTACCGCCATCATATCCGGCAATTAAAATAACATCGGCGTGGGCCTTGGCAACACCTGCTGCTATAGTACCTACACCTGCTTTTGATACCAATTTTACATTGATACGGGCAGCACGGTTAGCATTTTTTAGGTCGAATATAAGCTGAGCTAAATCCTCAATAGAGTAAATATCATGGTGGGGCGGTGGTGATATTAAACCAACACCCGGTGTAGAGTGCCTTGTTTTGGCAATCCAATCGTCAACCTTATGTCCCGGCAGCTGGCCGCCTTCACCCGGTTTTGCACCTTGTGCCATTTTAATTTGCAATTCATCAGCATTGGTCAGGTAGTTAGAAGTAACCCCAAAACGTGCCGATGCAACCTGTTTAATGGCCGAACGCATAGAATCACCGTTAGGCATAGGCTCGTATCTTAACTCATCCTCGCCACCTTCACCAGTATTGCTTTTGCCGCCAATGCGGTTCATGGCAATGGCCATAGTGCTGTGCGCCTCGTGTGAAATAGATCCGAAAGACATGGCGCCCGTTGCAAAGCGTGTCATGATGTTTTCAGCCGGTTCAACTTCGTCTATCGAAATTGATTCGCGGTGGTGAGCAAAATCAAGCAATCCCCTTATGGTGAAATGCTTTTCGGTTTGCTCATTTATTTCTTTTGCGTAGTTTTTATAAACTTTGTAATCATTGCTGCGGGTAGCATGTTGCAGCAAGTGAACGGTAGTAGGATTAAACAAATGCGATTCGCCGCGGCGTTTCCATTGGTAAATTCCACCTTCGGGCAATAAATGTGTGCCTGTTTTTGAACCGCCAAAGCCTATTTTATGTTTACATAGTGATTCGCGGGCAATTTCATCAAGCCCTAAGCCACCTATACGGGTAACAGCGCCGGTGAAGTACTTGTCAACAACAGCCTGGTTAAGACCTAATATTTCAAAAACTTGTGAACCATGGTACGATTGCAGTGTAGAGATTCCCATTTTCGAGAAGATCTTCAACAAACCATCATTAACAGATTTTACATAGTTTTTTTGTAGTGTTTTTAAATCCAGATTAGTTTCTAACCCGCCATTGTTTTTCAATGTTTCAATGGTTGATAGCGCCAGGTATGGATTAATAGCAGTAGCACCAAAAGCAAGCAAACATGCAAAGTGATGTACTTCCCAGGTATCACCTGTTTCAACCACTAAACCTACAGCGCCGCGGCGACCGCTTTTAATCAAATGATGGTGTACAGCAGATACAGCCAATAGCGACGGGATGGGAGCATGCTCCGAATCGATAGCGCGGTCAGACAGGATCAATACTTCAAAACCATCATCAACCGAGTCTTCTGCATAACGGCAAAGCCTTGCAATTCCCCGCTCTAATGAGCCGGGCATGCCATCGGCATTGTAATATGTTTGAAGTGTTTTGGCATGGAACATACCGGTGTCAATACTTCTTAATTTTTCGAGTTGGTGATTTTTCAGGATTGGATGCTGTAATACCACACAATGGCAATGCATTTTATCCTCATCCAATAAATTACCGTTATTACCGATAAAGGTAGCCAGACTCATTACCAAACGTTCACGGATCGGATCGATAGGTGGATTGGTAACCTGGGCAAAAAATTGTTTGAAATAACTTGATAAATGCTGTGGTTTGTCTGATAGTATTGCCAACGGAACATCAGTTCCCATTGAACCTATCGGCTCTTTACCATCAATAGCCATTGGCTTAATGATGGTGTCAATATCCTCGCGTGAGTATCCGAATACTTGTTGGTAACGGAAAACAGAATCTTCTGAAAGACTTGCGAATGCCAAACGAGGTTCAGACAGTTCGCCTAAACGGATTTTATAATTCTCCAGCCAACGGCCATACGGCTGCCTTGAGGCTATCTGATGTTTAATTTCGTCATCGGTGATGATCTTGCCTTGTTCGGTATCAATTAACAGCATTTTACCTGGCTGTAAACGACCTTTACGAACGATCAGTTTTTCGTCGATAGTTAATACACCGGCTTCTGATGCAGCAATAACACGACCATCGCTGGTGATTGCATAACGCAGCGGGCGCAGGCCATTCCTGTCTAACAAAGCACCTACCAGTTTACCATCGGTAAATGATATTGCAGCAGGGCCATCCCATGGCTCCATCAAAGAGGCGTGGAATTCGTAGAAAGCTTTTTTCAACGGGTCCATTTGCTCGTTACCATCCCATGCTTCCGGAATCAGCATCATCATTACATGTGGTAATGAGCGGCCGGTATGCAGTAGGATTTCGATAATGTTATCAAGACATGCCGAATCGGATTGATTGTTATCAATTACCGGCAACAGCATTTCCATCTCTTCGTTAGTAAAATATGCCGAAGCGTAAGATTTTAAGCCGGAGTAAAACCAGTTTAAATTACCGGTTAAGGTGTTGATCTCGCCGTTGTGCGCAATTAAGCGGAACGGCTGGGCCAGTTTCCACGAAGGGAATGTATTGGTTGAGAAACGCGAGTGGATCATGGCAAGGCCTGATGCAATACGCGGATCGGTAAGGTCATTAAAATACTGACGAAGCTGGTAAGTAGTTACCTGCCCTTTGTATATAATAGTTTTACATGACAGTGAGGTAAAGTAAAAATGCTCCGAAGCAGCAGGTACTGTTTCTGTAACAGTTTTGTTAATGTAACGCCTTAATATATATAGCTTACGTTCAAAATCGTCAACATTGGTAATATGATGTGGCCTTTGAATAAACAATTGCTCCACATCAGGTTCTGCCTTGCGTGCGGTTTCGCCTACAACAGATGAATTAACCGATAACTTGCGGTAACCAAGCGTGTGTAGTCCTAATTTTTCAACAGCATTGCCAATAATGGTACGGCACGCTTTTTTTAGCGGCGATTCCTTCGGAAAAAATATCATCCCAACTCCATACTCGCCCGGCTCAGGTAAACTGATCTCCAGGTTAGAGCATTCTTCCATCAAAAATTCATGTGGCAGTTGTATTAATATCCCCGCTCCGTCCCCGGTTTCGGGGTCGCATCCGCATGCGCCACGATGCTCCATGTTTTCGAGCATAGTTAAGGCGTCGTCAATTATCTGGTGTGATTTATGTCCGTTAATGTTGGTTATAAATCCCGTTCCACAAGAGTCGTGTTCAAATTCTGGCCTGTAAAGGCCCTGTCGGCTTTCAGTCTGATCCATCGTTAATATAAACCGTTTATAAAATGGTGCAACTACGAAATTACTGATTACTATCTTTAATTAAAAATATCTTAAAATTTTTAAATTATTCTAAATAATATAATATTTATAGCGCTTAATATTATCAAATCGTTAATAAATCAATTAATTTTATTTAATTATAGCAATGCGGTTTTAAAACTATTGTTTTCGTTGTTTTATCTGCTAAGTTCTATTAATTCCGTATAGTATACATATAATGGAATAAAACCATCTAACGGTAAATTTACTATTAAAATTTTATTCATTTGCCAATTTCTGATTTTAAACAAAAAGACATTCTATACCTTTATAGCAAGATGGAACCCCTGGTTTTTATAGAAACGCCAAGGCTGATATTAAGAGATTGGACAGCTGCCGATCATAATCAGTTTATAAAACTAAATCAGGATATGGAGGTGATGGAATTTTTTCCATCGACGTTAACAAAAGAGGAAACAGCAAGTCAAATAGTAAGGATAGATAATCACTTTAAACAATATGGTTACGGCCTCTTCGCAATTGAAAGAAAAGATAGCAGCCAATTCATCGGCTTCACCGGTTTTTCGCATCCTGGTTTTGAGAGCTATTTTACGCCTTGTGTAGAAATTGGATGGCGCTTAAGTAAGGCTAACTGGAATAAGGGCTTTGCAACAGAAGCGACCAAAGCATGTTTGGTATACGGGTTTAGTAAATTAGGGTTTGAGGAGGTTTATTCCTTTACCTCGGTACATAATTTAAGATCAGAGCAGGTGATGATAAAGGCGGGAATGACAAAACGAGGCTTTTTTGACCACCCGGCAGTAGCCAACGGAAGTGTCTTAAAGCAGCACGTTTTGTATAAAATAGAATCTCAACATAAAAGCCTGGATTCAAGATAGAAAGTAAAAAGTTTTAATAACGATCCTGTAATTCCACGGGATATATAAATAACAAAGAAATGAATACCATAATTGAAATTGCAAATCGTTTATCGTCACTGTGTACTGATCACAAATTTGTTGAGGCTTATACAGAGTTGTTTTCAGAGCACGCAGTAAGCATAGACCCAATCTATAAAAATCAACCATTAACCGGTCTGGCAGATTTAATTGAAAGAGAAAAGGCTTTTTTGGCAGCAAATAAAGTTCTTGATGTAAAAATATCTGAACCCTTAGTTGCCGGAAGCCATTTCAGTGTAGTGCTTTCTATGGACTTTACTACCAGCGAACAAATTAGAAGGTCGATAGAAGAAATCTGTGTTTACAAAGTTGAAAACGGCAAAATTGTTAGTCAGCAATTTTTTATAGGGTGATGTTTGTAGCCTGTGTATTTCAAAATTTTACCCTTGCTGCAAGTGCGTTGATTTTTTTTTATTAAAGGATTTTATCTATGCCGGCGGCGTTCCGGGTAATATTAAATTTTTCAGGATAACTGACGATCTGTGTGATTAGTGAATTATAATTAATAATTAATCAAAATAATTAAAAATTGATTAAACAGCTGTTAAACATGCGTAGTTTTACGTAATAAATTGGGTGTTAATACGATAGCAACGTTAACCATAATGATTTAATTTTACCATACCCGGTTAATTTAAATCACTCAAAAAAATGGCGGTTCGTATAATATGTATAAAAAGGGAAGGGGACGATAACGAAAACCCTTATTTGGCAATTAATTATTTGGAATGGATTAATGAACGTATAAATGTTAAAGGAATAACCGACAGGGATAAAATACACGATTGGATAAAGAAGGAAAACGGTGAAGCTTACATCATAAATGAATATGGTACAAAAATAAACCTTGTACCTGCAGTTTGTCCGCGTGGAAACAAATACGTTAAAACAGCAGATGATAAGACGAAAGACTATTTGTTGCGGTTACCTGAATGTGCATGAGGAAGTTAGAAAGTCTGAAAAGTTAGTAAAGTCTAAAATAAGCATCTTACTTGGTTGCTGTTTATAAACTTTTGAAGTTTAACTCGGAGATGTATATTTTCAAAGCCCTCGTTGAGGGCTTCGCCGGTTAAAATCTTTAAAAGTTTAACGGTTGATTTTTAATCACCCCATTTTTTAAAAGGATTTTTTGAAAGATTTGAATTATAATACCGTTCGTCGTCGCTCACTTCGTACGTTATCCAGTCCGGTCGTTTAAATTCTTCATCTTCATGTTGTAATTCAATTTCGGCCATTATAAGTCCTGTGTTATCTCCAGCAAATTCATCTACTTCCCATATTTTACCTTCAAAATCAATACAATATCTTACTTTTTCCAGTTCGCACTCTGCAAAATTATCAAGCAGTTCAATACCTTCAATAACGGGTATTTTATATTCAAATTCTTTACGCGTTATACCCGAGGTTATTCCTTTAATGGTAATAAATCCTTGTTGACCGGTTACTCTAATTCTTATAGTCCTTTTTACGTTGTCTGCTAAATAACCTTGCCGATAATGTGACCCGACGGGTTTTATCACCTGCTCCCATTTTTCATGATCAACCAAAAACTTCCGTTCTATTTCAACTCCCATCGTTTTTACTTTGTTTAGTTTAAACTTATCGCTCCGTCAATAGTAGTTGCTTTCTTTAAAAAATCATCAGCCAGGGCAGATATGGTGCGTTTTACGCCTGCGTTTATTCTGTTTATTTTAGTCGCCACGGGTTTGTCATTTAGCTCGGGCGACGAAAATAGCTCCGCCGCGACAATATTGTCGTGCCATTTACCTATTGCATCTTGTAGCTTGTCCAGGTATTCAGCGTTAAACGGCAGCGAACCATTTAATGCCTTATCCGCAATTTTATGATTGTAAACTAAAATTTTTATCAGTTTACGGTTAGTGTGCATATCCTCCGTAAAACCTGATACGGTAAAATTTACGGCAATTAGCTCAAGCTGTTTCTTGTAAAAATCAGTTATAGATTTGTTGTGTACGCTGAATAATTGTTTTTTCAGTTCCTTATGCGCGTTTTTTATCGTCTTTACTATTTCTTTTCTTTTCTGCCTGAATTCATTGGTACCCTGTTCAATTATAAGCTGCTGGCCATTTTCAAATAATTCATTTTTAAGTTCATATTGTTCGCCAAGCTGAAGGTTAGTATGCGCATCACGAATTTGGCCCGCAGTTTTAAATATTTTCCGCACAGGTTTAAAATGTTTCATCAGCCTGTGATAGTCTGATGTACTTTCAAATAAATTAAGCATCGCTTTAAGCTTTTTTATTTGTACTCTAAACTTGTGCAGATCTTCCTGATCGCCCGTTTCTAAAAAAGCTTTCAGGTGGGCATTCATTATTTTCCACTCTTTATCAAGATGTTTTACTTCTTCCTTTTTCTTCATTTTGTGAGTCTGGTATTATAAAAATAGTAATAAATCTTTAACGAGGTATTTGTTAAAAAAGTTTGGCAGTAATTAACGCGTCTAAGCAATAGGTTCTGTGTGCAAATTTGTTTCCATTATAAAATTGATTTATATTTAATAAAACTTAAAATCTTAAATCGATGGATTTTGCACACATTAACTGGTTAGCCACAGTAGTGGCGGGCCTTTCGGCGTTTATGGTTGGTGGCATCTGGTATTCAAAACTATTGTTTGCCGGTGCCTGGACAGCCGATAGTAACCTTACGCCCGATCAAATAAAAAACGGAAACCAGGCGAAGATATTTGGTTTTACGGCTCTTTTTTCTGTTATAATGGCTGTAAACCTCGCTATGTTTCTTGCCGGCCCCAAAACTGATGTTATCTGGGGTGCCGAAGCCGGTTTTCTGGCCGGTATTTGGGCTTTTTGCGCTATCGAGATTCATAGCTTGTTTGAACTACGGAGCTGGAGGCATATTTTTATTAATGGTGGTTATAGTATTGTATCATTAACTTTAATGGGCGCTATTATTGGTCTTTGGCGATAATTTGAGATCTGAAAGCGGAACCTGTATTTATAATAGTCAATTTCTCTCCGGTTTTATATTCCTGATAACTAAATATGCAGCGATCTAACCCTACAGGTACTCTACTTATTATTGGATTTGATTAAACTTAATTATATTAAGGTTGTCATAGTTGTAACGAGTTTGTTATACTTGTCAATTGTATTTTATCATGAAGAAAATATTTTATGCGGTGTTGCCGCTTTCGTGTTTTTTAACTTGCTGCACGCCAATAGTATACACAAACAGCTCACCTGCCTATAATCCGCCTCAGCAGGCTTATGCAGATCAGCAGCCATTAACCGATCAGGTTTTTTACGATCAGCTTAGTCCGTATGGGCAATGGATAGATTATCCTGATTATGGTTATGTATGGCAGCCTAATGTTGATCCCGATTTTAGACCTTATGCTACAAACGGCTATTGGGTTTATAGTGACGACGGGTGGACATGGGTATCCAACTACAGTTGGGGATGGGCAACGTTCCATTACGGTCGTTGGTTTTACGATGGCTATTACGGTTGGTTATGGACACCCGGCGAACAATGGGCGCCTGCTTGGGTGGCCTGGGGCCAATCAGGCGATTACTACGGATGGGCCCCAATTCCACCGAATGTAAATCCTAATAGCGGCTGGCGACCACAAAGCAACGATTGGAACTTTGTTGCCGCCCGCAACATTACCAATACCAGAGTTAATACCTTTGTGGTTAGAAATAACATTACCGTTATAAATAATACTACCATTATAAATAACAACTATTCGTCAAATGGTGCTGGTTACGGTCGCAATAATAATCAGTACAATAGGGGACCGAGAGCTACGGATGTTGAAACAATTACAAATACTAAAATTCAACCGGTCAGGATTAATGAAGGTAGCAGGCCCGGTCAGTCGATGAATAATAATCAGCTTACCATATACAGGCCTTCTATAAAACAGGGCTCAAACCAGGGGAATGTAAGGCCTGCACCCCAAAAAATAGTTACTTACAGGCAAAACAATAATCAAGCCCCTGGCAATGAGCCACACAAAGCTGATTATGGAAGAGAGAATACACCAAACCAAAATCAACCTCAAAACCAGCCGAACACAAGGCCGGGGAACGGACAGGGGGATACACCAAACCAAAATCAGCCACAAAGTCAACCAAATACAAGGCCTGGTTATGGACAGGGGAACACACCTACCCAAAATCAACCTCAAAATCAGCCAAATACAAGGCCGGGTTATGGGCAAGGGAATACGCCTAACCAAAACCAACCCCCAAGCCAGCCAAATACAAGGCCAAGTAATGGACAAGGGAATACGTCAAACCAAAACCAGCCAAATACAAGGCCAGGTTATGAGCAAGGGAATACGCCTAACCAAAATCAGCCACAAAACCAGCCAAATACAAGGCCAGGTTATGGTCAGGGGAGTACGCCTAACCAAAATCAGCCTCAAAACCAGCCGAATACAAGGCCTGGTTATGAACAAGGGAATACGACTAACCAAAATCAGCCACAAAACCAGCCGAATACAAAGCCAGGTAATGGTCAGGGGAGTACGCCTAACCAAAATCAGCCTCAAAACCAGCCAAATACAAGGCCGAATAATGGACAAGGGAATACGCCAAACCAAAACCAGCCAAATACAAGGCCAGGTTATCAGCCAAGGGAAAATCAAAATCCTGCTCAGCCGCAAAACAGGCAAAGTACTGGAACCGCAAATGGACAAGGGAATGGACAAAATCAAGCTCCCCACCCTCAAAATACAGGCGAGGCTCCGGCTCCTAATCAACAACAAATTCATTCACAGCCGGGACAAAATCAACCCAATAATCCAAACAACAAAAAGCCGGTAGCCAAACAAGCGCCGCTTCCTATCCCTATTCCTCCTGCAAAGCAGGTAAACTAATGGGTTTATAAACAAAAAAGGCACCTGCGCTAAAGCGAAGGGTGCCTTTTTTGTTTATTTTTTTGATGGTTATACCCTTGAATGATCCGGTCTCCAGTTTTTTATTGCCTTTTTTATTTCTTCAGCTGATAGGGATTCGGCTATAGCTCTATCGGCTAAAACCACAAATTCATCATCAGGAGCAAAACGTAAAGCAATAATCTGCCTCATGGTTATTCTGCTGTTTAAGGGTTTGCGGGTTAAAATAAAATAACGCAAATTTTCTTCGGCACGGATGGCCCTGTCCTGCGCTTTAAGCGGGAATGTACGCAGATATATGTAAATTAAAAACCCGCATATAAAAAGCACAACAATTAGCAGAGCGCTGAACAGATTGTCGTGGGTGGTAAATTGCAGCCACGCATTAATTATTGAGCCAATGCAGCCTAATAATAATAACGGACCTAATACAAGGTGGAATCCCTTAACTACCCTGGAATGGTTAGCATAATTTTGCTCTATCATGATTAAGATTTTGCTTTCAAAACTACACTATTCGGCTTACATACCATGGTCCAAAATTGTATTTATAATAATACGAAAGAACATTTGACGAGAAAAGGCGTTAATAATTTAAACCAAAAGGCTATAATTTATGAATAACACAGCAATTTCATTCGAAAAACAATTTACCATTGGCGGTGATTTAACCGTTAACAGAATGGGTTACGGCGCTATGCGTATTACAGGAAAAGGAATTTGGGGACCTCCAAAAGATGAAGCCGGAGCTATACTGGTTTTGCAACGGGCAGTTGAATTGGGTGTGAATTTTATTGATACTGCGGATAGCTACGGTCCGCATGTTTCGGAAGAGCTGATAGCTAAAGCGCTATATCCATATCCTGCCGGGCTGGTGATAGGAACTAAAGGTGGATTGTTGCGTACCGGTCCGGACGAATGGCCCATCAATGCGCATCCCGACCATCTTAAACTGGCTTTAGAGGGAAGTTTAAAACGTTTAAAGCTCGAGCAGATCGATCTGTACCAGTTACACCGTATTGATCCCATAGTTCCGGTTGAGCAAACCTTTGAATTTTTACAAAAGGCGCAACAGGAAGGCAAGATCAAACACATTGGCTTATCAGAAGTTGATGTGGATGTAATAAAAAAGGCGCAGGAATTTTTTGAGGTGGTATCGGTGCAAAATATGTATAGCGTTGACAACCGTAAATGGGAAGCTGTGCTGCAATATTGTAAAGCACACGAAATAGCATTTATTCCATGGTTCCCACTTAACGCGGGCAATGTTGCCAGTCAGGATAAATTAAAACAAATTGCTGCTAAGCATGGTGCTTCTGTTCATCAGGTGGCTTTAAACTGGCTGCTTAATCACGCTGATAATATTTTGCTTATACCGGGCACCTCGAGTGTGGAACATCTTGAAGAAAATCTGAAAGCTGTTTCTGTTGAACTAAATGACGATGATATGCATCTGTTAAATAGTATAGCGCCTAAATAAGAAGCAATTTTATTGTATTGTGAGCCAGGAATCAAGACGCTGGAACCCAGATAATAGAGGCATTATCTATAGTTGGAAGATTATTGATTTTTAACTAAGTGTAGGCCCCAAATTACTTTTTGGTTCTTGGGTCTTAATTTCAGAATCTTCATTTGCATTGTTTTATTGACGGTGTCGCTGTTTATTGCTTAAACCTTTTGGGTTTTAAACAATCTAAACAAGCGTTCACCCTATTAAATTAAAAATTAGTTATGAAAAAGATCAAATTATCGTTTTTAGGTATGCTACTGCTTGGTGCAGTTGCATGTACAAAAAACACCAGTAACGTACCTGCCATGAATAGTAACGTTTCGAACGCAGAAGCGGCTGATATGGTTGCAGGTTCGGTATCGCTTAATTCAAACGGTGTGGCTAATGTTGCTACTGATGTTTCGGTGAGTGCAAACGTGTTTGTAGGTGCGCATTTAACGTGTGGTACCACAAAGGCAGATAGTATAAGCCGTAAGAGCACGACCGGGTCGTCAGTTACCTATAGTTATAATTTAAAATATAACTACACGCTTAAATGTGATGCCAACAATAACCCCGACAGCTTATCAAGCAGTTTAATTTACAGTGGATCATTTAACGGGCCAAACTTATCATCCACTAACTCGGGCAGTTCAATATTTACCGTCGGCGAACTATCATCATCCAGCGCCGATTTTGTTATCAACGGGGAGTATAAAAGGAGTGGATCATTTCAATCAAAAATTGATACCACCAATGCCGGGAATAATAATGTAGATATTGTTGTAAACGGACTTACCGTTAAAAAAATAGGGCAGACTATTGTTAGTGGTAACGCGTCTATTTCAGTAAGCGGCAACGTACCTAAAAAGGGCAGCTTTAGCTATACCGGCACATTGGTGTTTAATGCAGATAATACGGCCACGTTAACACTTAATGGTGTTGTTTATACCATTAACATGGTTACCGGCCAAAGAATGAAGAAATAAATATTGATTACCCCAATCAAACAGCCCTTGCATTACTGCGGGGCTGTTTTTTTTAACCTAAGTTAGCTACCTTAAATGGTTTAATATCTACTGATTCCCATATCTTTTGGGTGATATAGGGTTCGTTTTGTTTCCAGGCCTCCAGGGCCTTTTCTGTTTCAAACTGCAAAATCATTACTGATCCTATCATTTTTTCATCCTGATCAAGCATAGCGCCGCCAATTAAGTAGTTGCCACTTTCTTTTAAATCCTTCACTCCGTCTAAATGGTGTGGACGCACATTCATACGTCTTTGCAATGCCCCGGTATCTGTGTAATCGTAGGCGGTAACAATATATTGATTCATGATGGTGATTTTTAAGTTATATAAATTGGTAACAATGCTAAGCATTATTATGTTTAAGCATAAAGCTTTAGCGCTTTTTGTTAGTTGAAGATAGTGTTAGCAAGGATCTCGAAAAAAAGAAAAAATAATAACTGTATGTTTTACATTTTTTACAATATTTGTTTTCTCAATTATAAAACCTAAATGACTAAAAGTTTACAACAAGAATTTAAAAAAATATACCGTAAGGATGCCACATACGCCTATTTTTCGCCAGGGCGCGTAAATCTTATTGGTGAACATATCGATTATAACGGTGGCCTTGTGATGCCATGCGCCATTACTTTTGGCACCTATCTGCTTGTGTCGCCTAACGAAGATGGGGTAGTGCGTTTCAGAAGTTTAAATTTTGAAGACAAAGCAGAACTCCCTTTGCAAAAAAGTTACAAAAAAACGGGCGAAAGTTGGTTTAATTATCCGTTGGGGGTAATTGCTGATTTTGTAAATAATAAACAGTTTAAGGGCCTTGATCTGTTATTTTATGGCGATATTCCTATTGGCTCAGGCCTGTCTTCATCAGCCTCAATTGAAGTGGTTACCGCTTTTGCATTGAATGATATGTTTAAAGGAGGTTATTCAAGATTGGATATCGTAAAGCTTGCTAAATCTGTCGAGAATAATTTTATTGGGGTAAATTGTGGTATAATGGATCAGTTTGCCGTTGCATTTGGTCAAAAAGATAAAGCCCTGATGCTAAATTGTGATACGCTTGATTATAAGGTTGTTGACAGTAACCTTGGTAATTACGTTTTAGCTATTGTTAATACCAATAAGCCCCGCAAACTGGCCGAATCAAAATATAATGAACGTGTGGCGGAATGCCAAACCGCATTATCGGCATTAAAACAGGAACTTGATATTAACCACCTTTGCGATATTGACACTGTTACCTTTAATAAACATGGTCATTTGATTAACGATCAAATAATTTATAAAAGGGCAAAGCATGTGGTTGAAGAGAATGATCGCGTTAAATTGGCCGCTATAGCTCTTGGTAATAATAATCTGGCCAAATTTGGCAGATTAATGTATGCATCACATCGCTCACTAAGTGATTTATACGAAGTTAGTGGTGTTGAATTAGATACCATTGTAAACTATTGCAAGACGGACGAAAATGTAGCAGGCGCCCGCATGACTGGAGCCGGATTTGGCGGCTGCGCCATTGCGCTGGTTAAACAAAGTGCATTTACTTCATTTAGCAAAAATGTTATTGAATATTATAACGATAAAATTGGTTATGCACCATCAGTTTACAGTTCTGTAATTGGTGATGGAGTAGGGGTGCTTAGTTTAAGCGATCAGTATTTAGAGGTTAGAGATTAGTATCTTTGCGACGAATGCATAGAACGCATTTTAACAACTAATCTCCGACCATGCGAAAACTAAAGCTCGACGAATTAAACCGTGTTTCTGTAGATGAATTTAAAACGGCAACCAAATTTCCAGTTGCTGTTGTGCTTGATAACGTGAGGAGCATGCACAATATTGGTTCAATTTTTCGTACTTCGGATGGGTTTGCGGTTGAACAATTATGCCTTTGTGGAATTACGGCACAACCACCACATCGCGAAATAGAAAAAACAGCCCTTGGTGCTACTCAATCTATCAACTGGACTTATTATGCCAACGTGTTGGATGCTATAACCAAGCTCCGGGACGAAGGCTACCAGATAATTGCCGTAGAGCAAGCGGAAAAAAGCATTATGCTGAATGATTTTGTACCTGTCGCAGGAAAAAAATATGCCCTGATATTTGGAAATGAAGTAAACGGGGTGAGCGATGAGGCAATGCAGAACATTGACGCCTGTATTGAGATCCCTCAGTTTGGTACCAAACACTCATTTAATATTGTAGTTTCGGCAGGAATAGTTTTGTGGGATCTGTTTTCGAAGATGGTGATTGGTTCATAGTTCATGGTTCATAGTTTGACTCAGAAATACTCGATAAACATCTTTATAAAAACGAATGGTTCATAGGTCACAGGCAAAAAGCCATGAACTATGAACCATTAACAATGAACTAAAAAGATCTATAAGTGAATCACCTCACCGTAAGCATCAGCTGCAGCTTCCATCAAAGCTTCGCTCATAGTTGGATGTGGATGCACTGATTTAATAATCTCGTGACCGGTAGCTTCCAGTTTACGCGCAGTAACTACTTCAGCAATCATTTCGGTAACATTATGACCAAGCATGTGTGCACCTAAAAATTCACCGTATTTTGCATCAAATATTACTTTTACAAAACCATCTTTGGCTCCGGCGGCACTTGCCTTGCCCGATGCAGAGAATGGGAACTTACCAACTTTAATTTCGTAGCCGGCTTCTTTTGCTGCTTTTTCGGTATAACCTACAGATGCAATTTCGGGCGAGCAGTAAGTACAACCCGGGATGTTATTATAATTTAATGGCTCGGGGTTTAAGCCGGCAATTTTTTCAACACAAATAATACCTTCGGCCGAAGCAACGTGCGCTAATGACTGACCTTTAACAATATCGCCAATAGCATATACGCCTTCAATATTGGTACGGTAAAAATCATCAACAGTAACTTTGCCTTTATCAGTTGCAACGCCATTTTCCTCAAGGCCAATACCTTCAATATTGGTTGAAATACCTACAGCCGATAATACAATCTGCGCTTCGAGCACTTCGGTACCGGTCGCGGTTTTTACCGTCACTTTGCAAAGTTCGCCACTGGTATCAACTGATTCAACGTTTGAGCCAGTAAGAATGTTAATGCCTTGTTTTTTAAGGATACGTGCCAGTTGTTTTGAAACGTCTTCGTCCTCAACCGGCACTATATTATCAAGATATTCAATAACAGTAACTTTAGTGCCTATAGCATTATATAAGTACGCAAACTCAATACCTATAGCACCAGATCCAACAACAATCATTGATTCGGGTCTTTTAGGTAATATCATAGCCTGGCGGTAACCGATTATCTTTTTACCGTCCTGTTTAAGGTTAGGCAACTCGCGCGAGCGGCCGCCTGTTGCTAAAATAATATGTTTGCCAGTAACGTCCTGTACCTCGCCGTTAGCGGCGGTTACGGTAACTGTGCCTTTGGTCTTTAATTTTCCTGTTCCGGTAATAACATCAATTTTATTTTTCTTCATTAAAAACTGAACACCTTTGCTCATTCCGTCGGCAACTCCACGGCTTCTTTTTATTAACGCTTCAAAATCAATTTCGCTACTGCCCACTTTAATACCGTAATCGGCAGCATGGTTAATATATTCAAATACCTCGGCACTTTTTAGCAGTGCTTTGGTTGGAATGCAACCCCAGTTAAGACAAATGCCTCCTAATGATTCTTTTTCAACAATAGCAGTTTTTAAACCCAGCTGTGAAGCACGGATGGCTGCTACATACCCACCCGGGCCGGAACCAATAACAATTAAATCGTAGTTCATATTTCTGATTATAATGTTTTATTTAAATGATGTTTTGTGTTTTTATATATTAATATCGCTGATCCGCAGGTTTCAATTGACCTAAAACATGATCTTTTGCAAGTAATAAAGCAATGCCATTTAACGAAAACTAAAGGTTTTATGTTTAATTTGTTGATTTTTAACAGTGCATTGAACTTTTAAATAGTTTTCAAAGCTAAGTAAAAGGTGCCATATCATAAAATGATGGCGGGCAGAACAAATAAAATTAAGCAAAATTTCAAAGCTGTTAACCCTCCATTCTATTTAATGACCCCGGAGTTACAAATGTGACATAAATAGATTGTATTCGTTATGTGATTTAATGTTATTGATGTTAATTATTGACAATTGTGTAATAATAATTAATACTATCTTAACATTTTGCGTAAAGCGTTTTTGTACTTTTGTAACAAAATTGAAACATTATAAAACGTTTAACTTAAAAAAGGAAAAGCATGAGGAAGTATTTACTTTTACTACTACTTACGGCTTTAACATTCTTTGCAGGCAGAAATGCAAACGCACAGGGTGTTACAACAGCCAGTATCAACGGCGTCGTTACCGATGCCAAAGGACCCATACCGGGTGCAACCGTAGCCATTACGCATTTGCCCACCGGTACAGTTTACTCAACTGTAACACGTACTGATGGTCGCTTCAATCTGCCTAATTTAAGGGTAGGTGGCCCGTACACGTTTAAAGTAACTTTTATTGGTTACAAAGATTTTATCCAGGAAAACATCACTTTATCTATTGGACAAGATCAAAAAGTTGACGTTAAATTGGAAGACAACACTACCAGTTTAAAAGAGGTGGTAATTAGCGGCTCGCAAGGGAAAGTGATAAATGAAAATCGTACCGGGGCGAGCGAAACGGTTAACCGCCGGCAAATCGAAAATTTACCTACGATAAACCGTTCGTTAACTGATTTTACAAAATTAACGCCATCTGCTAACGGATTAAGTTTCGGTGGCCGCAGCAGTGCATTTAATAATATCACTGTTGACGGAGCTTTATTTAACAACTCATTCGGTTTATCCGGTACATTGGGCGGTCAAACCAATTCACAGCCAATTTCGTTAGATGCGATTGACCAGATTCAGGTTGATATAGCGCCTTATGATGTTCGTCAAGGTAATTTTACAGGAGCTGGTGTAAACACAGTGGTAAAATCAGGTACTAATACCTTTAAAGGAACAATTTACGATTACACCCGCGGAACCGGCCTTACCGGCTACAATGCAGGAGCAACTACCGTTGCAAAAACGCCTTTCAGTTATAGACAAACAGGTATATCTTTGGGTGGCCCTATCATTAAAAATAAATTATTTTTCTTTTTATCGGGCGAAGAAGAGCGTATAAGCCAGCCTGCAACTACCTATGTGGCCACAGGTTCTGGCGCTTCAGGTTCTGTGTCGCAGGCTACTTCTGCAACACTTAATCAAATAGCCGACACGTTAAAAAAGAGATATAATTACAATCCGGGTGCTTACCAGGGTTATAATTATGATACTTACAGCGATAAAATTACAGCCAAAATTGATTGGAACATTAATAAAAATAATGTTTTAAGCGCTAAATATTTTTATTTAAAATCATACGGCGATCACCCTGCAAGTAACTCAGGAGTGGTTGGTATTAGTAATACAACCCGTGCTCCGGGTGTTACTACATTACCTTTTTATGGTTCGGGCTATCGTATTAACAATAACTTTAACATTGGTATAGTTGAGTTAGATACCAAAGTTAGCAGCACGATGTCGAACAGGCTTACCGCAGGTTATTCAGCATTGCGCGATTTTCGTACCTCTTTGGGTGGTCAGGCCATTCCAATGGTTGATATAGGTAATGGTACCAGTGATGCATTGGGTAACATAGTAACAAAAGCAACCGCAGTTGAAACCAGCTTTGGTTATGAGCTTTATACAGCCGGAAATGTTTTAAATACCAATATTTTTCAATTCTCTGATGACTTCACCATTTACAAAGGCAAGCACGAAATTACAATAGGTACCAATGATCAGATACAAAGCTACACAAACGGTTTTGCGCCAGATTATAATGGTTTATATACCTATAATTCAGCTTCTGACTTTTTAAATGGCTTACCTGCACAGGATTATACTTACCGTAATTCAGTAAGCGGTACATTCCCTTATGCTAAGATTAGAGCTACTATTTTTAGCTTGTATGCGCAAGATAAAGTACATATTACTGATAACTTTAGATTAACTTTTGGCTTGAGAGCTGATTATGATGGTTTTCCGACAAGTTTAGCAGCTAATGCAAATGCTGCTGCATTAACTTTCCAGGGTGGCTATGTAAACGGAATTAACGTTGATCCTTCAAAGCTACCTGAAAACAGGGTGCTTTTGTCGCCACGTCTTGGTTTTAACTGGGATGTGAATGGTGATGGATCTACACAGGTACGTGGTGGTACCGGTATATTCACAGGTACACTTCCGTTTGTATGGATTTCTAACCAGGCATCAAACAATGGTTTGTTATTTAGCTCGGGTACTGTTGTAAAAGGAGCCGTAGCTAACAATCAATTATTATATAGTTCTAATGTTAATGCAAATCGTCCGGCTGCTGCGGCACCAAATACTTCGTATGAGTTGGATGTTGCAGATCCAAAGTTAAAATATCCTGAAATTTTCAGAACTAATGTAGCTATCGATCAAAAATTACCTTGGGGAGTTATTGGTACCGTCGAAGCTGTTTATACTAAGGATATTAATGCGATTTATATCAAAAACCTTGTTTTATCAAACGGTTATACTGTTGATTCGGGTCCAGGTGGTCAAATCCATTATAATAGCAGCAACATTACTCCTGAAAATGGAGCAATACAAACTGCTGCCAATCCCAAAATTACGGGGTTGTATTATCTTACCAACACAAGCCAGGGTTATTCATACTTTGTTACCGGCCAGTTACAAAAAACATTTACCAATGGTTTTTATGCTAACGTAGCTTATACACACAGTGCCAGTAAGGATGTTAATGATGGCGGCTCAACAGCAAGCACTATCTGGAGTACACGTTATGTTCCGGGTAACCCGAATGCTGATAATTTGTCAAACAGTTCGTATGTTCAACCTAACAGGGTTATTGCATCTGTTTTTTACAAAAAGAACTATCTTGATCATGCGTCAACCTCAGTTGGTTTAATATTTGAAGCAGCCAACAATGGCTCTGTATCTTATATCACCAGCGGCGATCCCAACGGTGATGGCGCTACAAATGATTTGATGTACATTCCAAAAAATCAAAATGATATTATCCTTGTTCCGGATGCAAACACTAACCCAAATACTCCGGCTGCACAATGGAGTCAGTTAAGTGCATTCATTAATCAGGATAAATATTTAAAAAGTCACGAAGGTCAATATGCCGAAAGAAATGGTGTAATACTTCCGTTTTTTAAGAGAGCTGACTTTAAAATCATTCAGGATTTTTATATCAAAGCTGGAAAAACCAAAAATACACTTGAATTTAGCCTGGATATAATTAACGTAGGTAACCTGTTAGATAAGAACTGGGGCCTATACCAGGATTCATTTAACGGGTTTAACAATGGTAGCACTGTTGTGTTACATTACGTAGGGTTGAACGGTAATAAACAACCAACTTATTCGTTCCCATTGCTTAATACCAAAACAGGTACACCTGTAACCCAATCATTTATTAATGATAGTAGCCAATTATCACGCTGGCAGGGCCAGTTTGGTATAAGGTATATATTCAATTAATAGTATACTATCAAACAAAAAATCCCGGTCAAATTGGCCGGGATTTTTTGTTTGATATAAAAGATTTTAATCTTTATAAGTATTAAAGAGCTTGTCCCATAGATTGGTATAAAAGCCGAAGTTGTGTTTTACGTCAAGATGGTGTTTGTGATGGAATGACGATGTGCCCAGATATTTAAACATTAAAAGACTGCGTACTTTATTCGAAAAAGGTTCAAAACCTAAGTGCCCGATGATACCAAAACCTACGTTTGCAGTAAGATATATTAAAACAGCATAAAAGTTAAAGCTATATAAATCGATTACAGTAAGCCACAAAAGACCAAAACTAACGGTTTCAAGTGGATGAAGTACGAAAAGGTCTATTGGAAGCGGGTTTTCATATTTGTGATGAAAATGATGGATAGTTTTATAAATAACTGAGTGATGGATAAAGTAATGAAAGATATACATTGCTAAATCCATTAGTAGAAAAATTGCTAAAAAATCAACGAGAATGCGCCAATTTAAATCAAAACTAAATTCAATATATTCATTATACCAAAGCCAAAAGCCAAGATAAGTTACGCAGGTGTTTATTAAATTGGTTAAAATGCAAATAAACCATTCACTGCATGTAGCTGCTTTAAGTTGTTTGTTTAGGAATTTGAGTATAGCCCAACCAAATAGCAGTGCTAAAGCGGTTACAATTAAGTTTTCTATCAAAAAAATCACCCACAAATTAAATGATGACTGTGCTGAAAGAAAACGCAACATCGTTTTAGTTTATTTGTGTAATTTAATTATATACAAACTCCCCAAATTCCGACTGAATAGTCACCTGCTTTTTATCGGCTTTTTCAACGTGGCCTATGATCTGTGCTTCAACACCAAAGCTTTGAGAGATACTGATCAGCTCAGCTGCAATTTCTTCCGGAACGTAAAGTTCCATACGGTGGCCCATGTTAAATACCTTGTACATTTCCTGCCAGCTGGTTTTTGATTCTTCCTGTATCAGTTTGAATAATGGAGGCACCGGAAAAAGGTTATTTTTAATGATATGGACGTCATCAACGAAGTGCAGCACCTTGGTTTGTGCGCCACCGCTGCAATGCACCATGCCGTGCACTTTATCGCGATAGCTATCTAATATAGCCCTGATAATTGGAGCATAAGTTCTGGTTGGTGATAATACCAGTTTACCTGCTGTAATAAATTCATTGTTACCAATGGCTATTTTATCGGTAAGGTTTTTTGAGCCTGAAAATATCAGATCATAGGGGATGGCCTGATCATAACTTTCAGGATATTTTTCGGCAATGGTTTTGTTAAAAACATCGTGCCTGGCCGAGGTTAAGCCGTTTGAACCCATCCCGCCATTGTATTCCTTTTCGTAATTAGCTTTACCGTAAGAGGCCAGTCCAACAATAACATCGCCGGGGGCTATCCTGTGGTTTGAAATTACATCATCCCGTTTCATGCGGCACGTAACGGTCGAATCAACAATAATGGTGCGTACAAGATCTCCAACATCAGCGGTTTCGCCGCCGGTTGAGTAAATGCCTATTCCGGCGTCTCTCAATTCGGCTAATATTTCCTCGGTACCGTTTATAATAGCGGCTATAACCTCGCCGGGTATTAAATTTTTATTTCTGCCGATGGTTGATGACAGGAGGATATTGTCAGTTGCGCCCACACAAAGCAAGTCATCCAGATTCATAATAATAGCATCCTGTGCTATGCCGCGCCAAACAGAAAGGTCGCCGGTTTGCTTCCAATAGGTATACGCTAATGATGATTTGGTACCCGCACCATCAGCATGCATAATATTACAATAAGCGGCGTTGTTGGTTAAAATATCGGGTACTATCTTACAAAAGGCTTTCGGGAAAATTCCTTTATCAATATTTTTTATGGCATTATGTACATCATCTTTTGAGGCCGATACGCCCCGTTGATCATACCTTTGCGAAGAAATCATGCGCAAATATACTGCTAATACTTTTTAATCAGAATACTCCTTTAATAATTGACGGTATCTGTTTAAAATTGCTGATTTTGATATAAATCCTAAAAAAGCGTTTTGATCATCAACCACCGGCAAAACCCAGCTCGCCGTTTCATCAAACTTGTTTGCTATTGATATCATATCATCGGTGTTTTTTATCACCCGCACGGGTATTTTCATATAGGTATGAATATCTAACTGGCTATGTAATTCGGGATTAAACAAAACAGGTCTTACATCATCAAGGTAAATTATTCCGGCAAGTTCGGGGCCATCTAAAACGGCAATAATATTTCGTTTTCCGTTTTTTATGATCTCCAACAAATCTTTAAACGATGATTTTACGTTTAAACCCAAATCGTTTTTTTCGATCAGATCTGACGAATCGATCAATAAAAGAAGGTTTTTGTCATGCTCACGGGTGAAGATTTTACCTTCCGCTGCCAGGTTTTTAAGATCGGGTGAGATGGGCGAGAACCATTTTCCTATTAAAAAAGAGATTACGCAAACAATCATTAACGGAATAAACAAATCGTATCCCGAACTCGATTCGGCAATCAAAAATATCGCAGTTAAAGGAGCGTATAAAACGCCGCTCATCATGCCCGCCATCCCTACAATTATCAAGTTTATAACGGGTACGTCAGTAAGACCTATCTGCGTGCAGATAATCGAAAAAAGATAACCCATTGTACCGCCGGCAAACAGTGCCGGGGCAAAATTACCTCCGTTACCGCCGCCGTATATGGTTATTGAGGTGGCAAAGGCTTTTAATAAACAGATAAGACTTAAAAAAACGATGATCACCCATTCATTATAACCTATGTAGCCAAAAAAACTATGTTCAATAATATGATGGATTTGGCCATTGGTGAATGCTTTTACGCTTTCATATCCCTCGCCAAATAACGGCGGAAAGGCAAGACAGAGTAATGAAAGGACTGCACCACCAATAAGCGCCTTTTTTATTTTTGAAAGTTTGAGCTGATGAAAGTAATGCTCAATAAATTGAGATACAACTATAAAATAACGAGCATACAAGCCACAAAAAACACCTAATACAAGATAGTAGGGGATGTTGTGGTAATTAAAATCCTGGCGGGTGCTAAACTTAAACAATACCTCCTCATTAAGTATAATGCGCGAAAGTAAGCTGCCGCAAACTGCCGCTACCACCAGTGGTATAAAATCGGTAAAAACTACGCCGGTAAGTAATATCTCGAACGCAAACATCACACCGGCTATTGGGGCGTTAAAAGCCGCAGCAATTCCTGCCGATGCACCTGATGCAAGTAACAGTGTGCGATCTTTATAGCTTAATTTATAGGTTTGGGCAAAATTTGAGCCTATAGCGGCACCGGTAACGGCTATTGGACTTTCCAGTCCTGCCGATCCCCCAAGACCTACTGTTACAGCGCTTTGTATAATTTGCGAATACATTTTAACTGATGACACCAGGCTGGAGTTTCTGGCAATTTCAAAAAGTATAGCCGGAATGCCCTTTCGGTCTTGCCCTTTGAAAAAGTAAATAACAATAAGTGTTGTTAAAACGATACCCAGGAAGGGGAATAAACCGTAAAAAAGAATCTGATCGGTGAAATGTACTTTGCTGGTAATTAAAAAATGGATGTAATGCACCAGGGACTTTAACATAACCCCGGCCAAACCTGCAGTACAGCCAACCAATATGCCAGATAAAATGAGGAACTGGTTATGGGATAGCTTATGGCTGATCCATTCTAATATGATTTCGTAACTTTTGGCCTTTTTTAAGCCATATTTCCGGGATTTGCGAATCAATCGCACAAATTCAAGATAATTCCTTAATGTTTTATATTTTTTGGATGACATATTGATTTGCAAAGTTGGTTAAATAATCCCCGTTTTCGAAAATTATATAGCTTAAGTTTTGCAAACTGATATAGTTGGGAAGAATTAAGAGCCAAGAATCAAGAGCCAGGAATTAAAAGTCACCTGCATTGTTTTTCGCAAAGACTGCTGAACGCGGTATCGCTCTTCAAACTTTGTTATTTCTTTACTCCTGGTTCTTGATTCTTGACTCTTGACTCTTTTTTAACCTTATTTAATAAACAACAGTTCTCTGAATTTTGGCAGCGGCCAAAGTGAATCATCAACTAATTGTTCAAGTTTATCAACGTGATAACGTATCGACTGGAAAAATGGTTTTACATTTTCATCATAACTTATGGCCTTATCACGGATGTTTTCAATGGTGTTGGCTTTTTTACGGGCATCAACCATTTCATCAATATTGGTTTTAATAGCATTTACATGCACTGCAATTTTATTAATGATATCCAGCTGAGCTTTGTAGGTTTCTTCAGTTAGGCCAATGTCCTTTAAACCTTTAACATTATCAATTAATCTGCCCTGATAAGTAATAGCGGCTGGTAAAATAATGTTAATGCCCAATTCACCTATAACACGAGCCTCTATTTGTAGCTTTTTGTAAAAACTATCCAGCAAAATTTCGTGCCGTGCATGCGCCTCACGCCTGGTGAAAACACCTGTTTCTTCAAATAAAAGGTCGGTTTTATCTGATAAAAAAGCATCAAGCGCTTTAGGTGTGGTTTTTATATTGGGTAAACCCCTGGCAGCAGCTTCTTTTTCCCATTCCTCGCTATAGCCATTGCCTTCAAAACGAATGTTTTTCGACTCTTTAATATATTTCTTAAGTACAATTAGTAAGGCAACATCTTTCTTTTCGCCTTTTTTAATCAGTTTATCAACGTCGTATTTGAATTTTTTAAGCTGATCAGCAACAATTACGTTTAAAATAGTCATTGGGCTTGCCGAGTTGGCTGATGATCCAACGGCCCGCAATTCAAACTTGTTGCCTGTAAAAGCGAATGGCGAAGTACGATTACGATCGGTATTATCCTTTAATATTTGTGGAATTTTGGGGATACCTTGCCATAATAAAGCATCGTCTTTTATTTTTTTGCTGATTCTTGATGTTTCTATCTCATCAAGCAATTCATTAAGTTGACTTCCCAGGAATATGGAGATAATTGCCGGCGGTGCCTCGTTTGCCCCCAGGCGGTGATCATTATTTACCGATGCTATTGATGCCCTTAACAAATCGGCATGTTCATACACTGCTTTAATGGTATTTACAAAAAAAGCAAGGAACATGAGGTTGTTCTTCGGCGTTTTACCCGGCGAAAGCAAATTTTTGCCGGTATTAGTAATCATTGACCAATTGTTATGCTTGCCCGAGCCATTAAGACCGGCATACGGCTTCTCGTGCAGCAGTACTTTAAAGTTATGGCGCTTGGCAATCCTGTCCATCAAATCCATCAATAGTTGATTGTGATCTATGGCAAGGTTTATTTCTTCGTAAATAGGTGCGCATTCAAATTGTGAAGGAGCAACTTCATTATGCCTTGTTTTTAATGGTATGCCTAATAATAAGGCCTCTGTTTCCATATCCTGCATAAAAGCATACACCCGCTCAGGAATTGAACCGAAATAATGATCTTCCAGTTGCTGGTTTTTGGCAGACATGTGGCCAAAGAGCGTGCGCCCGGTTAAATAAAGATCGGGACGTGCATTAAATAAGGCAATATCAACCAAAAAATATTCCTGCTCAATACCTAATGATGCATTTACCTTTTCAATGCTTTTATCAAAATAATGGCAAACATCAACGGCTGCTTTATCCAAAGCATTCAGTGCTTTTAATAAAGGCACTTTATAATCGAGCGCTTCGCCAGTGTACGAAACAAACACAGTAGGGATACATAATGTACGTGCCATTATAAATGCAGGGGAGGATGGGTCCCAGGCCGTGTAGCCACGTGCTTCAAATGTATTACGTATGCCGCCGCTCGGAAAGCTCGAAGCGTCAGGCTCCTGCTGGGCTAAAGCATCGCCCGAAAATCTTTCAATAGCACCCCCGTCGCCGGTTGGTTCAAAAAACGCATCGTGTTTTTCTGCAGTTGAACCGGTAAGCGGCTGAAACCAGTGTGTATAATGGGTGGCTCCTTTTCCCATTGCCCATGATTTCATGGCCGATGCTACCTGCTCTGCAAGGTCGCGGGGAATAGGTTCGCCTTTATCTATTGAGTTAATAACTCCCTGGTATGCTTCTGATGAAAGATATTCTTTCATTTTCTTTTTATCGAAAACATTTGCACCATAGAAGTCTGAAATTTTGCTGGCAGGTATTTTAACTTCAGGTATTGTTCTGCTTAGTACATCCTGTAATGCTTGAAATCTGATGTTGGCCATTGGCTGGAATTTTTAAATAAAGGAATAGCATCAAAAATATAACTATACTTTATTATATGCATAAGTTTTACAATAAATATCACACACTCCGCTTTTTTTGAAAAATTAGCACTTGAAAACGTGGTTTTTGACGCATTTATATCCATTCTTTAGCCTAAAAACATGTTATTGAGATAAAATAGTCTATTTTTTTATTTAAAAATCAGTAAAAAATGATTTTTGGTAAGTAAATAAACGCCGTTTTTAGATATTGCTGTCTGATTTTTTTAAATGTGAATTATTTCATTGTTAAATACTCAAAAAATGAACTCAAATTTGTGTTGTTTTTACTATTTTCATAATAATTGCTAATTTTTTGTTAAATAATTGTTCATAAATTTGTTTTTATTAAAAAACATCCATAATTTCATGGAAATATTTATAAAAAGCATGTGATTATTAAATTTTTCATAAAATATTTGACATGAGAAGCGATTTTAGATAAAATATAGAAAAGAATAACAAGTCACCTTAAATAATAATATCAATCAAACTAAATTAAACTAAACAAACAATGAAAGTAAATTTAACAAAGTTCAAATTGCTCAGTTCGGTCCGACAACTGACACGTGAGAAATGGGCACTTGGTGCTACCATTTTTGCAGGAAAGATGATAGGCTTAGGGCTTATTGTATTAGCTATGATGATTTTGCCCGGTTTATTTGGCACTTCAGCACATGCCGCTGTAGCCGCTGCCAAACCAACCGATATCGAAACATCAATGATGAATTCAATTGATACCGTTTGGACATTGATTGCTGCATTTTTAGTGTTTGCAATGCAAGCCGGTTTCGTAATGCTCGAAGTTGGTTTTGCCCGTAAACGCGAAACAGTAAACGTATTGATGGAGTGTATTTTTGATACCTGCCTTTGCGGTATTTTATTTTACGCCATTGGTTATGCGTTTATGTTTAGTTCAGGTAACGGATTTATAGGTTTACATTGGTTTTTCCTTCAGGGAACTCCTGACCTTTATCCAGGAACAGGTGTTCCGGTAATTGCTCACTGGATTTTCCAGTATGCTTTTGCTGATACCTGCTCAACTGTAGTATCTGGCGCGATGATTGGCCGCACAGGCTTCCGTGGCGATATCCTTTACAGTATTGGTATTACTGGTTTTATTTATCCAATTATCGGTCACTGGGCTTGGGGTCCTGATGGATGGCTTGCAGTTATGGGTACCGCAGGGCACTTCTACACAAGCTTGGGACAAGGTTTCCGCGATTTCGCCGGATCAACAGTAGTTCATACCATCGGTGGTATGGCGTCACTGGCCGGAGCAATAGTTTTAGGCCCACGTATAGGCCGCATATTTGCACGTGACGGCGGTGGTATGCCAGCAGGTCACAACTTACCAATGGCCGCTGTCGGCGGATTTGTACTATGGTTTGGCTGGTACGGTTTTAACCCGGGTAGTACACTTTCTGCAATGGATATTCAAGGCATAGGCCGTGTGGCTACCG
>OLKV01000120.1_pt1 | contig 81525 bp, 55 predicted proteins | sample 1604391 | NCBI WGS metagenome assembly OLKV01 (sample SAMEA104055711, study PRJEB20765) | soil metagenome | isolation source: soil | reverse complement strand
ATCAACCCACCCATTGCCTGCAAAATGGTTAGCGTTAATTATCAGGGCTTTGTAAATTGTGCTGTTAACAATGTGTGAATGTTGATAACTAAATTGCATTTCAGATGTTTATTACTTGTATTTTGACTCTGTTAAGTTGATTTTAAGCCGAAACCGAGTAGTGTTCTGAAACAAAATTGAATGGAAGAAGAATTTGAATTTGGTTTTACCGAAGATCCAAAGTTTTCGGTAGAACGGTACGAAGAGATGATTCGTAACCAGGATCAGTACTTTTTTGATGCCCAGGCGTTTGAGAACATAATCGACTACTACATCGAGAAGAACGATGCGCCCAAGGCCTTACAGGTTACTGAGTATGCCCGCAACCAACATCCTTTTGCAGCAGTTTTTTTAATTAAGCAAGCACAGCTTTTGGTAGTAACTAACCAAACTGCTGAAGCATTTGCCGCGTTGGAAAAAGCCGCAATGCTGGAGGCATCAGACCCTGATATTTATATCGTTAGGGGTAACATGTACGAAAGCATGGAGCGTTATGGCGAGGCTCTTGAGAATTACGAAAAAGCGCTTGACCTTGCCGAAGAAACCGACGAGGTGTTGCTGCATATTGCCTACGTATACCAAAGCATGGGCGATTATGAAACATCCATAACCTATCTGAAGCTTTGCCTTAAGCAAAACATGGAGAACCAGGATGCTTTGTATGAGCTGGCTTTCTGTTACGATGTAATGGACAATCAGCAAGAGAGCGTTCTGTTTTACCAGCAATATATTGATAACGAGCCTTACAGTTATGCCGCATGGTATAACCTGGGCAACGCGTTCACTAAATTAAGCTTGTTTGAAAAAGCTATCGACGCTTACGATTATGCCATATTAATAAAGGACAACTTTGCATCAGCCTACTTTAACAAGGGCAATGCGCTGGTTAACCTCGAAAAATATTCGGAAGCAATTGATGTTTACCGGCATACTTTTGAGTATGAGCAGCCTAATGCCGATACCTATTGTGCCATTGGCGAATGCTATGAAAAGCTGGAGCAAATGGATGATGCACGTGCTTTTTATAAAAAATCGGTTAAAATGGACCCTAAACTGGGTGATGCCTGGTTTGGGATTGGCGTTACGCTTGATTTTGAAGAGCGCTATTTTGAAGCCCTTCATTTCTACAAAAAAGCGCTCGACCTTGACATTGCCAATGCCGACTACTGGTTTGCCATTGCCGATGCCGAATATAAGCTGGGTCACATGCCCGAAGCTGAAGAGGCCTACGAAAAAGTAGTGGAGCTAAACCCCACTGATGTAGATGCCTGGCTGGATTATTCGTCTATTTTGTACGAACAGCAGCGACTGGTTGATGCCATTGAAGTAATATCGCAGGCTATAAAAAACAACCCGGAGGCAGCTGAGCTATACTACCGCATGGTAGCCTACCTGTTTGCCAAAGGCGAATACAACGAGGCCCTGAGCCAACTGGAAATGGCGCTGTCATCAGACCCGGAGAAACACTACATCCTGTTTGATTACCTGCCGCAATTGCAAAAGAATAAAGTTATTATTGATATTATTAATCGGTATACCCGTTAGTGAGTGGTTTATTGGGTTGATTGTGTGAGTAGTTGCAACGTGTAATTTATAATAAAGGGTAAACGTTTTTACAACCTAATCAACTTAAGCTAACTGATTTAACCCATAACTAAAAAAGCCGAAAATTTTCTTCAAATTTTCGGCTTTTTTCATAACCTTTGCGGCGTTAGAACTTTTAGTTATAGTCTATAACCATCTATTGTTTCATGAACTACAACATCAATAATCTCCCGGAGCGCGTTGCCAAACCCCGAAACAGCGGCATTACTATGGTGATGGATAAAGGGCTCAGCTTACGGCAGGTTGAAGACTTTATTGAAGTAGGTGGCACCTATACCGATATTGTAAAATTAGGCTGGGCCACATCTTATGTTACCCCCAACCTTGATCAAAAACTGGCGCTGTACCGCGAGGCAGGCATCCCGGTTTATTTTGGTGGTACCTTGTTTGAAGCATTTATCGTGCGCAACCAGTTTGATGATTACTGTCGCATATTGGATAAATACAAGATGGAATATGTGGAAGTATCCGACGGTTCCATTGAAATTGAGCACGATGTAAAATGTGAGTTTATCCGCAAGCTGAGCAAGCATGTAACGGTAATATCCGAAGTAGGCTCAAAAGATGTGCAGAAGATTTTTGCACCCTACAAATGGATAAAGCTGATGAATGCCGAAATTGAAGCAGGATCATGGAAAGTAATTGCCGAAGCACGCGAAAGCGGTAACGTAGGCATCTACCGCGACTCGGGCGAAGTAAGGCAAGGCCTGGTTGACGAAATATTAACCCAAATACCCGAAGAAACCATTATTTGGGAGGCCCCGCAAAAGGCCCAGCAGGTTTGGTTTATTAAACTGATAGGCGCCAACGTAAGTTTAGGCAACATTGCCCCCGCAGATGTTATCCCTCTGGAAACCCTGCGCTTGGGCATCAGGAGTGATACGTTTGATCATTTTTTGTAGAGAATACTTTTTTAAAGATATAATGAGCCTTCCGGAGATTTTCGGGAGGCTTTTTTGTTGAGTTTGTGTAGATTTAATCTACAGGCATAATGGTTCGAAGTTTGGAAACTTCGAACAGCGGGGAATTAAAGGTGCGATTTATAAATATAAAATTTAGGGGATATTTATTTTAACTTAGACTATTACATATTTATGAAAAATGCTCAGGATTTATTTAGATACCAATCTGTTAACACATCTCGATGATTATCCGTCACTCAAAGAAAAATTATTGAGCAATTCTGATTATCTAAATATTGTTTATTCGTCAGCTCATATAGATGATTTAAGTAGAGGTTCTAAACCGGAGTTAACTCTAAAGGATTTAAAAGCAATAAAATATTATTCTGAAGATCAGTGCCTAGCGAAATATTGGGGCGAGGAGAATTTGCGATATGACATTCGTGATCCGATTGAATTTTTTGAATCATTTAAAGAAACATCTATTGATCTTGGTGATACAATTAACAATTTAGATAAAGAGTGTAAAAAATTAGACATTGAAAACCCATTAGACAAATTAAATGGTCTAAATCTGAATATTGATTTTGACGAGTCGCAAAACCAGCAAAACAAATATTTTCCTTTTAGAAGATTTAAAAAAGATTCAACATTTAGATCTTTGTTTGATGATATTGCGGAGATATTTCAACAATCTCTAACGTCTAATAGTTTTTTAAAAGAAGCTAGAACCCAATTCGACAAGCAATTACCAAGAATTGTTATGGGAAATGTAGAAGAAGATGTTATTGGTTATCTAAATCAAAAGTTGCCTAAAACAGTTTATAACAAAACTTTTGATGACTTTGTTGTAGACTCACTTAAGCTTCGTGGCAAGGATAAATCTTATTCAAAGTTTGATTGGTTCATTACGAGATATAATACATTAGATATCGTAGGTTATAAATCAGATAATAAAAGCACGACTTCTAACATAGTGGCTGATGCTTTTCACGCCTTTTACGCAGCGCATTGCGACATTTTTTTATCTCGAGATAGAAGACTTAAAGACAAAGCTAAAGTCATATATGAAGAGTTTGGAATAGAAACACTTATTTTTTCGGAGGTTGAATTTTGTGAATACATTGATAATTTAATTTTCAAAATTCAAAACGCGACGAGATTTGCTAATTTTATAAGCGATATAAATACTCTAGAAGTACAGCATTGGTTTAGTGATATTGATACCAAGTTCACCATCATTGAGCACCGTTTGAAAACCTTCTTTGTTGGATATTTTGATTATGTAATTTGTGCGAAAAAGGATAGTGAAGGCACTATTTTAACTTTTATGAAAGAAAATAAGACATTTTCAAATTGGTATTATTACAAAGAACTAAGGGCGCTTGTAAAAGTCTTTGTTGAGATGTATGGTTATGATATCAGCGACAATAATGAATTTGTCGATCTCGAGAATGAATACTCAGAAGAACAAATTTGGATAGGACGAATATGGCATTTTGAACATCTTCTAATTTCTCTTTCTCAAGACAAGGATTTAGGATTGACATTAAGGCTTGAAACCTTCAATTAATGACCTTCAGGTATGTACAGTTGACTAGGAGGAGATGTTTATCCCTTATATTTAATGTTTGTTTCAATTTTGATGTATATATTTGATATTCAAACCTTATCAAAATGACTGATCAAGAAAGGATTTCAGATCTCGAAGATAGACTTAACAGCCATGAAGAATTAACCGGTTCGTTTTATTTATTGGTTACTAAATATGGGGAAGATTTAAAAAGACTTGAATCTCATCTTAGCGAAGTAACTGAAATTACAACAGGGACTATAAACTTTGTAAAAGATCACTCCGAACAAATTAAACAGTTAAGAGAAAGTCAAATGGCAATGTTATCAATATTAAAAGATATTACAAAAGCGTGATATCCAAAAGAAACAAATCCCACATCGGAAATCTTCATTCGTCTCAGCAGGGTCTCCTGAAAGGGACCCTGCACCGCTTGCTAAGTAAACAATATGCATATTCGCCCAATTCTCTCAATACAAAACGCAGGGTGCTCTGCGAGATTCCCTTCTTGAACATAAGAGCTTTTTTTGGAAAATCTAAAATTATTTTTACTATTCTAAATTTTATATCTTTGTGTACCTTATCATTAAATCATGGTTGTTATAAGTTATGGCACACTCCGCTCGTATTTTGAAATTCATGCCAACGCGGAGGATGCGCTAAATAACTGGTACAAATTAACATTAAAGGCAGACTGGGCATCTTTTCATGAAATGAAACAAATGTTCAACTCCATAGATGCGGTGGGTAATGATCGTTATGTTTTTAATATCCGGGGCAATACCTACAGGTTGGTTGCTATGATATTTTTTGATGTAAGAACGGTTTATATCCGTTTTGTGGGCACACATGCGGAATATGATAAGTTAAAAGACTGTTCGCTGGTGTAATTGTATGAATACCAATTACTGTGGCGTTTTTAAATTAAATGATCTTTTTAATCAATAGAGCAGATGGGAAAAATAGGAAGTGAAGGTGATTACAAGGCCGTAATGACCAAGATAGAAAGCTTAATGGCCAAAGGAAGCGGAAACGTTTCTAAAGAGGAGTTGGCAGAAATTCGTGAACTGGCTATTGCAGCTCAGGATTATGAACAGCAAAAATATACTATTTCGGCACCTAACACGCTGAATGGGATGATTGAATGGCGAATGTATGAATTGAAATTGAAGCAGAAGGACCTTGCAAAAAAGCTTAAGGTTAGTGATGCAAAACTGTCGTTGATTATGAATGGCAAACAAAAGCCAGATGTTGATTTCCTGAAAGCTGTTCATAGCGAACTGCACGTGGATGCAGAATTTATATTACAGCATGTATAATCAAATGTTAATGTATAGTTCATTATCCTAACCACACTATTGCCCGTTCTGTTTTATACACCTTAAAGCAAATAGTGAGCGTATAGACCATCAATTCAAAACCTGCTTCTTAAACTGATTCGGACTCAACCCAACTTCCTTTTTAAACAAGCGTGAAAAATAGGGCAGGTTTTCAAATCCCAGTGTATAGGCAATTTCCGAAACGGATTGATCTGCAACTTTGAGCAGGTTTTTTGCTTCGGACACTAAATAAATATGGATAAGTTCCATGGCCGTTTTGCCGGTTTCCTGTTTCAGCAGGTCGCTTAAATAACGCGGCGAAAGATTGAGTTGCTGTGCCAGGTAGTTTACCGTGGGCAATCCCTTGGCGGCAATATTACTATTGAGGAAATAAACCGACAAAGCATCATTAAATTTCGACACTGTTTTACCCGAGAGCTCCATACGGTTTATAAATTGCCGCTTGTAAAACCGCTGCGCATATTTTAATATCGAATCAATATGGGTTAGCATAATGTCGCGGCTATACTCATCGGGGTTGTTGTTGTATTCGGTATCAATTTTATTAAAAAGGTCCCAAACAATCAGTTCTTCCCGGGGCGAAAGGTGCAGTGCCTCATTGGTTTCGTAATCAAAATAAGCATACTTTTTAATCTCCGAATGCAAAAAATGACCGTTTAAAAAATCCTCATGAATAAATAATAAAAAACCATCTTCATCAAGCTCCAGGTTTTTAAATTCCACCACCTGGCGTGGCTTAATAAACGACATGGAGCCGTTATCATGGTCGTACCTGGTACGACCATACATAATAACCCCAGATTTTAGTTTTTTAAAACCGATCATATAAAAATCAGTGGTAAACTCCCTGTCGCCCATTGCGGTGCAGGTGTGGTTGCAACGGTAAAGGCTGATCAACGGATTTTCCGGTGGGGGGAAATTGTTAAAGCGGTGCAGATCAGCAAGGTTTTTAAAGTGTCTCATTATTAATGTAAAGTTCAAAAAATCTGCGCGTTAATCCGCGCAGATTTTGTCAGGGTAATACCATTTAATAAGCCTCACCTAGACGGCGAAGCCCTCATGAATGCCTCTATAAATCAATCATAATATGAATAATCCTCTCCAAAGGAGAGGACTTTGATTTCAGAGCTTATGCTCGTATTGGTTTTTATAGCCCTTCTCCTTTGGAGAAGGGTTGGGATGAGGCATTAATGCCCATGTGCAGCTGTTGATACCTCGGCCCATTGCTCCCATTCGGCTAAGCGGCCTGCATAAACCTGTTTAACCCATGGATGTGCCACTTTGCCCAAAAACAAACGAAGCGGTGGTTTAGCGCTATCCACCAGTTTTAAAACTGCCGGAACAGTAGCCTCAGGTTTGCCAAATGAATCGGGGGTTAGTCCAGCCTGAAAAGCTGTCTTTACACCTTCATAAGCAGCAATAGGTGTGGTTTGAATAGCTGATGGACCAGCCCATTCGGTTGAGAAGCTGTTTGGTTCAATAAGCGTTACATTAATGCCGAATCCTTTTACCTCGCTTGCAAGGCTTTCGCTTAAGCCTTCCACCGCAAATTTTGACGCAGTATATATTCCAAGCACCGGCAAGGTTGCCACACCCAGTACACTTGATACCTGGATAATATGACCATGCCCTTGTGCACGCATAATAGGCAATACCGCCTGGGTGATCCACAACAAACCAAATACGTTTGTTTCTATCTGATCGCGGGCTTCCTGCTCGCTGGTTTCTTCAATTGCGCCAAATAAGCCGTAACCTGCGTTATTGATTAATACATCAATGCTGCCAAATTTTTCTTTTGCCTTGTTTACTGCGGCAAACCCAGCAGCACGATCGTTTACATCTAATTGGATAGGCAGTATCGCGTCGCCATATTGTTGTACCAAATCGTTTAGTGCATCAAGGTTACGTGCTGTTGCGACTACTTTATCGCCACGTTTTAAAAATGCCTCAGCCCAGATTTTTCCGAACCCTTTTGAAGCGCCTGTTATAAAAATTGTTTTTGCCATTGTTTTAAAATTTATTTGTTGATACAAAACTATGGGCAATAACCGGGGCGCATTTATACAAAAGTGGGTATTGCTGATACAGATTTCAGCAAAGGGAAGAATGCTGTAACGGGAGTGTCATAAAGGTGGAGATGCTGAATATAGTTGACCCTTGATTTACAGGATTAAGAGATTGCCCAAATCAATCAACGAAATCCCCAAATCAAAAAAATCAACGGTGAAGACAAATGTCGTCAATGCCTATTGCATAGGCCTCAGCCCGGATAAGTATCCGGACTGTTTTGTTTTAGAGGGAATTGTTAAGTAAGCAATAACATAGCTTTTATACCCTACTTACTTAACCCCGAACCAAAGCTCACGCCCATATTCCAAAACATAAAGGCCCATTTATCAACCTGTCCGCTTATTACCTGCTCGGTGCTTTGGCCCGCGCCGTGGCCCGCTTTTGTTTCGATGCGGATGAGCACCGGGGCCGCGCCTTGCTGGTATTCCTGCAAGCGGGCAGCAAACTTAAAGGAGTGTGCCGGTACTACCCGGTCGTCATGATCGGCCGTGGTTACCATTGTAGCAGGGTAGCTTGTTGGTTTTAACGCATGATATGGCGAGTAGTGATACAGGTAGTCAAACATTTCTTTATTGTCTTCGGCAGTGCCATAATCATAGCTCCAGCCTGCACCTGCGGTAAACTGATTATAGCGCAACATATCCAGCACGCCAACAGCAGGCAGAACAACTTTACAAAGGTCGGGCCGCTGGGTCATTACTGCGCCAACAAGCAGGCCGCCGTTTGATCCGCCCGAGATAGCCAGGTAATCTGTTGAAGTGTATTTATGTTTTATAAGGTATTCTGCTGCCGCTATAAAGTCATCAAACACATTTTGTTTTTTTGTGCGAATGCCTGCCTTATGCCATTTCTCGCCATACTCGCCGCCGCCGCGCAGGTTAGGCACAGCATAAATGCCGCCCAGCTCCAGCAGGATGATATTGCTAGTGCTAAAAGCCGGGGTAAGGCTAACGCCGAAGCCACCATAACCATACAGCAGCGTAGGATTATGCCCGTTAAGTGCAGTGCCTTTTTTATAGGTGATGATCATCGGAATTTTAGTGCCATCTTTTGATGGATAAAACACCTGCTTGCTTTCGTACAGGTCAGGATCAAACTGTACACCGGATTTTTTGTAAACAGTCGATACGCCGGTAGCAATATCATACTTAAAAATAGTAGGCGGATAAACGTAATTAGTAAAAGTGTAATACGTTTCCGTCTCTCCTTTTTTGGTGCCGAAGCCGCTTGCAGAGCCTACAGATGGCAAAGTGATGGTACGCTCCAGCTTGCCATCCATATTGTATTGCAGCACTAATGAGGTGGCATCTTTAAGATATTCGGCAAATATTTTACCGCCGCCGGTTGAGGCGTTTAAAACATTTTTGGTGCTGCGGATCAAATCCTTCCAGTAAATAGGTTGGGGCTTTGCGGCGTCAACTGTTACAATTTTATAATTGGGCGAGTACAGGTTGGTTAAAATATATAGCTTGCTGCCCACGTTATCCAACACCGCATGCTGGTTATCAAAATTATCAACTACTTTAATAATGTGGCTATCGGGCAGGCTTAAATCCTGTATGTACAATTCATTACCCGTGGTAGTATTGGCAGCAGTGATCACCAAAAAACGCTCGTCTTCGGTTAAGTAAGCGCCGATGTACCTGCGCTTTGTTTCCTCGCCGCCAAATATCAGCTTATCGGTACTTTGCGGCGTGCCCAGTTGATGATAATACAGCTTATGAAACTGTGTCATCCCTGATAATTGCGATCCGCTTTCCGGCTTATCATAGCTGCTGTAATAAAAGCCGCCATTACCACGCCACGCTATGCCGCTAAACTTAATATCGGTAAGCGTATCGCCCACCATGCTTTTATCATTGGTTTTTATCACGATGACCTTGCGCCAGTCGCTGCCGCCTTCCGATAGCTGATAGGCCGCCATACTGCCGTCCTTAGTAAAATCAATGCCCTGCATAGAGGTAGTGCCATCGGCTGAAAGTTTATTCGGATCCAAAAAAATCTCAGGTGTTCCATCGCCTACCTGTCGCCATAATACTGCCTGGCTTTGTAAGCCATCGTTCTTATAAAAATAGGTGTATTTGCCTTCTTTAAATGGGGCGCTATATTTTTCATAGTTCCACAACTGCTCCAGTCGCTTATGTAAGCTATCGCGATAAGGGATCTGTGAAAGATAATTTTGTGTTACCTTATTTTCGGCTTTTACCCAGGCTTTGGTGTCGACAGCACGGTCGTCCTCGAGCCATCGGTAAGGATCGGGCACCACGGTGCCAAAGTAAGTGTTAACGGTATCAACCTTTTTGGTTGCAGGATAAATAGTTGTTTTTATATTCATTTGTTGTGCAAAGGCAAAGCTGCAAAATAAAACAGCTGCAAAAAAACAGGCAATAGTTCTCATTTACAAATTAGGGTTTCACCGCTAATATAGTTTTTTGCGTTGAAATACGGAAGAAGGGGAAAGGTGCTCTTTTGTCTGAACCTTGATTTATAGGATCAAGGGATTAACATGATGCTAAGCAAGAGGCAAATCAAGGAAATCCTAAAATCAGGCGAATCATGGTTCAAAGACATATTTCTTTTTGTCTGAATCAGAATTTACAGAATTAGAGAATAAACAGAATTCTTAACGCGGCATTCTGAAAATCCTAAAATTCTGTTAATTCTGATTCAGACAGACACGCTTCATACCACCCCTTCATTTCCCCTCCCCACAAAATAAATCACAAAATATTTAAAACACTTTTATTTATTATCATATTTGAAGACAATATGACCTCCACATTACCTAAAATATACTATACATTATGCAGGAATTAGACGCCACCATTCTTCAAAAGGTAAACGCATGGCTTCAGGGAAGTTATGACGCTGACGTGAAGCAGGAAATTAAAAACTTACTCGACCAAAAAGCCTATACCGAACTAACGGATTCCTTTTACCGCGATCTTGAGTTTGGTACCGGCGGTCTGCGCGGAACAATGGGTCCCGGCTCAAACCGCATTAATAAATATACCATAGGTGCCGCAACGCAAGGATTGGCCAATTATCTTAAGAAAACTTATCCCGGCGAAAAAATAAAAGTGGCCATAGCACATGATAGTCGTAATAATGCCGATCTGTTTTCGCGCATTACAGCCGAAGTCTTTTCGGCTAATGATATTCATGTGTATTTCTTTAAAGCGTTGCGACCAACACCCGAGCTTTCGTTTGCGGTGCGTCATTTTGGATGCAAAAGCGGCGTTATGCTTACGGCATCGCACAACCCAAAAGAGTATAATGGCTACAAAGCTTACGGTGCCGATGGCGGTCAGTTTGTTTTCCCGCACGATAAGGCGGTAATGGATGAGGTTGCAGCCATTAGCAGTGTTGATGACATTAAGTTTAACCGCGTTGATGCCAATATTGAAGGGATAGGTGAAGAGATTGATGAGCTTTATTTGGATGAGATAACCAAGCTGTCAGTTTCAAAAGAAGCCATCAAGCGCCAAAAAGATCTTAAAATAGTTTACTCGCCTATCCATGGTACCGGTATAACTTTGGTGCCGCAGGCGTTAAAACGTTTCGGCTTTGAAAACGTTATACTGGTTGATGAACAAACCACGCCCGATGGTAATTTCCCAACGGTTGTTTATCCAAATCCCGAAGAAAAGGAAGCCTTAACCCTGGCCCTTAAAAAAGCACAGGAAGTTGATGCTGATCTGGTACTGGCAACCGACCCGGATGCCGACCGCGTAGGCATCGCCGTAAAAAATACTGAAAATGAGTTTATCCTGCTTAACGGTAACCAAACCGGCGCCATGCTGATAAACTACCTGCTAAGCGCATGGGAAGAAAAGGGTAAACTCAATGGCAAACAATACATTGTTAAAACCATTGTTACCACCAACCTTATTGAAGAAATAGCTAAAGCCAAAAACGTAACTTTTTACAATACCCTAACCGGCTTTAAATACATAGGCGAGCTGATGACCCATTTTGAAGGCAAACAAACTTTCATAGGTGGCGGCGAAGAAAGCTATGGATACCTGGTTGGCGAATTGGTACGCGATAAAGATGCCGTGGTATCAAGCGCCTTTATTGCCGAAATGACGGCCTATTATAAAGATAAAGGCAGCAGCCTGTTTGAGGCTTTAGTTGATACCTATGTACAGTACGGTTTTTACAAAGAGAAACTGATCTCCATCACCAAAAAAGGAAAAACCGGCGCCGAGGAGATCAAGGAGATGATGGAAAAATTCAGGACCAACCCGCCGACTACTTTGGGTGGATCAAAAGTAACTACGCTTAAAGATTACGAAAAAGGCATGGAGACCGATCTGCTTACCAATACCACAAAAAAACTGGAATTCCCGGCATCAGATGTTTTGCAATTTATTACTGCCGATGGCAGCATTATTTCGGCACGACCATCAGGTACGGAGCCTAAAATAAAGTTTTATTGCAGCGTTAACGGCAAGCTGACCAACAAAGCCGCTTATCACGAAATGGACAAGCAACTGGATGCAAAAATAACATCCATAATGCAGGACCTAGGTGTTTAACCTGATTTAAAGACATAATTAAAACGGTAACAAACAAGTAAATACACGTTGAGTAAAGAAGAAAGTATTATTGGCAATGCCGGCATGATTTTGTTAAGTCCCTTTTTACCCCGGACCTTTGACATGTTAGGTTTTTTGGATGGAGGCTCTTTTGTTAATAATGCTGCCGCTTGCAGGGCCGCACTTTTTTTACAGTACTTAGTTACCGGCGATGAGCAATATATCAATGCCCAATTGGCATTAAATAAAATACTCTGCGGCTTACCTGTTGAACAGGTTTTGCCCGATAGTATAACATTTACCGGGGAGGAAAAAGCTGTAGCAACACAAATGCTGCAGGCTGTAATTGGTAATTGGCCGGTCATATCAAACACCCCAATTGACGGATTGCGCGAAACTTTTTTGCAAAGAGAGGGGCATATAATATTAAACGAAGAAAAATACAGGTTGCGCATTCCACGTAAAGCTTTGGATGTATTGGTAGATAAGGTGCCATGGGGCTTTAGTATGGTAAAAGCAAAATGGATGGATAAAACGCTGAGCACAATATGGTAAATGAGCTTTTGCTGATTTAAATTTGGAATAAACATTTACAGGAGAGATGTCAGAGCGGTTCAATGTACCTGATTCGAAATCAGGAGTACTGTAACAGGTACCGGGGGTTCGAATCCCTCTCTCTCCGCAAAAAGGGATAGTTATTTGATTGTCCCTTTTTTTTCGTAAATAAGATAGCTTTTTTTACTCATTAACAATGAATTACGGCCAAACAGTCCAACATGGTGGGTGTTCGATAGATGCCATTTTGATAGTATAGATTGCTATCGAACACCAAGTAAGCAGACTGAGATGCTTATTCAATATCTTAGAAACCTGACCCTGAACTTTACTTAGGCAAGTAACCCGGATGTTGATAAACTTATATCTATCAAATTCATTTTTTATATTTGATCAGGTAAGAACAATAATCACCATTTATTGAAAATCAAGTTATCCCACCCCAACCATCATCCCTAAACTTAGCAATCTGGAATAAAGCCAGGATCGGCGTAATTATTTAAACAGACGTAATGCAGGAAACAAAAGGACTAATTGAACAAATTAAACTTCACGATAAGCTTGCGATTAGGGTAAGTTCTAATTCAAATAATGATTTGCCGGCCGAGCTTATGAAAAAGCTAAGGCGACCGCATAGGAAAGCGAATTATTTTTTCGTTTTCAGTGAAAGCGGTTCAGTAACTCACAAGGTTGATTTAAAAGATTTGACAATTACTACTGGACAATTATTTTTTATTTTACCCAACCAAATTCATACTGCACCTGCACAGCCGAAAAAAGAAATTAAATGTTTCAAAATGAGTTTTGACCATAACTGTTTGTCTTTACTTCCAAAAACATTTTCTTTTTTAACCAATCCACTAAACTCGCAAACTATTTCATTTGACAATGCTTCAAAATTACGCGTGAAAACACTTTTTGAAATTCTGGATAACATATTGAATTCGAAAAAGGACCAAAAAGATGGCGAGGTTATTTTGGCGTATCTTAATTCACTTATGACTGAGATCAATAATGCTTATTTTAGAAATGTGATAAAAGAGAATTTAATACCTCAGAAGCTTTCTAAATACATTGAATTTAAAGTGGCAGTTGAAACTAATTTGACGGAACATCATTCTGTAAATACTATTGCCAAAAATCTTTCTGTAACAACAAATAATCTTTACAATATTGTAAAAGAGTTTTCAGGTGTTTCGCCAAAAGAATATATTACAATGAGTTTGATGTTAGAAGCACAACGTAAATTACATTATTCCAAACCTTCAATTAAAGAACTGGCTTATGAACTTGGTTTTAGCGACCCCGACTATTTCTCCAGACTTTTCAAAAAGAGCACAAAAAAAAGCATTAGCAATTATTTAGCAGACATTCAGGATTTGTCAGGTAATTAGAGTGAACAGTCCATCTTAACCTGTTTTACCGAACCTACTTTTGTATTTCATCAAATTATATAAAATGAAAACAGCATTAGTAACCGGAGCAAACAGAGGAATAGGTTTTGAAACATCAAAACAATTGGCGGCACTTGGATATTTTGTTTATCTGGGCTGCCGGGATAAAGTCAAAGGGCTTGAAGCAATTAAAAAATTAAAAGCATTAGGTTATTCAAATGTGGATTGTATTGAATTGGATATAACAAACATCCACTCTATTAAATCAGCAAGACAAGAACTTGAAAGTAAAACTAAGCAATTAGATGTCTTAATAAATAATGCCGGCATTAGTGGTGGGTTTCCGCAACTTTCGCTTAAAGTGTCTATTGAAACATTAAAAGATGTTTTTGAATCTAACTTTTTTGGGCCAATACAAATAATACAAGAGTTTATTGAGTTATTGAAAAAATCAAAAGCACCAAGAATTGTAAATGTAAGCACCGAATTATCGTCTCTGACAAAACACGGCGATCCAACCTGGAAATTCTATTCTGTGAAACCTTCGGCTTACGGCCCTTCAAAAACTGCATTAAATGCATATACTGTTATGTTAGCCTTTGAACTTAAGGATACAAATTTTAAGGTAAATTGTGTTTGTCCCGGGTTTACTGCAACTGAATTTAATAATTATAGTGGCGAAAAGACAGTTGAACAGGGTACAAGTGCAATTATAAAGTATGCAACTATTCAGAATGATGGTCCAACCGGGAAATTTTTCAACGAAGATGGAGAAATCGCCTGGTAAATAATGGAAACCCATACCAGTTATCTTCTTTGTATGTTATGTATAGGATGACAATTATTGGAGCTACCGCATATAAGGAAGAAAAACAAACGGAACACTACTTTCATGGCAAACGGTTTAGATTATCATAAAAGTAGACATTGTTTTAATCCCTACATTTAGACTGTCAAAAAAAATAATAACGGAATGAGGTGTTCGATTGTAGCCCCTTTCTCCCCGCTGACAATAACATCAAAATAAACAAAAGTCTGTAAATTAAAACACTTACAGGCTTTTGTTTAACCAAGCTGATCTATCTTTTCCTGAATTCCCTGTTTCTCGGTTTGTGTTTTGGCTAAGGCTTTGGCCCTTTCATAATTGCTTTTGGCTTTCGCATCGTCAATTGTTTTATATAACTCGCCAAGTAACAGGTAATAAAAATGGCTATGTTCATGTTTCAATTTCTCCGCCTCTATTAAAGCTACTTCCCGGCCATTAGCCTTGTATAAAGCATAAGTGCGGTTTAGCGCTACCATTGGCGAATAGTTGATCAGCAAAAGCTGATTATATAATTGTAGAATCTCCTCCCATTTTTTAGGTGTATCTTCTTTCTGACTATGCCAGTAGGCGATCCGTGCTTCCAGATGGTATGGCGTGATCTCGTTTCCATACGCCGAAAGATTTAAGAAATGTATGCCCTGATTGATTAATGCCTGATCCCATAACTTTATATCCTGTTGCTCGTAAAGCACAGGTGCTTCCTGATTGGTCTGCCGCGCATTAAAGCGCGAAGCGTGGAAGCACATGAGGGCTATCAGGGCATTGGTTTTAGGCAGATTTGTTTTTGTGTATTCTGTTAACATTAATCCTAATCGCAAAGCTTCAATACAAAAGTCCTTGCGTAAAATTTCGTTTTGAGTTTTAGAATAATAGCCCTCGCTAAAAAGCAGGTAAATGATGTGCAATACATTATCAAGCCGCCGGTGGATCTCGTTTTCAGGCGGAAGTTCCATCTGTACTTTTTCATTCCGCAGCTTTTCTTTTGCGCGGAATAAGCGCTTATTAATGGTTTCCTTGTTAGATAAAAAAGCCTCAGCAATTTCCTCGATACCAAAACCGCAAAGTATGCGCAGGGCCAGCCCTATCTGTGCTTCGCTGGCAATAGCCGGTGTGCAAATGGCGAAAAGCATCTGCAATTGGCTGTCTTTAATGTTTTGCTGTGAGAAATTTAATTCGGCCATTTCCTCGTGTTCCTCTTTCTGTAGGGTCAGCAGGGGTATTACCTTTTCAGTGTAAATTTTATTGCGCCTAAAGTGCTGCAGGGTTTTTCGTTTAGCCACAGTGTACAGCCAGGCAGCCGGATTAAGCGGGATACCATTATGTCCCCAGGTTTCGGTAGCTACCAAAAAAGTCTCGGTTACAATGTCCTCGGCAATTTCAATGTGCTGTAAGCCATACAGCTTACTAATCACAGCTACTATTTTTGTAAATTCTTGCTTAAATAAATCTTTTAATGCTACCTGGTGCTGTTCCATTTTAATAATTAACCCCCCGAAAGGATAAGCCGGTCAGGGGGTATACGAGGAGTTGTTATGCAAATATCGTTCTGATTTCTACACTGCCGCCTGCATCAATAGCAGGGCAGCCGTGAGCCAGCGTAATAGCATCATCCATAGTATCAGCCTTAACTACGATAAATCCGCCAAGTATTTCCCTGATTTCTACAAAAGGGCCATCGGTAACTACACCGCCAGGTTTTAAAACACTGCCCACTGATGTTAGGTGGAGGCCGTTGCCTGCTATTTTACCCTGTGCGGCAATGCCGCCTATCCAATCATTCCATTTTTTTTGAATATCTTCCTGTTTTTCGGCGCTTTGATTTAAAGCCGGCTGGCGGAATAAAAAAACGAACTCATTTTCGTGATTCATGATCTTGTTTTTAATTGATGTGTGAATTTAAATTAATTCTGTTGATTCAAGCCGATTTATTAAGACTTAAACTGTCCGGGTTGATAACTACCCGCCGGAGTTTGGAAAGCAATATTAATACGGTTATAGCTGTTAATGGTTATTATAGCCATGGTTAAATCTATCAGTTCCTGTTCTGTAAATTCGGCAGCGGCGGCGGCATATACATCGTCGGCTACATGGGTTTTGGTAACACCTTCGGCAAACGCAAGTGCAGCGCGTTCGCGGTCAGTATATACGGTCCCTTCGCGCCACGCATCCAACATATAAAGGCGTTGCTCGGTTTCGCCAATTGCGCGTAAATCTTTTGAATGCATATCCAGGCAGTAAGCGCAGCCATTAATTTGAGATACACGGAAATAAAGGAGGTGTAACAGTTTTTGTTCAACGGGTGATTTTGCCAGGTAAGCGCCTATGCCGTACATTGCTTTCATTGCGTCTGCACCTTTCGCGAAAAAATTGATTCTTGATTCCATTTTCTTTGGATGTTTAAATGTTATTTTTTGTTTTATACCTCAATGATGATTGAGACCAGGCAAATTGGACACCGCGCAAAAAAACATTTATCTTATTATTTTATTTTTAGCTTATCGCCCAATGTAAAAGGCATTAAACGTTTGATTGTACGCGCTAACTCTCCGCCTTCGCCTGCCGAACGTGATGCTTAAAGGAACAAAACCCGCAAGTTGTACCAGTCAACATGAAACCCTATTTTTGATGATGCACCACGCTTTGAAAAAGTATCTGGCCGGAAAAGTTGAGTTATCAGCAGATGAGGAAGATTTTGTCAGCAAATGTTTTGTTCAAAAGATTACTGAAAGAAACGAAATATTAGTCCCAGCCGGATCTGTAGCCAATTATATATACCTGGTGGTGAAAGGGTGCCTGCGCGTTTTCCTGATGAATGACGAGGGAATAGAGTCAACCCGTTTTCTTATTTTTGAAGACAGAATGGGGACGGCGTTTCCCAGCTTTATAAGCCGGCAACCATCTGTCGCAGCTATACAAAGTCCGGAGCGCTCGGAATTGCTGACGCTGAGTTTTGAAAACCGCGAGCTGCTTATTAAAAACATAGCTGGTTGGGAAACCATGGAGCGCAAAGGGTTGGAAACTGCTTATATTGAGGCTATACAACGGATTGAAAACCTAATTACCACAGATTCCAAAGAGCGGTATAATTTACTCATGAAAAATAACCCCGAAATGATACAGCGGCTTCCGGCAAAGATCATAGCCGACTACCTGGGCATTTCGCCAGAAACATTAAGCAGGTTGAAAGCCAAAAAATAATTAATCAACTTATTAATTGGTATCCGCCAATGCACCGCTCCTCTTGTATGCTATCATCTTAAACATAAAGACTACGGATATTAAAAGGCTAACAATACCCACCCAATCTCCAAATGCTGTATAAAGCGTATCTGTTTGTTGTGTAGACACATAGCCAATCAACGATGTCTGTTGTTGGTTTGAACTGCTGGTTTCAGAGGTCACCCTCCCATACAAGTCGCTGATGGTTAATCGTCCTGTTCTTGCTGCCCTCACTTCTGAAAACCCGTTTTCAACTCCCCTTAATATCGCCATGCGCGAATGGAGCCAATCGTCTACAATAAAATCCCAGGCTGGTATAAATAAGATACAAGGCCTGCTTTCGCCGTAATGGCGGATATATTCCTGAAAATCTAAATCCTTACAAATAGCAACACCCGATTGCAGATTATCAAGCTTAAATAATCCTATAGCATTGCCCGGGGTAAACTGCCGCTCCAACCCGTTTACAAGGTGCACCTTGTTGTATTCCGTAATAACATTGCCTTTGTTATTGAGTACGATTGCTGAGTTGCCTTCCTTCTTGCCCCGAAGATTTGTGTAAGCGGCTATCAGGTAAACATTATTTTTTAATGCTGCGGCGCTTAATGCATTTAGCATCTGTTTTTCCGACGAGCTATCGATACTTAAAGCGCGTTCCGGCAACAATATCGCCTGTACACCGTTGCCGGCAAGGGCATTAATCTGCTTTAAATAAAACTCCGTAGCTGCTTTATCTTTAATGGTATCAGGCCGGTCAGAAGTGTTGTGCTTTTGCTCATCCATCACCACCAATGCAACCTTAATTTTATCACTGGGCGATGCGCCTACCAAGCGTAAAAATCCAAACAACAACACGCCGCCAATCATCGCCCCCGAACTTATTGACAAGTACACAAAGTTTCTCTTTTGCCCCCTGAAATACCAGGCGAATGCAAAAGCAGAAGGTATCAACGTAACTATAAAAGTGATCGCCAAAATACCCCCTACCGATGCTATTTGTATTAATGGCAGGCAATTCATTTGCGAATACGCGATACTTGTTGCCGTTCCATCGGGCGAGGCTTTTATTATTAAGTATTCAAATACTGTAAAAAATGCAGGGAAAGCGAAAACTGAATACCATGAATTTAGCTTTATTGCCGCCGACCGCGTAAGGAGTATTATTCCCGCAAAAATTAATGCCAGTACTATCGTATAAATTATCGCCGGCACCAATGTAGCTACCCTAACCAGGTACAAAAACCAACTTAATCTTCCAATAAAATATGCTGTAAATGATGCCCCAAAAGCCACCTTGCCCGAATTAACGGTAGCGAGGCATAAAACGGGAATCGGTGCAAGCCAAGCTAAATACCAATAATCACCAATTAGTCCGTTGCCCCAATAATAACATAACCCGGTAAACAAAACACTCAACACAATGGAGTATCTGGATTTAAAAAGATCAACGGTCATTTTCATTTTATATCTAAGCCTTTATATATTGCAAAGATAGAACCGGGGATACGGGCTGGAATTGACAAAAGTCATTAAATAATATTTTATCAAACTAAAATCAATTGAAGTAATACCTAATTGAACGCTCAACGCTCAACATAAGTTATACTTCTTACCATCTGGCACGAGTATCCGAGCAGGCCCAAAGCCGAGCGTACTCGTGACGTTACGCACATGACTTTTCCCCTCACTGGTCTAAGTTTCCAACTTAGTCCTAAAATGTGTTTCAGCTTAACAATATAACCGCCACCTGCGGCACATACCCGGCCGCAAAAGTCTTCACAACTGATTTTGGTGTTAAAACCTGCACTTTCCCCCCTTCAGATATCATTATCCCCTTTTCATAACCAAAAGGCGACCATAAGTACATCAATCCATCCCAAATTAAATACGCATTTTGATTAAGCGCAATGAACGATCCGTTTGGGAGGTCATTCGGACTTGCTTCAAAAGTTACTTTTTCTTTAGCCGCACCTACCCGTTCCTGGTGCAGTATTTCATCTATTTGTTGGATGGATGTTTTTAGGTTAAAGCCATACTCCGGGTTAGCTTTTAGCCAAAGGGATTTAAATTTATCGTAATCCGCTCTGCGGCATTCACAGCACGGCCGGTGGCCGGCTGCAAAGGCGGTAGCCTCATCCATAAAAAAGAGTTCGGTGTATTGGTTGGGAGCCATTACCGGGCGTTTGCGGCCTTTAAATTCCAGCTTACAGATGAGCCAGGCCTTCAGCTTAAAAGGTTTTACCAATTCCTGCTGATGATTATGGATAACGCCACGATTGCCCATCCACGCGCCACGTGCTTCGGTTTTTACGATGTCACCAAAGGGATTAACCCGGTTTTGCAGCATTTTTAAATTTGTTAAAATTATTCCTTTTCTTAATCGTCTTTACAATAACAAGCTATGATAAAGATACCAAAATTCGTTTCTTTTTGCTCGGTTGATGGGCTTAAAAAACAATAGCTCAATCATTAATTTTACTATTAAATGAATACCATTAAAAATAAAAAAATAGCCATTATAGGCGGTGGTCCGGGTGGATTAACCCTTGCACGAATTTTACAAATGAACGGTGCCGACGTTAACGTGTACGAGCGGGACATAAACAAAGACGCCCGCATGCAAGGTGCCACGCTCGACTTGCACGAAGAATCAGGCTTAAGAGCGCTCAGCGAGGCCGGGCTGATGGACGCTTTTAAGGCTAATTATCGCCCGGGAGCTGATGTTTTGAGCATTATGGATAAAGCGGCAAACATCCTATTTAAAGAAGAGCCTAAAGCCGAAGAAGACATTGAGCGGCCCGAGATTGACCGCGGGCCACTACAGCAAATTTTATTGGATTCGCTGTTGCCCGGTACGGTTGTTTGGGATAGTCATTTTGCAGGGCTTTCGCCACTAAGTGAGGGATGGAGAATTGAGTTTAAAAACGGCGTTTCGGTTGTTGCTGATATCGTGATCGGTGCCGATGGGGCGAACTCAAAGATCAGACCGTACATTACATCTATCAGGCCCTTTTATGCCGGCATTATGGTAATAGAGGGCGCTATTTATAATTCAAAAACTGCCAGTCCCAAAATCCACAAGCTGTTAAACAACGGTAAAATATTTGCTTTTGGCGATGCAAAAAGCTTAATAGTGAGCTCAAAAGGTGACGGTAGCCTTGTATTTTATACGGCCTGGAAAGCTGATGAAAACTGGCACCGGGAATGTGGAATTGACTTTAGCGACAAGGCACAGGTATTGGCCTGGTTTAAAACTGAATACGCAGGCTGGGACGCCGTATGGCTGGAGCTATTTGAAAATGCCAGCACTAAATTTATACCCCGACCGCAGTATTGCATGCCCCTTGATCAAACCTGGGAAGCACTACCTAACCTTACCATGCTTGGCGATGCCGCACACCTGATGCCACCATTTGCCGGCGAAGGCGTAAATATGGCGATGCTGGATGCATTGGAATTGGGCAACTGCCTTACCGGCGATTTTCCCGATACGCTATCAGCAATTGCAGCTTATGAAAAACAAATGCGTAAAAGGGCATCAGAAACTGCTGCCGATACTTTAGTATCAACGGAAGCTTTACACTCTGCGGATGCGATCACGTTTATGATGAATATAATGGGTCAGGAATTAAATGATAATCTATAATTTTATAGATCAATGGCTATCAGCATAAAAAGAATATATGAACCTTATGCCGAAAATGACGGATACCGCATTTTAATTGATAAATTATGGCCTCGCGGGATAAAAAAGGAAGACGCCCGAATTGATAAATGGCTAAAAGAAATAGCCCCATCAACGGCGCTGCGCAAATGGTTTAACCACGAGCCCGAAAAATGGGACCAGTTTCGCCAAAAATATCATGCCGAATTAGAAAGTTCTACAGCGCTTAACGAGCTGCGTGCTGATCTGCATCAACATAAAAATATAACCCTGCTATTTGCCGCCAAAAACGAGGATTACAATCACGCCATTGTGCTGCAACAATTTATCCTTGATCATTTACAATCGTAAAAAGCCGAGATGTATTTATCAATATAAAATTGTTTGCCTGCGGTTTTATATTGCATCACAAACCTCGGGTGCTCAAGCGCGATAAGCTTTCCAAAAAAATGGTATTCGTTATTAAGTTTGCGTAAAAAGTTTTCGTTTTTACCGGTACCCAGGCAAAAACACACATCGGTGTTAACGCCTAAAGCAATCTGTGTATTTATATTTTCGATAATATAATCCGTTACTGCGCTTAACAGTTCCTTGCTATCGTAATAGTTATAGTTTTTCTCTTTTCCACTCGTGTCAACCGTTGTAAAGCCAAGCGGGCAAAGCGAATTGATATAAAATTTTTTGTAAAATGCATCAACGCCGCCGTATGCATTAATCATCTCATAAATAAAAACCGACGAAGGCTCGTGTGTGGGCTTACCTTCGTAGTTGATATGGCATTCTGTACCCAGGCGTTTCGGGTCGGTAAACGGAATACCTGTTAAACCGCTTCCAAAGCGGCCGGGATTTATCCCCATTATCAGGTACCGGGCTTCAATATCATTATAGTATTTGTGGTAAAAAGTATCTGCAATCCGCATGGTTTGCTCACTCTCTTTAAATGGATTCATGATACGGATACCGGGTGGCAGCGTGCCGCCTGTATAGGCTAACTGCTCATTAAACTGCATAACTTTATCAGCAAAGGTCATTGTGCTAATTTATTAATTCCCCACTGATCTTAGTGTCAACTTAGTTCTAAAATGTGTTAAGTTTTCAGCTTGCTTATAAATTTAAACCCCCGATATGCTTTCTAACAAACTGCCAACCATTTCTTTATAGCTGCGCCCTATGGGTAATTGTTTATTGGCTATTTGTATCTCGGTGCTGCTAAATGCTTCAATTTTTTCTTTTGCTACAATAAAAGAACGGTGGATGCGCAAAAAATCACCTTTGGGCAGGTTCTCCTCAATCAGCCCAACCTGGTATTTAGTTACAATCATTTTATCGGCAGTAAAAATCTTTATATATTCCTTAAAACTTTCGATGTATAAAATATCATTAAAGCACAGTTTTACCTTTTTTTTGCTGGTATTTACAAACATATAATTATTGCCCTGCGGGATAAACACAGCCGAAGAATAGGCTTTTTTTGAATTGATCGTCTTCAGCTTATTTACTGCTTTTAAAAAACGACTAAAATCAATGGGCTTTAATAAATAGTCAACCACGTCCTGCTCGTAGCCTTGTAAAGCATACTCGTGGTAGGCGGTAGTAATAATAATATGCGGAGGGTTTTTAAGCGTCTTAATAAAATCAAAACCCTTAAGCTTAGGCAAATTAATATCTAAAAAAATAAGGTCAATATCGCTCGAACTAAGATCTTCGAGGGCAGCAAGGGCATCGGCGTAGGTGTTTTTTAAAGTCAGAAACGGAACATTGCCCACATACTCCTGCAATATTTCTGCAGCCAGTGGCTCATCCTCAATAATAATGCAATTATAGTTTTCCATTGCTGTTCAGGTTAATTTTAAGATCGACAAGGAAGGTTTGTTCTAAGTTAGTGATATTTAGTGTGAAATCGGAATAGGTAAGTTCCAACTGACGTCTTACATTTTTTAGTCCGATGTTTTCTTTGATCTGTCCATCGCCGCTATTGCTATGACTGTTTTTAACCAAAAAAGCCAGCTGCCCCTTATTAAGTGTTGCACTGATGGCAATAACGGTTGAATCAACAGTATCGCTAACGCCATGCTTAAATGCATTCTCTATAAATGGCAGCAAAATAAGCGGTGAGATTAGCTGATGATAATCATCAATTTCTTTAGTGAAGCAAATCTCCAGCCTTTTGCTATATCTGATCTTTTCGAGCTCAACATAATCGTCCAGGATTTTTATTTCTTCTGAAATGGGGATGGTATGATTCGCAGATTCGTATAACATAAACCGTAGCAGGTTAGCCAGGCGTACAACTACCTCGGGAGTTTCGTTTGATTTTTTACGTGCCAGTGCATAAATGTTATTAAGGGTGTTAAATAAAAAGTGCGGATTAATCTGGTTCTTTAAAAACTTCAGTTCGGCTTCCAATTTATCCCTGGTCAGGTCCTTCGCATTCTTCAGGCTGGTGGTCTGCATCCTGAATAGTTTTAAAGCTACCGCTATGCCGGCAACATAACCGATATCTAATAGCGAAACAAACATCCATGGCGGATTAAATATTTGGTGCCAGGTATATAATTTATGATGGGGGTACTCGCGCGGAATGATATAATAGGCCGTACCTATACGATGCATAATAACCGCTATAAACAAGGCGATGATTAATTTAAAACAAATGAGCCACGTTTTTACATCGCCCTTAAAAGGCTCTTTGGCAACCGTGTTTAAGGCGTAATAAGTAAAAAATAGCCGCGAAGGCATAAACACCATATTAAAAACAAACGCCCGCATAATAAGATCAATGGCAGGTTGATTAATAAGGGTGTGTATCCAGGCATATTCGAGCAAGGTGCCCTGTACAATGGAGGCCGACCAGAAAATGAGGTGCCTATATAACTTCTTCTTCAAGTGTACAAGATCGTTAATAATTACAAAACATTATATATACAGGTACAGACGACGTAAATCAACACATGAAAGCAGGCTTTTTGGGCACGAACGATATATGCAATTTCCCGACCGGATCTGAAGACTAAAGGGCAAAAGAGAATGTTATGCTGTAGCTCCCGATGCATGCAAGGCAAGGCCTTTGCCTACAATCTCCAACTTACAACTTCATGTCTCATTAACACAAATCATCCACATTTTATAACTCATCCAAAATACCACCGGCATATAATTATGTATTAAAGCGCGTAATTTATCTACAGGCGGCTCATAATAAATAAATATACCTATTGATCTGTTTTAAAGGGCTGTATGTTGAAATGTTTTTATTAGCGCATGGGGATGATAATATTTGTTCAACAATTTCTTTGATTTGAGATTGAGAAGAGGTTGTAATTTATTTGACGAAGAAAGGCTTCGCGATGAGGCCTTTCTTTAATTATTTAAGCCTGTTTACAATGCCCATAACCACGTTGCAACCTTTGCAAAAACCTAATTATAAATTACTGCTGAACTATATAATAATTAACGGTTTTATTGCCGGTTCATTAGATGCGTTGGCAGCAATTTTTATTCTTTCGCATGGCAAAGCGGCTTCAATATTTAAATTTATAGCAAGTGGCCTTTATGGTAAAGCGGCCTTTGCAGGTGGCCAGAATATGGTAATATTGGGCCTTGCGCTGCATTACTTTATTGCATTTAGTTTCACCATATTTTACTACATCATTTACAGGTATGTAAGTATTCTTCACAAAAACATTTTTTTAAGCGCCGTACTATATGGCATATTTATTTATGTGGTGATGAATGTAATGGTACTCTCATTGAGTAATGTTAATATACCTCCCCGTCACGTTATCGGCGTTGTTAAAAATATCGTAATCCTTTCGGTTTGTGTTGCCCTCCCTGCTGCATATTTTAAGCCAGCTTACAATTCAAAGTGTAAAAAACTATCGGGCCTTAGCAATAACCTGGCGTTTTAGTCCCTCACTGTTAACGCATTTCAAATAATTTATTAGCCACAAACACCTTTTGCCACATCAATCCGGTATACATTTCCTATGCCTTATCGGATATGAATTTTCTATAACCCATTCATCACAACAAACTACCAACAACCGTTTTTACCATCGTTTTTGCTACAATTTAAGGGGTAAATAGCTTTAATAGCTCATTTTAGGGTTTATGTACGCCTAAGGCCAACGCTTGGGCGGCAATATTGATAATGCCTTCCTATCCATATTAAATTTCGGCTTACCAATTTTTTAATCCAAAAATCAACTCAAAATCTCATGATTAAAAGTTTACTTCTGAAAGGAAGGACGATGTGCGTACTGATATTGTGCACACTCTCCTCATTAGTAGTTACGGCCCAAACAAAAGTTACAGGTAAGATCATCGGCAGCGATGATAAAAAACCTGTAATTGGTGCTACCGTAAAACTTGCAGGCACCAGCGTTGGCGCCATAACTGATGTTAATGGCGCATTTGTGTTAAACGCAAAAACCGGCGACGTTTTAGTTATATCGTACATTGGCTATCTGCAAAAATCAGTAACCGTTACAGGCGAATTATTAGGCACTATAACGATTGAACCCAGCAGCAGCTCGCTGAACGAAGTAGTGGTAACCGGGTATTCTACACAACGCAAAAAGGACATTACCGGGGCAGTGGCCGTGGTAGATTTAAGCGATGCCAAAAAAATCCCCGCTACATCGTCAGAGCAATTGCTGCAAGGGCAGGCTTCGGGCGTTACGGTAATTAACCAGGGTGCGCCGGGTTCTACAAGTACTGTATTTATCAGGGGTGTTACCAATTTTGGCAATACTTCGCCACTGTATGTGGTTGATGGGGTACAAACCAACAATATGTCGCAGGTAAACCCTACCGATATCGAAAGCATAAGTGTTTTGAAAGATGCAGGCGCTGCGGCCATTTATGGTGTATCGGGCGGTAACGGTGTAATTGTTGTTACCACAAAAAAGGGCAAAGCAGGTAAAACCATCCTTAGCTACGATGGCTACTATGGCGACCAGGTGCCGCTACAAGGTAATGTTTGGCATTTGATGACCCCGGCACAACAATCAACCCTGGCATTTGAGGCTCAGGATGCAGGCGAGGAGGTTCTGTATCCCGGAGGCGCGGGTACATTGCCTGTTTATGGTTATCATGGAGCAGCGGCTCCTCCCGGCACATCATTCGGCTCAGCCGGTGTAACCAATGACCCTTCCATTGAAAAGTATTATGTTTTTGATGTTGCCAATCCGGGTAACGACTTTTTGGTGCAAAAGTTTAATCAAGCAGGTACCGATTGGTTCCACGAGATTTTTAAGCATGCTCCACAACAAAGCCATACCGTTACGGCAAGCGGTGGTAATGATAAAAATACCTTCCTGTACTCGCTGCAATATCTGGATCAACAGGGCACTTTGCTGGAAACTTTTGAAAAACGTTACCAGGCGCGTGTAAACAATACTTACAGCATCCTGAATGATCATTTCCGCTTTGGCGAAAGCGGCTATGTGTACTATAGGGAAAATAACGGCGGCAGCTCCTACACGCAACAACAGGAAGCAGGAAGTATATCAGAAACCTATCGTGAAATGCCGCTGATTCCTGTTTATGATATAGCAGGTAATTATGGTGGTGGCTTTGCAGGGCCAAGCGGCGAACCTTTGGGTAATGCCAATAACCCTGTTGCCGTGGCTCAAAGATCTATAAACGACAGGAACAAACAGTGGAATATGCAGGGAACTCTATTTGCAGAAGCCGACTTTCTGCAATATTTTACGGCCCGCAGTGCTTTTGGCGGAAATGCCAATAATACTTTTTTCTATTACACGGGATACAATCCGTATGAAGACTATGAATCGCACGGTAACCCAAACCAGTATGATGAAACTGCACAATACCGCTATAATTACAACTGGACAAACAGCCTTACTTATAAACGCATTATCGGCAAGCACAGCATCAGCGCTTTCGCTGCGTACGAAATCAAAGAAAACGGCGGCCAGCAGCTGGGTGTAACAGCAACAAACTTTGTTTCGCTCGATCCTAATTTCCTTACCGTTGCGGCCACTACCAATCCCTCGTCTATAACTTTAACAGGGGGTAACGGTACTTATCTGTATCAGCCAACTTCTACGCAATCTGTATTTGGCCGTGTAGATTATAGTTATAACGATAGGTACCTGCTCGGTGCCACTATACGTCGCGATGGATATTCGTCATTTTACCCTGGTCGTCAATGGGGTACTTTCCCGTCTGTATCCCTGGGCTGGCGCATCTCGCAGGAAGATTTCATGAAAAGCGTGAGCTGGATAAATGATCTTAAACTGCGCGGCAGCTACGGCACAACCGGAAGCAATGCAAACATCGGCGGCAGCAATTCGGTAGATACCTTTAATTATGGCTTTGGCACTACAGATTATGGTATAGCAGGCGGCTTAAGCGGGCTTGCAACAGGCTTTGCCCAAACCAGCATAGGCAACCCCAAAACCACCTGGGAAACTGATAAAATTCTTAATCTTGGTGTTGATCTTTCCCTGTTCAATCACCTGGATCTGAATGTTGAATATTATAAAAAATCAATCAGCGGGTTGTTGTTCCCGTTATCATTGCCTGCCACGGCAGGTGGCGCATCATCGCCGGTTGTTAACGTGGGCGATGTGCAAAACCAGGGTGTTGATATATCCGCAACCTACCATACCAATATCGGTAACGATTTTAAATTCAGCATTACCACCAATATCACATCCTACAAAAATAAAATCACCAAACTAAACAACACCCAGTTTTTTGATCTGTTTGGGAATTCACGCATAGGTTCGTTTGTAAGGGAACAGGTAGGGGAGCCAATAGGAGAGTTTTTTGGCTATAAGGTGAAGGGCATTTATCAAAACCCATCGCAGGTAACAAGCTTGCCCGGTTATTCGGGAGCGGCCCCGGGTGCATACATCTATGAGGATGTTAATGGCGACGGAAAAATAGATGCCAATGACCGTACTTTTATAGGTAACCCTAATCCTGATTTTACCTACGGCGTAAACCTAAATGCCAGCTATAAGGCATTTGATTTTTCGATGATATTATATGGTTCACAGGGTAACAAGAATTTTAACTACGTTAGATACTGGACTGATACTTACCATAGTTTCCCGGGTGGAAAAAACATTGACCTGCTTAACAAATCGGCAATTGTTGATCCTGCTTCCCAAACGGTAACCAACCCCGGTGCAACATTACCAGCATTAACTTTTAACCAAACTTTGGGCTCAACTATACCGAGTGATTTTTATGTTGAAAATGGTTCATTCCTAAAATGCCGTGTTGCCCAAATTGGTTACAATTTTGCTCCTGGCGCATTAAAATCTGTTGGGGTAACCAAGCTGCATATTTATGCACAGGTAACCAACCTGTTTACCATTACCAAGTACACCGGCCTTGATCCTGAGTTAGTGCCGTCCATTACCAACACAGGTAATACCGGCAATCAAAGCGCGTCATCGGGCGTTGATTGGGGTGCTTATCCTAACAACCAAAAAACATACATGCTTGGTATTAACATGACTTTTTAAATGATTAACAAAGAAAATAACGGTGTTATGAAAAATTTAAATTATAAAATAATCACTTTGTGTGTGATAGCTTTTCTGGCAATACCTTATGCTTGTAAGAAAGCTTTGGACAAAGTTCCCGCGGGTGTACTGGCGGGGTCAGCACTTGCTAATAAGTCTGGAGTAGACGGCTTATTAATAGGGGCATATTCTTTATTGGATGGTTACTATCAGAACCAGCCTGGCACAGGCTATGGCTCGGGCATAAGTAACTGGACCTACGGCGGCGTTGGTGCCGATGATGCCTATAAAGGCTCAACTACTGATGACCAAACTCCCGATTTGCCGGCTATTGAAAAGCATATTGGTATTAATTTAGATAACGGGTACCTGTACTCAAAATGGCAGGTTTGCTATGCAGGCATTCAGCGGGCCAATAATGTAATACAGGAGGTGCCGCTGGTAAAAGATGGCTCGGAGTCTGGAGTGGTAGGCCAAAACGCTATTGCCGAGGCTCGTTTTTTACGCGGGGTTTATCACTTTGAACTTGCTAAAATCTGGCAAAATGTACCCTATGTAGACGAAACGATAACCTATATAGCGGGCAACTACAATGTGGGCAACCCAGGCCCTATTTGGGATAAAATTGAGGCAGATTTTGCATTTGCGATGACCATATTACCTAAAACCCAACCACAGGCCGGCCGTGCTAATTTTTATGCCGCCGAGGCATTTTTGGCCAAAGCTTACTTGTTTGCGCATCAATATGCCAAAGCCATACCGTTACTCACCGATTGTATTAACAATGGCGAAACGGCGAGCGGCGCAAAATACGCGTTAGGGCCTTATGCCAATAATTTTAATGCCTTAACCAAAAATGGCCCCGAATCGGTATTTGCTGCTCAGTTTACGACAAACGATGGCTCTGGTGGTCAGAATGATGATCCGGGCGATGTTTTAAACTTTCCGGGCGGTGGTACTTATACCGGTTGCTGCGGTTTTGATGTACCATCGTACAACTTGGCTAATGCGTTTAAGGTTGATGCAAATGGTTTGCCGATGTTTCAAACTGATCCGGCTACCGGGTTCCCAACGTATAATGATGTGAACCTGCAAAATGACCACGGCCTTAAGGCAACAGACGCATTTACGCCTACCACTGAGGCTGTGGACTCAAGGCTTGATTGGACAATGGGCCGCAGAGGTATTCCTTATCTGGACTGGGGCTTGTGCGGTGGCGAACCATGGACACGTGGCGATGTAGTTCCTTATACCCCTAAAAAAAATGTGTTTTATCATGCAGCTCAATCAACCACCTCTGATAACTACGGCAATTGGGCATCCAGCCAGGGATCGGCAGATAATTATAACATCATCCGTTTTGCTGATGTTATTTTATGGCGTGCCGAATGCGAAGTTGAAACGAATGATTTGGCAAATGCCGAAAAAGATATAAACCTGGTAAGGGCCAGGGCTGCCGACCAAAACGGCTGGGTGCATACTTATGTTGATAATGCTGATCCGACAAAAGGCTATACCAATATTCCTGCGGCAAACTACAAGGTAGGTTTGTATAGCGGGCAGTTTACTGCCAACGGCCAGGCTTATGCACGTGCCGCCGTTATGGTTGAAAGGCAGATAGAACTGGGTATGGAAGGTCACCGCTTTTTTGACCTGCAGCGTATGGACGGCAGATTTGGCGGCCCGGCAGGTATCGGATTTATGGCCAATGTATTAAATAACTACTATAAAGCAGATAACCGCATTACCAACCCGGTGCTTAGCGGTGCAAAATTTACTGCCGGCAGAGACGAGGTTTACCCTATTCCGTTAGGGGAGATAGATAAAGAAGGCGGCGCTTTAAAGCAGAACCTTGTATACTAAAAGCCAATAATATTGTTAAAATGCCCGGTTAAATAGCGCCGGGCATTTTTGTTTAAACCTTTATTTTATGGAATAACGCATTGGTGTAATGCTTTGTAAAATAAACAAGCAATGCCCGAACCTTTAACGCCCGGAAGAGTTGGAACAGGGCGTTCAAACGTTCCAAAATATTATTTTAGTTCTTTATCAATCTCCCTGATAATCTCTTTACATTTTTTTATGCCGTCATCGTGTGCCGGTATGATATTTTGAAACAGGTTTGACTGACATATTGCAAGCGAAAACCTCATTTGGTTGTTACGTAAAAGATTTTGCGCATTTGTGATATTGGCGTGTTTATCAAACTGGGCATTTTGCTGAATAAACGTGCTCATTTTATCAATAAAGCTTGAATAGCTATTATTCAGCAACTGGATTCTTGTCAACACGGTTTCGTTTAATTCAATGATATTATTTAAAAGATCCTTGTTTTGTATTATTCCGAGTTTTCCGCTGCTTTTAAGCCCTTCATACCTGCTTAAACGTACTTCAAGTATTGTAGTGCTTAAAAATATATTGTCGTATTTAACCAAACTGTCTTTACTCAACGTATCGCCTGCGCCAACTTTTGCAAAATATTCCCATCCCATAAGCGCACCTTTATAAAAATCGTCGCTGCTCTTAATATCTGCAATGTCGCTGTAAAGATCTTTTTTAAAGCCGGTTAAAAACTCCTTTTCTTCATGATGTTCCTGCACCTTATCGCTCCAGTTATGAAACCATATAGATATGCTTACCGCAAAAACGATGATAAGCACTTCAATTAAAACCTCCTTAAGCTTATGTTTCCAGTTAGCTTCAGGATTTTTCAGAACTTTAAAAGCTGCTTTAGTGTGTTTTCGTATTTCATCTTCGGCCATAGAATAAATGCATTATTTTTAAACTGCAATATATTATTAAAAGCCGAATTTCTTAAATTATATCCGCAACGGATCGCCTTTTATTCAGCCATTTAATGCTTCGCGGCTATCAAACGATGATTTAAAAAAAAGCTAAATAATCATATCTTTATATGAGTTATTTACCTCCTTGCTTTAAATAAATCTACCATGGCAGACATTAAACATCAAACTACCATCAATGCCCCGGCCAGTAAAATTTATGAATTAATTACTACCATACGCGGTATTCACAAATGGCTGCCCGTTAGTGAGGGCTGGAAAATTACCGGACAGGAAAACGTAGGCGGTACGCTTACCTTTTATTACGGGCCCTATTTTCATGAGATGAAAATTTTAAAGCTCGATTTGGATAAAGAAGTAAAATGGCTATGCCCCATAGGCCACCCCGAGTGGGTTGGCACTACGGTTGACTTTACCATTGAAGACAGTGGCGACGAACGTTTACTTAGCTTTACGCATGCAGGCTGGGCTGCTAAAACAGAATGGTTTGAACAATGTAATCAAATTTGGGGCAGCTATGTAAACAGCATTAAAAAACTGGCCGAAAAAAAATAGGATTAGCCGGACCCATAAAAAATGTCTGAATCAGAATTTGCAGAATTTTAGGATTTTCAGAATGCGTCGTTTTAAAAATTCTGTTAATTCTAAAATTCTGCAAATTCCGATTCAGACCAAAGGAAGCTCCCTTTGGTTCGCAATTGGCTTGCTCTGTATTTTCTTACGCCTCAAATTTGATATCCCTTATCTTATTAAAACAATCTTCTTACATTAGTAAATGCAAATTTTCAGCCTATTTAAATTTACTTTTTTCAATGCTCTTGATGTACTTTTAGTTGCCATCCTCTTTTACCAATTATATAATTTAATCAGAGGCACCATAGCCGCCAATATTTTTATAGGGTTTGCCGCAATATTTTGTTTATACTATATTGTAAACGCGCTGCAGATGCCCATACTCACCAAAATACTAAAGCAGTTTGTAAATGTGGGTATCATTGCCATTATTATTGTTTTTCAACAGGAGATCCGACGGTTTTTGTTATTGGTTGGTAAAAATGCATCCCTGCAACGAAATAAGGCCTGGTGGCAGTATTTTTTTGGCAAAGCCGAAGTTGAAAAAGATAATTATGCCCGTATAAAACCAATAATTGATGCCTGTAAAAGCATGAAACAAACCCGCACCGGCGCATTAATAGTTTTTACAAAATACTACGATGAACAGTTTTATCAAAACAGCTGCGAGGTTATTGAGGGCAAAATATCAAAACGACTGCTCGAAAGTATATTTCAGAAAACCAGTCCGCTGCATGATGGGGCGGTAGTTATATCTGAAAACAAAATCAAATCGGCCAGCTGTATTTTGCCGCTTACCGAAAAAACCGACCTGCCTGCACAATTTGGCTTACGGCACCGCGCAGGTATTGGTGTAACCGAAACCAACGATGCCACGGCCATTATTATATCCGAAGAAACCGGCGAAATTTCTTATGCCAAACAAGGTCGCGTAAAAATGAGCATCAGCTTTGCTGAACTGGAAAAACTACTGAATAAGGATTTTTAATTTTTAACGTTATAAGCCTGATATGTTTTCGTCATTAGCTAACACATTGAGTTCATTAAAGGTAATGTTTAACCTAAGCTTTAGGTATTTACTATTTACCGGCACGTTTTACCTTATTTTTTATGTTTGGAGGAATAAAAAATTCTGGTATGCCAAAATTCAGGAGCGATATCCCGAAAAAAGGCATATCATACACGAGATAAAGTATTCATCGCTCACCATACTGATATTTGGAGCGGTTATTTTATTGGTGGTGTGGGCGGGTAAAAACGGACTAACACAAGTATACTCGCCAATTAATAAATATGGATATGCTTATTACTTTTTCAGCATATTGCTGATGATTGTTTTGCACGACACCTATTTTTACTGGACACATCGCCTAATGCACTGGAAGCCCTTATTTAAAGTGGCGCATAAAACCCATCATATCTCCAATAACCCAACACCTTTTGCCGCTTACGCCTTCCACCCTATTGAGGCTTTGATTGAAATTGGAATTATCCCGCTTATTGCTTTTACCTTACCGCATCATGCATCGGCAATAACTATTTTTTCACTTTACTCGTTGTTGCTAAATGTTACCGGGCACCTGGGCTTTGAGATTTTTCCCAAAGGATTTGCCAGCCACAGTATATTTAAATGGCACAATACTTCAACACATCATAATATGCATCATCGCCTGGTTAAATGCAACTATGGCTTATATTTTAATTTTTGGGATAGGGTAATGGGTACCAATCACCCTAACTACGTGGAGAGCTTTGATGCGGTTATTGAAAAAAGGGAGCAAGGTAAAATGAATTTGGTGGCTGAGGACGCGGTGGTTTAATACTGCTAACATTGTTAAAAAAAGGAAGCCGGTCCAATTGGACCGGCTTCCTTTTCTTTGTTAAAATTTGAATGAGCAACCTGCTTGCTGCAAACTGCCACTGCAAACTGAATTATTTAGCGGCATCAATTGCTTTAATAGCATCATCAGCTGCTTTTGCCGAAGCATCATCTTTTAGCGTAGTGCGCTGGCCTTTTATATCGGTTAACAAGCCATCAATAAAAGGAGCTATGCCAAATTGTTTGTATTTTATGCCAAAGGCTTTTATTGCGTCAATACCCTGTTGTGCATCTTCGGGCTTGTCAATACGGCCAATCATACCTGCAAAGCTTCTTATCATGTTAAATTTGCCTTGCGGTTGCGCATCATTAAATGCTTTAAATACATAAGGCCACTGTTCGCTGCTTCCGTTTGCTGCGTAAACAGTTACTATGGCTTGTGTTAAAGCGCCTTTGTTATCGCTTTCAAAACCTTTAGCTATGGTTACGGATTGGGCTGGCTCTAATAAACTGATAGCTGTTAATGCAGCACCCTGTATAGCATAAGATTGGCTGCTTAACGCCTGTTTAAATATATCCATATTACCGGCTGCTTTAAGTTTACCCAAAACGGTAATTGCCGCTGCGCGCACCAAAGTATTTTCGTCGGTTTGTGCTAACGAAGTTAATACCGGCAGGGCCGCATTATGGATATCATCATTAGTCATATTTAAGGCCTTTATGGCTTTAATACGCAGGCCGTAATACTTATCCTTTAGCGCAGCTATCAATATTTTCTGAGAGTTTTTATCTTTTTGATCGCCCGCGGCAACAGTTATTGCTTCAAAACGATCGAGGTATAATGGTGCGTTAAAGTATTGGAATGCATACTCTTCCGTTGTTTTATTATCGGTTTTTTTGGTAAGCAATACCTTGTCTCCGTCAACATTTACCAAATCGGGTTTTGAGGCAACCTTAAAGGTTAAAGTATCGGCCTTATCATTCATCCATACTTTATGGCGCTCTTTTTTACCACCGGCATAAATATCAATAGCAAATGGCAATTTAAAGATCTGGCCGTCCTGTGTTTGCTTTAGATAAACGGTTTCGGTTTTTGAGGCATCATCCCATTTGTAGCTGATGTCCAAATCAGGATTTCCGGCACCATAGTACCATTGGTTAAAGTACCAGTTTAAATCAAGGCCGCTGGCATCTTCAAGGGCAAGGCGCAGCTGTTGTGCTTCGCCATTTTTAAAGGCATTGGTTTTCAAATAAATATTTAAACCTTTAAAAAATGCAGCATCACCCAAATAATTACGCAGCATATTTAAAATACGACCACCTTTTTGATAAGTAACTACGTCAAAAACATCTTCTTTATCGTCGTAATGAAAACGTACAAGATCTTTGGTTTTAGCATCAGGAGAACCTAAATAATTCTGCAATGCGACATAGCTATGTGCATCGGCTTCATCTTTACCGTATTTATGTTCGGCCCAAAGCATTTCGCTAAAATCAGCAAATGATTCGTTTACGGTAAGGTTGCTCCAGCTTTCGCAGGTTACATAATCACCAAACCATTGGTGAAACAGCTCATGTGCAATGGTGCTTCTGCCTGCATCGTAATTAGCATCCAATAATTCGCGCGGGGTTTCCTGTACGTATTCGCCGTGCAGGGTCGCGGTGGTATTTTCCATCGCACCGCTTACATAATCACGCACAACAATTTGCGAGTATTTGTTCCATGGGAAATCAACACCAAGCGTTTTTGAGTAAAACTCAATCAACTCAGGCGTCATACCAAAGATCTGCTTGGCGTAAGGTGCATAAGCCGGTTCAAGGTAGTAGTTTACCTCCTTGTCGCGCCATTTATCATGGTAAATTTTAAAATCGCCCACGGCCATCATAAACAGGTAAGGCGAATGCGGCAATTCCATTTTCCAGGTATCGGTACGGGTGCCATCGCCATTAACTTTTTGCGAAGCCAGCCTGCCGTTTGACAGCGTAACATACTTAGCCGGAACCGTCATACTGATCTCGTCGGTAGTTTTTTGTTCAGATTTGTCAATAGTAGGGAACCAGGCTGATGAGCTTTCTGTTTCGCCCTGCGTCCATATCTGTGTAGGCTTATCTTTTTCGGTACCATCAGGGTTAATAAAGTATAAACCCTTGGCATCATTAATGGCGGCACTGCCTTTAACTTTCAGCTGGTTTGGTTTTGCGGTATAATCAATATAAATGGTATAGCTTTCGTTGTTATGATAAACCCTGTTAAGTTGAATAGCTACGGTTAAGCTATCATCATACTTAAATTTAAGCGGTACGTTTTTGCCATTTTCAACTATCGAAATATTTTTAAGGTCCATACCCTTGGCATCAAGGCGCAGGGTATCGGTTGGGTAAAAATGCGGCTTTAAAGTAACCCACTCCTTGCCGTACAGGTAACGTTTTTTATAATCAAACCTTACATCCAGTTTGGTATGTATCAGATCATTGATCTTTGGCGGCGTTGCCCGATAGATCTTCATTAGCGGGTCATCAGCTTTTGGTGCCGGAGCCTGTGCATAGGAAGCAGATACTGCTAACCCCGTAATAAGGCCGGTTAAAACGAACGACGAAAGTGTTTTAATTTTCATGTTTTTTAGTGATTATAGATTTTTCCTTCCCTCTGTTACAAAGGTTACGTTTTTGATTGTTTTAATACTGGGTAATGGGGTATGGTTAAGTGCAGGCATGTAGCCTAACATGTGCTCTTCGGGGTATATAACGGCTAAATTTAAGGTATCGCCGGTAAACGCACTGTAGCGGATTCCGATTTCTGCTGACGCAAAATGGTTTAGGACAAGAAAGTAAAATTTCTTTATCATGAGCAGTTTGTTAATACGGGTCAGTTTGTTATGTGAATTAAGAGTCAGGAAACCAAGAGTCAAGAAAATGGTATCATAAAAAAAGGTATTTCAGCATAAAACTGAATTAGGCTTTTCTTCTTGATTCTTGACTCTAAAATCCTGCCTCTTGATTTTCATTTATCAATAAGCTAAATTATGAAGTTTTACTGATAATTGCTATGACTCAACCTAAGCAGCCTTTGTTACAGCGGGCCTGATTTTTCTACATCAAAATCGTACGTATATTGTTCGGATACGGACACTGGTATTGAGATTAATTTATTTAACAAATTGATAATAAGCTAATTATAAAAATGGCATGCATTTTTATAATTAGCTTGATAATATCCCCATTTAAACGCATTCGTAATGATCAAAAATTATTTTAAAATAGCCTGGCGCAACTTTATTAAAAACAAAACGCATACGTTTATTAACGTAACCGGTTTGTCGGTAGGTATGGCGGTGGCTATGCTGATTGGTCTTTGGATTTGGGATGAGCTGTCGTTCAACAAAAGTTTCCAAAACTATGATCGTATTGCGTCTGTTATGCAGCATCAAACCTTTAATGGGGATGTTGGTACGCAAACCGCAGTTCCGTATTTAATGGGCGATGAACTGAAGAAAAATTACGGCAACGATTTTAAGTACGTTACCATGTCATCATGGACCAACGATCATATCCTGACTTTCGGCGAAAAAAAGATCACTCAAAGCGGTAACTACTTTGAACCGCAGATAACCGAAATGCTATCGCTAAAAATGCTTAAAGGCACACATTCTGCATTGCAGGATATGCACTCCATCATACTTTCGGTATCAGCCGCAAAAGCTTTATTTGGCGATGTTAATCCCATGAACAAAACTATTAAAATTGATAGCCGCTTTAATGTTACTGTAACCGGCGTATATGCAAACTTGCCCTACAACTCTGATTTTAAAAATCTCACCTTCATTGCACCGTGGAAACTATTTATTGATAATACTAACTGGAGCGAAAAAGCAAGCAATCCGTGGCGCAATAATTCACTCCAAACTTTTGTGCAGCTGGCTGATAATGCTGATATGGACAAAGTATCAGCAAAAATAAAAGATGTAAAACTGCGGAAAGTAACCAAAGCCGATGCCGCATTTAAGCCGGTGGTTTTTTTGCAGCCCATGAGCAAATGGCATTTATATTCCGAATTTAAGAATGGAATAAATACGGGCGGCCGCATTGAGTTTGTTTGGTTGTTTGGCATTATCGGTTTTTTTGTTTTGCTGTTGGCCTGCATTAATTTCATGAACCTGAGCACCGCCCGCTCCGAAAAACGGGCCAAGGAGGTAGGCATTCGCAAGGCTATTGGTTCTTTACGCGGGCAATTGATTAAACAGTTTTATTGCGAATCGGTGCTGGTAGCGGTATTTGCCTTTGCATGTTCAATAGTATTGGTTGATCTGGCACTTCCGTTTTTTAACGAAGTGGCCAATAAGAAAACGCATATTTTGTGGGATAGCCCTTTATTCTGGCTGTTGAGTATTTGTTTCAGTTTACTTACAGGGCTGCTGGCAGGCAGTTACCCTGCGCTTTATTTATCATCATTCCAGCCGATTAAGGTACTTAAAGGTACTTTTCGTGTTGGCCGCCTGGCATCATTACCCCGCAAGGTGTTGGTAGTAGTCCAGTTTACCATTTCGGTTATTTTAATTATCGGCACCATTGTTGTTTTTAAACAAATACAATTTGCCAAAAACCGTCCGGTTGGTTATAGCCGCGATGGGTTGATCACCGTACCGGTGGTTACCGGAGATGTACACAAAAACTTCAATGCCATACGCGATGAATTAAAAAGCTCGGGCATGGTATCCGAAATTGCCGAAACTTCAAGCGCAACAACTTATGTTGATGAGTTTGATAACGGTTTTGAGTGGAAAGGGAAAGATCCTGGTGTACAAGGTAATTTTGGTGCAATTTTCATTTCGACCGACTTTGGCAAAACAGTGGGCTGGCATATAAAAGAAGGTCGCGATTTTTCACGGGATTTTGTTTCTGACTCCGCCGGTATGATTTTAAATGAAACCGCTGCAAAATTTATGGGCCTAAAACATCCTGTTGGCGAAACTATTAAATGGGATAATAAATTTTTTCATGTAATAGGCGTAATCAATGATATGGTGATGGAATCGCCCTATGACCCTGTTTTTCGCAGTGTTTTTGTTAATGACGGCAATGCCCAGCCGGTTGTTGAAATGAGGATCAATCCAACAAAAAGCACGCACGAAGCATTGGCAACTATCGAATCAGTGTTCAAAAAATACAATCCAGAACCACCATTTACCTACGGTTTTACCGATGTTGAATATGCCAGGAAATTTGGCGAGGAAGAACGCATTGGCAAGCTGGCAAACTTTTTTACCATACTGGCTATATTTATTAGCTGTTTAGGCTTATCGGGCATGGCATCGTTTATGGCCGAGCAGCGCACTAAAGAAATTGGCGTACGTAAAGTACTGGGCGCTACTGTTTTCGGCCTGTGGCGCCTCATGTCAAAAGATTTTGTGCTGCTGGTGGTTATTTCCTTATTAATTGCCGTACCAATTGCCTGGTACTTTATGCATGGCTGGCTGCAAAACTACACCTATCACACCCAACTTTCGTGGTGGATATTTATTGCAACCGCCGCCGGCGCTATACTGATCACCCTGTTAACGGTTAGCTACCAAAGCATAAAAGCAGCAATTGCTAACCCTGTAAAGAGTTTGAAAACGGAATAAAGAGCAGTACGCAGTTTTCAGTTAGCAGTTTGCAGTTAAGGGCTGAAACTAATCAACCAATGAACAATTGCACCAATAAATTAATAAACCAACATGATAAAGAATTATTTAAAAGTAGCCTGGCGTAACCTGATAAGGAATAAGGCGCATACGTTTATTAATGTAACCGGCTTATCCGTTGGCATGGCTGTTGCCATGCTGATTGGCCTTTGGATTTGGGATGAACTATCTTATGATCATTATTTCAAAAATCACGATAACATTGTGCAGGTGATGCAGCACCAAACGCTTAATGGTAAGGTGTTAACACAAAACTCAATACCCATGCCCCTGGGTCACAAACTTCGCCGCGATTATAAAAATGACTTTAAATACGTTGTACTGTCAACATGGACATACGACCATATAGTAGCCAACGGCGAAAAAAAACTGACCCAACAGGGCAATTTTATGCAGCCCGAAGCCCCCGATTTATTTGAACTCAACATGATAAAAGGCAGCCGGAAAGGTTTGGCCGATCCGTCTTCAATTTTATTATCTGCCTCTTTGGCCAAATCACTTTTTGGCGATGCCGACCCCATAAACAAGGTTATTAAATTGGATAACAAGAATGATTTAAAAGTTACCGGCATTTATCAGGATCTGCCTAAAAACACCAGCTTTAATGATATGGCATTTATTGCCCCATGGGATTTGTATATGACTACCATGGCCTATTTAAAAAACAATATAAATGAGTGGGGTAACAACTCCTGGCAAATATTTGCCCGCGTAAAACCAAATGCCGATATAAATGCAATTAATGCCCATATTAAAAATATAAAATTAGAGGGCCTTAAACTTACCGGTGATAAGTTAGGTGTTTCGTTTAAGCCGGCTCTTTTTTTACACCCCATGAACAAGTGGCATTTATACTCCGAATTTAAAGATGGCGAAAATACCGGTGGGGCCATTCAGTTTGTGTGGATGTTTGGTATCATCGGAGCTTTTGTATTGTTGCTGGCCTGTATCAACTTCATGAATTTGAGTACCGCCCGCAGCGAAAAAAGAGCTAAAGAAGTAGGCATCCGCAAAACGGTAGGGTCATTACGCAGCCAGCTTATCGGCCAGTTCTTTGGTGAATCATTAATGGTTACGGCATTTGCATTTTTGTTTTCGTTGATCCTTTTAATACTTGCCTTGCCATGGTTTAACCTTGTTGCCGGTAAAGCGATGACTGTTCCATGGGGCAATCCGGTATTCTGGTTATTAGGTATCGCATTCAGTTTGTTTACTGGCTTGGTAGCTGGAAGTTATCCTGCATTTTATCTGTCATCATTTCAGCCGGTAAAGGTGTTAAAAGGAACTTTCAGGGCGGGGCGTTTAGCATCATTACCCCGTAAAGTGTTAGTTGTTTTGCAGTTTACGGTTTCGGTAACCCTTATTATCGGCACCATTATTGTTTTCAGGCAGGTTCAGTTTACTAAAAACCGCCCGGTTGGTTATGAGCGTACCGGTTTGATCCAGATGAATATGAAAACGGAGGATATTCATAAAAACTTTAATGCGGTGAGGAATGACCTGATACAATCAGGCGCTATTATTGAAATGGCTGAGTCGGGCAGTCCGCTCACGGGTGTATATTCCAATAGCAGTGGCTTTACCTGGCGGGATAAAAACCCATCGTTACAGCCCGACTTTGGCACAATTGCCATCACACCTGAATTTGGCAAAACGGCGCAATGGAAATTAATTGACGGGCGTAATTTATCGAGAGAATATCTTTCGGATTCATCGGCAATGGTTGCTAATGAATCGGCTGTGAAATTTATGAATCTTAAACACCCTGTTGGCGAAATTCTTAAATGGTATAAAGATTTTAAAATTGTTGGCGTAGTAAAGGATATGGTAATGTCATCACCCTATGAACCTATTAAACCAACGGTATTTTTCATGCTCGATCATGGCGGTGATGTGATTGACATCCGTGTAAACCCCAAAATGAACATGCACGACGCGCTGGCCAAAATACAAACCACCTTTAGGCAGTATGACCCCGGCAGCCCGTTTGATTATAAATTTACCGACACCGAATATGCCAACAAATTTGCCAATGAAGAACGCATAGGCAAGCTGGCCGGATCATTCACTATCCTGGCTATTTTTATCAGTTGTTTGGGCTTATTTGGCATGGCATCATTTATGGCCGAGCAACGCACCAAAGAAATTGGTGTGCGCAAAGTATTAGGCGCCTCGGTATTTGGCCTATGGCGTTTGTTGTCCACAGATTTTGTGCTGCTGGTATTCATCGCATTATTAATTGCCACACCGGCTGCTTATTACTTTATGCAGGGCTGGCTCAAAAGCTATACCTATCGCGCCGAAATGTCGTGGTGGATATTTGCCGCAACCGGCGCAGGTGCTATTATAATTACATTACTAACAGTAAGCTTCCAAAGCGTAAAAGCCGCCCTGATGAACCCGGTAAAGAGTTTGAAAACGGAGTGATGAGCAGTTTGCAGTTGGCAGTAGCAGTTTGCAGTAGTGCTAGTAGCCTGATGACACCAATGAACAAGTGAACTAATGAACCAATGAACTAATATGATAAAGAATTATTTAAAAGTAGCCTGGCGTAACCTGGTAAGGAACAAGGCACATACGTTTATTAATATGGCCGGCCTGTCGGTTGGTTTGGCTTGCAGCCTGTTTATTTTACTTTGGGTACAAAACGAGCTCGGTATAGATGCTTTCCATAAAAACGGACGGAACTTATATGCCGTTTATGAGCGGCAATATTATGACAATAAGGTTGTGGGCCAGTATGATACTCCGGGCCTTTTGCCTGCAGAATTAAAAAAGAACATCCCTGAAATAGAGTATGCTACCGGTACATCATTTGGGTTTGATGAATATCATACTTTTAAGGTAGGTGATAAAATATTGAAGCTTAAAGGCGCATCGGCCGATTCGGACTTCTTTAAGATGTTTAGCTATCCGCTATTGCAGGGGAATGCACAAACTGCTCTTAACAACGTATCGGGTATAACGATATCCAAAAAAATGGCAGAGGATTTCTTCGGAAGCCCGCAAGCTGCTATGGGTAAAACAATACGTTATGATAACCAAAAGGATTTTACCATTACATCGGTATTTGATAATGTTGGTGCAAACTCATCCCAAAAATTCGATTACCTTATCAACTGGACTTCCTTTTTAAAAGATAACTCATGGGCAAAAGAGTGGGACAATAACGGGCCGCTAACCTATGTGCAGCTGCGTGCCGATGCAAACCCGGCTTTGGTTGATAAAAAGATCACCAATTTTTTGGAAACTTATAACAAGTATCTGAAAAAAGGAGTGTTTATGGAAGAGCTAGGTTTACAAAGATTTGACCAGGTATACCTTAATGATAATATTAAAAACGGAAAATTTGAAGGTGGAAGGATTGAATACGTGCATTTGTTCAGCATTGTAGCGGCGTTTATTTTGCTGATGGCCTGTATTAATTTCATGAACCTTACTACTGCACGTTCTGTAAAAAGAGCGAGAGAAATTGGCGTTAGAAAAGTAGTGGGCGCCGAACGCGGTATGCTGATCAGGCAGTTTATCGGTGAATCTTTATTACTTACTGTAATAGCCGTAGTTATTTCGCTACTGATACTAACTGCTTTGCTGCCGGTGTTTAATCAAATCACCCAAAAACAAATCGAGTTGCCATTCAATCAGCCTTCTTTCTGGCTAAAACTGGCGGTAATTACGCTGGTTACGGGTCTTGTTTCGGGTAGTTACCCGGCTTTGTTCCTTTCGTCATTTAACCCGGTTAAAGTATTAAAAGGAACGGTAAGGCTTAATACAGGCACCACGCTGTTGCGCAAAGGGTTAGTTGTTTTTCAGTTTGTGCTCGCCGTTGTTTTAATTATCGGAACTATCATCGTATCCCGGCAGGTAAATTACATTCAATCCATCAACCTCGGTTATAACCGCGAAAATTTGGTTTATGTGCCAATAGAAGGCAATCTGACTCAAAATTTTGAAGTGTTTAAAAACGAGGCGCTAAAAATGCCCGGTATTAAATCAATCACCCGGTCGGAAAGTACGCCAACCAATATTATACCCTCTACAATTGGTGTTCGTTGGGACGGTAAAGATCCAAACGCTAAAATATCATTCAACAACACGTCGGTTGGGTATGACTTTGTGAGCACTATGCAGCTAAAAATAATTGAAGGTCGTGATTTTTCAAAAGACTTTGCGACCGATTCCAATAACTACATCATTAACGAGGCTGCTTTAAAACGGATAGGCTATACCAACCCAATAGGCCGATCATTTACGCAATGGGGACACGCCGGAAAGATCATCGGCATTGTAAAAGATTTTCATTTTAGTTCACTACACGATCAAATCAAACCCCTGATATTGCGCTACGGTGAAAAGGACGGTGGCGGCAATATGCTGGTGCGGACGATGCCGGGGCAAACCAAAGAAGCATTAGCAAGCCTCGAAACACTGTCGAAACAATTGAACCCCAATTTTAAGCTCACCTATACTTTCTCCGACGAGGAGTACAACAAGCTATATAACAACGAGCAGATTGTAGGCAAACTTTCCAACACATTCTCGTTCCTCGCCATTTTTATTTCGTGTTTGGGTCTGCTGGGATTGGCTATGTTTACCGCCGAGCAACGCGTAAAAGAAATAGGCATCCGCAAGGTATTAGGCGCAAGCGTAAGCTCTTTGTTCGCGCTGCTGTCGTCGGAGTTTTTATGGCTGGTATTTATCGCACTTATTATTGCCTCGCCAATTGCCTGGTACACTATGAATATATGGCTGCAAAGCTTTGCCTACCGCACACCGGTTGAGTGGTGGATGTTCGCCCTTTCGGGTGGCATTATCATTGGTATTGCGCTTATAACGGTGAGTTTCCAAGCTGTAAAATCGGCGCTTGTTAACCCTATTAAGAGTTTGAGGAGTGAGTAGGGATTAGTTGGCAGTTTGCAGTAGCAGTTGACAGTTAGCTGTATTTTTCGGGAGGTGAATAGTTAATTTTGGTTAGCTATTCACCTCGTTTGTTAGTGCTAAACAAGAACCCCATTACCGCCAATTCAGGTGACAAACACGTTGCCCTCTGATGGGTACGTGGACGAAGTGCCAATAACTCATAAAGACATTAATTTTGTAATGGCTAAGCGCAAAATGATTTGGGACGTGTTGACTAAGTTTGAGCCGAGGGTTGTGAGGATGGCGGCTGCGGGGGCGAGTCAGCAGGAGGATTCGTATTAATTATTTTACTAAACATTTAATAATCAACACTTTTTCTTACATTTATTCAAACCTTAAATCATGGCCTTACCCGAACAGTATTTAATGACGACAAAGAACTTAAATTCTTTTTTCAACTCTTTGCTTAATGCTCAGCCACCTGCAAAGTTTACTAATAAATTTTTAGAGCAGCTTGAGTTTAAAAGTACAAATGATAGATTATTTATCGGCGTATTAAAAGCGTTAGGCTTTATTGATTCGAGTGGGACACCTCAAGAACGATATTTTAAATTTATAGATCAAACTCAGTCCAAACAGATATTAGCCGAAGCTATAAAAGAAGCCTATTCCGATTTATTTGCTGTTAATTTAAAAGCTAACGACATGTCAGAAAACGATGTGAAAAATAAATTGAAAACATTACTGCAAGGCGCAAAATCTGACAATGTATTGTCATTAATGGCAAACACATTCAAAGCCTTATGTAATTATGCCGATTTTAATAATACGGTTAAGCCCAAAGAAGTAATAACGGTAAAAAAAGAAGAGTTCTCAAATGAAAGTTCTAATACAGAAAATCGCAACACTCATCATGAATTAATTAACAAAAATATTACTACCGAAATGCATTATAATATTCAAATCCATCTACCGGAAACAAGAGATATAACTGTTTATGATGCAATTTTCAAAAGTTTAAAAGAACATTTACTATGAAAACCGATCCTTTGTACTCTTTTGTTTTTAGAGGAATACTAACCGAAGAGGCTCTTGATAATACAGAAAGAATAAAAAAATCAAAAGTCAGAGATGAAACTTTTATTGAAATTCATAACAGCCTAGGAATAGATGAATTAGACGAAGAATTGGTTATCAACGCCCAAAAGATGGCTATAGTTTACACTGCTATATGTGCTTTTGAAAATACAATTAGAGTATTTGTAAGTAAAAAACTCCTGGAAACAAAGGGGGAAAACTGGTGGACCATTGCAGTGTCTGAAAAAATAAGGCAGAGAGCCGAAAGTAGACGCCTAGAAGAAAGTAAAATACGCTGGCATACACCAAGGGGTGATACAATTATTAACTATACAGAATTTGGAGATTTAATTTCGATTATTAGAAATAATATTGATGAATTTGAGCCTCATATAAATTCAATAGAATGGGCGGAGCAGATTATTAAAACATTGGAACGCTCAAGAAATGTGATTATGCATAGTGGTGAATTAGTTAACCATGACATCGAAAGGATCGGCATGTACATTAGAGATTGGATAAACCAAGTAGGCTAAATTTATTGCGATGATTAATAAAATACCAGTTAAGAAATTAGTTGAATTCAGGAGATTGTCTGAAAAAAGTCAATCAACTTTTGCTAACAACTTGAAAGTCCCCAAAAGAGCAGGTTCGGAGGATGGAGGTGGCGGTGACTATTGGATAAGAAGTACGAGTGGATTAAGTAGCGCCTTTAGGTATAACGACAACGCGCTAGTAAAAGAAAAAATCGACTCTTTGGCGAGTGTCTACGATTCTACAAAAAATGAATTAACAAAAATAATGTATAAACGAAACCTTGAAATACTTCACACTTTCGAGGATTTTGATTTTTCGGTTTGGCGTCCTTCGGGGGATTTAAAATTTCTTTCAAAACAAAAAATATTATTGAATATCAAAGAGGTACCGTTACAAGTCATTCCCCACCATGTATTTTCTTATATGGATAAAAACAAACCAACAGTAGGTGGTATTTGGTTTGTTATTTGGTTAGACGGTTATAAGTCAAGTGATTTAGGGATTTATTCTGAAACCTTATTTGATTATTTATCACTTCTTTATTCAAAACAATATAAAATTGACCCAAATTATTGTTTGACTGTAGACGCTTCAAGTAAAGAAATAGTGAGTTACCAGCAAATTTTAGATGGAAAAATTCCTTCTTTACTTGAAAATACAATTGATACACTTAATAAATATTTGCATTGATTAAGCCTCTACTGGTCGAAGTTTATAAATTTCAACCTAAAATATTTTAAGCTTTCAACCCACCCATTACTGCTTCTTTTGGCCTGCAAACAGCTTTTCGCCCGCCTGCACTTCGGTTTGCAAATGGTTTACATCCGGCGGTTTAGGGCATAAATATCCGGCGCCAAATGCACAATATGGGTTATAAGCTTTATTAAAATCTATTACTACCTTGTTGCCTGCAAAATCTTTAACGCTCAAATCAATATACCGGCCGCCTTCGTAAGTGTCTTTGCCGTTAGTGTCATCGGTAAAGGGCAAAAACAGATAGTCTTTATATTCATCATTGCCGGCCAATGCAATACTTCGGTATACGTTGAGCTGCATCGCTTTGCCTTTTAGTGTAAATTTGATGATTGCATACCTTACATATTGTTGCCCGTTGCCGCTAAAAGTCTCCATTAAAAAAGTGGGCTGGTTTGCCAAAACTTGTTTGGTAGCTATTACCCTGTAGGTGCTGTCGGCGTCGTAAAAACGGAGAAACTGCAGGTCTTCCTTCTTTAATGGGGAGCTTTGGTCGGTTAAAAAATTACTTTTGTATTTAGCACGAAACTCATCAATCTGGCTTTTATAATCCTGGCTAAAACATTTAAGGCTAACCATTAACAGCAAAATAAGGCAATATTTCATATTATTTATTGGTAAAGTTTAAGGTGTTTACTATAGTTATGTGGTAAAATAGGGTGAATTATTGTTAAACGTTTATGTTTGTATACGTAACCAAGCAGCGTATAGTTAAATCAAAACAGTAAATTGACGAAGACAAAATCAGACCATATTAGCGGCCTCACCATGCAGGAGATTATAGCCGAAATACAATCAGCTATTGAGGAAATGGAAAAAGACGCCTCTCTATATGAAGAGAAAAACTTCGACAGTCGTATTGAAGCTTTAGATTTTATTGATTTTCGGATTATTGATCCGCTAGAAAATCTGCCCCAAAAAACAGGTCACGCAGATAAATTAATTTTGCTGAAACATCGCGCCGAAAAAATAAAGACCGGGCTGGAAGGCGTTGATACCGCCTTGTTTCAAAAACTCCGTGAAAAAATCCGGGTGGCCGACTACCGTGGAAATGCATTTAAAGATCTGGTTAATGAATACGTTGATTTTGATGTAAACCATAACCAGCACCACGAAGAAGCGGGTTATGATAACCTTGATATTTTTATCAATGAACTGTTCCCTCCTCTACCAATGCCGGAGCCGACTAAAGATTTAGAGCCCGAAATGGTTTTCTATCAAAAAACACCCGCCCGCATTGTTTTTGAACTTGTTGAGAAAGCCCATTTCGCAACAAACGACGTTTTTTTTGATCTGGGGTCGGGCCTGGGGCAGGTAGCCATCCTTGTAAATTTGCTGGCGGGAGTTATCGTAAAAGGCATAGAGTTTGAACCTGTTTTTTGCGATTACGCGAGGGATTGTGCTGCGATACTTAATTTATCCAATGTAAGTTTTATAAATATTGATGCACGGCTTGCCGACTATTCTCACGGAACAATATTTTTTATGTTCACACCCTTCCGGGGCGAAATATTGCAAGAGGTTTTAGCGGTTTTGAGGAAAGAATCTCTCCGTAGAAAAATTAAAATTATCACTTATGGCCCTTGCACTGCCCTGGTAGCACAGCAAAGCTGGCTGAATTGTGCTGTGCCCGCCGAAAATCATCTTTATAAACTGTGCGTTTTCATCAGTTTTAAAGATTGATACAGCAATATTTATAGTTATACAACTTAATTCGTTGTACACTAACGCTCCGCGATAATCTCCTCGGTTACATTTGCATCCATATCTTTTGAAACAGGGTTTTTCCCTTGCTTAATAAAAAGTTTTGCAAATATCAACGCAACAACAAGCCCTATAACGCCCTGACCCAATACGGTTGCCGGTGCACCGATATGTTGTGATACGGCACCTACTAAAAGGCTGCCTATCGGCATCATGCCAAAAATTGCCATCAGCAAAATGCTAATTGCTCTGCCGCGCATGTGGGGTGCCGATTCGGACTGTACATAGATATTGCAAACCGTAAACTGTGCCACGCCACCAAAACCGGTTAAGGCCGCAAAAAACATGGCCAATGGAAAATTAGTGACCTGCGAAAAACCAATCAGTCCTACAGCCATTACAACGGTGCCCAAAAGTAATATCCGTTTTAAATGCGCGTTGGGCTTGCGCGAGGCAAGAAAGATAGTGCCGACAACCGCACCGGTGCCAACAAAGCTGGTAATGTAACCGAAGGTTGAAGCGTTACCTTTAAATATCACCTTGGCAAATACAGGCAAAACAGTATTATAAGGCAGCATTAATAAACTCACAATGGCCAGCATTAATATTACGAGGCCAATATCAGGCGCTTTTTTAAGATAAGCAAAGCCTTCAATAAATTCTGTTGTGATTTTTTTCTTTGTGTTTTTAGGGATGTGAGCAGGCAACTTCATCAGCAGCAGCGAAATGATCACCCCGCCAAAACTTGCAGCGTTAATCAAAAAGCACACCGCTGCACCAAAAACATTCAAAATAATACCCGATAAAGCTGGCCCCAACAGCTGCGCCAGACTTGCCATAGCAGTAGTAAGTGATAATGCATTTGGAAGATCAGCCGGATCGGCAACAACTTCATTAACCAAAGCCTGCCGGGCGGGTACGTCAAAAGCATTTATGATGCCTAAAATTGCGCTTAATACCAGTATTTCCCATACTACGGTATGACCTGTAAATACCAATACAGCCAGCAACACCGCCTGTATCATGGAAGTAATTTGGGTGATCTTGATGATCTTATACCTGTCGTAACGATCGGCCGCAACGCCGCCGAAAATGGAGAACAAAAATGAAGGGAATTGTTCGGCGAAGATGGTAACCCCGAGTAAAAAGGCAGAGTGTGTAATAGAATACACCACCCAAACCACGGCAGTACGCTGCATCCACGTACCAAACTGCGAAACTGATCTGCCAGTAAAATAGAGTGTGTAATTTAAACTACGGAACGCCCTGAACAAATTCAATTCCCCGATTTTCTTCATTACGCAAGTTTATAGCATAAAAATTAATTAAAACAGAACGTTGATAAAAAGTTACAATGTGTAAAGTGTTTTGGTGTAGACGTAGTCTACAAGCATAGTCGTCCGAAGTTTAAAAACTTCGGACAGCGGGGCTAAGCGGTACGCTTAGCCGGGCGAGCGGATGATCAACATATTTATAAGATTTCTTGCTTATCATCAATCCTATTTTTCAGGAATAAATTCTAAAATATCTCCAGGCTGGCAATCGAGCATTAAACAAATGGACTCTAAAGTTTCAAAGCGTACAGCTTTGGCCTTTCCCGTTTTTAATATTGATAAATTAGCCATTGTAATTCCTACCTTCTCGCTTAATTCTGTTAAAGATATCTTGCGTTTAGCCATTATCACATCTAAGTTTACAATTATGGGCATAGTTATACAGTTAAATCCTGTTCTTCTTTGATTTGTTTTCCGGTTCGAAAAGCTTTGTATAACAACAAGAATACAAGGCCCATAAAAAGAATTATGCACAACTCCGGCCAATTACTTATGCTTAAAGTAACATCACCTGTGAAATAGGAATGAAAAATCAATGGCAGAGAAAGATCAACTAAGAAGATAAGTATCGGATAAACAATTAAACTAAAAGCAATGATCTTTAATCGTCTTACATTCATTAAAGTAAATGTTTCTCCCCTGGATATATCCAATAGAAATTTGATAAATCCTCCGATTATGAAAAATAAAGCGTAAAGAAAGAAAAGTAAAGCGGTAGTGATCAATATAATTTGTACGGTTTGTTTTGTTGATGCCTGAACGGGTATCATCAGGCAATTGTATTTTGCATTATATCTAAAGGGCACAGGAATATCCACCGGATAAGAACTGTGTTTTTTATTAGTCATTCTCTTTCTTAAATACGATTGTCCTTTATCATCAACATAGTATTGTGATGAGTCTCCATACCATTTATTTGGGGATTGCTTGATTTTCCAGTCTAATAACAGGATATAATTTTGTACCGGTTTATTAAGTGTAAAAAAATGAGGTGTCGAGTTAGGATCATACCTAATACGGCAGGTTGTACAGTAACTGCCGGTAAAGGTTGCAATGGGATTTAGGGTGGCGGATGAGGAAAGCGCCATTGCATCACCATTTCTTAATTTTCTCAGCGTATGGATACTGTCTTCCAGTCTTTGATATTTAAAATAAGGAATACTGTCCGAAATTAATTGGTCAATAGGCTTCAATTCGTGATGAATGCCTACTGTTTTCATAATCGAACTTACCGAATCAGTCTCCGCATTTACCGTTTCATTTGCTTTACTGCTCACAAACCATCTGGGAGCTAATGTAAATACTGCAGTTAAAATGAAAAAAATAACGATACCACCAATAAGGATATTGATTAAAAAGTTAGATGTAAATTTAGATTTCATGCTGCTCAATTGTATATTAGATAAACAAATCTATAGATAAATATTGAATATCAATAAATATTTATCGTTTATCAATAACAATCATGTTCCGCCCAGTCGAGCGTGCCGCTTGACTGAACAATATTTTGAGTGTCCACACTCAAAATACACAGCAAGATTTCCTTAATTAAATGCCTGACCCTGTCTTTTAAACAAGTTTTCGTTATTTCGGCTAAGCGACACGCTTAGCCGGGCGAGGTGTTTTGGTGTAGACGTAGTCTACAAGGATAGTCGTCCGAAGTTTGTAAACTTCGGACAGCGGGAGAAGCAAATAAGAAGCTTTTTTGAACAGCTTTTGGTCTGACGATTAGCCATAAACCTTGTTCCATTTTTTTATTTGCAACCTATTGGGCTTGATAAAAAAATATTAAAAGAGCGGTTCATCTAATTTTGTGTCACTAATATTCAACAAGCGTGTGTAACGCTGCTTGTATTAAAAATATCAATCGACACACCATGAAAAAAATCCTCTTCTACACCTTTATAGCGGGCCTTGCATTTGGTTGCAGCAATTCCGGTAAGAAGGCGGCAACTGGCGATTCCACTGTTACATCGTCCGATTCTGTCAGCGTTTCAAAAGAAACCATTGATACGGTTAAAGATGTATTGCCCGGCCCGGTACCGAATACTGTATTAACAGACGAATATGTAAAACATATTGCAGCCATTGCCTACTTATGGGGCTGGCCAATGACCAATATACATAACCGCAAAGTAACCTTTGAGAAACTACCTGAACCGGGATATATGGGCGGAATTGTTCCTGTATCGCCATCAAACCAGCTATGTATGCTGACTGATTATATTGCACCTACTGAACGGGCGGTTGCCTGTCCTAATCAGGATGTGGTATATGGTTTTGGTCTCACTGATTTTACAAAGGATGCAGTTGTTGTGCAGGTCCCCGATTTTGGCGATCGTTTTTGGGTTTATCAAATCTGCGACGAATGCACAGACGGATATGCTTCGGTTGGTAAAATGTATGGCAGTAAAGCCGGATTTTATTTATTAACCGGCCCTAACTGGAAGGGGAAAGTGCCCGACGGAATTGCTAAGGTATTTAAATGCCGCACCAATTTAGGCGTGGTGATTCCACGTGTTTTTCAAAGTGATGATCCGGCAGACAAAGCAGCTATACAGTCGGCGATTAAACAAATAATGATGTATCCTTTAAGCCAGTTTGATGGCAAAATGAAAACCAAAGACTGGACTAAAGTCCCTAAATACCCAATGACAGCCAGCGCAAGCGGGCAGGAAGAAACAAAATGGGTACAACCTGCTGCATTTTTTGATGAGTTGCCCGCAATATTAAAAGAAGTGCCTGCCCGGCCGGGAGAAGAGGCTTTATATGGCCAGATGCAATCAATTTTAGATGCAGCCGCAAAAAATCCACATATCAAAGCCCTATTAAAGCAGGTTGCGGCAGATGCGGATAAAAATTTGGTTGATCCTTTATTTCAGTTTACCAATGTGGGTTATATGGTAAAGTATAAATGGCAAACACAACGTAACGGCGCACAGTTTGGAACTGATTATTTAACAAGAACAAGCTGTGCAAAAGCAAATATCTTCGTAAACAAGCCTATCGAAACACGATATTTTTACCAGGATCTTGACTCTTCTGGTACAAGGTTAAGCGGCAATAATAAATATACCATAACCTTTGCCAAAGGCGAAATACCTCCGGTTAAAGGTTTTTGGTCGGTTACGTTATATAATCAGCATCACTTTTTCTCGCCTAATCAATTAGCGCGTTATTCTATCGGCACAAAAAATAAAAACCTGCAATACGATGCCGATGGATCATTAACGCTTTATGTGCAAAGCACACCGCCCGATCAAAGTAAGATGAGTAATTGGCTCCCGGCCCCTAACGAACCGTTTACTTTATATGTAAGATGCTACTGGCCCGAAGAACGCGTGCTGACAGACTCATGGACACCTCCGCCGGTATTAAAAGCGTTATAAACAAATAAGAAATAAAGCAAATCAGGTGGGAGTAACTGGTTTGCTTTATTTTTTTAAATTTGTTTAACTAATTATCAGGTATGATACACTATTTAATTTTTTCGGGACTGTATCTGGCAATAGTGCTGGGCTTGTGCATAACTTATTACCGCAAAAAAATGATCAGCCTGCGTTCGTTGCTAATCAGTATGGTTTCATGGTTGGTGATGACCGTGCTGATTTATTTTTTTATATATAAGTAATTGGCGTTGGCTTCACAGTAAAACCACCACACCCTAAGAACTAATTCAAATGCCTGTACTCGCTGGGCGATTTCCCTGTTTTTGATTTGAAGATTTTTGTAAAGTGCGAAGGGTGTTCAAATCCAAGTCCATACGCAATCTCGCTGATAGAATCATTAGTACCCCACAACAGCGATTTTGCTTTATCAATCAACTCCAGGTGAATATGTTCCTGCGTGGTTTTGCCTGTAAATTTGCTTAAAAGATCTGACAAGTAATTAGGCGACAGGTTGAGCCGGGAAGCAAAATATTTAACATTTGGCAGGCCCTTCTCAATCAGGTTGGTTTGCGAGAAATAATCCTTTAATGTTTTTTCAAACTGCTGCACCACATCTGAGTTAACTTTTGCGCGGGTATAAAATTGCCGGTCATAAAAACGATTACAATAATTCAGCAAGAGCTCAATATTGCTCACGATGAGTCCCTGTGAGTGCTTATCTATATTTTGCGAATACTCTCTTTCAATTTTTGCCACACAATCTTTAATAACCAGTTTTTCCTCTTCCGAAATATGCAGCGCCTCATTGGCCTCATAATTAAAAAACGAATATTGATGTATCTTTTTACCCAAATCGGTACCGTGGATCAAATCGGGATGAATAAACAACGCCCAGCCTTCATCAACCGTAACATCCGGGCCGGGTGCTATCACTTGCCCCGGTGCGGTGAATAATAAGGAGCCTTCGGTAAAATCATAATACCCTTTGCCATACTTTAACAGGCCCTCAAATTTTTTGCACGAAATGGTATAAAAGCCAAAACGATAAGCGCCTTCTCCTTTAGGACGCCTGGCATAAAAGTCGGCATGGTCTATTACGCTCACCAGTGGATGTTTAGGAGGTGCGTATTTGACCAGCTTGTGCAAATCGCTGACAGACTGAAGATCGATATATTTCTCGGACATGTTTTTACTTGATTATAAAGTTACTATAAAATTCAATGGCTGCCCTTATGCGGGCAGCTCATTGAATTTTACATGCCTGTTTGGGCGGCCATCATTTTTTTAAAGTCCACATCATCCATTTGTTTCCTGGTTTCTATCAATTGCACAGCATCATGCCCTACCGGATAGCGCAATTTTTCTGTACCGTCGGTAGCGGCTTCATAAATAGCATCGGCCACTTCGCCAATATTTTCAGACATTGGCCAATTATCTATCATAGTGATGAACTTATCAAATGCAGGCTGATAATCATTTAAACCATCCGCGCTCAAAAGGGTCATCGAACGTCCGGAAAACTCAGTCTTATAGCCGCCCGGTTCAACTATTTTCAGGTTGATGCCAAACGGATTTAATTCGTATTGCAAAGATTCTGTTAAACCTTCAACCGCAAATTTAGTGGCGTGGTAAAGTGACGAAAATGGGAAGGTAAGCCTTCCGCCAACTGAAGAAACGTTGATGATAGTGCCTGATTTTTGTTGACGCATCCCTGGTAATACCGCCTTGGTTACTTCTATCAACCCAAAAAAGTTAACGTCGAACTGTTGTTTAACCTGTTCTTCGGTAGATGCTTCCAATGCACCTAAGGCACCATAACCTGCATTGTTAACCAATACGTCTATTTTACCAAATTTTTCGATGCCGGCTATCACCGAATTTTGAATGCTCAGCTTGTCGGTTACATCCAACTTGCTAACAAGAACATTGCTAAGTGCTGATAGTTCTGTTTCTTTTTCGGGCGAACGCATGGTGGCAATTACATTCCAGCCGTTTGTATGAAATAGTTTAGCGGCCACTTTTCCAAAGCCGGATGATGCACCTGTTATTAATACTGTCTTTTTCATTGCTTTATATTTTAATTTCTAAAGCAAAGGTGCGGTTATGGGCGGTGCCCGATTTATACGTTTCAACTGATTGCTTATACATTTTAATGATAAGCAATCAGTTTTATATTGTTTTGGTGAAAACTTGAAAAGTAATTCGGCCTTAGAGGAATCGGGGTGGGCTATTTTTTCCAGGCAAGATGAGTGACTTATGCAATTAGAGGCAGCCGGAAGCTAAAGGTACTTCCTTTACCCGGCTCGCTATCGATAGTGAAACTACCGTTATGTTTTTTTATAATTTCGGCTGCAATAAACAAGCCTAAACCCACGCCTTGAAAAAGCATAGCCGTTTCACTAACCCGATAAAAGCGCTGAAAAAGCTGATCGATATCCTTTTTTGCAATGCCTATTCCAAAATCCTGTATCTTAACAACAATGTGTTTCGCTTCTATTGCGGCGGTTACAAGTACCTGATCGGCATCCGGGGAGTATTTGATTGCGTTAGTGAGCAGATTGATTAACACCTGCTCAATTCTGAATTGATCGCCCGTATAAAGTATATCAATGGAGTTATCCAGCCGTATCTCGTGTTTGTGGGAAATCAGTTGAACGTTGGCAATGCTATTGGTTAATGCGTCAGTAAAATAAAATGCTGCAAGATTCAGGTCAATTTGGCCCGAATTGATCTTGGTAACATCTAACAGGTTTTCTATTAATTTTTCCAGACGCTTTACACTATGGTTTGCATTTAAAATAAAAGGATAATTTTTATCGGCTTTGTTGGTAGTTTTTTCCAAAAGCTGATTTATGGCTTTAATATTGGTCAAAGGTGTCTTAAACTCGTGACTAACCATATTGAAAAACTCGTCTTTTTTTGCCTCTGCTGCCGCTCGTCTTTCCTTTTCCAGTTTCTGAATCAATAGTTCCCTATTGGCAATAATAAGCTCCGCAGCCCGCTTTCCTTTTTCTTCATCCTGAAAACCTAACTCTTTAAGTGCAACAATTAACTCCGCGGCCCGCTTTTCTTTTTCCTCATCCTGAAAATCCAATTCTATATTGGCGAGGATTAATTCTGCCGCGCGTTTTCCTTTTTCCTGGGTTTGAAAAATCAATTCCTTGTTCGCAATAACCAACTCCGCAGCACGTTTCTCCTTTTCTTCGTTCTGAAAAACGAGCTCCTTATTGGCAACAATCAATTCCGCAGCGCGTTTTTCTTTCTCTTTATTTTGAAAAATAAGTTCGGTATTGGCTAATATCAGTTCCGCAGCGCGTTTTTCACGCTCCCGGTTTTGTATCCCCAGTTCGGCATAAGCAATAATCAGTTCAGCGGCCCTTTTTTCCTTTTCGGAATTTTGAAAAACAAGTTCCTTATTGGCAATAATTAGTTCCGCAGCACGTTTGGCTTTTTCTTCATTCAGAAAATCCAGCTCCTTGTTTGCTATCACCAGCTCCTTGGCGCGTTGTAATTTCTCTTCATTTTGAAAATCAAGTTCGATATTAGCGAGGATCAATTCCGCTTCGAGTTTTGCTTTCTCCTGGTTGGCTATAATTAATTGCTCTGAAAGATTTTTGATATCCATAGTGTAGTGAGCAATGTACTGCAATAATCATGCTATTACTATTAATAATAAAAAACAGGTCGATTATTTGTCAACAATGTCATTTTGCAGGCCAATGGTTTTCAGATACAACCAAGTTTCGAAGTTCTCCGCGCAGTCAAGTATGCTGCTTGACTGAACGATATTTTGAGTGTTCGCACTCAAAAAAAAGCGAAATTTCCGATCACAAAAAAAGCCGCCTTACTTTCATAAAGCGGCATCTTAGCCTGTATCAAAAAATCATGTATTCGCTTTCCCGGCAGTCTGTCACGCCTCCTATTGATAATTATTCAACGAAATCAATTTCAATGCCCGTTGCAATTGCTCAAGCGATGCTTTGCTTTTGATGATGATCTTAAATGGTTCGCTGGGCAGTACGTTTACATAATTGTCAGATAGTTCAACATCATTGTCGCCAAAGCTTACTGCTACCCTGGCCGCTAAAACATTGGAAGATAGGGTCAGCTGGTAATGGTCATTGGTTTTGGTGATTGAAGTGGTAACGTTTGCTTTAGGGAAAGTAAGATCCTTAGGTTTTTTGAAATATAGCAGGTTTGATGATAATACGCCTTCGTTATTGCGTAAATCAACTGCTATAAAAGTATTATCTGCACTATAGCCCGCATTATCCAATTCCTTTTGCGAAATACTGAGCACAATACTGCTTGATAATGGCTTTACCGTTACAGCACTTGTTTTAGTTAACAATACTTTACCATTAAAATCCATCAGTTTTACCTGCAAAGTTGCTGCAGAACTTGTGGTTTGATCAGAAACGATGTAGATATTCACCTTTCCGTCTTCCTGGAAAGGGGATACCAGCACCGGGGCAAAAAAATGTTTGGCCATATACAAAGCAGCTTTTGGGCGACCGTAAGAATCCATTGTGGCCCACGAGATAACAGGCCAGCTATCATTCAGCTGCCAGTACAAAAAGCCCATCGAAAATGGCCTTTGCCGACGCGTACTTTCGTCAAAGATCTTCAAACTCTCGCCTTGCACCAATTGGCTCAAATAAACAAATGCGTTAAAATCTGTGGTTTCACGGTATTCTGATTTTATAATTTTGGTGATCACGCCGTTGCCGTTTACGAGGTAGTTTTTCTGGTGTGCATTCATCACATGCGATTTCACCAGCCTGTCTTCGGGCAGGGTAAAGGCATTAATGGTTTGCATATCGGGGAAACCCTGTATCCCCGTTTCGCTCATAAACCGGATATGGTAGCCCGATTGTACCTCAATATCCTTATTATTCCACCATACATCATAATTATGCCTGTCGCCCGAGTTGAACGTTGGAGTCTGCTCCTCAAAATTAGCCGTTGGCGAACTGGCTGTATAAGGCATTTCGGGACTCAAACCTTTAACAATATTGGGTATAGTTCCGTCAAAATAGCTTAAATAGTTAATATAAGGTTTGTTAGTTTTGGGTTTCAGCAGTTCAAATAACGTTTTAAAAGCATCAGGTATTGCACCCATGGTGGGTTCCATGGTGATGGCTATTTCGTTATTGCCACTCCATACCGCAATGCAGGGATGGTTGCGCAGACGCCTCACCTGGTAGTCAACTTCCTTTTCAACATTTTCGCGCAGGAAAGCCGGAGGTGTGGCATTGGCAAACATAAAATCCTGCCATATCATAATACCCAGCTCATCACAGATGTCATAAAATTCCTGGGTTTCGTAATAACCGCCGCCCCAAAGCCTCATCATGTTCATATTGGCATCAACCGCAGCCTGCAAAAAGTGCCTGTATTTTTGCGTGGTAACCCGTGTAGGGAAATGATCGAACGGGATAATATTGGCACCCTTGGCAAATACAGGGATGCCGTTCACAATAAATTCAAACTTCCGGCCTGCCGAATCTCTTTCGGTATTTAATTTTACTGACCTCAGTCCTGAGCGTGTCGACACTTCATCCGCTATCTTTCCGTTAGTCAACAACACGGCTTTAAACTGATAAAGATTTTGCGCTCCGTAGCCATGCGGATACCAAAGTTTTGGTTCGGCAATATTGATGGGGTAGCTGATCTCATTTTTGCCTTGGTGTAAGGTTACCGGGTAGCTGAACGCGGTTTTTTGACCGTTAAAACTATACGTCAGTTGCAATATTGCCTGGGTTTTTGCTGTGCCGTATACCTGCACGTTGGCATTAATGTGGGCAGCTTGTTTAGTGATGTCGTTTTGTACAATACCAAAATCCATTATTTTTTCATTATCCCAGGTTTGCAGGTAAACGGGGCGCCATATACCGCAGGTAACCATATTAGGTCCCCAGTCCCAGCCTTTTTCATAAGCAGCTTTGCGGATATAACTGCCTTGCTTTAAGCCTTGCGCAAAGCCTTTGATAAGCGCATTGGTGGTATCCAATCCGCTGTCTTCATCTGGATGCGCTTTATCCAGCCGGTCAATTTCAGGCTTAATCTGATGGAAAACTATAGAAAGCAGGTTATCGCCCGGCTTCAAAAAAGGCTTAATATCCGCACGCCACTCGCGGAACATGTTGTCTGCTTTTATTATCCGCTTACCGTTCAAATAAACATCAGCCAGCGTGTTTAACCCTTCAAAAACCAGGTCGATATGTTTATGATACAGCAGGTTTTTATCTGCCGTTATGGTTTTCCGGTACTCCCAGTCGGTATTGCTCACCCACTGTACTTTGGTTTCGTTATCCCGGTAAAATGGGTCGGGTATTAACTGTTGGGCCAGCAGGTCGGTATGTATCAAGCCCGGCACCGTTGCCGAACGCCATTCGCTCATGTTTGGCGTGCTGCCATTATACTCGTGAAACTCCCAGCCCTTATCAAGCGGAATTTTTGCGCTTTGCGCACTTGCCGCCTGTATAAATATGAGGCAAAATAAGATGAAGATGATGCTTAGTTTTTGTTTACTTTTCATATCCGTACGTTAACATTTAATTGGTAATACAATGTTAACCCGCCTGCATCAAACAAGGGTGCCACTTTCAATAAATAAAAGTGGCACCCGTTAAAACTGCTATTTTGTGTTATTTTTCTAAATATTCTGTGGGCGTTTTGCCGGTTACGTCTTTAAAGGCCCGGTTAAAACCTGTTTTGCTGTTAAAGCCGCTCTGGTACGCAATATCCATTATGGTAGAGGTTCCCTGCGCCCTGTTTTTCAATATTGCTTCTACATGCCTGATGCGGTATTCCTTAATAAAGGTGAAAAAGTTTTTATTAAACCCTTTGTTTAGCGTTTGCGATAAGGATAGCTTTTTGATGCGTGTAAGCTCACTTAGTTTTTCGATGGTCAGCTCGGGATCAAGAAAGGGTTGATGCTCATCCATAAATTTCTCAAGCTTTTGCTGATAGCGATTCAGGTCACTTGTATGCAACAAAGCTCCGGGCACCTCCTCATTACCGGCAATAAATACCGGGATGCTTTTTTGCCAGATCCCCAACACTACCAATAAAAATGTCTCAATGATATAGCAATATTCATTGGTCACAATCTGCAGGTTTGAGCCACCAGAAAACCTTGTCAGCACACCTTTTAAAAGAAACTCAACTATCTGAAGCACCAGGATGATAATGATCCAGTTAACCGTAATATTGCCCGACTCGCCCGAATAATATTCTTTGATCAGTTTGCGGTGCTTTCGCAGCATATCAATACAAAACCAAAAGTAATAAAGGATAAGTACCACCATTACCGCCAGAACGTAGGAGTAACACGAACCGGGGTAAACGTTAAAGTGCTGCCCCCGCATAACCAAAATGGTTGGCACTATCAAAATCAGCAACGGAATATAAATGATCAACTGTTTTGTCCCGAACCGGGCTTCGGTATTGGTTAAGTACTTGATATACCACCCGCAGGTAACAATGGAGCTTATACCAAATATGGCTGCAATCCCGCTGAGCAAAAGCTTGTCGGTTATTAATGATGCTCCATCCAGCAAAAACTTAACCACAAAGGTGCCCAATATTACAATCAGTAATTTGTCGCTCAGTTGTAGTGGTTCTTTCAGAAAAAAGATCAGCAGGATGCCCGTTAAAGCAAGGATAATACCTATGGATATAAGGTAGTTCATATTTTACTGAGCCAAAAAGCGATATGGATAACGCTGCCCTAAAATAAGGTTAAATAAAATTATTTCAGCGGATTTGTTGGGCTTTTAGGAGGCAAATAAAAAAGCATCGGGCTTAAGGAGAAAAGCTTCATAATTTAGGGGTAATCCCGAACCCTTTTTTGCGTATTTTTTCGGAATTTCATTAACTTAGGTGTCAAAACCCGGGCCGGGTTTAGTAACACAATTTCCAATAAACCTTATACTATGCCTACGCTTTCCCTGTGCATGATTGTTAAAAACGAGGAAGAGGTTATCAGCCGCTGCCTTGATTCTGTTCAATCACTCGTGGATGAAATTATTATTGTTGATACCGGCTCGTCCGACCATACGGTTCAATTATGCGCGGCGCATGGGGCGCAGATCTTTCATTTTGAATGGCGAGATGATTTTGCCAAAGCAAGGAACTTTTCGTTTGAACAAGCCGGCTGCGATTATATTCTTTGGCTCGATGCTGACGATGTAGTGGAGCCGGGACAGTTACTCCTGCTGAAAGAATTAAAAGATAATCTTAACCACGACGTTTATTTTCTGAAATATGATTATAGTCAGGATGAGTATGGGGCATCTGCTTGTACGCTCTTCCGCGAACGTATTATTAAAAACGACGGTAATTTTCGCTGGATCTACCCGGTGCACGAGGTAATCGACGGGACAAACAACCGCAGTTCTTCATACCAGCAAATTACTATAAAACATCTTCGCACTGCCGCCGGTGCTGCGAATGATCATGGCAGAAATCTTAATATTCTTGCCCGTGCAGCCAACACTTCGGAGTACCATGATTCGCCACGGATCTGGTATTATTACGGTAAGGAACTATTTGATCATCGTGATTTCACTACGGCCTTGTCTGCTTTTGGGCGTTTTACTGAAATGCCGGGAGGGTGGATAGAAGACAAGGTTGGCGCTTACATCAAAATGGCGCAATGTTATCTCCAATGCCATCAAATGGAGCCTGATAAGGAAACACACCTGCTAAAAGCAAGAGAAATGGCCAGGATGGCAATACAACTTGACAACCGCTGGGCGGAGCCTTATTTTATTATGGGCGAAGCGGCATTCATATTACAACAAATTGATGAAGCCGTTTTTTGGTTCAAAAAATGCCTTATTCCCATCCCTGATGTATTGAGCCCGGTAAACAGGGCGGTGTATGGTATCGACGCTTATGTGAAACTGATGTTTTGTTTAGATAAGCTTCAGGATTATGAACAAGCTAACCACTATAACGAACTTGCGCTGCAATGCAAACCAGCAGATGCAGGGCTGCTTTATAACAGCAAGTATTTTCAGTCGAGATTGTATGGGGCTGATGATCGCGGCTATGCAATTGCATGGTATGGCAAAAACATCGATCCAAATTTCCCGACTTACCGTATCCGCGCCCTGCAAATGAATGCTGCACTGGCCAAATTGGGTTTTTACTCCGAAATGGTTGACAAGCAAGAGGAACTGGCGCGCTTTAATGCGGTGATCTTCTTTAAAGGCATCAATGAGACGGAGTTTAACGTAATGCAGGCTGCAAAAAGAAATGGCAAGCGGGTGGTTTTTGATATTGCTGAGGATTTATTCGACCACACCGCTAATTTCCCCTTTTATATACCAATGCTACAACTGGCAGATGTGATTACCTGCTGCTCTTATATTCTCGCCGAAAAAATCAAACCGTATAACGCCAATGTTGTGGTTGTGGAAGATGCCGTTGAGCCTGTTCAAACCATAAGCAGTGTTACAGAGAAGCAGCGTTTGGTATTTGGGTGGATAGGTATGCCCGAGAATGCCCGGCATGCCGAAAAGCTACGCCCGTTAATAGAGGCCGCAGGTTGCGAGCTTTTAACCATTCACAGTGGTGCTGATTGCAACAGGCGATGGGCGGCCGATAACTGGCAGACCACCCTGGCACAGTGCGACGCGGCGATAGCTCCGCTTGATGTTGCGGCCCAACCAGCCAAGTCAAACAATAAAATTACCACTTACCAGTCTCTTGGCCTGCCGGTTATTGCTTCTCCGCTTGATGCTTATATGCGTATTATTGTACAAGGAGAAAATGGCTTTCTTGCTTCTTCTGATGATGAGTGGCGTGCCGGCATCGAACAGCTTAAAGATATTTCGCTTCGTCAAAAGCTTCATCAAAATGGTATTGCAACGGCCCGCACTTACAGACCGGAGCGGATGGCTATGAAAATGACGAGGGCTATTTCCCAAAAAGATTTTGATGCCCGCGCTGTTGATATCATCATTCCAACCATCTACCCAACACAACACCTTGAACTGTGCGTAAATAGCATTATTGCTTGCACGGATGTGCCTTACAATATTATTGTTGTAAACAACGGCGCGCACGAACTCCATCTGCCGGAAGAAGTAACCATAATAAAAGGCGATAATTGGAATTATTCGGCATCAATAAACGCGGGTATCAGGCATGGGCAAGCACCGTTCATCTGCATGATGAATGACGACGTTATCGTATCTGAAGGCTGGCTCCCGCCGTTGCTTAATGCAGTTAAAAATGGCATTCACATCTGCAACCCGCTCTCCAACTGTGATTATGGTTCCCTGCATATTTACAATATGGAAGCAGATGGGGTAATGCTGGGCGCGGGCACCAACATACTTTCCGGCGGTTACATCGTCAATAAGGTAACGGGGGCGGGTGGTCTTTCTCCGGCTTCGCTGCATACCTATCGACCGGATTGCGAAAGGCGTCAATATCTGCTGGAATGGGTACCATTTTATTGCACACTGCTAAGCCGGGATACAATTGAGAAAACAGGCCAGCTTGATGACGGCTTTGACAATGGCTGCGAGGACGTTGATTTTTGCAGGCGCGCAAAACAAATGGGATACACATCAGGTGTGAACGAGGAAAGCTTTGTCTTTCATTTCGGTGGAACGAGCACAGGAAAATTCATCCTTGAAAACCCGGAACAGGAAGGTGCAACGCACCGGGCCTTTCGCGAAAAATATGCCCGGCCGTTGTTTGTAGTACATGCGGGCCTCTCGTACGAATCATGGAACGGGCATACCATCCAAAATACCGGTATTGGCGGTTCCGAAACGGCGGTGGTGAAAATGGCGGAAGCTTTTTCAAGGCGTGGATACCGGTGTATTGTTTTTTGCGAATGCGGCGGTATGGAGGGCGTAATAAATGACGTCGAATATAAACCGCTACAGGCTTTTGAAAACTTTATCGACAGGCATTTTATCGACGTTTTTGTGGTTTCACGTTACGCTAATTTCCTCACCTCCCATGTACGCGCACAACAGGTGTATTTTTGGGTACACGATGTATGGGCCATGGGCACACAAACGGGAGAAAATGATTTGCTCAGGAAATATATAGACAAGGTAAACGGCGTATTCTGCCTTAGTCCATGGCACCGGGATCTGATTCACCAAACGCATGGTATTCCTTATGAAAAACTGATTGTTACCGGCAATGGTATTGATCTTAATCGTTTTACAGGGGCAACTGCTAAAGTCGCCAACCGTTTTATCTATTCATCAAGTCCTGATCGCTCACTCGACATCGTGCTGCGGCTTTTTCCTGCTATCAGGAGCGTTTTTCCAGATGCGTCATTGCATATTTATTATGGCTTTGATAATTGGAACAAAAGTATCGACCAGACAGACAATGCTGAAAAACGATTGCAGCGCGATACTATTTATAAACTAATGGAACAGGAAGGGGTATACTACCATGGCCGGGTGAACCAGCATGAGCTGGCCCGGGCGTTTGAAGAAAGTGACATCTGGCTTTACCCCACACAATTTACAGAAACTTATTGCATCACCGCTTTGGAAGCACAAATGTCTGGCACGCTCTGTATCTGTTCAGATCTTGCCGGCCTTTGCAGTACCGTAGCTGACCGCGGCATCCTGATCCAAAAAGATGCGTGGAGCCCGGATTATGAAGCGCATATCATAGCTCTTTTGTGCGATATACAAAGCCACCCCGAACGCAAGCAGGTGATGATTCAACGTGCACGGCAATGGGCCAGGGAACAATCCTGGGACAACATTGCCGCGCAGTGGGCTGCTATTTTTTCACCATCAGTTAAAGTCGATCAGATCCGTATTCAGGAACAGGTCGTTTAACTTTAATATCGGGTTGTGAATATCAGCTGTCAGCGCAGAATACAGCGACAGGATGATGGCAAGCTTGCCACTTCCATCTATTCCTTTTGCATCGTTGCTCTTTATCCAGATTCTTACAGCAGTTGCAATTTCAGCAATCAACGGCGGTGGCGTATCCCAGCTTGTGCTGATCGGTGTAGTCATTAATATCGGCAGGGTTGGCCCAAGCGGAATAAAGTCTGATCCACCATCCTCCGGTTGCAAGGCATAGCTGTATCCGCACTGTAATTGCAATACAATTTCGGGATGTTCAACCTCTTTCAATAATTCTTTAAAGAAATTATCCAGGAAAACAGCTAACCCTATCTTATTTACCTTTGAAGCGCCCGGTGTAAAATCAGCCAGGTTAATTGGCGTTTGATTGTACAGGCTTGGCAGGCACAGGTCGGCAAAGCGGATGTAAGGCGTTATATACAGGAAATCCGTATTTGTAGGTTTCCCGGTCAATATTTCATTACGGTGAATAGAAACACCGGCCCAGGCATTTTCATCTACAAGGACGGTACGTTTAGGCAGTTTTGCTACCCTCTGGCTATATTCCTTCCTGTCGGCATATAGTAGCGGCGTTTCGGTGCCGTCAATCACTTGCACAAAATAATAAATGATTTTATCAGTGACAACGCCAATTATAGGGATGTAAGTGCGAGTCTCAAAACCGCTGATTTCTACCAATGGCAGTAATCCACCTGCGGGATTAGTTGCTGCGGCCGCGAGTTCCAGCATCAGGTAGGTCTTTACACCTTCTTCATTGCCCTCAAATTCTCTTATTACATAGTCCAGTTCGTGGGTTGCCAATTTACCCAGTGCGTTGTTTACATTAAACCATTCGCTCCAGGCGTTGCCAACCTGTTGTGCCATCCAGGCAAAAGATTGCAATGCAGTAACAGAATTTGCATCGTTTTTAGCCAGATCGGCAACAATATCGGCGTAAGAAGAATTGAACTGAATTAGTCCTTCAAACAAGTCAAGCTGCGCTACTGCCGCAGCCGACAATGATGGCGACTGCGCGTTGAACCGGATATTTAGATATATGGAATCCTGCTGAGCAGAAATGTAGTCATATACAAACGTATATACCCACTGTTGTGCATCTTCAAGCGCCTTTTTGCCATCGTTAGGTGTTGACGAATCACCAATGCCCACACCTGTCTGACTCACCATTGATGGCGCGGTTGGATATGCTTTTAAAGGGATTGGGATATCGGCATTTACCAGTGGTGCGCCATCTGCCCCAGCACAAATAATTGGATGTACAAAAGTAAGCCATGAAGATGGGGTGTACCCATTAACAGGCGTGCCAAAGTCGTGCTCCAGCGCAGTAATGTGATAATTAAGCGTTGCTTTAAACTCGGCAATCAGGTCAACATTCTGATCTTTTCCCTGTGTACCTGTTTCCTGCCTTACAGAAAATAGTGAAATAAGGGTTGATGGGTCCGTTTTGCCATCCGGCAACGTAAGCGGGATTTTAACCGGTGTAAAATTGTAGGTATTATCCGGCACATCCTTTTCAGATGACTGCAGTTGACCATACAGGTTGGCAGTTGCCGTGGAATAACCACCGGTCACTGTTACCTTATTTTGAATCACCGCGTCAACCGTATAAACACTGCCGAGTGCGATGAGTAATTGCTGTTTAAGGGCCTCAACTGCCTGTGCTATTTCGCTGGTATCTTCCCCTTGAAGAATGGCGGTAAGCTGATATTGTGCAATAGCCGCAGCTACATTTTTCTTCGCTTCCTCTACCACCTGGAATGGTGTTTCTTTCGGACCATTTCCCTTGGGTAAGTTTGCAGCATATTGGATGTCCCAGGCCTGTGTACTGGTATCGGCCGAAAGGAAATCATCCATAGCACTCACAAACACGCGCGCCAGTACTTCTATGTCAATACCGGCATAGCTTTTTAGCTCCGGCAGGGCATCCCCCAAATATGAGCCGCTAATGTATGTACGCAACGGAACCGGGTTAGGATGCTGTTCGTCGGGCCGCGAAATAAGCTTTGTTGAAAGCGGCCTGGTTGCAAAGTATGCCGGTAAGGGTTCAACATTGAATGAGATTCCTGGTTGCCCGGTTGCTCCTGCATACCGCACAAGCCAAACTTCCTGGTTCTTTGTTTCGGCGCTGCCATTTACTGCCTTCCGCTCTGCAAAGGTGGTGCTGGCTGCAGCGGTCGGCTTGGCTTGCCCCACAGTTACTTTCATCACTGGCAATGCCGCTTCAAGCGCTGTTGCGAAACGGTCGAGCGCTGAAATTTTTCCATCGTCATTATCATATAGATCAGGTGAAATCACGCTATCGGCAAAGCGAATTCCGGGCTCTTTGATAAATTGCTGATCAATATTAGCTGTACGTTGTATCCCGATGTTTACCACAAGCGCGAAGATCAGTTCCGCGTTAAGCTTTTCGGTATCGATAACAAATGACGGGGTTGCTGTTATTAAATTGTTAACTATCGGGCCACTAATTACTGTGTTTAAAAAAGTGATGATAGCTTTTACATAATCGCGCAGTTCTTCAATCGGTGATTTAACCGGCGCAAGCAGTTGCCCTATGGTTGATTCCACTGTTACCTCAACGTCTGGCTGTGCGAGCTGGTAGCTAACGTTTTGGTAGAACGCCAGATCCCTTTTGGCTACTGCTACCGGATCTTGTGCACTCGTATAGCGCTTGCCGTCAAAATCAAGGCTAATGGTTAGCATAGGTTTTCCGCTGCCTTTATCTATAGCGATATCATAATGCTTGGCAACATTTACCCATTGATCAAGGCCGATCACAGGATCAAGATATCCCGGGGTTGTCCCTTGCGTAAGCCCGCTACCATTGCTGCCTGTGTTGTCAGGGAACAAGGTGTTGCCGAAAATATCGAGGTAGTTAAAATAAATAGTTGCTGTTTTGCCGTTGGCAGCATAAGGGTCTTTTTCTGTACCATCGGCGTTGGTGAACGGAAATATCGGCATTGTGGCACTGTAAATCCATCCCTCCGAAGCCAGTGCTCTTTTTGGAGCCGCACTCAGGCTATTCGTTCCTGATTCTGTTACGATTACAGGTCCGGCAGGCAGTGCAAATCTTGTTTCGATAAACACGCCAGTGGTGCTGTTAATCCGGTATTCAAGCAGGTTAAACAGCTCGCTGATCTGATTGTCTGCGCTCTCCTTCAAATCTGCGGCACTCAACAACGCCGGGTTTATCCTGTTGCCACTGAACAGACCGGTACCCGGCAGCACCGTGGCCGTAATGGTTTGCAGGTTTGGATCAAATACTGCTTGCTGTTCCTTAGTAAGGTAAACACCAACATACAGGTTATCTGCTTTTGGTTCTACTTTTTGATTGATCACCACGCTGTTTACAAATTCAGGCAAAACATAAGCCTTGGTGCCGCTTTCCGGTTGCAGCGCATAGGATATTAGTATGGTGATGGTGGCCCTGCCGTCTTCGCTGAAAAGATAAGATGGCAAACCGCCGCCGGTGCCGTTATTATAAGACAGATAATAACCGCCCGACCTTACAATAGAACATTCCCACAAATAGGTAAGGAAAGTTACTGCATCCATCCCCACAAGGTTATTAGGTGCGCTTTCTTCAACCGCTTCTGAGTTAAAGAAGGCCGGATTAGAAACTGTGGAATAATTCGTTTGCAGTAAAAAAGTTTTAAATTCACTTAATGAATTGGAAACAAGCCCGGTAACTTCTTTTCCATCGTTTTTCTTTGCGTTGTTATCTGCAAAAAGGATGTCCAGATTTACTATTGCCGGGTTTGCAGTTATCAGTTGCTGAAGCAATTGCCCGTCAGCATCTCCGCAACCTAATACCCCATATACCCTTTCCAGCAATGTTTTTGGATCATTTGGCGATGGGATCTGCATAATGGTAACATCCACCGATGTACTCCAGAACAATGGGGTAAGGCTTTCGCTGTCGCGCAAAGTAAAAGAGGTACTCCTGCTCTGTAAGGCAAGCTCGAACGGCAGATTAGAATTATCGGCCAGATATTGTTGCAGTTTTGACGGGAATTTCCATAAGAACGTTTCGCTAACATTACCAGGCACACCGGTTGGGTTAGGGTTTTGCAATTGCAATCCGTCCGGCAGTGTAAAGGTTTTGGCCTCCAGGCGGAATCGTTTCACATCGTCCTGTGCATCCAGCGCAAGCGGAGGTACATATTTCGATCCCTCCATTTCAGTTATTGCATTCACCATATCAGTAGTAAAGCCAAACGCTGTTTCACCGGCTTTTTCGAATTGAAGCCATTCCGGTTTAACCGACTCCTTGTTAATGCTCAGCGCAACTGTGCTGGTTGCTGTAATGTTAGTTAATTCAAATTGCTGCCCGGTTGCTTCATACACACCTATCCGCGAAGTATCGGCTATGTCTTTAGGGATGCGCAATCCATGCAGTGCAAACCGGGATGCGGTGGCGCCTATATTAGCCAGGCTAAATTTGTTGCCTTTTTGCAGGTAATCCAATATCTGCTCAACGGTTTTGGTTTCTGTAAAGGCATGCAAAAGCGCGGTGCCGGGCGCAAACAAACCTTTCCGGGTAAGGTTGGCATCCAACAGATCGCCAAATTCAAGGTTAAAGCGTTCGGTTACCGACCATAGTGTAGTAGTTGAAGCATTGTTAGACGGAACATACTCAAAAGCCGGAACGGTGATATAGCCATCCTCGCCAACTCCTGTGCTTAACAAAAGGTTTGTTACTTCTGGCAAATACGCGCGCAAGTCAGCAATAGTTTCGCCCTTCCGTAACTTGTAGTTAAATGAAGGGATGCTAATGCCTCTTCCCTGGTGTATTGGCTCACGACGGTTTGCAAAAGCGAGGCTTTTGGCGTTAACACCATAGTGTGCAAATCTTTCGGCAACGTCATGCAGGCTTTCATCTTCCAGGGTAGTGACCACAATTTCTTTAAAATCATTTATTGCGTCCTGAATGCCTGATTTTGCAATCATCAGGAAATAATCGGCAAACAGGTATTCAGCCAATGTTGTTGGCACACTGTCTGCTACTTTAAACGCTGCTGTAGGTTGCTGTTCGTTATTGAACTGCACCTTCATCTGGTCAAAATAATGCTTTACTGCTTCGAGGTAGGCGGCATCGCACAGACCATATTTCAAAAAGTCTATGTCATCCTCCTGCCCGGTAATGCTCATTTTAAAGATCGGGAACATCGGAAAAATAGCTACCGACTGGTCGCTCTCGTTAAGGTTTTCTGCGGATGTTTCTTTTTGCGCTTTTAAGGTTACGGGACTAAAGCTCTGCGCAAAAAGATAATTGATCAGGTCTAAGGTGCTAAACGGTTCTTCTGCGCCTGATGAATATTTTTCCTGACTCAGATTAGCATAAATAGCATTAAGATCATCTATTGAGACCGGCTGATCGAGGATTTTTGGCGTAGCTCCGCCTTTTTTACTAAAATAAGCATTAAATGTCCAGGCGAGCATTGCCCTGCTCAATGTTGTAAAATCGGTGTCGGTATCTGCACCGGGCGTGTTATTTAAATAAAGCAATGAAACGGCCACCGCTTGCTTGGTATTAGGCTTGCTGGCTTCGTATTTTACCGATAGCTGTGGCAGAAATATGATATTTAGCGGAAGCTTTGGATAATCCATGGGGGCCGTCCAGACCAATTCGGGTGGTTCTATTGGCGATGTAGCGTCCAGTGCTGTAAAATAAGCGCTTCTATTTTGTAATGCTTTTGAATCCCACGGAGCAGTATCGTTATCGCCGATCGTAAACGAATCAGATATACTTGTGCTGAATGAACAGCTGATGGTGATCTTGAAAAGACCCAGGTTAATGCGCACCTGAACAGATGCAGATACTGAGGCACTAAATGTAATCAGCGTTTGCCGGTAAGCTTCAATTAATAGCGCAGCTGTAATTGAGGCCGTTACATCAAGCGATGCCGTGATAATGGCAAAATCAATTTCGCCATAAATACGCCCCACCAGGCCGGCTTGTGCCTTTATTCTGAAATATTGCGCATCATCAGTTGCCACGCCTGAGCCTGGATTAGGTTCGTATTTGGCGATAATGCCTTCGAGTATTACCAATATGGTTAGGCTGAGGCCTGCTTTCAGGATGCCTTTATCAACACTTCTTCCTACACCTGCTTTTATACCGATACCGAATGCAATTACCGGATTGAACTGGCCATTAGCCTTAGGCAGGTTGAAATCGGTAGCCGTATCATTGCTCAGTTTACCAAAGTAGAAGCCGCCTGAGCCGGTGAATATAGAAAACTCGAGCGCGAACGAGCGGGAGAAATCGGCATTGTGCGGAAATCCGAGGTCGATAAGGAAATCGCCATTGGTATAAATAGATAGCGACAGGCTTGGCAATGTTACAGATACGGCGCCAAACTGCTGCTGGCGAACATAGTCGGGCAGGGTGAGGTCTATCTGGAAGACTCCTACAGTATCTGTAACTTTCTTATATAGTATCTGGAATTTTAGCCCATTAAACTGGCCACCGCTAACGTCGATTGAAACGCCATAAATAACCGGATCGTAAAATATCAGCGCAATATCGATGTATTTGATTACCTTAAACTGCGCTCCAATTAGCCAGCCGTAGTTTTTATCGTAGTATAGGCTGGTTGGAAGTGTGTCGCCGGTGGTGTTAAATGCATTATTGAGATCGGTTATAGCCTGAACCACAGATTTAGGCGGCTTTGCGTCTTTAATGGCAACCTGGTTACCGAAACTCAGGTTTTTCAGCTCGAATGCCGAATCGCCAAGTCCGGGAACCGCTGGCGCATCTTCGGGTTTGCGAAGATCCCAGCCTGGTTTTTCTTCATCGGTCAGGCTATCCAATGGTATTCCAAGGAAGGTGCCTTTGGTAACCATAAATTGTACAGGCCCCTGATCACCGGTTGCACCAGGTGTATAAATAAGGCTCAGCTCATCAATGGTAATAAAGCCGAGGTTGATACCCGGTTTATAGGTAAGTCCGATGGTCTTGCTCTTGTCTGTCTTGTTATAGGTGAACACAAAACCAAAGCCATCCAGCGGGATATTATTGATGAAATCCCATGGGCTCGGTATGTCGGGAGCTTCGCCGGTTGCGGCCCCTATTAATGTGGTGATCAGGTCTCCAAGCGAGAGCCCTTTGTTTGGATCAGTTGATTTTAACTCAAAGGTAAATTTAACAATATCCGGATCAGAGGTATCAACCGTAGCCTTCGCTGTAATGTTTTTATAAACAAGCTCAAAAACATACTTGTCAAACTTTCCGCCGCTATAAGTTGCAAGTACACTGAATGACAGCCCACCGAATTTGAGCATTCCCTGCACACTTGTACCATCATAACGTTTGGCCTCTTCTTTTCTCGAATCGTAGAGTAAGTTAACACCTCCGGTTATCACCATCGAACTAATTATCGGAATGGTGAGTGTACCGTCTATAGAAAAGTCAAGTGTGGTATAACTGGCATCGGTTATTAATGTTGTTGCCGGTGCCTTTACTATTTCAACGTCGATGTTATTGATAGCCAGTTGTGGTATAGTGGCAGCATCTAAGTTTTCAATATATTTCGTCAGTACCTCATTTATGGTAAGGTTTTGGGTATTAGTAAATGTTCCGGTAAAGGTCCAGATCTTCTTTTTGTATGTAGCCCCAACGGTTACTTCGCATTTTTTTGCGTCAGTACCTATGTTGAAGCTTCCAGTTGCTTCCAGATCAGTATTTTCGGCATAATGTTCTATGCTGAAATAAAGTTGTTCCAGCGTGATGCTTGCATTGCCTAAAGTGGCAATTGTCCAGGTATTATTTGGCGTGTTCTCAATAGTCATACTGGTAGAGAACGAACCGGAAGTTGGTTCAATGGCCAGGTCAAACTGGGTAACCGTTAAGGCCGGTAGGATGTCAACCACGCTTGCCGGTAATTTTAGTCCGAGCAGCAATTCATTAAGATCCAGATCTTCCTTAAGTGTTCCTGTAAAATTCCATGGATCAGCAGAAGATGGCTTTGTGGCCAGCATGCCCAATACAAGGTTCTTACCTTTTTCCTTATTCAATACCAGTGTAACAGTTGTTCCAATGGCTCCCGAAATGTTTTTATCGCTTACTGATTTGTTTTCTATACTGATGGAGATGAACAACTCCGACAGCTCAAAGTAACCGGGAACAAGGTTCCATGCCGGTGTACCCGGTGTTGATTGTATGGTGAAGGCCAGTAACTCAAGCTTTGAGCCAGTACCGAGCGCCCATTTAAGCTCCAGGTCATTAATAGAGAAATCGCCGATACCCATAAGGCCGGATGGTGACGCTGAAGTTAATACATCGGCACCCATAAAATCGGCCAGGCTCGATATTGACGGCAGTGGAATTTCGTCACTTGTTACGCTAAGCAGCCAGTTAGGCTCCTCATTAGTTTTTGCTATCGCTACCGGTATGGTTACTTCGCCACTGGCTATTTGGATATTGCCACCAAGACTGCCGGAGGTAGTGGTAGTAGCGTAGGGCAAAGCCGCATCGAGGTTGAAATGTAGTTCGTCCAGATATACGGCGCTTTGCAGCATAGGCAGTTGCCAAACTTCGTCAGATTTTATAGAGAACGCCACGTGCGTAAAAGCAAAGCCCTTACCGCTTCCGAATTGGAAACTAATGGAAAGGAATTCCATCACAACCTTATCCAATTGATCTGTAAGCCCCTTTGGTAATACAGCTCCAACACCCGGAATGATGTTAACCAATCGCCCCAGCCCCATATCCTGATCGCTGTTGCCCAGCCTGATGGTCCAGTCTTTACCGGTGAGCGGGATTGGAATTTTAGCCGAAGCCTCTACAAGGGTAGAAGGATCGTTGTAATTAACGCTTGCAGTGGCACTAATGCTGCCGCTGTATTCCAGCGGATCTTCGCCGGTTCGGCTTGCGGTTAGCGTTAGGTTAATGCCTTCATTTAATTTAAGCTTATCCTGAATAATAACCCAATCGTCTTTGGTATTAACAATCACCTGTAGGGATGATAAACTTTTCGTTGATGGATCAAATGTTAAATAAAATGCCGTTAGCTCAATAATTTTCAGCTTATCGGTAAATGTATCGGGTAGCAGTGATGAAACATTGGTTTGCAAAATAGCGTCGAGCAGTGCGGGGCCCTGGTCAAGGGTTATGGGTGCTGCAAGGCCGGCGCTCCAGCCGCCCGTGCCAACTGGCAGCGATACCTTAATTGGAATATTGACTTTCTTATCAGTACTGGCTAATGCACCGGTCGCTACTGCTGTAGTACTTACGAGCCCACTTGCAGCATTGCGTATCAAACTTAGCTTTGGATCTGACACAAACAGATTGCCATAGCCCAGGAAATCCCAGTTTGCACCCGGCCCACTCGATATGGTGAACGATGTGGCCGAAGAATCGAAAACAAACTGAATGCCGGGAATGGTTACGGCTGGCAAAAATTCCGGCTTAAATCCACTTGGTAAAAGACCCAAATCAACCAATTGCTTAATGGTTAGTGACAGGCCGGCAGTGAAATTATTAAAAGTTAGCTCAAAATTTTCCTCATTTATTGTAAAGACCCCGGTTATTTTTAGCGACTGATCCAGCATGGTTGCCTGGGCCGTTAATTGGAGTGTAGTGTCATCCGGGAATTCAAACTGCATCTCTGTTAAGGGAATAGCAGTAAGGTTAAGCAACGATTTTAACAGGTCCGAAACATTTTTCGACCCAATTGATGCTTCATCCAGCGTAGCTGATGCCTCGATCCGTTTTTGCAGCGCTTCGAGCTTCGGATCTGCCTGCACACTTATTTTTGCAATTCCCTTCATAGTATTGTATTTATTAACGGACTATTCGGCCGCAAACAGATTATCAGCTTTATCCGTACCCGGAAAACGGCGCACATCTGTAAATAGGTTCCCCAGCGTGGCAGCTGTTATATTGCTGTTGTTGTTAAAAACGGTGACCCATACAGACCAGTTTCCGCTGTAAGCGGCATGGACGGCGATCTGATCCAATAACAGTTGTTTAATAAGATCTGCCTGAGCGGATGAACCGAGTTTATCCATCTCATTTAATCGCTCTATCGCCCGTGTTGCTTCAAACCAGGCTTCTGTACGTTTAAATATGCGGTTATCTGGCTTTGTCTGCTGTTCGATATAAGGAAGTCTGAATTCATTGGTGGCCGCATTATAAAATTTACCCGGCATATTCAGCTGGAAATGATCAATGGTATTTTGCGCTCTTTGCCGGGTTTCAGCATCGCTTTTAGGGTTTGCTGTAACAAAAACAAGTTGTTTATTTTCTGGCTTGCCTGCTTTGCCCTCTTCGTTTTCGTTTATAAATTTCACTTCGCGCAGCTCATAAAGCAGCGGACTTTTCGCATACGTACTAAAGGTGGTATCATGGTCGGGCCATAGCATAGTTTCCGCTTCTTCTGCCGTTAGTACAGGCTTTTGGATATGACTGCGGCAATCCGCACAGATAAGCAGCAGGTCTTCCCATTCACCGATGTTGATTTCCGGTTGCCAGGCTGCAAGGTAGCGGTAATGCTCTATCAGGTAGCCTCCCAATGGCATTTCACAGTAGGAGCAATAATTTCCCAGGGCATCTATGAGCGCATTTTGGATAGTCTCGCGTCCAACGCGTGCTTCTGATAGAAGAGCGTCAGTAACATAGGATGGTTGTTGTTTTTTTATCGGTCTCATGTGCTGATAAATTATTGAGTGGGTAATGCTCCCGCATTTGTACCGGGTATATAGTATTGCGGGGTGTTAGGATTAGTTGCCCAGCTTCTTAAATAGGAATAAAAAGACCATTGATTATTGAGTGGCGGAGACCACGCATAAAATATGGCAGCCCATGTACTGAAGTACCCGGCACTGCGCACTGTTTCAACTACTTGTTGAACCATCGCTAAGTAAAATACTTTGCCAGGTGTCTGGTCGTTTTGAAAAATCAGGTTCAATCTTCCAACGGCTGATAGGGCATCCAGCCATGCCACCGTCCTGTTGGCAACACGGCGATCAGAGAATTCACCTACCACGACTCTGTTAAGGCCAACCATTGTTAACAGGTTGGTATTTTGCAATTGTGCCAGCGCGTTTCCAACCCCATTAAAAAAATTGCTAACGATTATTTGACCTAATCCGTTGATATTTGCCCTAACCTGGTTGTTAATTGTGCTTACATAACTATTAGTGACATCCAAACTGTTTTGGCGCGGTATCAGGTTGTTGTTTACACCATAAAGGTTGGGCGCAAACCCTATATAAGCGTTGTTAAGTGCTGGTGATGTGCTTCTATCTACACCTGCATTCAATATGTCCTGATAGGTAGGAAAAGGGATGCCAAATTGGTTTACCGCCCAGACAAAACTTTCGTTATAGGTAGGTTTTGAGCCTTTAACAGAATTGCAAACCGGGCAAGCCAATAGAAAATTATCGTAATTTATCATAACGCCCGGGAACACAGCCTTTGGCAGAACGTGCTCTACCGCCAGCGAGCTGTCCTGCACCGTCATTTCGCAATAGGAACACATTTCGCCAAAGTTTTGAATCAGCGGTCCGCGCGCATTACCATAACCGGCAGTGCCGCTGGTTGTGAACAGACTGATCAACTGCGGGATGAGGAATCTCCGATTCGCATTGAGCGCTCCCCAGTCAGGCGTTCCAACATTCAAAAATGTCATGGTATTCAGAAAGGTAAGAATTTGCGCTATACTGAAAGTAGCGACGCCCGAAACAGGCTGAATACCTTCTGTTGCTAACGGCTGCCGGATGCTTACCCGGTTTATTTGAATATTTGCGGGGATGTTATATCCGGGATTGTTTCTGGTAACTGGTCTCATAATATTGTTAATTTATATAGGCTCCATACCAGCCCAGAGAACCGGGCTGCGCGGGATCACCGAGCAGCGCCAGGTTTACGTTTCCACTGGGTGGGAACTTTACCCCGATTACGCTCATCGCTATGCTGGTTAATAATAAATTGTAACTGATCTCGTCGTTGCCGTGCTCTACAATATCAATCCGGAAGGTGCCGGCCGTAAGTTTTAATACATTTTGCAGGCTAAATGTTTTGCCGCCACCCGCCGCCCCGGGCAGGCGGATAAAGATGCCCATACTTTGACTGGCGGACGGGCTCCATGCCAGCAACAAATGCGGCGTAAAACCGGCCTGATCGGCAAGTGCGCCGGGACCACCCCAGTGAAATTCAAAATCCAGCCCATACCATTTGGAGCCAAGCGTTCCTGTTATAAACTGGGTGGGTGGCACTACCTGTACATAGCCCGATTGTGATGGGGCATTATCGCCGCTGCCGGTTAATATTGCGCTTGGGCTCAGTGGAAAAGCCTGTGCAAAGCTGGCCTTCCGTACTGCACTTAATGACACATCAAAGGCAATTTGAGCAGGGCTAAACACTAATGACAGATCGGTAGTAACATTTTTTTCTGTATCCAGATTAAAATCTACATTGAGCGCCATATTCGAAAAATAGAGCCCCCTGTTCTGAAGTGTTTCTGCACCTTCTTCCGATCCGTAAGAAAAACTATCAAAGTTCGCTAACGGCAGATAATTCAGGTATCCATAAAAAATGAATACACTCTTAACAATTTCGATAAGCGAACCCGGCGATTGCGGAACCGATGAAACGGTGCTAAAACTGGCCTTTATAAACTGTACATAATTCAATATTTTGCTGGATATAAAATATTGATAGGTTTGGCCCTTTTGAGTGAGGAAGGTGTAGGTTTTATGCCCGTCGTGATTTTCGTAATGCCCGTTAAACAGCATTGCATAATTTGCAGGCTGATCGGTTTTTCCCTCTGAAGAACCAGGTTTGTTCAGTGTTGCATTTTCATCAAACCATTGGCGCGCCGTAAGCTGCAGTTTGCTTTCAAAATTGGTAATGGCTGAATTTAAGAACACGATCTGCAGCGTGAGTACCTTGTATGCATAACTTACCTCGTTCATCGAAGGTGCGCCGGATGTAAGCATCGACTGGCTGCCGCCCTGGCTTTCCTGGTAACCCGGATCGATGTAGCTGATGAGCGCAAATAAATTGCTCTTTTTTACAGTGATACCCGGAGCGCCTGCTAATCCAGTACCCGGTTCTATATAGTTTACCTGTACGCCAACATGGTGAGCATTAAGCAGGCTGATATCCATTGCGCCCAGTAATCCCTTAAGATCTTTCGGGAAGCCGCCTATACTAACATCTACCTTAAGCGAGAGTACGCCATACCAATTGGGGTCCTGTACAATGGAGGCAAAATGTGCATACCTGTCATTGCTTTGTGCCATGGTAATGGCATCAGTGCAGTACTGGGTCAGCCACGTTTGTGTACCTACTATCTGGTCTGCATCGTAGTTAAAGCTCAGCGCGTCCGTCCATGAGTTTACGTCTCCTATCAAGTCGAGAAGGGTGCCTTTTCTGAATTTCAGCAATAATATATTTTTATGTTCGGGGTCGTCAGCAGGAATACGAGTTGGAACGTTAACATTAAATGTCCATCCCTCAATACCTATCGATTTACTAAAATCTCCCAGGTTCTTTGCATCTGACGCTACCAGGAAAAGTTCATTGGTTTGAAAAGCGTTGCGCAGCGTAGCCGGCAAGTTCATAAACGCAAAATCGTTGGGCAGCTCAGTGTTACGGGCAAGTAATACTTCTTTCCATGTACCGCCGGCTATGGTGGCAAGCAAGCCCTGAGGTGTGGTAGTAGAAACATCGTCTGCTACCGCCCTTGGCGTAATGACCGGCAGCCGCGCCATAATCTGCTTCCTTACCGCCCCGATGATCTGAAGCTCGAAAGGTTGAATGTCATCCGGTGCGAGACCTCCTGTTTGTTGATTGGTGATACCTGCGTACGGCACCATAGGGAAACTATTTTCAGCAATGGCGCTGTTTGCGTTGAGCCGCGCAGTTTCGGCATAATAGGCCGAGAATACGTCTCCGGCAAGTTCAGGAGTATATAGGCTGGCGGCGCTGGGCGCTGCGTAGTAAATTACTTCGGGGTTGTCGGCGCCCGGCTGTACGGTAGCCCATGACGCAGTATAGGTATTGTTCAGCAACGTTTCTGAAACCGTTGAGCTCGATGCCGTTGTAAAAACGGATGAGGTGTTTCCTCCCTCAAAATCTTTTGTATAGGCCCCTTTGTTGGGGTAAAAAATAAGATTATCGCCCTTTATTATCCCATCGCCTGCGGTAACAAGCAAACACTCAGTACCGGCAAGGCCGCAAAGCATACGCACTTGCGCACCTTCTCCACCGGAGATATACAATTCGAATGCGCCTTTAGGGGCTAAATAATAAGCGCTTAGTCCGGTTGCCGGGTCGGCACATTTTTGAAAAACAAGCTGTGCCGGATTAGCACCCGAAAGCACCGGGCGTACTGCAATGGGTTTACCGTAAAGTGTTTTGAAATAGGTTTGCAACACGTTAGGGTCCTGCTGTGGCAGAATCTGGAATTGATCAATACTTTCAGCAATTTTTTCTAGTTGGAAGGATATACCGGTAAAGGTTAGGCTTGTGCGGTCGGGATCAAATGGATTCAGGGGGTCCAAAAGTAAATTGAACACCATATAGCGATTTTCTTCCGCAGCAAACATAGGATAATACTGGCTTTGCACGCTTCCTTTGCCGCTGTTGGCATACTTAAACCCGGCAGCCCATCCCGTAAGGAAATTTTCAGAAAAATCGGTCAGCATAACCTGGCCTACGGCGGTGCCCGAAAGTGCACCATCTACCGCAATCCTGATACCTTGCTGCGTTGCAGAGGCTTGTGCTCCCGAAGGTGTTGGATAGCCGACCTGCAATTCAAACGTATCAGCATCAAAAATAACCGGTGCCCCCGTAAACATTGGCAGGCTGTAATTTCCGAAACCAAGGCTGAGGCCTGCCGCGAGGGTAGGGATATTGTCTGCGCCGACAGGCAACATCGCTTTTATTGTTGGCGGCGCACTGGTGTTTGACAACCATAGGGCGCCGGTATGTAAAGGTGTATCAAGCGAAGCATCCGCAGCTAACGCTGTTGCCAGGGCTTCCAGCGCGGCTGTATCGGTAGCTGCGATTGCCGTTTCCAGAAAAACGTAGAACCCTAAGTATGTACTCCATGATTCGGTCGCCGTAACAAAACCAGGCACCGGCTCACTATTGTTTTTGGTGAAATACCATGCAGCAGCAACCTTAGCAGGCACCGGGTCCGGTAGGAACAGGCTGGTATTGTTGAACTGTTTGTACTTCATTTGAGTAGCTGTTTATAAAAGCCTTTACTGTAATGGGAATGCTGCAATGTTATCTTCGGCCCAGCTGCCTCCTCCAAAATTAATCAGCGTTTGCGCGGTGTTCTCTGTTTGTGTTCTGCCGGCTATATAGTAATAAGTTTTTTTACTCCCGGAAGTATTATTGATGATGACGAAGCCAGATACCGTAGCAAAAGTAGCCGAGCCCGAAAGACATCCGCTTATGAGATTAGAGTATGGAATATCGGGGGTTGGCCCAAGCACACCGCTGTTGCTGTTTGAGAATGAAGTACGCAGCCAAAAGGTAGAATTTGCCTCCATATAAGGCAGCACCCGCATTAGCATAGATACTATAACTATAAATCTTCCCGGCGGCAGGGTGATGCCAGATCCTGTAGCCAGGAACGTACTATTATTATAATAAGGAATATTAACAGGGCCGTTTAAAAATCCCGCAACGCCGCTGCCTCCGCCACCACCGCCCGAAGGACCTGTAGATCCGGCAACGCCCGTGTAGCCCTGCGATCCCGTTGGACCTTGTGCCCCGGTGAAACCCGGTGTTCCGTTGCCCCCCGTTGGACCTTGTGCGCCAGTGAAGCCGGGTGTTCCGTTGGCTCCAGTTGGGCCTTGTGCCCCAGTGAAGCCCGATGTTCCGTTGGCTCCCGTTGGACCTTGTGCGCCGGTGAAGCCCGGTGTTCC
>OLKV01000135.1_pt1 | contig 81797 bp, 65 predicted proteins | sample 1604391 | NCBI WGS metagenome assembly OLKV01 (sample SAMEA104055711, study PRJEB20765) | soil metagenome | isolation source: soil | reverse complement strand
AACCTACAGCAACCCTACCCTGCCGCTAAAACCAGAGATGGTAACAGGCATTGTTGATTTTGTTGGCAAGCTGAAGTAAGGGCGTTATTTCCAATCATTCAGCATTCTTCTCAAGGCGATTATCTCGCCGGTGTGATAGGAATTATGATCAGCCATCTGCAGCGCTTCGAGCAGAATGGTTTGCCCGTCGCCGTGTTCAAGCTTTTGATAAATATCGCTGTGCTCCAGTAATTCAATAAATTCATCCAGATCGCTGCTTATTTGCGAAATTGAGCCGTTCCATGCATCATCATCTTCGGGCCCGTTTTCTTTAGGCCAATAATCATCAGGCCATTTTGGCGACTGATGGTTGGCATCTTTGCTAAACTGCAGCATATCCCATTGTGCAATGCGGATATGCTCAACCAGTTGCCAAATAGTGTAGGGCATGTGCTCAACCTTTACACCGCGCAGTTTAGGGTTCAACTTTTTTAATGCATCCTGTAATGATACATGCGCGGTACCGCCTAAAAGCAATTTGGTTAATTCGTCGATAAGCGTTTTATGCTGATTTTCCATTAAATGTTATTTTTATCTATAACAAATATCATTTAAATAGGTTAAAAAAAACACGAAACTATTTCTTGCTGCTGAACAATTAAGCGATCATTGTAAAAGTTATATGAGTATTTACATAATAGTGACTTATTTCGGCTAAATGTTATAAGTTTATACTTCAATTGCTAAACTAATAATTTGTGATTAAAAAGATTTTATTTACGGCCCTTGCACTTGCCACCATATTTATTGGATGCAAAAAAGATGGCAATGTAGGCCCCACCCTGGGCAAAGACGATGCGGCATTCACCGATTATGAGAACTCATTTTTAAGTGGCCTCTGGAAATTAAACCCCGACTGGGCTACATCTGTAGGCTATCATAAATATGATAGTTTGCTATTTGTTTTGGATGATAAGCTGATTGATAAAAGAATAAACTACGCAAAAACACAGGTTGACTCATTAAGCCGGTTTGATGTAAACACACTAAATGACGCTAATAGAATGGATTACCATTTGATGCAAAATCAAATGGAGTACATTGAGTGGAGTTATCAGAATCTGAAGGCATTTCAGTGGGACCCATCGTCGTACAACGTTATCGGTACGTTTGCTTATATCCTTAATGAGCCTTATGCGCCGTTAACTAAGCGTCTGCGTAATTTTTATGAAAAAATGGCCAATATACCGGCCTATTATAAAGAAGCTGAAAAACAAATAAAAAACCCGGTAGTTGAATTAACCAATCTGGCTATTGAGCAGCACCTTAACGGGGTAAGCGTTATAGAAAAAGACTTTGCCGACTCATTAAAGAAAACAAATATCCCGCAGGCAGAACAAAAACAAATGCTGGATAGGGCACACCTATCGGCCGAAGCCATAAAAGGATATACCGAATGGCTAAAAGCACTAAAGAATGATCACCCAAGAAGCTTCAGGCTGGGTAAAGAACTTTACGAAGATAAATTCAAATACGAAATTCAATCGGCCCTGCCTGCCCAAAAGATTTACAACGCCGCAGTAAACCGAAAAAAATCTATTCATCATGCAATGGTGCAGCTTAGCAAAAAGCTTTGGCCCAAATATTTCGGCACCAAATCTATGCCTGCTGATTCGCTTGAGCTGATTGCAAAGGTGATTGACACCCTATCGTCAAAACACGCGGCGCCAAATGAGTTTCAATCATCCATTGAAAACCTGTTGCCAAGGTTAACCGCTTTTGTAAAAGCCAAAAACCTGTTAACACTTGATCCTACCAAACCACTGGATGTACGTAAAGAGCCTGGATACATGGCTGGTGTTGCCGGTGCGTCTATGAGTTCGCCGGGGCCTTATGATAAAGACAGGGATTCTTATTTTAATGTGGGGAGCCTTGCGGGCTGGCCTGCCGAAAAAGCAGAAAGTTACCTGCGCGAATATAATCAGTACACTTTGCAGATACTATGTATCCACGAAGCCATCCCGGGTCATTATGTGCAATCTGTTTATGCCAATAAATCGCCAAGTCTTATCAAATCTATTTTTGGTAATACAGCAATGATTGAGGGCTGGGCCGTATACGGCGAAGAAATGATGCTTGACAATGGCTATGACGGTGACGAACCGGAAATGAGGCTGATGTGGTACAAATGGAACCTGCGTTCGGTATGTAATACCATTTTGGATTATGAGGTTCACACGGCCAATATGTCTAAACAGGATGCCATGAATTTGTTAACACATGAAGCATTTCAACAGCAGACCGAGGCCGAAGGGAAATGGAAACGTGTAAGTGTAACCAGTGTACAGTTGGACAGTTATTTTACCGGCTACAAAGAAATAATGGATCTGCGCGAAGCCTATAAAAATAAAATGGGCGACAAATATAAGCTGAAGGATTTTAATGAGAAATTTTTGAGTTATGGCAGCGCCCCGGTAATGTACATTAAAGAAGCAATGTTAGCCAAAGAAAGAAGCAGCGACAACAAATAATTAATACTATAAAAATATTCTTCTGTTTATTAAAATAATATTTTTATATTGCGGAGATATTTAAAATAAAGGGGCTTTCAACTTAACCGGAAACGCAAATTTTAAACGAAAATACAGCATCATAAAGATGACTGTGCCAAGATTAAAATTTCCTATTAATTAAATATAAAAAAGATAGCCAAATACAAAAAACGCTTTTTTGCAAGTAAAAAGCTACTGCCTGACAATATTGCAATGCTAATAGCCCAATTGGGTATAGTATTAATTAAATGTTAAGATCGTGCAATTCTTTACACAAAAAGGGCAAATAATTACACGGTTTTTTCACATTTCTCACCCTCAACTATTTCACAAAAATTTAAAAGCTTCGATTAGATGCAACAGCCCCTATTTTATTGAATCGGGTATGATTTTTGCTCATAATATTATATTATTATTCACTCTCAAATCAACATTATCATGAGCACTCTAGCAATAATCGGCATCGCAATTCAGGCCATCCCTGTATTCTTTATTATCAGAACAAGTATCAGTATGATAAGAAAGAAAACTATTAACTAAGCATAGTTAGTAGCATTTTTGCCTGTTATTTTATTGTAATTACAGTTACACTCCTATGCTCACGCGGGGAGTTTTTCTTTTTTATAATATTTCATAAATATTTGTAACCCGCATTATAATATTTGCGTACAAGCAAGTGAGTGAAAAATTAATGATAATGCTAATTAGAGAGTGGTCGGGGTTGAGAGCCTGGCTACTCTTGCTTTTTTAAGGCACTTATCATTCAAAATCAGGCAGCTCCGCTTCAAACACCTCCACATTTCAGTTTAACTTTTGCACCTGCCTTAAACTAACCATATTCCTCCCTATCTTTAAAGCAATTTCAATTTAAAGCATGAAGCGCATTTTCAGTATCCTTTTATTATTAATTATAGTAAGCAGCTCATTTGCCCAAAAAGTAAAGCCCGCATTACATTTAGTTAAAGGCACTACTTATTATATGGCAAGCAGTGCAACATCAGCCATTGTACAAATTTTAAACAGCCAGGAGAACAACATAACCCTAACATACAAATACAGTATGGCTTTTAAGGTTACTGATATATTGGATACGCTTTATAAAATGGAAGTAAGCTACATGGATATAGATATGAAAATCCAGACGGCAGGACGAACCATTGAAATGAGCTCGAAGAAGAACGACACAACAGATATTCCTTCGTCCATTATAGCCGCAATGATGGGCCGGCCCTTTAATATTATGCTAACTAAAAGCGGCAGAATAAAATCTGTTGATAATATTGATAAAATGTTCAACAACGTGTTCGACGGTTTTCCGCAAATAGATACGGTTAAAAAAGCGCAGCTGAAAAGTCAGCTTATGCAATCATTCGGCGCGGCTGCCTTTAAGGGGACCTTTGAAATGGGAACGGCCATATTCCCCAATAATCCTGTTGTTAAGGGCGATAAATGGAACATTAACACACATTTAGAATCGCCAACGGGAATAAATGTGCAAACCATTTACCAGTTAACAGACATTGCGGGCAACTTTTACCTAATTCATGGCGATGGTACAATGACTACCGATAAAAACGCACCGCTGGGTACTATAAACGGTATGCCCATGAAATACGACCTGAGCGGCACCACTTTAACAGACATTATGGTAGATAAAACCACCGGATGGATAAACGAAGTTAAGCTGAAGCAGGTAATGCAGGGCAGCATTGCCATACAGGATAACCCAAAACTGCCTGGAGGAATAACCATACCAATGACTTTTAATACCGATGTGTTGACTACTACTGAAAAATAGCTTTGGGGGCTACAAGAGCCAAGGAGCAAGAGCCAGGATTTAGATAAAACTTAAGGAAGAGTCCATTCCCCAAAACGAGGAAATCAAATTGATCATTTATTGCTATGACATGTTTGATTTCCCCTTTTCTATTGATTCCTGGTTCTTGGTTCTTGACTCTAATCATTAATTGATAAATTTATTATCTTCGCTGTATGTCGCCGGCCGAAGCAAAAAACCGAATTGAAACCCTTTCATCTGAGTTAAAACAGCATAATTACAATTATTATGTACTGGCAATGCCTACTATTGCCGATTTTGATTTTGACAAAAAGCTCGAAGAGCTTAACGCGTTAGAAAAGCAATTCCCCGAATTTGCAGACCCCGACTCTCCTTCCCAAAAAGTGGGTGGCTTTATCACTAAGGAATTTGTTACCGTACAGCATAAATGGCCCATGCTCTCGCTTGGCAATACTTATAATGAGCAGGAACTCCTTGACTTTGACCAACGCATCCGTAAGGCTATAGGCGATAATTTTGAATACGTATGTGAATTGAAATTTGACGGCTTATCCATGAGCCTTACCTATGAAGATGGTAAATTGGTACGTGCCGTAACCCGTGGCGATGGAATACAAGGTGATGATGTTACTACTAACGTACGCACCATCAATACAATACCCAAAAAGTTGCAGCCTGGTGATTATCCCGATCATTTTGAGATCCGTGGTGAGGTATTTATGCACCTTAAAGCCTTTGAACGGCTAAATGCCGAACGTATTGAAAATGACGAACCGCCTTATGCCAATCCGCGTAACTTTGCATCAGGGACAATAAAAATGCAGGACTCGGGCGAGGTAGCTAAACGCCCGCTGGATTGTTTCCTGTATTTTCTTTATACTGATAAGCTTTTATTTAAAACCCATTGGGAAAGTCTGCAGGCTGCAAAGCGCTGGGGTTTTCACACTAACGAGCATAGTAGTCTTTGCAATGATATACAGGGTGTTTTTGATTTTATAAACCATTGGGATAAAAAACGTTTTGACCTAAGCTATGATATTGATGGCATAGTGATAAAGGTAAACAGCTATGCCCAGCAACAGGAATTGGGCTTTACAGCCAAGTCGCCACGATGGGCAATTGCCTATAAATATAAAGCCGAACAGGCCGAAACTGAACTGCAAAGTGTAAGCTACCAGGTTGGCCGCACAGGTGCAGTTACCCCTGTGGCCAATTTAAAGCCCGTACAGCTTGCTGGCACCACCGTAAAGCGTGCAACGCTACACAATGCCGACGAGATAGAAAAACGCCTTAAACTGCACGAGGGCGATTGGGTGTACGTTGAAAAGGGCGGTGAGATCATCCCCAAAATAACCGGGGTTAACTTAGATAAACGTAAACCAGGCGCACAAGCTATAACCTACCGCCTAACCTGCCCCGCCTGTGATACCTCTCTTGAGCGCAAAGAAGGCGAAGCCGCTTTTTATTGCCCTAATGATGAAGGCTGCCCGCCGCAGATTGTGGGTAAAATGCAGCACTTCATCAACCGCAAAGCCATGAATATTGATGGCCTGGGCGATGAAACTATTGAAACACTGTACCAAAAAGGCTTTATTAGCCATATCAGTGATATTTACGATCTGCATAATCATGCTGATGAATTAAAGCAGTTGGGCCGCTTTGGCGAAAAATCAATCAATAACATGCTTGATGGGATTGAGAAATCAAAGTTGATGCCTTTTGATAAGGTGTTATTTGGTTTAGGTATCAGGTACGTGGGTGCAACCGTAGCTAAAAAATTGGCTGTCCACTTTAAGAATGTTGACAAATTGGCGGCAGCTACCTTTGATGAGCTGATTACCGCCGAAGAAATTGGCGAGCGCATAGCCCTTAGCATTATTGATTATTTCGGCGATGAAAAACATAAGGCCGAAATAGAAAAACTAAAAGAACAGGGCCTGCAGTTTATAACCGAAGAAAAAGAAATAAAACTGGCCAGCGAAAGCCTGGTGGGCAAAACCTTTATTATATCGGGTGTATTTGAAAAATACTCGAGGGATGAGCTGAAAGATATTATTGAGCAAAATGGCGGCAAAATAGTAAGCAGTATCTCGGCCAAGCTTAATTACCTGGTAGCAGGTGATAACATGGGCCCTGCTAAATTAGAAAAAGCGCAGAAACTGAATATTCCTATTATTAGCGATGAAGAGTTGCTGGAAATGATTGGGTAGGTTGCAGTTCGCAGTTTTTAGTGGGCAGTTGGCAGTTTCTTTAAATTGTGTATACTTATGTTTTTCACGCACGTCTAAAAGTTAGCATTTGAGCGTTTTGTTATAGGTCAAACCCTTCATCTTTGAGGTTCTTTAAGATTTTTTGTTCGTCAACTGACGAATAATCGGCTTTATCATATATTTCGGCCAATAGTATTTGCTCTCGTTTATAAACAACACAGGTAATAATCCGCGCTCCGCCTGATTTTCCGCGTCCTTTGCTGCTTATACTCATCCGCATTTTGAACATATTATTGCCAAGTGCAATTCCCATACTGGGATTATCAGCCAGTTCGATCACAAAATTTGATAAATCTTGTTTTAACGATGGGTACTTTTTAGCAAGCGCTTTGGCGCTACGTTTAAACGTATCGCTGTATTGTATATCATAACTCATCCAATAATTGGGCTATGGGATGTGTTTTTAGTTTTCCTTGTTCAAATAATTTCGAATCTTCGAAAGCTTGCTTGTAGCGTAATGACAACTCTGCCTCTTGTAATTTACGTTTTAGCTCTTCATGCTCTTTATTAAGTGCATCCCATTCTTTATAAGAAACCAAAACACTGGTTTTTTCGCCTTTAGAATTTGTTACAAATTGTACGCTCATAATCACAAATTTATAAATAATTTAAATAAATATGCCAAAGCCCGAATTGCGATTACAAATTATTTTCAATTCAATAATAAATCCCATCCATTGTTTGTATCCTCACAAACAACCTGAAATTAGCTCTTTAACAATAATTAACACCAGGCATCTGTAACTTTCAATAAATAACTTTCATCTTAGTATAAACTCCTACCGGATGAAATTTACTCTACTTTTTACGCTATTTACTTTACTTGTTTCCAGCGTATTTTCGCAGCAGGTTAGCCTCAGTGGCAAGATCACCGACGACCAAAACAAAGTTATTCCTTTTGCCAGTGTCTACATCAAAAACACTACCAAAGGAACATCAGCAAACAGCGAAGGCGAATATATTTTACAACTGAAGCCGGGCACTTACGAGGTTCAATATAAGGCCGTAGGTTATAAGCAGGAAAGCCGCAAACTGGATCTCAGCGCTGATAAATCCATTAACGTAACTTTAAAAGCCGAAACTTACCAGTTAAACAACGTGGTGGTAAAGGGAACCGGCGAAGATCCGGCGTATGCCATCATCCGTAAGGCCATAAAAAAGCGCAAAGCGCATTTAAATGAGGTTGATGCCTATACCTGCGAGGTATATATTAAGGGCTTACAAAAACTATTGGCAGCACCTAAAAAGTTTATGGGTTTTGACGTTCAGAAGGCTGCCCGCGAGAATGGACTCGACTCAAACCGGCGCGGAATTATTTACCTGTCGGAGTCTGAATCAAAATACAGTTTCCAGAAGCCAAATAATGTACACGAGGAGCTTATCTCATCAAAAGTATCGGGTAGCAACAAGGCTTTTAGCTACAACCGGGCATCGGATGTAAAGGTCAATTTTTACGAGAATTTTCAAAACTGGGGAGGGTTGAGCAATAGGCCTGTAATATCGCCAATTGCCGACAATGCCTTATTCTATTATAACTATAAATACATAGGCTTCTCAACCGAAAATGGGGAAACGATAGATAAGATCAAAGTGATACCCAAAAGAGAATATGACGCTTGTTTTAGCGGCTATATTTATATTTTGGAGGATAGCTGGCGCATTTATGGCCTCGATCTTTTTATCACCAAAAAACAAAACATCAACTTTGTTGATACACTTAAGGTAAGCGAGCAATTTTTCCCGGTTAGTCAAAAAGCATGGATGCCGTCGTCGGTTAAATTTGAATTTGCAGGGGGGATCTTTGGTTTTAAGCTTGGCGGATATTTCATATCGGTTTATAAAGATTACGATCTTAACCCTACCTTCACCAAAAAAGAATTTAACGAGGTATTGCGGATCAATAAAGGCGTTAACAAAAAAGACTCCTTGTTTTGGGAACAGGAACGCCCCGTACCCTTAACCGAAGAAGAAAAAACAGATTATAAAAACAAGGCCATACTGGCTAAAAAGCGAGAATCAAAACCTTACCTGGATTCGCTTGATAACGAAAGCAATAAGTTTAGTGCAGGCAAATTTTTATTAAGCGGCTATCATCATGTAAACAGGTACGATCATGAGTACTACAATCTCGATCCGCTTTTAACTTCAGTAAGTTTTAACACTGTTGAAGGTTTTAACCTTAATTACGGTGCATCATACAGCAAACGGGTAGACACGTTAAACAACCGCACGCTCAACCTGGCGGCGAAAGTAGGTTATGGATTTTCAGATCATAAATTTAAAGGTACAGTAAGCGGCTCCGTACCGCTAAATTCATTTACGCTTGGCTTTAGCGCAGGTTCAGATATTATCGATTTGAATAATACATTGCCCATTTCGTCTATCGTGAATTCATTTTATAGCTTGTTTGAAAAGCAGAACTATCAAAAGTTTTATCAGAAGCAATTTCTGTCGGCATCTATACAAAAAAGAATATTAGGTGGCTGGCAGGCCAGCGCGGGTGCTGAATGGGCTGATCGTAAATGGGTGCCAAACACAACGTCTTACAGTTTTTTTAGTCCGGACGGCAGAACTTATACTTCTAACAATCCTTTTACACCCAACCAGGATGTGTCGCTTTTTCCCGAAAATCAATCTTTCACCGTTACGTTCCGCACTACCTATGATTTCAGCAACAAATACGAGACATATCCAACCGGCCGGCGGTATTTACCATCGCCCTACCCTACCATTGGTTTTAGCTATGTAAAAGGAATTAATAACTTTTTAGGCTCGGATGTAAATTACGATCTGCTATCAGCTGATGTTTCAAAATCAGATATCAGCATGGGCATTTTCGGGCGCACGTCGTTTTATATCGGCGCGGGCAAATTTGTTAATAGTGGCAGCCTGTTTTACCCCGACTTTAAACAATTTCAAGGCGATGAAGAATTATTTAAACAAGGCGGCATTGATAGTTTTCTGCTGTTAAACTATTATAGCTTCAGCACCTATACCGAATATTTAGAGGGGCATCTGGAACATAATTTCTCGGGGTTTATCCTTAATAAAATACCGCTCATCAGGAAACTGAAACTGCAGGAGATTGTGGATATTAACTACCTAAGCACACCTACCTTAAAAAATTATACCGAACTGGGCTTTGGCCTGCAATACCTCAATTTCAGGATTATGTATGGCACCTCATTCAATACCAACAGCAATATAAAATCGGCTATCAGGCTGGGGTTGAGTTTTTGATATCAGTTCATAGTTGATGGTTGATAACTCATAGCAGCTGCATTGTTGATTCTGTTATTTTATAGAATAACTAATAATGAAAAAACACTAACAACCGGCAAAAACTACGATCCATGAACTATGATCTATTAACTACACACAAAAACCATCAACTATGAACCACGAACTATGAACAATTGCTATATTAGCATCTTTTAAAAATTAAGATGAATAAATTTCACGGAACTGGGGTAGCGATGGTTACTCCTTTTCAGGCAGACGGACAGATTGATTATGATGGATTGGATAAACTGATCAATTCTTTAATTGACGGTGGGGTAGAATACCTCGTATCCTTAGGTACAACCGGCGAAAGCGCCACATTGAGTAGTGAGGAACGAAAGAAGGTTTGGGCCTTTACAGCAAAAACTGTTAAAGGCCGCGTGGGTTTGATTGCCGGTATTGGCGGTAATAATACAGCAGAAGTTGTTGAGCAGGTAAAACAGTTTGATACAACAGGTTATGACGCTATATTATCGGCAAGTCCGCATTATAATAAGCCTACGCAGGAAGGTATTTATCAGCATTATAAAGCAATAGCGGCGGCAGCGCCACTACCGGTTATATTATATAACGTACCGAGCCGCACGGGCAGCCTCGTAAGCGCTGACACTATTGTAAGGCTTGCTCATGATTTTAAAAATATAATAGGCATAAAAGAGGCGTCAGGCAATTTTGATCATATTAACCATCTGATGCGCGATAAGCCCGAAAGCTTTTTGGTAATATCAGGCGATGATCCGGTTACTTTGCCTATGATAGCTTTGGGTGCTGTTGGTCTTATATCTGTTACAGGGAATGCCTTACCACACAAAACTTCGGATATGGTAAGAACTTGCCTTAGCGGTGACTTTAAGGCTGCGCAAAAAAAACACAGTGCATTAATTGAATTTACCAGACTAATGTTTGTTGAAGGAAGCCCGGCCGGCATTAAAACTTCATTGAAACATTTAGCCGTTTGTAATGATACAGTGCGTTTGCCATTGGTACAGGTTAGCGATGATACTGCACAACGCATTATAAAAGAAACGAACAAATTAGCGTAAATAAAAAACCCGCCTGTGTAAGCACCGGCGGGTTTTATTGAAATAAAGTTAAGATCTACTTCTCTTTATAACTTAGACTTTGTTTTTTGCATCCTGAACTTCCAAACGGATTGCCTGGGCTAAGTTTTTAAGGTCCTGCATACCTTTACGAACACGTGTACCAGCTGCGCTGTTACCCTTGTTGTAAAATTTGTCGGCATCTGCTTCCAAAGACGCCACTAATTCTTTTACTTCATTAAATTTTTTCATTTCAGTTACTCCTTTTAAAATTGAGGTTTATTGTTTTATACAGCTAATCTAAATTGTTTTTTCTAAAATAAAAATTTTACGACCTAAAAAATAATGCCTTTAAAGTGGTTTTTCTCCACATTTTGGCCCATCTCCGCTTATTAAACACATATTAAATAGTATAAAAAAATAATATTCAATATTTAATATTAGCAGATATGCCAAAATACCTGTTTTTATCAGATCATAATTAACCAATACTCTTCAAACAGAAAAACTTCATGTTGAAAATACGCCTTAGGGCCGATTTTACGCAATATGTGTCAATATTGTTTCATAAATAATACACTTACATATTACCTGCCCCCTGTTAATTCACTTTCTTAAAATCCAGATCCTGAAAATCAAAACTAAAATCCGTTAATGGCGATACCGGCTTCATTTTCAGTCCGAAAGGATTACCGTGTTCATCAAACGAAAACATAGCAAAGGCATCAGCTTCCATGCTGCGGTAGTTCCATTTTATAACAAAAGTATCGCCAATATAGGGCAGCACTTGTCCGGTTAATTTAGGCGAACGTTTGGCGCTGATCCATAGCTGACCGTCTTTTATGCTGATCACCGCATCACCCAACCAATTGTCGTGATAAGTTCCGGCAAACATATCCATATCAGTTTTTGATCCGTCGTGTTTTCTGACTTCAACCTGTTTCCAAACCTCGGTGGTTACTTTATCTGCATTATCCTGACTTGCTTTTATCTGGTCGGAGTATGTTTTAACCCAATCCCTGCCAGTTATGCCCAAATAACTATCTTTTATCTGGTTGGTAACCGCACTAAATGCAGCACCTGATTCCTGGTTGGTAAGCACAATAATAGCCAGTTTCAATTCTGGTAATAGCGTAATTTTAGTTACCATGCCATCAATTCCACCGGTGTGATTTACTTCTTTATATCCTTTAACATCACTTAAAAACCAACCTAAACCATAGGCAGCAAAATGAGTATTGTACGATGATTTAGCGCCAACTGGCACAATGGTTTGCGGCGTCCACATTTCGTTATGGATAGCTTCGCTGAATAATTGTTTGCCATCTCCATACTTTCCATTGTTCATTTGCATAATAACCCATTTACTCAAATCGGCCACGCTCGAATAAACACCAGCGGCTGAATTTCCGGTTACAGATATAAACCTTGGTATCACCACTACATGTCCGTCAACCGGTGCATGTGCATCTGCCACGTCCGAATAATCTTTTAATCTTTGATAAGATGGCGCGGTATGCTCCATATTTAAAGGGTCCATAATGCGGGTTTGTACAAAATCTTCCCAGCTCATACCCGAAACTCTTTTTACCACCTCGCCGGCAACTTTATACAATTGGTTATCATAATCGTATTTGCTCCTGAAACTTGATACCGGTTTAAAATATCGAAGGTTATGAATCACATCCTTCATGGTAAAATCGGTGGAGTCGGGCCAGTCCATCAAATCACCCGCGCCTAAACCAAGGCCGCTACGGTGGGTAAGCAGGTCCCTTATGGTAAATTCAGCCGTAACATAAGGATCAAACATTTTAAACTCGGGGATATAATCGGTTACCTTATCATCCAGCTTTAGTTTGCCTTCATCAACCAATATCCCGATAGCGGCCGAGGTAAAAGCCTTACTGTTTGAAGCAATACCGAACAAGGTGTTTTCGTCGACTTTTTTCTTGCTATTAACAGATCGTACGCCGTAACCCTTTTCATAAACTATTTTATCATCCTTAATAATAGCCACGGCTATACCCGGAACATCGAAGGTTTTTAAGGTTCGTTCAACCAAACGGTCAACAGAATCGGGGGTAATTACCTGGGCTTTAGCATCAATAAACGGAAAGCAAAAAAGGGAAAAAAAGAGAATGTATTTTCCCGGATAGAAAAGTTTTAATGTTTGCATTTGTATGGTCAGTTAATGAAATAAACATACAAATTTGTTATCAGATTTACGAAGTTTCTAAAACTTCGTAAATCTTTCATTTCACTACAACAGCTCCGGGTAAAGCTTATGGGTTTTTATAATTAATTCGCCAAACAGGGTATTTGCCCAGGCAAACCATTTGCGGGTAAAGTCGGTGGCGTCATCTTTGTTAAACGATTCGTGCATAAAGCCGGTACCGGCATGGGTTGTTTTTAGCCAATTGAGGCATTGGGCTATTTCGGCTTTATCGGTTGATGTTAAAGCCCGAATAATAATACTCATGGGCCATATATAATTTAAGCCCACATGCGGACCGCCAATGCCTTCGGCAACCCGCCCTTTAAAAAAGTAAGGATTGGTATCGCTCAACACCATTCTCCGTGTATTTTGATAAAGAGGATCGTTAACTGATAGTGCATCAAGATAAGGCAATGCCAGTAGACTTGGCACATTGGCATCATCCATAAAAGATTGATTGCCAAAACCATCAACCTCGTAAGCCAGTACTTTGCCAAATACCGGATGCTGCGCAGTTGCGTACTGTTGTAAAGCTTGGTCTACTTCATTAGCTAATGCTTCACAAGCATCAGCAGTAGCAATGTCTTTAGCTATCACACGGTACATTTCTGCCATTTGGCGCAAGCTTACCTTTGCAAAATAGTTTGACGGTATTAAAAATGGAAAAATAGTAGCATCATCCGAAGGGCGGAATATGGAGCAGATGAGCCCAACGGGTTTGACAGGATTTCCATAACCACCGTTTGGTGCGGTATCACTTGCTACCTCAGTTCGGCGTTGAAAATGATAAGGGCCGCGACCGTTTTTGCGTTGTTGTTCTTTAAAAGTGGCAACTATCAGCTTACCCGCTTTTTGCCAGTTTGCATCAAAAAAGCTACTGTCGCCACTTATTTTCCAATAGTTGTAGGCCAGTCTTATGGGGTAACACAATGAATCCACCTCCCATTTGCGCTCGTGAAGTTCGGGCTTCATGTTGGTATTGTCACTGTCCCACTCGCTGCCCGTTGGGCCTGCATTAAAGGCATTAGCATAAGGGTCAATCAAAACACAATTAGCCTGGCGGTTAATTACACCTTTTATCAGATCTTTTAACGCATTGTCTTCTTTTATCAGTGGCAGATACGGCCAAACCTGTGCCGATGAATCGCGCATCCACATAGCGTTTATATCGCCGGTAATTACGAAGGTATCGGGGCGTCCATTATTAACGGCATAGTTTACGGTTGTGTCAAGCGTGTTGGGATAGCAGTTTTCAAACAACCATGCCAGTTCAGGGTCTTTAATTGCTGCTTTCACATCTTTTATAGTGCTTTCAACCGCCTCACTTGTGAATTTACGGTCGGCCGGTTTGGGGCGTTTGCTATCGAAAGCCATTCCTGCAAACCAGGTCGGTTTTAGTCCCAAACTTAAGCCTGCTGTAGTTACCCCATTAATTTTTATAAAGTCGCGTCGTGAAAGCATTATGTATTTGATTGGTGATGGGTAAAAATATGAAAGCTGAGCGGATTATGAAAGAAATTATGTGTTGTTAACGTAACTGACGAGGATTACGGATTGTTGGTGACAACACCAACAATGGCGGGGGTATTTGATTGGTGATGGGTAAAAACAAAAAAGCCTTCCGGTATTCCGAAAGGCTTGTCAATATTTAGTTTGATTCCGGCTTATTCAGCAACAACCAGTTTGTTTTCTTTATAATAACCTGCTTTTAATTTTTCAGCCATTTCGCTATAGGCGTCAAGGGTGCGCTGTACGTCCTCAAGACTGTGAGCAGCCGTTGGTATTAAACGCAGCAATATCAATCCTTTAGGGATTACCGGGTAGATTACTATTGAGCAAAATATGCCGTAGTTCTCGCGGAAATCACGGGTTAAAGCGGTAGCTTCGGAAAGGTCGCCTTCTAAAAACACAGGAGTAACCATGGTATTGGTAACACCCAAGTTAAAACCGCGCTCTTTTAAGCCTTTTTGTAAAGCTGTACTGATCTCCCAAAGCTTTTCGCGCAGCTCAGGTTTTGTTTTTAGCAGCTCAAAACGTTTTTTAATACCTAAAACCATTGGCATAGGTAATGCTTTTGCAAATATTTGCGAACGCATGTTATAACGCAGGTAGTCAACAACTTCTTTGCTTGAAGCTACAAAACCACCAATACCGGCCATTGATTTGGCGAAGGTTGCAAAATATACATCTATACCTTCTATACAATCCTGTGCCTCATGTGTACCAGCGCCGGTTTTGCCCATTGTACCGAAGCCATGTGCATCATCAACCAGTATGCGGAAGTTAAATTTATCTTTTAAAGCTACAATCTCTTTTAATTTACCCTGTGCGCCCGACATACCGAAAACACCTTCGGTTATCAGCAAGATGCCGCCGCCTGTTTGTTCGGTTAGTTTTGTTGCGCGTTCCAGTTGTTTTTCGCAGCTTTCTAAATCGTTATGCTGATATACATAGCGCTTGCCCATGTGCATCCTCAAACCGTCAATAATGCAGGCATGCGACTCAGCATCATATACAATTACGTCATTACGATCGGCCAGTGTATCAATTATTGATACCATGCCCTGGTAGCCGTAGTTTAATAAAAAGGCATCCTCTTTACCAACAAACTCCGCTAAATCAGCCTCCAGTTCTTCGTGGTGTCTTGAATTGCCCGACATCATACGGGCACCCATAGGATAAGCCATTCCATAATCAGCCGCGGCTTTTGCATCAGCTGCTCTCACTTCGGGATGGTTAGCCAGGCCAAGGTAGTTGTTCAAGCTCCACACCAAATGTTCCTTGCCGTTAAACTGCATGTGAGCACCGATTTCGCCCTCAAGTTTTGGGTACGAAAAATACCCGTGCGACCACTTTTGGTGTTGCCCCAAAGGCCCACCCATGCTTTTCGATATTTTATCAAATATATCCAAAATGGTATCCTGTTAATTTAAATGCACAAATATAGTCCTAATAACGGCATTGGCAATCGTTATTACTTTTTATAATAGGCTATAATGGAGATTAGAGGTAAGAGATTAGTTTCTAAACGTTGAATAATTGCACGAAAACAAAAATTGGAGGTTAAGTACAAAACCTAACCTCCAATCTCTAACCTCTTATCACTTCCACTCAATCTACATTATCATGCAGAAACGAGTTGTTGTTACGAATCTCGGTATTGCCTTCGCTATCAGACAGTAAAGAGAAACGAGAGATCTGGCTTTCGTTTGAAGCAGGGGTTTGCTGTAGCGCTATTTCCTTACGTTTATATGCGGGTACATTTTCAAGTTCCTGCAGGTTGCCGTTTCTCAGCTTCATGCTCAGGTCTTTTAACCTCATAATACGCTCGCGCGATTTACGCAGCTGCTCTTCAATAGATTCGTCTGTTTTATTATCATCCGTTCCAACAACAGCTTCCGGCTCTTTAACAGGCTCCGGAGCAGGCTCTCTTACCGGTTCTTTTACAGATTCAAAGCTTATTGCAGGTTCTGCAAGTTTAAATGTCATTTCCGGCATGTCAGCTAAACCAGTGTCACTTACTTCAGGCTCTTCCTGCATCAGGTTATGCCTAACAACCACAGGCTCCTCTTCGGTACGATTGGCAGCAAACAGATCAAATAATCCAGCTTGTTTTGTTTCCTCTTTGGCTTTAGCCGGTTTCATATAAGGTTCGGCAGATGCGTCAGCCTTAACATGATTTATAAATTCATTTACAGGTTTTACCAAAGGCGTATTTTCGGGCATCAGCATAGAGACAACTTTTTTGCTGCTCTGCTCTTTTTCGCGCTCATCCTTGGTTTGGAAACCGGTAGCTATAATGGTTACACATATTTTCTCACCCAAATTCTCGTCAATGCAATTACCCCAAATTAGGTCGGCGGCCAAGCCTGCTTCTTCCTGTATATAATCGGTAATAACGCTCACCTCATCCATCGTAACTTCGGTACTGCCCGAGCTGATGTTCAGTAAGATATATCTTGCACCTTCAATTTCATTATCTTTTAATAACGGTGATGCCAAAGCCCCTTCAACCGCTTTTAAAGCACGATTTTCGCCTTCGGCAGATGAACTGCCCATTATGGATACACCGCTGTCTTTCATTACGGTACGCACATCCTTAAAGTCAACGTTTATATAACCTGGCAGCGTAATAATTTCGGCAATGCCTTTTGCAGCAGTTGTCAAAATATTATCAGCCTGCGCAAATGCAGAACCTAAAGTAAGGTTACCGAAGATCTGGCGCAGCCTGTCGTTTGAGATCACCAAAAACGAATCGACATATTTTTTCAACTCCTCCATGCCTTCTTCGGCCTGCATTTTACGGCGTTTGCCTTCAAATGCAAAAGGAGTTGTAATAATGCCAACGGTTAAAATATCCATTTCGCGTGCGGCTTTGGCAATAATAGGGCTTGCACCTGTACCTGTGCCACCACCCATGCCGGCGGTTATAAACAGCATTTTGGTATTGGCACCAAGCATCTGTTTTATATCATCAATGTTTTCAATAGCCGAGTTTTTGCCTACTTCGGGTATTGAGCCTGCACCCATTCCTTCGGTAAGGCTGGCACCTAATTGTACCTTGTTTGGGATGGGGCTTAGCTCCAATGCCTGGGCATCGGTGTTGCAAATAATAAAATCAACACCAGTAATACCTTGCCTGTACATGTGGTTTACCGCGTTGCCCCCGCCGCCGCCAACACCAATAACTTTGATGATGGAGGACTTTTCTTTTAACATCTCAAACTGCATAATCCTTGTTTTTCATTAAATAATTGTCTCTTAATGGAAATGAATTAGTATGGTAGTGTAATTTTTTATGTGTAAAACTTCATAAACCATACTGATTCAGTAATATGTAATTGACGAATATTCAGATTTCCGTAAAGTAATAATAAGATTTTTTCCACAAGGGTTTTCCACATTTGTCAATATGTGGAAAGAATGGCCCAGTGTGAATAACTCTTCAAAATCTGCACTTTGCTTCGCGCAAAATGTGTGGTTAACTAAGTAAATTTTATTTCAAAAAGTCTTCGTCTTTAATATCGTCTTTAATAAACCGTTTGCCTGTTTCAACCAGTTTACTTAATAATCCAAATTTCTTATCCTCGGTGTATTTAGGCTTTACAACCTTAACTTCTTCGGGCAATTGCAGGTTATCATTATATTCTATTTTTTGGATTCCTTTTATCAGCAAGCCAATACCGGTAGCAAAAGTTGGGCTTTGCATTTCCTCATAAACATTTTTTGGCAAAACCTCATTTTTAGCCAGATGCTCGTTGGGGTAACCTACGCGGCAATCTAACCCGGTAACGTACTCTACCAATTGTGCCAAATGCTTTAACTGTGCGCCACCACCTGTTATAACAATGCCGGCTATCAGTTTTTTCTCGTATCCTGATGATTTGATCTCGTAATACACATGCTCAACAATCTCCTCCATACGGGCCTGTATCACAAATGCCAGGTTTTTAACGGATATTTCTTTAGGCTCGCGACCGCGTAAACCCGGAACACAAACAATCTCGTTTTCCTTATTTTCTTCGGCAAGGGCCGATCCAAACCTCACTTTTAACTGCTCGGCTATATTGCGCATTACTGAACAACCCTCGCGGATATCTTCGGTTACACTGTTACCGCCGAATGGAATAACCGCAGTATGACGGATAATACCTTCGTGGAAAATAGCTACATCGGTAGTACCGCCACCAATATCAACCAAAACAACACCAGCTTCTTTTTCTTCGTCGCTCAAAACAGATTCTGAAGATGCCAACGGCTCTAAAATCAACTCCTGGCTTTCTAAACCAGCTTTATTAACACATTTTACAATGTTTTTGATAGCCGTAACCTGACCGGATATAATATGGAAATTTGCCTCAAGCCTTACACCAGCCATACCAATAGGATCTTTTATACCCGGTTCGTTATCAACCGTAAACTCCTGCGGTAAAACATGGATAATCTCTTCGCCCGGAGGCATTACCAGGTTGTACATATCTTCAATAAGCTTGTCAATATCTTTACGGGAAATTTCGGACTGGATATCTTTACGGGTGATTAACCCACGATGCTGCAAACTTTTAATATGCTGACCCGCAATACCCACATTCACCACTCTGATCTCCACGTTTGACTGTGTGCCTGCAATATCAACAGCCAGAGCTATGCCCTGTACAGTTTTATCAATATTTGACACCATGCCGCGTGTTACACCGGCAGACTCGGCTTTGCCAATACCCAAAATTTCTATCTTCCCGTTCTTAATTCTTCGCCCCACGATAGCGCATATTTTGGTGGTGCCAATGTCCAATCCCACTACAATTGGCGAGCTTTTTTCCTGAGTTGAGCTTTTGTCCATATTATTCCTTTATTTGAGAGTATCATTACTCGATTTTGTTGAATCATCAACTTGCGTTTTGTTTTTCAGCGAATCGGTTTTTATATTTTCATTTCCAACCCCAACAACCTGGTTAGCGTATTTTATGTTGATAATTTTGTAGGTGTCCCAACCTACCCGGGGTAAAGCTTTTTTGTAAAAAACCAGCAAGTTATAAAACTTGGCATCTAATGAATCGGCATTTCCCAATAAGATGCGGCTATTGCCCACCCGGGGGATCAGTTCAATTTCATGATCCTTGTTTACACAGATCTGCGCTATTTGCGCATCCCATAACGAGTCCTTCCTGATAAAATCAGCAGTTTTAAAAAGTTGCCTTGCCATATCGGTATGTAACGTATCAACATGATTGGCAAAAAGCTCATCAATATAGCCGTTAGCCACTATTACCCTTGCGGTAAAGTTTGTTGACAAAGGAATTTTTAACCCATGCTGATCAACGTAAAAATCCTGGTCAAAACGATTCATGATGCGCAAAATAGGCTGCCGCTGACTGATCTCTACACTAATCACCCCATCCATATCGGTATAAACTTTGGCAAACTCAATAAATGGATTTGCCTTCAACTTGTTTTCCAGATCGTGAATGTTGATGGTTTCCATCCGGCGGCCAATTAATGGCTCATTGTTAACCAATAAAATCTTGTCCACTTCCTGCCTGTCAATAAAATACTGATTACCCGGGATGTAAACTTTTACATCTTTACAAACTACTTCCGATTTTTTTATTTCAATAAAACTCATCAGCACAATCAGCCCTCCAAGGCTAATTACAGCTGCAAGGCTTATTAAAATGTATTTAAAAACCGGTTTCTTAAACATTTTGTAATACTTGTTTTAAAGGTTGAACCAATTGATCAATATCGCCTGCGCCTACTGTTAAAAGCAGTTCGGGCTTTTCGTTTTTCACTAATTCAATAGCTTCCTGTTTTCCCAGTTTGCGTTTGTTTTTTAACTGCATCCGCTCAAGTATCATTTCAGAATTTACGCCTTCAATGGGTAATTCACGGGCGGGGTAAATGTCCAGCAAAATCAACTCGTCCGTCATATCCAATGCTTCGGCAAAGCCGTCGGCGAAATCTCGTGTGCGGGTAAACAAATGCGGCTGAAAAATTGTGGTTAGCTTTTTATTCGGGTATAATCTTTTAACGGAGCGAATAGCGGCTTTCAATTCTTCGGGATGATGCGCATAATCATCAATATAAACCTGATTAGCAGTTTTTATAATATACTCAAAACGTCTTTTTACTCCCTTAAATGAACCCAACGCACTTTTTATGGCTTCCGGAGAAACATTCAGCAGCAATGCTGCTTCAATAGCGGCAACTGCATTTTCGATATTGTGTAAACCTGCGATGCCCAATTTTATATCGGGTATGCTGATATCGGCATTTTGAAAATCGAAATAGAAATCACCGTTTTCAATTCTTACGTTTTTTGCGCTGGCATCAGCATCAGCTTCAACTGCATAAGTGTAGCCAGTATCCAAGGGCAGGCCTACACGATGGATTAATTTGCCACCCGGTTTTATCTGCGAAGCAAATAATTTGAACGAATCTGTTAAATGACTATGATCGCCATAAATGTCCAAATGGTCGGCATCCATCGATGTAATGATAGCCACATCAGGGTGCAGGGTAAGGAAAGAGCGATCGTACTCATCAGCCTCAACCACCACTACATTATTTTTGCCATACAGCACGTTGCTCTGGTAATTTGTTGAAATACCACCTAAAAATGCAGAGCAATCATTGCCCGAATCTTTTAGAATGTGGGCAACCATTGTTGAGGTAGTGGTTTTACCATGTGTACCTGCAACCGCCACGGTGAACATGCCACGGCTGATAATACCCAACACCTGCGAACGTTTAAACAGCTCAAATCCGTTATTTATAAAAAAGTTTAAGATCTCTGAGTTTTTAGGAATAGCAGGCGTAAAAATAATAAGCGTACCATCATCAGGCGATTGAAAACCAAAGGGAATCCAGTCGGCACGATCATCAAAAATAATCTGGATACCTTCGTTATGTAAGTCGTTAGTAAGATCGGTAGGCGTTTTATCATAACCGCAAACAACACAACCCAAATGATGAAAATAGCGGGCCAGGCCACTCATGCCAATGCCGCCGATACCAATTAAATAAACCCGTTTTATGTTGCTTAGTTCCATCTTTTTATTCTTGAGTTTCTATCTTCCCCCTTAGTATTTAGCAACGTCAAAACTGACTGAAGACTAACGACTGAAGACTTCGGACTTCAAACTATCTGCTTATCTTAAATACTTCTTTTGCTATCACTTCATCGGCATCGGGCAGGGCCAGCTTGCCAATATTATCGCTCAATTTTTTTTGTAATTCTTTATCATTTAAAAGCTCAAGGGCTCTGTCAACCAATTTCTCTCCGGCGTCTCTGTCGGCAATAAAAGCAGCTGCGTTGTCCTGTACCAATGCCAGTGCATTTTTAGTTTGATGATCTTCGGCCACATTTGGCGAGGGCACCAATATTACCGGCTTTTTCACCACACATAGCTCGGCTATTGTACCAGCCCCTGCTCTTGAAATGATAATATCCGCTGCTGCATAAGCCAAATCCATCCGGTTTAAAAACTCCACTATCCTGATGTTGGGATGGTAATCTTCGCCCAGTTTTTCAATGATGCCTTTGTAATAAAACTTGCCGGTTTGCCATATCACCTGCACGTCAGCAGCTATTATTTTGTCTAGACCAGCCATTATGCTGTTATTCAAAGTGCGCGCACCTAAACTGCCCCCTGTAACCAGTATTGTTTTTTTAAAAGCCGATAGCTTGTACAGCTCCAGTGCCTGCATGTGTTTGCCGCCAACGTTAACCGAATCTTTACGGATAGGATTGCCCGTTTTTATAATACGATTAAATGGAAAAAACTGATCCATACCGTCAAACGCAACACATATTTTTTTTGCCTTAGCACCCAGCCATTTATTGGTGATACCCGCATACGAGTTTTGCTCTTGTATTAAATACGGGATATTTTTTAACGATGCCGCATACAATAAAGGCCCCGACGCATACCCACCAACACCAACTGCCGCATCAGGTTTAAAATCATTAATAATCTGCATCGATTTACGTATACTTAGCAACAACTTTACCGGGAACATTACGTTTTTCCAGATCGATTTCCGTTGGATGCCCTGTATATCCAATCCAATTATTTTATAACCGGCAGCGGGAACTTTTTCCATTTCCATACGGCCATTAGCCCCAACAAACAATATCTCTGTATCCGGATCAAGCTTTTTTAACGCATTGGCAATGGCGATGGCCGGGAAGATATGTCCTCCTGTGCCCCCTCCGCTAATGATTATTTTTTTTGATTTCACCGATTTATTATTTGATTTCACTGATTAGTACTTGATTACACTTCTTTAAGTCCGATCCGCCAATGGCGGACCGAAATCAAAACGCCATTTCCTTTATTTCTCCAACTATAACTTTTTTAGGTTCCTCAATATCCCTGCTTACTGATAGGATAATGCCGAACGCCACACTTGTAAACAATATTGACGTACCGCCCATGCTCACAAACGGCAATGGGATACCTGTTACCGGGCCCAAACCCACCGCCACCGCCATGTTGGCAAATGCCTGTATGGTTAAGCTAAAACTTAAGCCTGCCGCCAGCAGCGTGCCAAACGCTTTTGGTGCCTTTGTTGCAATTTTTATACATCGATAAAGCAAAAACAGGTAAATGCTTATTAAAAATATACCACCCACTAAGCCATATTCTTCAACTATGATGGCATAAATCTCATCGGAATATGCTTCGGGCAGGCTGTTAATCTCATCGCTATTGCCTACACCCTTGCCAAATATGCCACCTGTTGCTATGGCTATTTTAGCATGGTTTGATTGCTGCGCCTTATCAGGGTCAGCCTTTTCGGGATGCCAGAAAGTGTTAATACGCGTCATATACATGTGCCGGCGCGGACCAAGCATCACCACACACATCAATAACATAAAACCCGCCAAACACACCACCGCTATTTGCTTTACACTAATACGACCCATAATGAGCAATAGAATACTAACACCAAACAGCATCAATGCCGTAGATAAATTTGCCCAGGCTATCATAACAAAAACCAAACAAACTGCTCCCATAATTGGGATAAAGGATTGCTTTACGTCCTTTATATTTTCTTGTTTGATTGACAGCGTGCGTGCCAGGTAAGTGATTAATGCGAGCTTAGCCAAATCTGACGTTTGGAAGCTTAAACCAGTACCCGGAATTGCAAGCCACCTGCTGGCCTGATTTACATGACTGCCAAACAGCAGCGTATACAGCAGCAACGGCAACGTAATGATCATCAGCAGCTTTGATATGCCACGGTAATAACGGTAATCAACTTTATGTGAGAGATACATCAGTATAATACCACCAACTATCATGGCAACATGCTTCATTAAAATAGACTCCGCACCCACGCCACGCTTATAAGCAAGCGAACCAATGGCACTATAAACAGCCAGTAATGAAATAAGCGACAGCAATATGACGATCAGCCATATCCATCGGTCCCCTTTTGTGTTACTGAGTATCTTGTTCATTTTATTTTGTGATTACACCGATTTTATTTTTGTGATTTCACTGATATTGTTTGTGATTTCACTGATTCCTTTTTTGTCTATGGACTATGGACCATCGACTATGGGCTTTTTTACAACTCCCTTACCGCTTGTTTAAACTGACGGCCGCGGTCTTCGTAATTTTTAAACAGATCAAAACTTGCACAGGCTGGCGAAAGCAATACGGTATCGCCTTTTGTTGCAAGGTGATAAGATACCTGTGCCGCTTCCTGGGCCGAGTAAGTGTTTACTATTATGTCAACTACATCTTCAAATGCATCATGAATTCGTTTATTATCCTTACCCAAACAAACTATGGCCTTTACTTTTTGCCTAACCAGGCTTTTAAGCATTGAGTAATCATTCCCTTTATCAACCCCGCCTAAAATCAACACAACATCGCTGGTCATGCTTTCGAGAGCGTACCATGTTGAGTTTACATTTGTTGCCTTGGAATCATTGATAAAACTGATGCCTGATATTTTACCAACCGACTCCAACCTGTGTTCGATGCTTTTAAAGTTACCCATGCTTTCTCTTAGAGATGGGTTGCGTAATTCAAGCACTTTAGCTACAATACCCGAGGCCATCGAGTTGTAAATGTTGTGCTTGCCCTGTAGGGCCAATTCTGTTATTGACATCTGAAAATGTTGTTTGTGAGCGTTAATAATAATATTGTCTTCTTCGAGATATGCTCCCGGTTCAATCTTTTTTTCGATGGAAAATGGCAACTGCTGCGCAGTAAATGTTCGCCCTTCCATTCCTTTAATGGTTTCAGGGTCATCGGCACAATAAATAAAATAATCATCTGCCGTTTGATTTTGCGTAACGCGAAACTTTGAAGCCGCGTAATTTTCCAGTTTATAATCGTACCTGTCCAAATGGTCGGGCGTAATGTTTAGTAATACAGCTATATCAACCTTAAAACGGTACATATCATCAAGCATAAAGCTGCTCAATTCAAGCACATATAGGTCAAATTTTTCGGTAGCTACCTGGTAAGCAAAGCTTTTGCCTATGTTACCGGCCAGCCCAACGTTTAACCCTTCGTTTTTAAGGATATGATAAGTTAAGCTGCTGGTAGTTGTTTTACCGTTTGACCCTGTAATACCTATTATTTTGGCATTAGTATGCCTGCCTGCAAACTCAATTTCTGAAATCACCGGAACGCTCTTTTCTTTAAGCTTTTTAATGATCGGTGCTTTATCAGGTATCCCCGGGCTTTTGATCACTTCAACTGCCGATAGTATTTTCTCTTCGGTATGGGTATTTTCTTCAAAATTGATATTCCAGTCCTGCAGTTGTTTTTTATAATTATCGGCAATAGCTCCAAAATCAGACACAAAAACGTCGTACCCCTGCTGCTGGGCAAGATATGCCGCACCAACACCGCTTTCGCCGGCACCCAGAACCACAAGCCGCGCCCCGGCCCCTTCCAAAAGAAGGGGCGTTACTTGTGATGATATGTTTTTGTTATCTTCCACTTATTAAGCTCCGTACAAATCAATAATTTATCTTTAATATCTACTTACGGTTTCCCGTATTTAGGTCTTCTAACCTTTAAAATCTATCTCAACTTCAGCGTTACAAAAGTTATTATCGCCAGCAGGATGCCGATGATCCAAAACCGTGTTACGATTTTAGCCTCGTGGAATCCCTTCTTTTGATAATGATGATGTAACGGCGCCATTAAAAACACCCTTAAACCGGTACCCGTTCTGCGTTTTGTATATTTAAACCAGAGTACCTGGATAATTACCGAGAAATTTTCGACCACAAAAACGCCGCATAAAATGGGTACCAACAACTCCTTGCGGATCATGATGGCAAATACCGCGATGATGCCGCCTATGGCTAAACTGCCCGTATCGCCCATAAATACCTGAGCCGGGTACGAGTTATACCATAAAAAACCTACACACGCTCCCACAAACGCACCTGCAAAAATTACCAGCTCGCCGGAGTTAGGGATATACATAATGTTCAGGTAATCGGCAATTACTGTGTTACCCGACACATAAGCCAGTATGGCCAACGTTATCCCTATTATGGCCGATGTTCCTGTTGCCAACCCATCAATACCATCGGTTATATTGGCACCATTTGATATAAATGTGATGATGATAATCACCGAAAACATAAATACCAGCAACGAATAATGATCCGTATCGGCACCAATAAATTTAAGCACCTTGCCATAATCAAACTCATTGTTCTTATAAAATGGCATCGTAGTTTTTGTCGACCTGATATCTTGTGTGTAGACCGGTGTATTACCACGCATGTGAAACTCAACCGGAACATCATATTTAACAGGCAATTTAACTTCCTGCCGTATCACAATATCCTTGTTTGAGTACATGGTAAACCCAATAAATAAAGCCAGACCAACCTGCCCTATGATCTTAAATTTGCCTGCTAAACCTTCTTTATTCTTTTTAAAAACCTTTATATAATCATCTAAAAAACCAATACCACCCAGCCATACGGTTGTAACCAGCATCATAATAATATAGATATTCTCCAGCTTGGCAAATAACAATGTAGGTACCAGTATGCCGAGTATAATAATGATACCACCCATTGTAGGAGTACCTGCTTTTTGCATTTGCCCTTCAAGACCCAGATTCCTTACCGTTTCACCAACCTGTTTAAATCTTAAATAATCAATCAGCCTGCGGCCATATACCGTTGTTATCACCAGTGACGTAATTACCGCCATCGCCATACGAAAGGTGATATACTGAAACACCCCCGCTCCGGGAATCTCGTAGTTTTTATTAAGCCAGTTGAATAGGTAGTACAACATATTAATGTGCGGATTTTAGATGTGCGGATGTGCAAATGCCTGCATATCCGGATTCTGTTATCACTTTTTTAATTAATAAAATAAACTTTTTAATATTCTTATTATTTAATGTGCAGATTTCAGTTTGCCGATGTTGCGTTTCCGAATCCACTGTCATTTTTTATTTAGTTGATGAAATTATTTTTCCTAATATTCTCATTATTGATTGTACATTATCAAGCATGTCTTGTTCAAAAGGGTAGCTTTCGGCATGCTTGCATAACTTTAACCAATATTCTGTTTCTTCCGCTTCTTTATAAGCTATTTTACATTTATGTTTAAAATCGTTTTTACTTTCGGCACCCTGAGCTTCAGAAACATTTGCACCTATTGAAGTTCCACTTTTAAATAACTGATTTGCCATATTGAACTTTTTCTTCGCCTCCAGTATTTCAGTGAAAGCAATTATTTTCAATGAAAAACTAAATGTTAAGTCAACTATCAAATTCGGCCTTTCACTCATTATTTTTTATTGTCTATTTATAAATCATTTTTCATATTATAATCTGCACATCCATCATCTGCACATTTGCACATCCGAAATCTGCACATCTACTTATACTAATAATTTAAAAATCTCACTCAACTCTTCCATGTCATCAAAATGGGTTCTTACGCCTTTGATTTCCTGGTATTTTTCGTGGCCCTTGCCGGCTATCAGCACTATATCGCCGGGTTTTGCCAGCATGCAGGCTGTTTTGATGGCTTCGCGCCTGTCTACAATACTTAGGGTATATCTTTTAAAAGCTGGGTCAACACCCTCTTCCATTTCTTTAATAATCTGTGCCGGGTCTTCCGAGCGCGGATTATCAGCAGTAAGGATTACCCTGTCGCTCCATTCGCAGGCGGCTTTGGCCATAATTGGGCGCTTTGTTTTGTCCCTGTCGCCACCGCAGCCAATAACTGTTATTACCTTTTCTTTGTCCTTACGGATATCATGAATAGTGCTTAATATATTTTGTATAGCGTCTGGCGAATGTGCATAATCAACAATGCCAATAATTTTGTTTGGCGCCACTATATAATCAAAGCGCCCCCTTGCACCCGTAAGCTTACTTAAGCTGGTTAATATTTTAGTTTTATCCTGATCAAGCAGCATGGCTGCAGAGTATACTGCCAGCAGGTTATACGCATTAAAGGTGCCCACCATTTTAAACCAAACTTCTTCACCATCTATTTGCAATAAAAGGCCTTCAAACTGATTTTCAAGAATGCGTGCTTTATAATCGGCCATGCTTTTAAGTCCATAAGTTTTTTTATGGGCTTTGGTATTTTGCAGCATCACGTTGCCGTTTTTGTCATCCTGATTAGTTAAAGCAAAGGCATTGGCTGGTAATCCGTCAAAAAAAGCTTTTTTGGCTTTAAGATAGCTGTCGAATGTTTTATGATAATCGAGATGATCATGTGTAAGATTAGAAAAAACACCTCCCGAAAACTTCAGCGCTGCAATACGGTGCTGGGCAATAGCATGCGAGCTTACTTCCATAAAACAATAATCGCATCCCTGCTCCACCATTTCGCTCATCAACTGGTTTAACACCACCGGATCTGGCGTGGTGTGCGTCGCCTGTATTACCTGACCATTGATTTGATTTTCAACAGTCGAGATCAATCCGCATTTATAACCCAAATCGCGGAATAATTTATAGAGCATTGTGGCTATGGTAGTTTTACCATTGGTGCCTGTAATGCCCACCAGCTTTAATTTAGCCGAAGGATTATCGTAAAAATTGGCTGAAACTATCCCCAATGCAACAGACGAATCGGCAACCATTAAAAAGTCTACCTCACCGGTTACACGCGCGGGTAACTCTTCGCATATCACAGCAACAGCGCCATCGTTAATAGCCTGTAGTATATAATCGTGTCCATCAACCTGCGTACCTTTAAGGGCCACAAACAATGATCCGGGAATCACCTTCCGCGAGTCAAAAACGATGGCAGTGATCTCTATATCAGCACTGCCTTGCAGTTCGGTGAATGCAAGCCCTTCTATTATGTCGCTTAAATACTTCATTGCAGTTCTATTGTTATTTTTGCCCCTTTTGGTATGATACTTCCACCTATAACGGATTGATTGGTAACCGATCCGCTTCCTCTTGCTGTTACTTTATACCCGGCGTTACCAAGCATATACAAAGCATCGCTAAGGCCCATTCCGGTAACATCAGGCACTACGCCGCTTTTATATTTATCATCTTCGTAGGCTATGCCATTGCTGGTATCAACTCCGCTTTTTGCAGCATTGTTTGATGCATATAATGGTTTTACACCCAATTTGGCATATACCTGTTTTAACGCTTTTTGATTGCCTTTTTTTATTTGTGGCATATTGGTATTACCAACAAAATGCATTGGTGCAGCCTGGTTCATGTCCAGATCGCTGGCGTAAACCCTGTCGGCTATTTCCCTGAAAACCGGCCCCGCTACCAGCGCCGCTAAATACGAACCCTGTGTTGGGTGGTTAATAACCACTATCATGGAATATTTAGGGTGATTAGCCGGGAAATATCCGCAAAACGAAGCCTGGTAAGTTTTGTTTACACCATAGCCCGATGACCCGTTAGCAATTTGTGCCGTACCTGTTTTGCCGGCTACGCTGTATAACGAATTTTTTATAACGTTTTTGCCTGTACCTTCTAACACAACGCCCTCCAGCATGCTTTTCATTTTGCCAAGCGTAGCGTCTGAACATACCTTTTCATTTATCACCCTTGCCTGAAACTGCTCAACAGTATTCCCTAACCTGCGTATTTCTTTTACAAATATGGGCGCTATCATTTTGCCATTATTGGCAACCGAGTTATACAGCGTAAGCATTTGCAGCGGTGTCATCTTCATTTCATAGCCATAGGCCATTTCGGGAAGTGTTAATTTACTCCAGCTCCGGTTCGAAGGATTTTTAACTACCGGCTGTGCCTCACCCGGAATTTGCAACTGTAGCTTTTCATTTAAATGCAAAGCATAAAGGTTATCTGTAAACTGCCTTGGGTTATCGCCATAATGCTGCGTGATGAATTTTACAACAGCTACGTTTGATGATTCTTCAAACGCTCTTTTTGCAGTGATAACATAATTTCCCTGCTCGGCATCCCTGAAAGTTTTTAACAGCTTGCCTTTGTAAAACATATCATATCTGCCATTTTCGGCATCCACCGTTGTGTTGGTATCTATTTTATGCTGATCAAAAGCCGTCATATAGCTGGCCAGTTTAAAAGTTGACCCTGGATCAGCCGCGTTACTTATTGCGTAATTCAGTTTTTCCTGGTAATCACCATTCTTAGTTCTGGTAAAGTTCGATATTGCCCTTATCTCGCCGGTAGCAACTTCCATCAATACCACGCAACCATAATCGGCCTGTGTTTTTGTGAGTTGCTTTTTCAGTGCATCCTGCGCAACATCCTGAAAGTTTACATCTATTGTTGATATAATATCCGCACCTTCCTTGGGTGCTATTTCTTCTTCGCCATTACTTACCGGCATCCATAAGCCACCAGCCATGCGTTGCATCAGGCGTTTGCCGCTCTCGCCATTAATATAACTGGCATAAGCCCCTTCAAGGCCTACGGCATTCTTAACATTATCATTTTTATACCCTATAGTACGCGCAGCCAGCGAACGAAATGGCAATACGCGTTGATTTTGCTCTACGGCTATTAAGCCACCCTTGTACTTGCCCAGATTAAATATCGGAAACTTACGGATCTGTTTAAGCTCCTGATAAGTTACTTTGCGCCTTATCAGTTCATAGCGCGAACTATCCTTACGTGCGTCGCGCAGCATACGTGAATATTCGCGTTCTGATTTATCAGGATATAATTCCGAAAGTTTGGTGGCCAGGGAGTCAACCTTTTCACTAAATACCTTATCATCATTAATGCCCGGAGCAAACATATCCATGTGCAGCTCATACTCAGGCACCGAGGTAGCCAGCAGGCTCATATCGTTTGAAAATATATTGCCGCGCGCCGCTTCAACCGTTTGATAGCGGGTAGTAAGCGTAGCCGCCATTGCGCGCCACTTGGCACCCTGCACAAATTGTACCCGGTAAAGTTGTATTACAACCGCACCCGCAAACAAAACTACCAGCCCAAAAGCCAGGTAAATTCTTGCCAGTATGTTGGTTCTAATGCTCATTCTTTACCTCCTCGGCCATTATTTTTTGCGGCGGCTGCAATGCTTCTTTAATTCCTAATGTATCGACTCTTTTGGCAACCTCAGTAAGAGTGCTTTTAAAAGCCAGGTCGGCCTTGGCTGTTTTATAATCCCAGCTAAGTTCTTTTACTTCCTTATTTAGTTTATCAATATCCCGGATGCTCTTTTCGGCCAAATGCATATTGGCTATATAAAGCATTCCCAAAAAAGCTATAAATAACACAAAGGGTAACGCCCGGGTTGCCGTTTCGGCATTAATAATACCCCTGGTGAAAAGCTGCGTAAAAAAGTTATCAGGAAACTCCGTTTCAGGTTTTTCCTCAACAACAAGCTTTTTCTCCGCTTCCTCTTCCTCAATTTGTGAACGTAGCCTATTGGTCATTTCTTTACCGCTATTCTTAATTTAGCGCTCCGTGCCCTGTTATTATTACTAATCTCTTCGGGTGTAGCTGTAATAGCGCCCCTGCTTACTGCGTCAAATGGTCTGTTATCATTGCCATAAAGATCTTTTTCAAGCTCTCCGCTAAATTTCCCTTTGGCGATGAAGTTTTTTACCAGCCTGTCTTCTAACGAATGGTATGACATCACCACCAGCCGTCCACCCGGAACCAAAACCGATGTCGTTTGCATCAAAAAATCCTTTAAAGCTTCCAGCTCCTGGTTTACTTCAATGCGTAACGCCTGGAACACCTGCGCCAGGTATTTATTTTCTTTCCCTTTGGGGATACGATTTGATATAGCGTTTTTTAAATCGGCGATTGTAACAATTGGTGCATTTAAGCGGGCGGTTACAATGGTATTGGCCAATGATTTGGCATTTTGTATCTCGCCGTAAATACCAAAAATGCGGTGCAGTTCTGCCTCCGAATAATTGTTTACCACTTCTTTTGCGCTTAACTCCGATTGCTGATTCATGCGCATATCCAACTCCGCATCAAACCTGATCGAAAAACCACGTTCGGCCTGATCAAACTGGTAGGATGAAACACCCAGATCGGCCAGTATACCATCAACCGGCAAGGCATCATGCAGGCGACAAAAGTTTTTAAGATAACGGAAGTTCTGATCAATGAAAACAAAACGATCATCATCAATGATGTTTTTCTTCGCATCGGCATCCTGGTCAAACGCCAGCAGCTTACCATCTTTATTTAAATGTTTTAAGATCTCGCGCGAGTGGCCGCCACCACCAAAGGTTACATCAACATAAGTGCCATTGGGTTTAATATTTAAACCTTCAATACACTCATTAAGCATTACCGGGGTATGATATTCGCTCATGATGCTTCTCCCTTCTTTTTGTCACCCATCACTTCTTCGGCCAATGCCGCAAAATTTTCGGGCTCGCTATCAATCATATCATTGTAGGCTTTTCTGTCCCAAACCTCAATTTTGCTAATCTGGCAGGTTAACACTACATCGCTTTCAATCCCGGCATAATCAAGCAATAACTTGGGTAAGTTAATCCTGCCTGTTGTATCAACCGATAATTCCGTAGCGCCACGGGTAAAATATCTTATAAACTCTATGTTTTTGCTTTCGTATTGATTAAGTTTGCTCAGTTCGTCAAGTTTTTTGTCCCATTCTTGTTTAGTGTAAATCACCAGATACTTTTTAAAGCCACGATTGATCACAAGCCCCTCACTTTCAGCTTCAGGAAGCTTTTTTTTGAGGCCCGCAGGGATCATCATTCGCCCTTTGTTATCTAATTTACACTCAAACTCGCCGGTTAAATAGGACATTTTGAAACTTTGGCATTAATTGCAATGTAAAATTAGGCTTCTTTTACCACTTTCTACCACTTTCTACCACTAAAGTTATTAACACTTGTGCATTAGCGCTGTGGATTATTTTTAGCCTGAAATCCCTCCATCACAAGCTTTTTATATTTTTATAATTTTTATCCTTATATCCTTATTTTCAACAGATTGCGAAAATTGATATAGAGATTATAAAATTTGATAACGGGCTATCATTTTGGATAGAACACACTGAAAAACAGGCACGTTTAGTGATTTATAAAGACGGAGTGGAAAACGTTTGTCGGAAATCTACGATTCGCGAGCCCGTGCAGTTTATCCGATCAGATGAGCAACGATTATTTAAAGGAAGGCTCCAATTAGTTGGAGAAATTAACGGGATGATTGCCGTTGAAGTTAAAGGAAAAGTTGCCGGAGTGGTACCGGCTAAGGATTTTCTATCTGTTTTAATTAATAATTAAATATCACCCGTCAATCCTGATGTCATATTTAGCAAGCAGCCCCGGCAGGCCATGTATAGAAAAGCGGGCTTTTTTTATGGTGTTAAGACCGGGATCGATAGTAAAATTATAGGAAGTACGGAGGTCAGCGCCTTTTAATATGGTACCGTTAAAGAAGGCGCGATGGAGGTTACAATTGCTGAATTTAGCATCCGTAACATCAGCCTCGGTGAAATCAGTTTCAACCATTGAGCAATCGGTGAATTTAGCGCTCTTGTTTTTCTTTTTGTAAAAGACGGCATTATCCAGAATGCAGGTATCAAAATTCACCTCGAACAAAAAATCCAGGCATTTGCTAAAATTGGCTCCACTAAGCTTGCAATCCTTAAAATGAACATCCTGCAAGGCAGTTCCCTGTAAGTCAACAAGCGACAGGTTACAACCCTCAAACCGGCAACTAATAAACGCAATGCCCGAAAGATCAGCATACGAAAAATTGCTGTTTATAAAGCTGCAATTTTCAAAGGTGCGTTTATGCCCGGCAATGGCTTCGGCAGTAATTTTAGTGAAAGTTTTGTCTTCAATTAACTCAGGGATCATCCTGCAAAATAAAGGTTTTGGTTTTGGTTTTTGTTAAAAAGATGAGAGGAATTTGCTTTAGATAAGGAAAGCTAACCGCTAGTCGCCCTTCTCCCTGTCAACAATTCCTTCTATAATATCAACTATACCTTCGTTTTTAACTATCCACATACCCAGCCGCTCTTCTGTAATTCCGTCCATAAGGATGTAGCTATATTGAGGGGTGCCATTGTCAAAGGTGGTCTCCATAAATTTAAAATTGACATTTTCAATCAGTTTCAATTCATTGGCAACCTCTACAATATGAGTAGAAATCACAAAAAAGCTTTTCCTTAATTTTGCAAAAGCGACGATGATTGATAGCGAAGCATCGTAAGCATCTTTAACGTTTGTGCCCCTAAAAAGCTCGTCAAATATTACTACCATATTTTGCGATTGGTTCATTTTTGTAGCCACATGTTTTACACGCAAAACCTCGGTATAAAAATGGCTGCTGCCTTGCTGGATATTATCGCCCAAGTTTATGGTGGTGATCAATCCATCAAAAACACTTGTTTCCATGTAAGCTGCGGGTACCGGAAAACCCAGCTGCGATAAAAAAACGGCAATGCCAATTGATTTTAAAAAGGTTGATTTGCCTGCCATATTAGCCCCGGTAACAAAACAAATATTTTTGTCGGTCTCAAATTCAATATCGTTACCAACCGGGTTATTAATAAAAGGATGAAATAGCCCATTTATAATAAGATTTGGCTCTCCGGTTTCGCTGACCACCGGTAGGCTAAATTTGAGTCTCGCGCCTGTGCTTGCAACTGATATAAATACGTCCAACTCATAAACTATACTCAGCAAAATTTTTAATTCATCATATCCCAAATCCCTAAAGACCTTATCGGCATGAGCAATATCAAGGGCGTTTAATTTTACTTTGTTACTAATTTCTTTTAAACCGATAAAAGCATCATCCTCCAATGTTTTACAAATAACGGAGTGAAAGTTTTGTAAAACCGGGGGCAACAGGTTGTAATCGTTTTGCTCAGTAAACTCGTTTAATACCTTTATTAGTTTTAAAATATGCGTAACGCCCTGCTGAATGACGTAATAGTTGTTATTGTTATTAAAAGCGTAGATGAGCCGTTCTAAAAGGGCGATGGCTTTAAAGAATGCCTGGGGTTTTGACCCTTGTTTTAGATAAAATTCTATAAAATCACAGGTTGGCCTGTCAATATTTAATCTAATATTAAAACGTTGCAAATACTTTAATGCGGCTATTCTTTGGCTTACCTGCCCGACGTCGGTTAATGGATGATTAAATATCTGCTCCAACCTTTCACGGCCGCCAATAGTTATCGTATTATTAAAAAGGTTAAAGATGGAATTGTTATCGCTAACGTTTTGAAAAATAGCCAAATCATCAAGCGTTTGTTTATCTAATTCAAATACGCTTTGGCTCATTTAGGTTTGATTTAACAGTTTACAGAATTCAGATTTAATAACTTTTATCTTTTAAATTTATTGTTGAATAACCTCCCATATCATTACGCTTCCCACTTAACCACTAACCTCTAATCACTAAACAACCTACATATTCCTCCTATACTGCCCACCTACCTCGTACAAAGCATGCGAAATTTGCCCCAACGAGCAATATTTACAGGCTTCCATCAGGCTCTCAAAAATATTTTCACCTGCTGTTGCGGTGTGCTGGAGGTTTTTTAGAAGCTGCGGGATGATCTCCTGATTCCGCTCCTGAAAAGCATACAATACACTGATCTGAAATTGTTTTTCTTCCTCCGTAGCCCTTATCACTTCGGATGGCACAATAGTGGGCGATCCTTTTTTGTTAAGGAAAGTATTTACGCCGATGATAGGATATTCGCCGGTATGTTTAAGGGTTTCGTAATACAGTGATTCTTCCTGGATCTTGCTGCGCTGGTACATGGTTTCCATTGCACCTAAAACACCGCCACGTTCGTTTATGGCTTTAAATTCGGCTAAAACAGCCTCTTCCACCAGGTCGGTTAGTTCTTCAATAATAAACGCGCCTTGTATAGGGTTCTCGTTTTTGGCGAGGCCAAGTTCACGGTTAATAATCAGTTGGATAGCCATTGCCCTCCGTACCGACTCTTCCGTCGGGGTGGTTATTGCTTCGTCATAAGCATTGGTGTGCAGCGAATTGCAGTTATCGTAAATAGCATATAAGGCCTGCAGGGTGGTGCGGATATCATTAAAATCAATTTCTTGTGCATGCAAAGACCTGCCGCTGGTTTGAATATGGTATTTTAGTTTCTGCGAGCGATCATTCCCCTTATACTTGTTTTTAATAGCCTTTGCCCAAATGCGCCGGGCTACACGACCTATCACCGAGTACTCCGGATCAATACCATTGGAGAAAAAGAACGACAGATTAGGTGCAAAATCATCAATATGCATCCCACGACTCAGGTAATACTCCACATAAGTAAACCCGTTTGATAAAGTAAAAGCCAGCTGCGTTACCGGATTAGCACCAGCCTCGGCAATGTGATAGCCGGAGATAGACACCGAATAAAAATTCTGTATTTTTTGATTGATGAAATACTGCTGAATATCGCCCATCATGCGCAGTGCAAACTCAGTAGAGAAAATGCAGGTATTTTGCGCCTGGTCTTCCTTTAAAATATCAGCCTGCACTGTGCCCCTAACAGTGGTAATAGCATGCGCTTTTATTTTTTGATATACATCTGCCGGTAAAATCTGGTCGCCGGTGAGGCCTAATAACATTAATCCGAGGCCGTTGTTACCTGACGGGAGTTTGGCCTCACCCCGACCCTCTCCAAAGGAGAGGGAAGTAGTTTCGCCTATTTCAGAACCCTCTCCTTTGGAGAGGGCAGGGTGAGGCTTTACACCCTCTTCGGCGAAAGCAAGCTTCCTGTCCGGCTGATTATTAATCGCTTGTTTTATACTATGAATAACTTGTTGAACAGTGTTAATCACTTCGTCATTTGAAAAACGAATCACTTCAAAACCTTCGTTATTTAAAACTTCTGTTCTTATCTCATCTTCTTCCTTTGTTACTTCGTGATAACCACCATCAACTTCAATAACCAATCCCTTTGATAAACAAACAAAATCAGCAATATAACCATTAATTGCGTGCTGCCTCCTTATCTTATAACCTGTTTGATTATTTCTTAAATGATGCCATAAAACACTCTCTGCTTCCGTTTGATTTTGCCTATTTTCTCTCGAATTTGCCTTTAAGTACTCCCAAATCTTTGAGTCCCCCGTCTCATAACCAAAGCTTTTAACCCCGTCTGCTTTCTTTTCAACTCCCCTTCCTTCGGAGAGGGTCGGGGTAAGGCTTCCATATCGTGGCCTTGCCAATCCCTTATCATCATACACCTCCTTAAACTTCGCCTCAACCAAATGCTCCAGCTTGTGCTCAATAATATACTTTTCGCATTGCTGATCAATGGCTGCATTCATGAAAAAGCCTAGCAGCATAGGTGCAGGCCCATTTATCGTCATGGATACAGAGGTGGAGGCATGGCACAGGTCAAACCCCGAGTAAAGTTTTTTGGCATCATCAAGCGTAGCAATGCTCACGCCGGAGTTACCTATTTTACCGTAAATATCAGGCCTTGTATGCGGGTCTTCGCCATATAGCGTAACCGAATCAAACGCTGTAGACAAACGGTGCGCCGGCTGACCAAGTGATACATAATGAAACCGTTTATTTGTCCGCTCCGGACCACCCTCGCCCGCAAACATCCGTGTTGGGTCCTCCCCTTCGCGCTTCAGCGGGAATACACCTGCTGTATAAGGGAACTCGCCCGGCAAGTTTTCAGTAAGCAACCAGCGCAAAATATCGCCCCAGGCTTCGTATTTGGGCAAGGAAATTTTAGGGATTTTGAGTTGCGATAGCGAGGTATAATAAAGCGGTTGCTTTATCTCGCGGTTACGTACCTTATAAATAAAGTTTTCGGCAGTGTATTGTTTAATGGTTTCGGGCCATTGGTTAAGCAGGCGTTTGCACTCCGGATGAAGATGACCTTCAAGATGTTTTTGTATCCCTCGTAGAGACGCAATGCTTTGCGTCTCATTTTGCGTATCATCTTGATTCAATATGTCAATTGTCCCCTGCACCTGGTACAACTGCTGTGCTATTTTACACTGCTCATTTACCCATTGTTTATAAGCCACACTGCTCTCCACAATTTCGGCGAGGTATCGGTTCCGATCAGGCGGTATAATATAAATCTTTTCAGACTCTTCACCTTTCGCCTTTAACCTTTCACCTTTCCCCTCCATAAAATCAATTCCTGTTTTTACTTTGATAGCTTTCATCAATTCAGCAAACAGGGTATTCATGCCCGGGTCATTAAACTGCGAGGCCATGGTGCCGTAAACGGGGATCTCCTCGTCCTTAGCGGTAAATAGCTGATGATTGCGTTTATATTGCTTGCGTACATCGCGGATAGCATCCAGCGCGCCACGCTTATCGAATTTGTTAAGGGCCACCATATCGGCGAAATCCAGCATATCAATTTTTTCCAATTGGGTGGCTGCGCCGAATTCGGGCGTCATCACATAGAGCGAGAGGTCGCAGTAATCGGTTATCATTGTGTCCGACTGCCCTATGCCCGAGGTTTCCACAATCACCAGGTCATACCCGGCAGCTTTGCAGATGTCGATACTCTCCTGCACATGTTTAGATAATGCCAAATTAGCCTGCCTTGTAGCCAGCGAACGCATATACACCCGCGGACTGTTAATCGCATTCATCCTGATCCTATCGCCAAGCAGGGCGCCGCCGGTTTTACGTTTGGACGGATCAACCGAGATAATGGCCAGCGTTTTATCTGTCTCCATCAAAAACCTGCGCACTATTTCATCAACCAAGGATGATTTGCCCGAGCCGCCCGTACCTGTAATCCCCAAAACGGGAACCTGACTTTTTTTAATGAGCTGATGCACCTCAGTTAAAAAATGATCAGCCTCTTTAGGGTAATTTTCTACTATGCTGATGGCGGTAGCAATGGCTTTAATATCTTTTTGGGGCAGATGTTTAATCTCGCCGTTTAGTTTTATTTTATGCTGAAAGTCGCACTGCTGCAACATATCGTTTATCATGCCCTGCAAGCCCATGGTACGCCCATCATCGGGCGAATAGATGCGGGCGATGCCGTAGTCCTGCAGTTCTTTGATCTCTTGCGGCAAAAACACACCGCCGCCGCCGCCAAATATTTTGATATGGCCCGCTCCGCGTTCGCGCAGTAAATCACACATGTATTTAAAGTACTCTACATGGCCACCCTGGTAGCTGGTGAGGGCAATACCCTGCACATCTTCCTGTATGGCGCAATTTACTACCTCATCAACCGAACGGTTATGCCCCAGGTGGATCACCTCCGCACCCGACGATTGTAAGATCCGGCGCATAATGTTAATGGTAGCATCGTGCCCGTCGAACAACGAGGCAGCAGTTACAAACCGGATTTTATAGGTTGAGTGGTACGGGGCAATACTTTCCATAATGGATTATAATTAGTAAAACAAAATTACCTAAAATAAACCATTGTGAAATACTATGCATGCATAATAATTAGTGGGCGGTTTTCAGTGGGCGGTTAGCAGTTCACAGTCGGCAACGGATATTAAGCGGTATATTACCCATCCCGTCATAGTAATGGCTCTTGAACTATTGCACCAATGAACTAATCAACCAGTTAACTAATGAACTAATCACCCCTCCTCATACGCCTTTTCCAACGCAGCAATATCAAGCTTGTGCATTTGCATCATAGCTTTCATAACGTTTTGGGCTTTGGCAGGATTGGGGCTACTCATTAGTCGCCCCAGCGCATTGGGTACAATTTGCCATGATACGCCGTATTTATCTTTCAACCATCCACACTGGCTGGGCTGGCCGCCGTCGGCAGTAAGAGCGTTCCACAGGTGGTCAACCTCGGCTTGGGTTTCGCATTTTACGTAAAACGAAGTAGCCTCGGTAAATTTAAACATTGGGCCGCCGTCCAGTATCATAAACTCAACGCCGTTTAGCTTAAAGGTGCCCATCATTACTTTGCCACTGTGTCCCGGTACTTCAGCCGGCAAGCGGCTCATATTTACAATTTCTGAATTGGGGAAAACCGAGGTATAAAAGTTCAGGGCCTCTTCTACCCTGCCATCAAACCATAAAAATGGTGTAATCTGCTGTGTGGTGCCTGGTGTCATCTCAAAAAGAATTTTAATAGGTTATTTGATATAGTAAAGATAAGGAATTATGGAGTTCTTTAGTTAAAGTCTTGAGTCGGTAGTCTTTAGTCCAAAGTCAGGAATGGGTAATCGCTGCATTATTAAACCACTGCAACCACACAAAAGATCATCTATCAGCATAAAACCGTACCTTTGCCCGCAAAATCGGTGAAATCACACTATTAAAATCAGTGAAATCACCCCACGATATGGTAACAGAAGAAGCGATAAAACAAGGTTATAAAGGCTACAACAACTACGGAGCATGGCTGCGCCAAAAATACAATGGACAGCGTGTGTTTAAAGTAATTGTTGATGGCGGCTTTACCTGCCCCAACCGCGATGGCTCAAAAGGCTATGGCGGCTGTACTTATTGCAATGTCGATTCATTTACGCCATCTGTGTCGCGCAATAACCCATCGGTACGTGAGCAGGTGATACAGGGTGTTGAGCGTGCCCGTAAAGGCAATAAGGCCGATAAGTTTATTATCTACTTTCAGCCCAATACCAATACCTATGCCCCGGCGCATTATTTAAAAATGATGTATGACGAGGCACTGAGCTATCATACCGAAGATATTGTGGGCCTATCGATAGGTACTCGTCCGGATTGCATCGACGCCGAAAAAATTGCCCTGCTCGAAAGCTATACCGATCGTTTTGATGTAGACCTGGAAATGGGTATGGAATCTATCTATAACGATACACTGTCGCAAATTAACAGGGGTTGCAGTCATGAAGATCTGATAAAAGCCCTAAAGCTGGTTGAAAACAGCAAGCTTGACGTTTGTGTACATACCATCTTCGGTTTCCCCTGGGAAACACATGATATGATGCTGCGTTATGCTGATGAGATTAACCGTTTCCCGCAGATAAAATTTGTAAAGTTCCACCACCTGCATATTGTTGAAGGCTCGGTAATGGGCGTAAAATACAAACGCGAACCGTTTAAAGTGTTTACACTTGACGAGTACGCCAACTTCCTTTGCGAGTTTATTCCACTGGTGAGACCTGATGTAGTGATCCAGCGCCTCTTTGGCCTCAGCGATCTTGAGTTGCTGATTGCTCCCAACTGGAAACTCAAAAAATCAGAGATTCAATATTACATCGACCAAAAAATACTGGAACGCGGTGTAGTGCAGGGTTCAAAGTATATTGGGTGAATTTCAAATACTTTCGCTTCACTACCCTTGTTGGTATTGTCACCAACAAACCGGAATGCTTATACTCCATACAAGCCACGCATTATCCGTTGGTAACAACACCAACATGCGCGATATTAACCCCTCAAATAGCAATCAACAGGTACCCTTTTAGTATACCTCATCAAAAAAAGCTATCTTAGGCACTAATTAACAACATTTCGGTTTTGTCACAAAAATCATTACAAAATTATATTCCGGCTTTAACAGGGGTTAGGGCTCTGGCTGCCTACCTGGTATTCATTTCCCACTTTGCGTACGTTTTTGATGAAAAATTTCCTCACATTGTGCAACGTTTTCTCAGTGAGTTCCACATTGGGGTAACCATTTTCTTTGTACTGTCGGGTTTTTTAATAACTTTTCGCTACTACAATAGTTTTCATTTAACAACCGATTGGTTTAAGCAATATCTTAAAAACAGGGTGGCCCGTATTTATCCCATGTACTTTTTGCTCACCGTGGCGGCCTTTGTCTACTTTTATTTCACCGGCGACAAAGCCATCACCAAAGGCACCGGAAATCCCGTAGCACTGTTGTTTTTAAACATCACCTTTGTACGTGGCTTTTTCTACCAGTTTTGGGATACAGGTATAGCGCAAGGCTGGTCGCTCACTGTTGAAGAATGTTTTTACTTCTCGGCACCAATCATTTTCTTCATCGCCAAAAAATATAATAAGTTTTATATACAACCGGTTATTATTACCTCCATCGGTATTTTGCTGGTGTTCATTTTCCGCAATGTTAACTGGCATGGGTTCTTTGGCAATTTTACCTTCATGTTTCTGTTTACTTTTTTAGGTAGATGTTTTGAATTTTTTGTGGGGATACAGCTTGCACGCTATGTGATAAAAAATGGTTTTACACGTACAAAAAAGGTCAATTTCACCTATTCGGGTTTTGCACTCATATTTGTTTGCGTATTTGTAATGGCCTTGCAACCCATTACCAAACCGTGGGCAGCTGGTTTAGAGAGCCCTGTAGGTATCATCACCAACAATTATGTGCTTTGCATAGCTATCGCTTTCTTCTTTTATGGCCTGCTTACGGAGTCTACTGTGCTTAAAGGAATTCTCGCTAATCCGTTTGTTGAACTGCTGGGAAAAAGCTCCTACATCTTCTATTTGATACACCTTGGATGGATGTATAATCTTTTGCACAATAATTTAAACCATTTAAACGATTATGTGTTTACCCTTTATGATAAGTGGGGTGTCGACTGGCATTCGCCTTTTGAGTATGATAGTTTAAACCTTATTTACCTTTTTATCGTATTAAATGTCATATCTATTGGTTTGTTTAAAATTATTGAAGAACCGTTAAATCATTATATCCGTAAATCAAATTTCCTGATCAAGTACCAGCCGCGACCTAAGGGGATAACCGATTAACAGATAGCTGATTAAAAATAGTATTGTAAAATTTCCTGATGAAAAAAAAGCCTGCACTTATCACTTTTTTATTTGCATTTGCTGTTCTTGCCTTTCCGGTTAAAACATTTGCAGGCTTTCCTATTGGCAAGTACCGTGATATTGTAGTTCCAACATTTTCTTATTACAGCCAAACAGATCGTTTTGATCAAAATGGCAATATTATAAAAGGCACACCGGGGGTAGGTTTTACCTCCTATTCCGCCAGTCTTTTTGTGGGCTATGGTATTAGCCGCCGGCTTGATTTTATTGCCAGCGTGCCCTATTTATACCAGGTAAATAACATGGGCGCAGGTAAATCTGTAGTGAACCAGGGCGCAGGCGATTTGGTTGCGGGACTAAGTTATAACCTCGTCAATTTTTCTTATTTACGATTTTTATCGGTGCAGGTTTCGGGCGTAGTACCGCTATATACCAACCCTCTGGGGACATCAGCCCTCGGCTTAGGCGATTATGGTACCGAAGTTAAATTGATGTACTGTGGCAATTTGCCCGGCTTTATTGACAAACTGGGGTATTTTAACACCGAACTGGCTTATCGCCGTTATTTTAATACACAGGGGCCTGATCAGATTAGCTTTCTGGCAACTGTAGGCCTGCCGCTAAGTAAACATAACCAGATCAGCATGGACCTTTTGTTTTTCCGTTCATACAGTTCAAACAAAAGCTATAACAGCAATTTTTATGCGGAGCGCGATTATGCTTTCTTTAAACCGCAGCTAAACATTGGGCATATTTTTTCGCGAAGGTTTTCAGCATTTTTAGGCGGCTTTTATGTGCCTTTCGGAATAAACACAGGCGTAGGCTACGGCGGATCACTGGCTACAGTTTTTAAATTATAATTATGAAAAGGATTAGCTATCAGATATTTTTCAGCATCGTTATAATATTAATTGCTGCGTTTAAAGCCAATGCTTTTCAAAAGGAAATTGCGAAGGACATACCCGAAACCGGCGACATTATTTTAAATCCATCGCCCGAAAGTAAAAACGCTATATTTAAAATTAACAAGCAGGTTGTTTACAAGCTTAACGTTCGTAACAATACCAAAACTACTCAAAACGGCAATATCTCCTACCTGATTACTACCGATTTAGGCAAAAAAGTATTAAGCGACTCCGTGCGTCTTGCAATTAAAGGCGGCGACTCCAAAGACTTTTTTATAAAAATGCCGGCCAGCGCAAATGGTTTTTACCGAATAAATTTTATGGTTAACACACCCGATTACGACGATACCGTAAGAAGGGTGTTTGGTGTATCGCCAGAAAACATTCGTGCCGAACTGCATAGGCCGGCGGACTTTGACGAGTTCTGGACTAAAACGCGGGCCGACCTTGAAAAGGTGGTGCCAAACTATAAGATAACCGAGCGCAAGGACCTTTCAACAAAATATAAGAAAGTTTACGCTGTAGAAATGCAGTCGTACGACAACCTGCTGATACGGGGTTGGCTGGTGATCCCCACTGATGGGAGAAAATTCCCGGTTCACTACCGGGTCCCCGGCTATGTGGTTACGCTTAAGCCCAATATGGACAATGACGATTTTATTGCTTTTGATTTAAATGTACGCGGCAATGGCAATAGTAAGGATGTTATGAGCTTTGGAACCGATACCTATTGCCTTGTAAATATTGAAAATAAGGACAAATATATTTACCGTGGTGTTTACATGGACTGTATAAGAGGACTCGATTTTCTTTACTCACATAGCAAATTAGGCATCGATACTTCGAAAATATTTGTTGAAGGTGGCAGCCAGGGCGGTGCGCTGGCGCTGATAACTGCGGCGCTTGATAAGCGGGTTAAAGCCTTAACCATGCAGGTTCCGCTGTTTGCAGATATCCGCGACAATAAGGATGTTTCTGCATCGTACGAAAAGCAGGTATTTCCGTTTAAAGTATTCAGAAAGTATAATGCCATGCACCCCGGCTTTACCTGGGAAAAGTTTTTTGCCACCTTTGACTATTACGACCCTCAAAACTTTGCACCACTGGTAAAATGCCCGGTATTAATGGGTATAGGATTGCTTGATCAGTTTTGCCCGCCGCGGTGCAGCATGTCGCTGTTTAATCATATAAGCAGTACCAATAAAGAGTTTGTATGCGTACCCAACTCCACCCATGAGGTGAATTTTAACTATTTTATGTTTCAGAATCTTTGGATCCGTGAAAAATTCAGGATCCCTTAGAGGACTCCAAAAAAGCTTAGGAATTTAAAAACAATGTCATTGTGGGTACGAAGCAACCGTGAACTACGCATAACTAACGTGCCTTGTTAACGCTGGCGTTCCGCATATTTATAAGTCAGCAAACGCACCATATTTATTCCTGTTGAATTACTTCCACGATAGTCCCTCTCATCAAACTTCAATATTTACTGATAGGAAACATTTAACCAACAGGCTTCGTTAAATGCGCGGAATAGCCCCCAGGGTTAAGCAATACTAAATTTCCGGCACGGTAATAGCCATAGGAGATGGAATAAAACAGTAAAATCAGATAATTCTGACTTAAAAATAAATCAGGTTGATTGATCAGTAATCCTGATAAGGCAACAACTTAATATGCGTTAAACTATGATAAGTTTTACAAATAAATTTTTAGCAATGCTTTGCTGTGTATGTTTTTTGGCAAATACAAAGCAGGCATTTGCACAAAATAACAATAACGAAGGCAGTGTAAACACTGTTTTAACTCCGCATAGTAAGGATGGTATTTTTGGGTCAACGGCTTCTTACACTTACGAAGTAACCAACACCTACAAAAAACCACAGATTGGTAAGGTATCGTACATTGTAACTACCGAGGCTGGCAAAAAGGTAAAAGCCGATTCATTACATGTGAAAATTGGCAGAGAAAGTACAGGTTCCTATAATTTTGATATTCCCAAATTAGGGCCCGGCTTTTACAAAATTAACTTCATGGTTAATTTATCCGACTATGATGACACCATCCGCAAAGCCTTCGGCATAAAACCAGAAGAGATCAGATCGGAATATGGGAAACCTGCCGACTTTGATTCATTTTGGAAAGATACCAGGGCCGAGCTTGACAAAGTAAATCCTGATTTTAAAGTAACTGAAATGCCCGACTCCAGCAAAGACGGACGCCGGGTGTTTTTGGTTGAAATGAAATCATTGGATAACCTCACCGTACGGGGCTGGCTAACCGAACCGATCACCAAAAACAAAAACAAAAAATTTGTAGTGATGCTTGGCTTGCCTGGCTACCAGGTTACGCTTAAGCCTATGTTTGGTACCGATCCGGATATTGCTATCCTCACCCTAAACATTCGCGGATCTGGCAACAGCCGCGATGTAATTAATGTAAGGCGCGAAACTTATATTGTACTGAATATTGAGGATAAAAAGAAATATGTAATGCGTGGCGCTATTATGGATTGTATCCGTGCGGTTGATTTTATTTATAGCCGTCCCGAATTAAGGCATGATAATATTATAGCAGCCGGTGGCAGCTTAGGCGGCTATCTGGCGGTGGCAACTTCCAGTTTAGATAAACGTATAAACTTCTGTTCGGCGGCAAACCCGATATTAAGCGACGTGCGGAGTTGGGCCAAAGAGGTTGATTGGCCATTTATCGACATAAAAAAATATGTAAAAACAAGGCCTGGTTTAACGTTTGACGAGGTGCTAAACAACCTCGACTACTTTGACGCCAAAAACTTTGCAACAAGCCTTCAATGTCCTACCCTGGTTGGTCTGGGCTTGGTTGATAACATAGCACCGCCAAATAACGTATACACGTTGTATAATGGCATACAGGCACAAAAACACGTAATCGTATTCAGGGATTTGGGACACGAGATAGGAATAAAATACGAAGTTTACGAAGGCCGCTGGATGCGCGATGCTTTTGCGTTATTTTAAAATATTAATATATATAAATGAACCTGTTAAAATCTTTTACCAGACTACTTTTAGTAACTGTTGTTCTTTTCACTATCACACAAAATGCAGCTTATGCTGATGGCGGTTTCCCGGTAAGGCCGGGCAGATTGTTAATCTCGCCTTCGGTGGGTTATTTTTTTGCTAACTCTCAATGGGATAGCACCGGGGTTAAAAAAGCTTTTCCAAATGGTGGGCGGTACTCCTCAATTGGCATCACTCTATATTCCGAATATGGCATAAGCAGGCGTTTTGCAGCTGTTGCAAGTCTTCCGTACGTAATTAACAACTACACGCAGAATATTGATCCTAAGAGCACCACAAGTTCGGGTTTAACTGATCTGGAAACGGGCATCAGGTATTATCTGGCAAACATTAATTATGTATATTACATCTCATTGCAGGGAACTGCAATTACACCCTTGTACTCAAACAACGCCAGCTTAGGGTATGGCGAAGAAGGTGCAGAATTAAAGCTGGCCTTTTCGGGCAGTGGCCACATTGGCGATTTAAGTACTTATTTTAACGCATCCGACGGTGTACGCCAATATTTTGGCACCAATGGCCCCATACAAAACAGGTACAGCGGCACCTACGGCTTATCCTTAGATAAAAAGTTTGAAAACCAGGTATCGGTAAGTGTAAGCGGCATCAACTCATTCAGTGATGATAAAAGGTTTTCGCCTATACTCGAAACCAATAAAGACTTCTCGTTTATACAGGCCTCATTAAGCTATGGCCACTCCTTTACCCGTGAGTTTTCGGTTTTTGCAAGCGGCGGCAAGTTTTTAACCGGCCGCAATACCGGCGATGGTACCACGCTTACGTTGGCCTTGATTTACAGGCTTGATTATCGTTAATTGGTTGATTAGGTTGGATTGAGTTTATTGGGTTTATTAAGTTGGATTACGTGCAATCAACTTAATAAACCTAATCAACCACTCACTTAATCAACTTAAACCATCAACTAACAGCGCCAAACAAGTCCCTAATGGCTTCCTCGCGGTAGCTGAATATTTTCTTAACCTGCTCATCTACTAAAACTGAGTTAGCCAGGCGGCCAATTATTCCGTAAGGAATGGCATAGTTTAAAATATCTGTCATTAGCACACCGCCCGGTATTGTTTTAAAGTGGTGCTGATGGTGCCATAAGGCATAAGGGCCAAAGCGTTGTTCATCAACAAAATATTCGCCATCTTTTACATGGGTTATTTCAGTCATCCAGTTGAGCTTTATTCCTAAAACAGGTGAAATTTTGTAGGTAATGATCATACCCGGATACATTTTAGTATCACCGTTATAGTTGGATGTAACTACAAAGCCCATCTCTTTAGGAGTAATTTTTGCCCGGTTTTGGGGCGATGAGAAAAAATCCCAGGCTTCAGCTAAACTAATTGGGATAGCCTGCCGGGTTTTCAATAGATATGTCTTCACGTTTTAATTAACGGTGTTTAGGGGTTTAAAGTTTTTATATCGATGACTTAATCACTTCCCAACCTCATTTGCACCAAAAGCTTTGTGAAACCCGTTTTTTCATAGGCCCTAACCGCTGAGGTATTATCGTCATAAACCTCGAGCCGCAATTCGGTTATCCCCTGCTCATTGCTCCATTGTTTTAGCGCATCTATAATCATTTTATTTACACCCTTTCCCCTGTACTGCGGTTTAACATACATAAAGCCTAAATAGGCGTGTTTGGGATATTTTACATAAACCTTTGAATCCTGAATGCGGGCATAGCCCGATCCTATTATTTCGCCAGCTGCTTCGGCAACAACAACTTCAACGTCAGTAGCTTCAATCATATAAGCTATATCATAGTAATGAATTTCGCCATCCTTAAGCGTGGGGTCAAAAGGGCGTTCAGCTTTTATAATTTCCTGTTCAAAACCTAATAGTATCTCAAGCTCCTTTATAGAAGCCCGTCGGGTTATAATCTGTTCCATTTTTTAATCTGCTTAATATCGTTCGCTGGTTGCCATCGGTAAATCCCTGCGTGACCATTCGCTCCACGAGCCTACATATAGTTTAGGGCCAATAATGCCGGCATAAGCCATCCCCAAAAGAGTATGGCACGCCGTAACACCCGATCCGCAATGAACAATCACTTGGTCATGCTTCACATCAGCTATAGCATCGTCATAAGCCTTTCGCAATACATCGGGCGGCAGGTATTTGCCTTCAGCGTCGAGATTTAAAATATAAGGAAGATTAATAGCACCGGGGATGTGCCCGGCTATTAAATCAATGGGTTCTGTTTGGCCTAAATAGCGTGGAGTTTCGCGTACGTCTATCACTAAACTATCTGAATTTTGTGCAGCGGCACCGGCGCCCTCAATATCAACGGTTGCGGCATAGTTGTTTTTTATGGGATAGGGCCCGAAAGCTTTGGGAGTAAAAGGTTCGGTACTTAAAGTAACGCCTGCATTTATTGCCGCTTGCAATCCGCCATTTAAAACCTGCACACTGGTATGACCAATGGCATTCAGCATCCACCAAAATCTGGCGGCGCTGTTAGCGGCCGATTTATCATCGTATACAATTACTTTATTTGTTGGGCTTATACCAAACTCGCCCAGCAGTGTGGCGAAGGTATCAATATGAGGCAAGGGATGTCTTCCGCCTATTGCGGCATCGGTAACTTTTGCTGCCAGATGTTTATCCAAATCAACATAAATGGCATTTGGCAAATGTCCCGCAAGGTAGCGTTGATAAGAGTCGGCGCCGCCGCGGGCGTCAATTATTACAGTATTGGCGTCGGTTATTCCGGTGTCGGTTATTTCAATTAAAGGCGACATAAGCTCATTTGATATATAATATCAAATATAGCTACACCGCTTTTGGTTTTAATTTTATTGCACCATTTTATTTGCGCAGTATGAGCTGGCAAAAGCTTCGGGTTTTGCCTTAAACACAAAGCCCATGCTTAAAATGTATCCCATAGCTTCGTGCAAAGCCTGGTTCGATTTAAACATTGGGTTAGTATTAATATCGGCATGTACTTCAAGGTCAACTTCGTACAGGTCAAGCAAATCACAAAGACTGTAAGCAGTATCAATTGATTTTTGAACCTCGGAAAGCATTCGCTCTTTAATGCTCATTTTTTGCGAAGTACGTTCCTGGTGTATAAACATAAACCCGCCTCGCTGCTCGCGTAAAAACACTATTACTGTAGCAAAATCAGTAACCGCGCCTTTTACCTGCGAATCTGTGCCGATGCAAACTTTAAGCTTGTTCCCCAGGGCAGTTTCCCGTTCAATGGCGTTTTCTACTGCTTCAATAATGGGCGTTTGGATCACCTCGCCGCTAAATTTTCTCCAGGTCATAAATTTATTTTTAAGGTTAAATTTTAGCTGACCTTTTTACGGTCTATAAAAATAAGCGATAAGGTTTCATATTAATGTAACTACAATATCATTTATTTGTTAACATTTTACTGAATATTAACAAGTTAGCATTTTTATTTCACTATTATTAACAATCGATCAACTATTATTATCCAAAAAAACAAGCCCAACAAAAAATGCCACCCGGTAATGGATGGCATTTTTTTGGTTTTTATAATGCTGATGATTCTTTACAAAATCAGCTCAATTAACTTTATCTGTCATATCAAAATGATCAACCGTTTCATAACCGGTTGGCCGTTTGTTAAACGCCGAATATAAAACATACTTATTGTCTTGTTCCAAACCCGGCATCAGTTTTTTAACTGCATCTCTTACCTGTAAGTTTTCTTTTTTTACTGCTGTTGTATCTTTCAGGTCAAAATGTGTCATATAATAAACCATAGGATAGGTGCCGTCATCCATATTTTTATTATAAACCTGCAATATCATTGGTCCGGTGGCAATTTGTTTAAGCACAAGCGGGTAGCTGTACCGCCCTCTAACTTCGCTGTTGACTCTTATATAAAAATTCCCGGCATCTAACTTGTCGGGGTATTGCCAATATGCACCCGGCGAAAAGCATGTCATCGCTAACGAAACATTATTTAATGCAGCCTGTAGTTCTTTTTTATCGTATTGCTGTTTGGCCAGTGCATAAAGTTCAGGTGCGGTTTTTCCGTTAACGGTATAAGGCTCGAGGTCCATTTCAACTATTTTCCAGCCATAAGTAAGCTTCCCGTAAACCAGGCTTATCATGTACTTATTATTGGGCTTTTTAGGTATAAAATAAGCCAAATACATTTCTGTGGCATCGTAAGGGTACAGTACGCTGTAACGGTTTATATTCCCATTTTTTATGCGCACAGTATCCGTGTCTTTGTATTTATGTACCACATAGTATTCGTCAAGCAGGGTGTAGGCATTATCACTAAGATAGTTGCTCAAGCGCTCAACAAGCCTTTCGTTACTGTGCCCATTCATATCTCTCGACAGCATCAATGTTAAACCCTTAGGGTCATTGGCTTTCAAATATTTAAAAGCCTCTGCATTAAGCTGATGAAAGTCATCACGCTTTCCCGAACTGATCTGTTCGTTTTTCCAGGTGCCTGGGGTGGTTACGCATGATTGAAAAGCTAAAAGAAATACAGCAATCAAAGCTGTTTTAAATTGATTAAGGTGTAAGGTTTTCATATATCTAATGTCCGAATATAAACATAATCTGAAAATACAGCGTCCCGCCAGGAAAAAATTCAACGTAAAAAACAAATGATTTTAGGCCGGATAGCTTAGCCGATTTAGTATTTACCTGATTTGTAAATCATTTCACTTATTTCCATGCAACCTTTGTCGCCAATTCCCGTTAACCGGGTTTTAATTTCCTTTAGCTGGAATTTGTTTTCCTTTAAAGAATTTTATATTTGAGACATATTAACCTTATCCGGTAGCTGATGAACAAAACGCTTTTTTACCTTATCCTATTTTTACCTTTTATTTCAGTTGCACAAAGCAATGATCTTTATTTTACCAAAGGCGTTGAATTATATGGCAATAAAGACTACAATGGCGCACTGGACTATTTCACCAAAGAAATTGAACTGAACCCAAACAATGTAGAAGCATATAACTACAAAGGCATTATAAAAGCTGAGCAAGGCGATTTTAAAGCAGCGGCCGACATATTTAGCAAAGAAATTGAAGTAAGTCCTACTTCAGACCTTGCCTATTCAAACAGGGCGTATGCAAAGCTTAATTTGGGCGATTTAAAAGGCGCTATAGCCGATTGTGATCACGCGATTGGGATAAACCCCAAAAGTGATTTAGCTTATACCAACAGGGGAAATTCAAAAATGAAACTTGATGATTTTACCGGCGCCATAGCCGATTTTAACAAGATACTTGAGTTTGCCCCCGATAATGCAAGCGCATACGTTAACAGGGGAAATTCAAAAAATGGCCTTGGTGATTATAAGGGAGCCGTTGACGATCTTAACAAGGGAATTGAGCTTGACGCCAAAATGCCGGAGGCTTATGTTGACCGTGGCATTGCTAAAGGTAAGCTTAAAGATACCTATAGCGCCATTGACGATTTCGGAAAAGCGATAGCGTTAAACCCTAATTTAGAAGAAGCATATTTTTTTAGAGGGCTACAAAAAGGCCAGCTTGATAACTACAATGGGGCGTTGACCGACTTAAACCAGGCCATAACTTTAAACCCCAAATATGCCGAAGCCTACGAGATAAGAGGCGAAGTGAATACTAAGCTGGGAAATTACGGGGCAGCAGGTAACGATCTTTCTGAAGCTATAATATTAAGCCCTAACGAGTCGGCGGCTTATTTTAATAGAGCCGAAGTTGAAATGAAACTGACGGATAATGATAATGCCATAAAAGATTTTACAAAAGCTATAAACTTAAAAAACGACTATGGCGAAGCTTACCACGACCGTGGCGTAGTAAAATTAGCAATGAACGATTTGTTAGCGGCCGTTGATGATTTTAGCCGGGCTATTTTGTTAATGCCGCAATCAGACCTGGCATATCTTAACAGAGCGATAGCAAGAGTTCAGTTACATCAAAATGCTGACGCGATCACTGACCTTAATAAAGCAATTTCTATAAATACCAACTGTACCGGCGCTTACTTTTATCGTGGTATTATAGCAATGGAAACAAATAATTTCGAGGCTGCTATTCTTAATCTGACTAAAGCAATTGATGCCGATTTCAAAACTCCTTATGCTTACTACATGCGGGGTTTCGCTTACTCGGGCGTAAAAAACAACACGGCTGCAATTGCCGACCTTACAAAGGCAATTGAGCTAAGCCCATCAAATGCCGCCGCCTATTTTGAGCGCGGACGGGTTTATTTTAATATAAATAATAAGGTAGCTGCAAAAGCTGATTGGACAAAATCAGCCGTCCTTGGCAACAGGGAGGCGGCTTTGATGCTGAAGTACCCGCCTACAAAAGCAAAACCCGCCAACCCATCCAACAATTGGGTAGTTTGGAAAAAGTAATATTGGTTAAAGTGTGGTAGGCTGAGAATGATTGCTACACCTCGCAAATAATCCGTGCAACAAAAAATGCCATCCGTTATACAGATGGCATTTTTGCTTTTATACTGATATACAACCCACCTCTATTTGTGCCCTGTAGGGGCAAAAGTATTTTACACACAGTGTCATTCTGGTAATTTGAAAATATAACGTTCGTCATATTCTATTTCGAAGTACTCTAAAAATTGTTGGTATTCCTCCAAAAATGTTTTCTTTTGATGATGCTCCTCCTGATTTAACACATATTCTGTTACCGCCTTTACATGCGAGCGCGAGTAAGAAAATGCACCATACCCTTCCTGCCATCTAAAAACCGTGGGGGTAAATTGCTTATCATTGATCCATTGGGATGATTCACTTTTCACGATCCGCATTAAATCCGAAAGAGATTGAGTGGGGCGAAAGCCGAAAAACAGATGCAAATGATCGGGCATATTATTTATGGCCAACATTTTATGCCCATGGTTTTGAACGATTGATGTGATATATTTTTGTAATTGATCTTTCCATTCGGGTTGAATGAGTGATAGTCGATATTTTACAGCCATTACACATTGAATGTGAATTTGTGTATAGGTATTTGACATTTTTAAATGGTTTAGATATGCAATATAAAATTATGCATCCATAAAGAAAAACCATTGCTAATGTTAAAATCAAATTATGTCTTGCCGGTTTGTTCCGTACCTACGGCACGGATGCCTGCTTTTCTTTTTTTTTCTACCAATATTTGATCCCTACGGGATCAGTTTAGCGGTATCAAACAAGGGTTAAAAGGTTTTTTCGCAAGAAATGATTTTACAACGGGCTCCGGCAGGAGCCAAATATTGGTAGAAAAATATAAAATCCCACCTATCGTGCCCTACGAGATCAGTCAATCGGCATCAAATAAGGATTAAAAGGTTTTTCACAAAAATGATTTTACAACGGCTCCGTTAGGAGCCAAATATTGGTAGAAAAATATTAAATCCCATCTATTTGTGCCCTGTAGGGGCAAAACCTATCCTGCATCTGATAAATCCAACAATTTGAAAATATGTCGTTCGTTGTATTCTATTTAAATCCAAAACAAACATGCGAAGCTTTTAGGGCTTCGCATGTTTTAAATTCATCCTATAAAGTCTCTCCGCTCTTTTAGGAGATTTAGAAGAGCAGTTACACCGTCAATTTTTTATACTTTATCCTTTTCGGCGCTATATCACCGAGGCGCTTTTTGCGGTTCTCTTCGTAATCAGAGTAGTTGCCTTCAAAGAAGTAAACCTGCGAATTACCTTCAAATGCCAGGATGTGGGTACAAATCCTATCCAAGAACCAACGGTCGTGACTGATTACTACCGCACAGCCGCCAAAGTTTTCAAGAGCCTCTTCCAACGCGCGCAGTGTATTTACATCAATATCATTAGTTGGCTCATCCAGCAGTAATACGTTTGATCCTTTTTTTAGCGTAATAGATAAATGCACACGGTTACGCTCACCACCCGAAAGGATGCCTACCTTTTTTTGCTGATCGGCGCCATTAAAGTTAAAGCGCGACACGTAGGCGCGCGAGTTGATTGGTTTATTGCCAACCATTATGGTTTCCAGTCCGCCGGTTACGTTTTCCCAAACAGATTTGTTAGGGTCAAGATCATCATGCAGCTGATCAACATAACCCAAAGCTACCGTTTCGCCCACACGGAAAGTACCAGCATCAGGCTGATCCTGTCCGGTTATTAAGCGGAACAGTGTAGTTTTACCTGCACCATTCGGACCTATAATTCCTACTATCCCGGCAGGCGGTAATGAAAAGCTCAGGTTATCAAACAACAGCTTATCGCCATAAGATTTGCTTACTCCATTGGCCTCAATTACCACATTACCCAAACGCGGACCCGGCGGAATAAACAGCTCCAGTTTTTCTTCCCTGTCTTTAGTTTCTTCTGATGCTAATTTATCATAGTTTGATAAACGGGCTTTTGATTTAGTATGACGCCCTTTTGGCCCCATGCGTACCCATTCTAACTCGCGTTCCAGTGCTTTCTGGCGTTTGCTTTCGGTTTTATCTTCCTGTGCAAGGCGTTTCGCTTTCTGCTCAAGCCATGATGAATAATTGCCTTTCCACGGAATACCTTCGCCCCTATCCAGTTCAAGTATCCATCCGGCAACGTTATCCAAAAAGTAACGGTCATGTGTTACGGCAATTACGGTACCTTTATATTGTTTAAGGTGTTGCTCCAGCCAATCAATTGATTCGGCATCCAGGTGATTGGTTGGCTCATCAAGCAACAAAACATCTGGTTCCTGTAATAACAGGCGGCATAACGCCACGCGGCGACGTTCACCACCCGAAAGCACGGCAATTTTTGCATCCGGATCGGGGCAGCGCAGCGCATCCATTGCGCGCTCCAGCTTCACATCAAGCTCCCAGGCATTTACTGCATCAATTTTGTCCTGCAGTTCGCCCTGGCGGGCCATCAGTTTATCCATTTTATCGGCATCCTCGTAATACTCGGGCAGGCCAAATTTTTCGTTGATGTCTTCGTACTCCTTTAATAAGGCAGTAATTTCGGCTACGCCTTCTTCCACAACCTCTTTCACGGTTTTTTCGGGATCAAGCTCAGGCTCCTGGCTCAGGTAGCCTACGGTATAACCCGGCGAAAAAACCACTTCGCCTATATTAGTTTTATCAATGCCTGCTATTATTTTCAACAATGACGATTTACCGGAGCCATTTAAACCGATAACACCAATTTTGGCACCATAAAAAAAGGATAGATAAATGTTTTTTAAAACCTGTTTCTGCGGAGGATAGATCTTACTAACCCCTGCCATTGAAAAAATTATTTTTTCGTCAGCCATTATGTATTAAAATTAGTGGAGCAAATATCTGTTAAAATGAATAATTTATACCATCAACATTAAAGTAAAGCCATTTTTATTTGCCTCCCCAAAATATGTTCGTTGTTTTGTATGCCTCCTGCCTTATTAACCGTTAATACTGTAGTATAAAACACAACCTTGAATCTGGCTTTAACCCATTTGCGTACATATTTAAGTAATGTTGCTGTAACATTACTTGATGCCGTAATGTCATATAACTGGTTAATTTGTCGCGTATTGTCACGTTGTATTTAAAACTTTATACTTAACTTTAAATTACTTCATCATATAACTATCAAAAAGACATAGACTGATGGTCATTTTTATAAAAATGATTGCTTTTGTAGGTTTTATTTGCAAAATTGCTGAACAAAGTTTAAGATTGCCACATCGCATATCATCTGAATGTCTGCTTTGAGGTTAACTTTAAAATTTGGCAATAATATTGTTGATATGTGTAAAATAACACGCTTTAATTATTGAAACAAATTAATACATTAGGGCGTTCATAATCGGAAGGATATATATGGAAGCTAAATTTTCGCCGCGGGTTAAGGATGTTATACAATATAGCAGAGAAGAGGCCTTACGTCTTGGACACGACTATATTGGAACAGAACACTTATTGTTGGGACTGATCAGAGACGGAGATGGCGTTGCAATTAAATTATTAAAGGAATTAACTGTTGATACTGCCAAACTACGGCGCTCGGTTGAAGATGCTGTGAAAGGCACTATCGGCACCAATGTACATATAGGCAGCATTCCGTTAACCAAGCAGGCAGAAAAAGTACTAAAGATCACCTACCTGGAAGCTAAAATTTTTAAAAGCGACGTTATCGGCACAGAACATCTGTTACTCTCAATATTACGTGACGAGGATAACATCGCCTCACAAATATTAATGCAGTTTAATGTGAATTACGAGATTTTTAAGAGCGAGGTTGAATCGCATAAAAATGATGTAACTGACGAGATGCCGGGATCACCAACCGGTGGCGATGATGACTTTAAAGAAGAGGAATCATTTAGCCAGCCTAAAAAGGTATCAGACATTAAATCAAAAACACCGGTACTTGACAATTTTGGCCGCGATTTAACCAAAGCAGCCGAAGACGGCAGGTTAGACCCTATTGTAGGCCGTGAAAAAGAAATTGAAAGGGTATCACAGATCCTATCACGTCGTAAAAAGAACAACCCTATATTAATAGGGGAACCCGGTGTAGGTAAATCAGCCATTGCCGAAGGCTTGGCTTTGCGTATAGTACAGCGTAAAGTTTCGCGCGTGTTGTTTAACAAACGTGTGGTTACGCTGGATCTGGCTTCACTTGTTGCGGGTACCAAATACCGCGGTCAGTTTGAAGAACGTATGAAAGCGGTAATGAACGAGCTGGAAAAATCGCCCGATGTAATTTTATTTATCGACGAGATCCATACCATTGTTGGTGCAGGCGGTGCTTCAGGCTCGCTTGATGCATCAAATATGTTTAAACCGGCTTTGGCACGTGGAGAGATCCAATGCATTGGCGCAACAACATTAGATGAATACCGTCAGTATATCGAAAAAGATGGCGCTTTAGACCGTCGTTTCCAAAAAGTAATGGTTGAGCCGGCTACGCCTGATGAAACCATTGAAATACTGAACCGCATAAAAGAAAAATACGAAGAGCACCATGGTGTTACTTACACACCAGAAGCAATTAACGCTTGTGTAAGCTTAACTACCAGGTACATAACAGATCGTTTTTTACCAGATAAGGCAATTGACGCTTTGGACGAATCGGGCTCACGTGTTCACTTAACCAATATCCACGTACCGCAAAACATACTGGATATTGAGCAAAAGATTGAACTGATCAAGATCGAGAAAAACAAAGTTGTTCGCAGCCAGAAATACGAAGAAGCAGCTAAACTGCGCGATACTGAAAAACACTTGCTCGAAGAGCTTGAACAGGCTAAAGCGATATGGGAAGCCGAAACAAAATCAAAACGTTACACGGTTACCGAAGATAATGTTGCCGAAGTAGTTTCTATGATGACCGGTATCCCGGTTCAGCGTGTGGGGCAGGCCGACAGCCAGAAATTGCTGAACATGGCCAGTACCGTTGGCAGCAAGATCATTGGTCAGGAAGAAGCGATTAAAAAATTAACCCGCGCTATCCAACGGACCCGTGCGGGCTTAAAAGACCCTAAAAAGCCAATTGGCTCATTCATATTCCTGGGCCCTACCGGTGTAGGTAAAACAGAGCTTGCAAAAGAGCTTGCACGTTTTATGTTTGATACCGAGGATGCGCTGATTCAGATTGATATGAGCGAGTACATGGAAAAATTTGCCGTGTCTCGTTTAGTTGGAGCGCCTCCGGGTTATGTGGGTTATGAAGAAGGCGGACAGTTAACTGAAAAAGTGCGTCGTAAACCGTATGCTGTAATATTGTTGGATGAGATTGAAAAAGCTCACCCTGATGTATTTAACATCCTGCTGCAGGTACTTGACGAAGGTCAGCTAACCGATTCTTTGGGTCGTAAGGTTGATTTCAGGAACACCATCATCATCATGACCTCAAACATTGGCGCACGCCAGTTGAAAGATTTTGGTCAGGGTGTAGGATTTACTACCAATGCAAAAACTACACAAGCTGATGCGCACTCAAGAGGTGTTATAGAAAACGCTTTAAAACGTGCTTTTGCCCCTGAGTTTTTAAATCGTATTGATGATGTTATTGTATTTAACTCATTAGGTAAAGACGAGATCTTCAAGATCATTGATATCGAACTGGCTTACCTGTTTAACAGGGTACACCTGTTAGGTTATAAAATTGAACTTACTTTAGCCGCAAAAGAGTTTATTGCCGAAAAAGGTTATGATTCGCAATTTGGTGCACGTCCGTTAAAACGTGCTATTCAGAAATATCTGGAAGATCCAATTGCCGAAGAAATACTTAAAGGCGAATTGACCGAAGGCGACACAATGGAAGTTGATTTTGATCCTGCAACCAGTGAAATTAAAATAGTAGACAAAAACAAAGCCGAAGGCGAAAGCAAGAAGCCGGAAGAAGAAGAGCAGAAATAATTTAAATACTGCTTAATAATACACCCCTGGTATACACTATATGCCAGGGGTTTTTATTTGCACTACATTTTACCGCGCCGTATTATTGGCAAATAATATTATTATAAATACGCGTACCAGATGAAGTTGCGTAAAACACCCCCTTAAATTGGGTGAAAAAACGGTATAATAACTAACAATGTAAATATTATTTTTACACTGTTAAAACGTTAAAACAGGGTATATAATAAATATCACAAAAACTTAAACCTTATCTATGAAAAACGCCCCGTGAAAATTTACGGGGCGTTTTTTAATAATAACGAGTAATGTTTTTTTTACACTAAATACTTTCTCAGTTCCTCTTCTCTACCCTATCATAAAACCCACCGAAAGTATTTGTTTTAACGCCTTCCTCTTTAAAAAAATCGCCGGGGAAGCCCAATTGTATGGCGCTGGCTTCATCTAATTTCTTCAAATGCTCTTTGTCTAAATGCACGTCAACAGTTTTAAGGTTATCCTCTAACTGGCTAACTTTGGTTGCTCCCACAATAGGTATAGACGAAAAACCCTGTTCAGTTGTCCATTTAAGCGCAACATTCCCTGCAGAAATTCCTAATTCATCGGCAATATCAACTACCACTCTGGTAATATTAGCACTTCGCTCATTCAGGCGATTACTCTCGGGTTTAATGCGGCCTTGTTCGCCACGCAAATATTTTCCGGTTAATGCGCCGCCGCCTAACGGTGCCCAGGGCGTAACGGTCATCCCAAAATGTTTAGCCATCGGAATCAGTTCGCGCTCCGGTGTGCGGGCAAGCAGGCTGTATTCAACCTGCAGCGCCACAAACTGGCTCCAACCCATCAGTTCGGCAAGCGTGTTTCCCTTTGAAACTATCCAGGCAGGTGTATCGCTTATGGCTGCGTAGTTTACTTTACCTTGTTTAATCAGGTCGTCCATTGCACGCAGTACTTCGTCAATCGGGGTTATATCATCCCAAATGTGTAGGTAAAGAATATCTAAAAAATCGGTTTTAAGCCGCTTAAGACTTTCTTCAACGCTGCGCATCATGTTTTTACGATTATTGCCCGATGCGTTAGGATTAGTGGTATTATCCTTCAAAGCATATTTAGTGGCCAGTACAAAATAATCGCGATCGTGATTGCTAATGTATTCGCCAATTATTTTCTCGCTAGTTCCCAGTTTATAAACATTGGCCGTATCTAAAAAATTACCGCCTGCATTGGCAAAAGTGTCCATAATTTCAAAGCTGGTTTCTTTATCTGCGCCCCAGCCTGCCTCAGTACCAAAGCCCATTGTACCCAGGCACAATTCAGAAACTTTAAGGCCCGACCGACCCAATAACTTATATTTCATATAGCTGATGTTTTATTTTAACTAAACAAATATCATTGATAAATATCAAAGCAGAAAGACAAAAACAAAAGGCTGGTGTTATTTATAATTAAACTGCACCATTTATCCGCATTATTATTTAAGCCTGATATTATAAAACAATATTGCCGCTCTATTTGTAATGGTTAAGGTTAATATCATTTCAATGAAAATCTTAAATATTCATAAAACCATTGCTAATGAGGAGTTGCTTGATCTTTTGCAGCTAAAACTGAATCCGTTATTCCATAAGCAAAAGCAAAGTGATATAAACTTTAAAAGTGAAATTAAAGATAACCACGTCGAAATTTCACAACCTGACATCTATGAAGGTTTTTTGTTCAGGATTGAAATAAACGGGCACGAATTGCATATTATCCGTTCGGAGCATTATGTTGATGATGTAAACTCGCTCACTGCTGAATCAATACTTAACGAATTATTTGCACAGCTGGCCGCTGATGGTAAGGTTACCTTGATACTTGAAGGTTAATTGCTATCTAATACTAAATATCTAAAGCATATCAATATTTCAACAGTTGCCTCAACGATTAGTGAAATATTATAATTAAAGTTTATTTTTTAGTTTAACCATTAAAACCTGCATTATGCTGCGTTGCCTTTGCCTTTATCTGCTCTTTTTAACTTCACCTACTCCCGCGGTTAAACAAACCCCGGTTGCAGCACCAGGGGTGCCAGTAATAATTAAAACCGATACGCTTTTTACATTATATGCCACCCAAAGGTTTTTTACCCCAAAAGAGCGGGCCGCTATTGTTGAAAAACGCATCAACGGTGTTATTTCGCGAATTGACTTCAATGCAGACTCCATTGTTCTGAAAAATGATTCGGCTGTTTCTGTTATCAGCTATAAATCAGAAATAATTTTGGCCCTTAATAACGCCGATGCATCGTTTTCTGAATTAGACAGACCTCACCTTGCAGAATCATATCTCACCATTCTTCGAAAAAAATTGGGCACCGACTATAAAAGCAACAGCCTTAAAGAGATTTTTATTAATGTATTGGAGGCGCTGGCAGTTTTGGCGGTTTTAATGATACTCATTTTAGCAGTTAACCGTGGGTTCTTATGGTTAAAAGGCAGGGTTTTAACTACATGGGATATTCGTATTGCGAAGCTTGGTGAACAAGGCGCTCCTATCACTTATGCTAACCGCCTGTTACCATTGGTTACAGGGCTTGTAAATCTGGCACGCTTAATTGTTATTTTCATACTTGTATACTTAGCGTTACCCCTGGTGTTTTTTATATTCCCGTGGACAAAGCCCGTTGCAACACAATTACTTAGCTATGTCATAAATCCTTTGGAGGATATTTTTATGGCAATTGTTCACTACATCCCCAAGTTACTTACCGTTATTGTTATTTATTTGGTTACCCGATACGTTGTACGATTTGTAAAATTTATTGCCGGCGAAATTGAGACAGGTGGCATTACTATTAAAGGTTTTTATCCCGACTGGTCTGTTCCTACTTATAACATCATCAGGGTGTTATTATACGCTTTTATGTTTGTGGTTGTTTTTCCTTACCTGCCCGGCTCTGATTCAAAGATTTTCCAGGGGGTAACCGTATTTTTAGGGGTATTGGTTTCATTTGGATCATCATCAGCCATATCGAGCATGATAGCTGGCCTTGTACTCACTTATATGCGACCCTTTAAAATAGGCGATAGGGTAAAGGTTGGGGAAATAACAGGTGACGTAATAGAGAAAAATTTACTTATTACCCGCATCCGCACCATAAAACACGAGGACATTACGCTTCCAAATGCTACCATTTTAGGCGGAGCAACTACTAATTTCTCTTCATCAGCACAAAAACTGGGTTTAATTTTACACACCGACATTACTATTGGCTATGACGCACCCTGGAGAACTGTACACGAGCTAATGATTAATGCAGCACTTGACACCGAAGGAATATTAAAAGACCCTAAGCCCTTTGTTTTACAAACCGATTTAAATGATTTTAATGTAACCTACCAGATAAACGCCTACACCAAACATTCCAAAAAAATGTCGGCCTTATATTCGGCACTTCATCAAAACATACAGGATAAGTTTAATGAGGCTGGTATGGAAATTATGTCGCCTAATTTCACAGCGCTGCGCGATGGAAATGCAATCCAAATACCCGATGATAGTAAACCCGACGGTTATAAGCGGCCGGGCTTTAAAGTCGAAAAATAAAATTGGGCTTAACCGTTTATCCAGCTGAATTTATACTCAAGCATCGGGTTTTTCATTCTATCGGCAACACGCAATAGGCGGTTAGGCAAATTCATGATGTAATCGCGCGCTTTTTCGCCGCTTTCGTTCAAGTCAACTACACTTTCAATATGCCAGTCTTCTATCAGCTCTTTTAGTATATCCACATAGTCGATAGCGGTATAAACACCGAGGCGTTGAGCTGCATCGGTAAAATGACCAAAGGTTTGGCCTATTTTTAAACCAACTTCACGTAAAAAGTGAGCCGGCATAACAATCTTTTTGCGCATCATATCCTCAAATGCAATCATCGCTTCATTCGGATCAACCTCAAATATCTTTTCAATAAAATATTTATAGGCTTTAGCATGACGGGCCTCATCGCTCGCAATCACACCACACATTTTTGATAGCAAAGTATCACCATCTTTTTTTGCTTGTGATGCAACCCTGCGGTGCGAAACGTTAGTAGCTAATTCCTGAAAAGAAGTATAAATAAAATTGCGGTAAGGATCATGCCCGGTACCGATATCAAAACCATCGGCAATTAGGTATTGTGTTGATACCTCCATCATACGCATATTTACGCGGCCCGAAAGGTATAAGTATTTATTAAGTAAGTCGCCATGGCGATTTTCTTCGCCGGTCCAATGACGGGTCCATTGCATCCAGCCACCATTTTCATCACGGGATACTCCATCAACCATGGTTAACCACGATTCATAGGTCGGCAGGGCTTCTTCGGTGATGGTATCACCTACCAACACGGCTATCAAATCATAAGATAAACCTTGTGCGCTTTCCTGTAATTCCTTTATTTCGCTAAAAAACGTATCTCGGGACGAATCCGGCAAAAAATCAGATGGTTGCCAAATGGTGTCGATGGGTTTCAAATATTCATCCTTTTTTTCAAGCATGAATTTTTCAATATGCATCATCACTTCCCTTCGTTTTTCTTCAAAAAATCTCATAATAAGTTATTAGCCCCTGCAAATGTAGCGATTTATAATAACAATAAATCTATCATTTTGCCTGTTAAAATCAAAGCCTTCCTCTAAAAAAACGGATAAACTATTACTTAAATATGCAATATTAAAACAAGCCAATAAGGCCCTTAATCAGATGTTATTTAAGCCATACTTAATATAATGGCAGGCAAACTATTTTAATATAATTTAACGGGACTATCGGGCTTAGGCCCCCTATTAATGGTATAGATCCTATTTTTTGCACGTTAAATCTTTCCAATACCATTAAAAAAGAAGCCGTGTATAGTTTCATCTGGTTACTGGCCCCCGGTTTTTGGAAAACTTTCCGCACAATAAGGAAATACTACCCCAATTATCACCATTTCCCATCCAGTTTACTATATATCATTGCTAGCTAAATAAAAACGGAATTAATCGAAATAAAAAATATAAATAACATTTTAGATTAATAATCGTACAAAGTGGCTTAAAATATAAAATGTTATTTTTAAATAGTGCAAATCTCTACCGGAATATATTGTTTATCAATTTATTAGATATGAGACATTACGGTAAAAGGGCAAATTTAAAAATGGGGCATTTATATTTTGACGCGTACTGGTTTAGCTTTTAAAAAGCCGTTTTTGGCATGCATAAGGTTCTTTTTTTTGAATTTCATTTGCTGTCAATGCCTGCTGGCTTTCAACAAGATAATTAAGGTTACGGTGCAATACTTTTATGATTAGCTATAAAATGGCTAACTTGTTTTGATTAATAAATTATAAATACTGATAAATATTTACCCAATCAAAATCGTTCTTTATAAAAAGCATGCCATGCTTCAACCATCCAATACTTTTAAGTGGTTGTGGTTTGTATAATGCTTTGTGAGATTTGTGCGGCCGATGACATACATTTGAGATTTGAGCTGGTAAAAACGCCTACAAATGTGAAACTGGCCTAGTTGGATTACTTTTTGCTATAACGAAGTTGAAAAAAAATGATTGACGAGCGGTAGCAAACTTGTTTTAAAATTAAAAAATGTACGTTTTTTTCAATATACTTAATTTGTTTACATACGCATAGGTATATTTACTAAATTTTAATATATTCATTTAATTCATAAGCATTAAATTTGAGATAATTATAATCTTATCATAGTTTAATAACACCCAAATAATGTTTGTTCAAATAACAAAAGAAGAATTTTTAAATGAGGTATCAAAAAAAGCCTGGTATCAAACCAATAATATCATTTGGACAGTAATATTCATATATCCATTATTTAGTATTATTGATTTTATTTTTGCCAATGCTTTCTGGATCCAGTTCTTCATTATACGCATTATTACCGATCTTATAATATTAGCGCTTTACAACTATTTTCAGCGTAAGGTTTACAATTACCGTATATTGCTTCATATCACGCTTTTTATACTATCAGCAACTTCGGCCCTGTTATGTAATATAGTTGATATCCAGCAGCTAAATATTTACTTTATATTATACTCCGCAATTGTATTGTTTTTTAATCTGCAGGCCTTTTGGGAACCGGTTAACTCGTTTATTCAGGCTGTTGTAGCGGTTTTACTCCTTACTTTATTTTTTAATCTGTTTGGCCAATATACTTTGGATACTGTTATTACCTACGGCGGCCAGTTCTTCATCATTATTTTATTAATCTCGTGCCTTATTCCTGGCGCCCGTTATAAAATTAATCTGCGCGATATCCGCTCACAGTTAGTAATCGCAAAATCAAACGAGCAGCTTAAAAGCCAAAATCAAAACATCAACGAAAAAAACAGTATTATCGACGCTCAATATGAACAACTCCGCAAGCTCGATAATCAAAAAAATAGTTTTATTCATATTGCCGGGCACGATCTGAAAAACCTGGTGGGCTCAATTATTATGAGCAATAATATGTTAAAGGATGAAGATTATCGTTTGAGCGCCGATCAGTTGGAGTTGATCGGCTATATCTCAGAGTCATCCGAAAAGATGCAATACCTGTTAAATAAGCTGATGAACGTAAAAGAGATTGAATCGCCCGAAATGAAATTTAACCTGGAGCAATTTGATATCAATACCGAAGTATTGCATGTATTTAAAGGATTGGTAGAAACGGCGCAAATGAAGAACATTCATTTGACGGATAACATATCAAAAACGCCAATAATTGTTAACCTCGATAAGGTTTTTGCAGGACAGGTATTCCAGAATCTGCTGTCAAACGCCATAAAATTTTCGCAAACCAATAACAATATTCGTGTTTTAACGAGTTTACAGCGCCAAAGCTTTATTTTTGAGATAATTGATGAAGGTATACCAATAGGCCAGGATGAGCTGGATTTGATGTTTAACAAATTAAAAACATTAAGCGAAGCATCTGAGCACATTGAAAACCGCCTTGGCCTTGGCCTTTCAATTGCAAAATTAATGACTAAGGAAATGGGGGGCGAGCTGTTTTATCGCAGTGATGAAAATGGTAATTATTTTAAAGTAGAATTTCACGTAATAAATTAATATTTACAAACCAATGAATAAATTTTTAACCTTATTAGCCCTTGTATTTCTTTTCAGTAAGGCATCATTGGCCCAAAATGTTGTGTCCTTCAAATCATTGGGACATAATGACGACGCCATCTACGGATTAAGCGGCGCAAGTTCAATATATGTTAAAGTCTCGCCATTGTATGAGATTAACGGCAGCAAGCTGGTTCTATATTTTGAACCTTCGCAGGCGCTAATAAAAGAACATTCATTCATTAATATCATCCTGAATGACCGCCCGGCATATAGCGCACGTTTAACTAAGGATTCCATACAAAAAATCTCGTTAAACCTAACCAGCGCTGATATTTCGGCTGATAAATTCCTGAAAATACAGATCAAAACGCTGTTAACCATTACCGACGATATCTGTCGCGACCTTGACAACCCGGCAATGTGGTTAAAGATAAAAGACTATTCTTATCTATCATTTGTTAAAAATGATAAAGCAGGTTTAAATAACGTAAACATCAGTAATTGTTTTGACTCAAAAAGAGCAATAGTTTATCCCTCAAATCCATCACTTTCTGATTTAAAAGCAGTAGCATGGGCTTATGCCAGGCTTAAAAGAACACAGAATAAAAAAGTATATATTTTTGAAGCTGATCAGCTTCCTGATAGTATAAAAAATTATATCCAGGTGGGTAACCTTGGGTCGCTTCCTGATGATAAACGTTCATTAATTAAAGTGACGCCACAGGCAAATGAAGGTATATTTTACCTTGCCAAATCAATGAGCACCTTTACCGATACCGTAACCCAAATGGTTAACGAAAGAGGCGTTATGGTAGCACATAAATCTGTTTCGACTGAAACTGTGCCATCTGAAATATTATTTATTAGCGGCGGCGATGATGCCGGTTATGAAAAAGCTGTTACGGCATTAGGAAACATCAATATATTAAATTCAACCTTTGGCGATTATTTATTAATTGATCATGCCGAAAATACCTATTTTAAAACGGTTGATGAAAACAGGTCAAAGCTAACACTTAAACAAGTTGGCGGTTCAAGTGATTTCTTATCAGGTATCGGATCGTTAAAAAGTGCCTATACTTTTAAAAACAGCGATTTTAACTTTACACCAAAAGAGGTTGAAATCAGATTTATTGGCACCTACAGCGGCTTAAATCCGGGCGATAGGGGCTACTTTAACATCTATTTAAATGGTTTACTTATTAGTAGTGAGAAACTGGATGCTTCGGGCAAATTAAACACTTCAGTTACCATTAACCGTTATCAACATCATAAATATAATACACTTGAATCTGAGTTCAGATTTTTCCCAACCAGTGGCGAGTGTAAAAATAGCTTTATAAACTTTTTTGGAGAGGTTGATGTAGATAAATCATACCTGGAATCAAAAAACCCTTTCATATCCAGCGATCTGAGCTTTTATCAATATCCAGAGGCCTTTAACACAGGTACCACCCGCATAGTAATATCAAAAAATGAAGCCAAGTATACCGCCGGCGCCATTGGCGAAATTATTTACGAACTGAATAATAACATCAACGCAAACAACTTCCCTGAGTTTGTTTATTCTGATGCTATACCTGCAGGCGATTTAAAGAAATATAATATTATTGCCCTGTTAGATAAGAACGACCCGCTGATGAACGAGTTTCAGGGCGCTCCTATCAAATTCAGTCAAAATTTTAGGCTATACAATACTGATAATAATAAAATGGTTTATTCATTATCAGATACGGTTTCAACCGGATTGGCCCAGATATTTTACGGACTCAGCAATAACGCTACTTTGGTGTTAACTGCTACAGGTTCACACCAGGCCGATGCTTTTTTGGCAGCATCGCGGTCAATAACGGAACAACTTTCAACACTATCCAGTAATGTTTGCGTAACCGATATTAATTCAAACAAATACTTATTCAACATTAATAAATCAAGCGAAAACCTTGAGTATGTTGAAACAAAAAGCGCCCTTACCCGCTTCTGGGATGCTTATAACCTTTATATACTGGTAGGTATATTGGTGTTGATATTACTATCATTTTTGTTTGTACGCTCAAGGGTTCAAAAATCACAAGAGCTGTATAACGATTAACATTGCTTCGATAACCAAAGCAGCCTTAATCAATTTTTTATGATTAAGGCTGCTTAATAAATGTTTTAAAACCTTACTGTAAAATATAAATATGTCAATCCCCGAAATTTTGATTAATGACGGCTTTATAACTCAGCGGGATCGGGAAAAAATTGATGATTTATCAGCCCGGTCGGGTTTATCATTTATTAAAATAGCGCTCAATTTTGGTTACATCTCCCGCAAAAACTACGAACGTTCATTAACAAATGCCGGTTACGTTTTCCAACCAATAAGGGAAATGCCGTTTGATGTAGAAGTACTGAGTAAAATTGAACTGAAATTTGCCGATCAGCACGTAGCCATCCCCCTGCGGATAGAAAATAACCGGGTGATCACCATAATGGCCGACCCCACCAACCGGCTGTTTATTGATTATATACGGTTTACCTACGATTGCGAACCTGAGATAATATTAGCATCAGACCTGGACATTGTTTGGTTAAGCCATAAATTACTGGGCGATAAATATGTAAAGTCGGCAGTTTTTGAACTCTTAAACCGCGATCCAAAAAGCTCGGCCTTTATAACCTTTACCTCGAACCAGCTTATGTTTATTTTTTCTATACTGGCCCTTGTAGTAATTGGATTGGTGGTGAATTTTAAAGATACATCCATCGTTATCAATGTAATCATCAGTTCGTTTTTCCTTATAGCGATATTATTTAAGTTGTTTTTAGCACTGGTTGGGTCACAATTTGAACTGCATCAGGCGGTAACCAGGGAGGATCTGCAAAAACTTGTTGAAGAAGATTTGCCCATTTATACTATTTTACTGCCGGTATATAAAGAAGACAAACTGATTAAAAAGCTGATCTGGAACCTGCAGGCACTTGATTACCCGCGCGAAAAGCTGGATATAAAACTGCTTATTGAAGAAGACGATGATAAAACGCTCAATGCCGTACGTAATCTTGATTTCCCGGCGATATTTGAGGTGGTTGTTGTACCCTTCCACATGCCAAAAACCAAACCTAAGGCTTGTAATTACGGGCTGCATTTTTCGAGAGGTAAATATTTGACCATTTACGATGCTGAAGACATACCAGATACCGATCAGCTAAAGAAGATAGTATCTATGTTTGATAAACTACCATCAAACTTTATCTGCATCCAAAGCGCCTTAAATTATTTCAACAGAAACGAAAACTTCCTTACCAGGATGTTCACTTTAGAGTATTCGTACTGGTTTGATTATATGCTACCCGGTTTGGATACCCTGGATATTCCTATTCCGCTTGGGGGTACAAGTAATCATTTTAAACTACAAAATCTGGTTGAGCTGGGCGCCTGGGATCCCTTCAATGTGACCGAAGATGCCGATTTGGGTTTAAGGGCGTATGCAAAAGGCTATAAAATTGCTGTGGTAAACTCAACCACCTACGAAGAAGCAAATAATGAACCTTTTAACTGGATCCGCCAGCGCTCACGCTGGATAAAAGGATATATGCAAACCTACCTGGTACACATGCGTAACCCTGTTGCGTTATGGAAAAAATTAGGATGGAAAGGTTTTTTAGGTTTCAACTTTTTTATTGGGGCCACACCGTTAACATTTTTAGTTTATCCGTTTTTACTTGGGATATTTATCAGTTACCTGGTATTTGATTTATCATCTATCCGCACCTTGTTTCCCGATTGGGTGTTATTTATGTCAATCTTTAACCTTATGGTTGGTAATATACTGATGATATACATTAACATGATGGCCGTATTTAAAAGGCGTTTTTATGAATTGATATTATTCGCAATTGCCAACCCGGTATATTGGTTAATGCATTCAATAGCAGCATTTAAAGGTTTGTACCAGCTAATTGTAAAACCTTTTTACTGGGAAAAAACAGAGCATGGTTTAAGTAAGGTTAACAGTCCAACAAATGTTGTTAAATGAAAGATAATCAATCCAAATATCTGCTGCTTATTACCATACTACTGGCAATTTATTACCTGGTATGCGGCATCTATTTAAATAGATTAGGCTACCTGAGCCACGAAGGGCTTTTTTACGTTGAGAAAGCCAAAATTGTGCTTGGCGGTATGGGCAACAGGCTAAAAGTAATGGGCTTAACGGCGCCGATACTGCCGTTTTATATGTCGTTTATCTTTTCCAGAGCCGGTATGCTGGCTCCGGTAATTGCATCGTCATTATGCACCGCTATTTTATTTTACATGGTGGCCCGCCCTATGCTCAGCAGGATGAAAGATCCCTTTTACCTGTTTATAGTACTTGTGATTTTTGTTTTCCACCCGGGTATACTTTATGCAGCCTGTTCCGGGAAATCAATAGCATTGGTTTTGATTGCCTTTTTCCTGTTCTTTTTTAACCTGCTTAAATTTTATCGTTCCAATACAACATTCCACGTTTCCCTGGCTAGTATTTGCCTGGTAATACTCATATTTTGCGATTATAAATTTATCTGGCTTACGTTATTCTTTATCCCCCTGGTGTTGTCCATAACGGTAAAAAGTTTAAACCTAAGCGAGCAGGAATCAATATTCCGCTTGTTTTTAAGCTTTAACAATCCTTCATTGCGCCGTAAGCTCATTAATAAAACCTTTGCGCTTTATATCATCCTGTTTATTCTGCCACTGGCTTGTGTGGTGTGCTATAAGCTACTTAATCTTACCCACGCACAGGATTTAAATTATTTTAATGAAAGCCCTTACGCTACATGGACGGTTTTAGCTGATAAGCTAAGCTTTGATCAACTATCAACTAACAGTACTTATCTTTTACCCGAAACATCAATTATATTATCGGCAAAGGTTCTTATTTTTTGTCCGATGATGTTGCTTGCTGTTTATCTATTCAAAAACAGTACTTATCAAATTTTAACCATTTTAACGCCATTTGCCCTAATTGAGTTTCTACACATTAAATATGAAAAGGTGTTTTTGGCCTATGAGTATTATCTAATATTTTTAATACTTGCTTTGTTATGCCTGTTTTATAAAGGTCAAACCATAAAAAATCAGAGCGTTTTAAAGCTCATTGTGGGTGTTTTAACTTTAATTCAGCTTTTTACCGGATATATTTTTCTTCAGGACTCCTCCATAGAGGAGGAACGTGCATTTAGTACTATCTTATTAAACCATACTGCCAACGCAAAGGAGGATCAAAACCGCGAGTTAGCCGATTATTTAAATCGTTTGCCTAATGAATCGAGGGTATTAATCGACGACGCCATTGCGTACCCGGTTGTGGCCTTTACCAATGATATTCATAAACTTACCTTGCCTTATGAAGGTGCTTTTTTAAGCGCCATTGAAGCCCCGGATCAATACGACGACTATGTGTTGATAGCGACAGAGAAAAATGAAGTTACCGGCTTTACGCAATTAAATGATAAATACGTACCCATTATAAAGAACACCAACAGCGGGTTAAGGCTAAAAAGAGTATTTGAAACCGACGACTGGGTTTTATATAAGGTGTTTGATAAATAAGTCTAATTATCGGCAGTTAAAGCAGCATCCTGTTGATATTTTTTAATTCGCTTAATAAATACCCCTGTCAATAATTTCCGGAGATATATAAGGGTCCATTCCCTGCTGTGCATTTTCTTGCTAAACCGAAGAAATACTCTTGCCATAGAGATTAATAGCTCCATTCGATTTTCTGTCTTAGTTTATAATTCCATATAAACCAATAGCTCAAGTATTTAAGATGTAAAGTATAAGGACGTTACCGCCTGATAGGCGGCCCGTGCTATGCGTTCATACGCCTGCAGGCCTTAGGCCAATGTCATTAAGTTAAGGAGTAAGTATCTGATAGTCAATTATTTATTTGTTTTTCTCGCGTATTTTCGTATATTAAACTCATAATCAATTAGTTAAATTGAAAAAAAAACCTCATATTTTATCGTTGAAAAATTGAGGGAAGGGTTGCTGGGCCAGGACCTGGTGGCTAAGTTTAAAATGAAAGAGCAGGATTTTACCCGTAACCGGAAGCAGCCGTTTCTGTCCACACTGCTTTTAATGATCAATCAGCTTAGAAAGAGCCTGGCTGTTGAGATTGACGGCTTTGTCCGCTTTTTTAATGATAAGTTTTCTGCAGGTATTTCGCATTTTACTTCAAGTGCCTTTATACAGAACAGAAAGAAGATCAATCCGGATGTTTTCAAGCATTTGACGGCCATTATCATCGATAATTTTTACACACCAGACAACGAGGATCTGAAACTGTTAAGAGGATTTCGTGTACTAGCCTGCGACGGTTCGATTATCACGTTACCCTTTACCAGCGAGTTGAAAGAACAATACGGGGTGGTTAAAAACGTCAGCACCTTAGATATTGCTCAAGCCAAAGTATCAGTCCTGTACGATGTGCTGAATGAACTGGTATTGGACATAGACCTGGACAAACCACGCTTTTCTGAACGCGATCTTGCATTAAGACACCGGCATTGCTGGCAGCCGAACGATCTGATCATTTATGACAGAGGTTATCCGTCCTTTGAATTTATCAATGAGCATATACGGTCGGGGATTGATTGCCTGATAAGGGCAAAAACAGTCCATTCACAACTTATAAAAACATTTATAGCCCGCGGCAAAAAGTCTGAGATAACGCTGATGTATCCTGATCAGGATAAGTCGTTCAAGGGAAAACCTTACACAAGAAAGCATAGCATTCAGGTACGCTTAATCCGTGTTGACCTGCCTGGCGGAGAACCCGAAATATTGATAACAACCTTGTTGGACAGCAAGCAATACCCTACTAAAATGTTCGTGAAACTCTATTTTATGAGGTGGAAAGTAGAGACCTTTTATGATGAGTTAAAAAATAAGCTTAAGGTTGAGCATTTTTCCGGGTATTCGGACACCACTATTCGCCAGGATCTTTATTGTGCTGTTTTTATCAGCAATCTTCAATCCGTTATTGTTAATGGCTTAGATGATGAAATAAAAGCTATTAATCAGAACCGGCAATATGATTATAAGGTGAACACTAATGTATCCTACGGTTTTCTAAAAAATAGAGTATTAGAATTGCTCTCTGAAAAAGCACCCCTGGATAAAGTATTCAAAGAGTTGGAAGAATTGTTCCTTAAGCACACCATCCCGATCAGGAATAATAGAAAAAATGAAAGAGATACTCAAAAATACCGCTATAAAGACAAGCCTTTTGTAACTAAAAACCAAAAAGACAGCCTATGAAATCCCTTAACTTAATGACATTGGCCTAAGGCCTGCAGGCGTATGAACGCATAGCACGGGCCGACACCCGGAGGTAACGCCCCTATACTTCTTATCTTAAATACTTGAGCTATTGGTTTATATGAAATTATAAATTAACTTTATATGTTAATCATCCAACAACCAAACCTTTTAACCCCTAAAATCACCAGTTATGAATTATCTTGTTTATTGGGCAACATTTATTGTGCTCTTCGCAGTAGTTTATTTTTTTGATAAATATTATTTTATGCTCAGGGATAATAGTACTGCGCTGCCTCGCCCATACAGCTTTGCGCGGGTGCAATTGGCGTGGTGGTCTGTTATTATTTTGGCAGCATTTATCAGTATAATTATTCTATCAAAAGGCAGCGCGCCAACTTTTAATCCTTCAACGCTTTATCTTTTAGGAATAAGTTCGGCAACATCTGTTGGCGCTACGTTAATTGATATCAGCGATCAAACCAATCCCAACTTAACCAACCTTGGTCAAAACATTAAAGGTGATAACTTAATGCTTGATATTTTATCGGATAAAAATGGAGTGAATGTACATCGATTCCAAACGGTAGTGTTCAATGTAGTATTTGGCGTTTGGTTTATTGTATATGTGCTCAATCATCTCGACAGTAGCGCCGCATCTCCAAGTACTGTTATGCCGGTTATCGATTCCAATAACCTTATTTTATTAGGGGTTAGCTCGGGCTTGTATACTGCTTTAAAGACTACGGAAAATAAACAACAAACGGTAACGCCGGCGGTAATTGAACCCAAAGGAGATGATCCGGCCAGCCCGGTGGCTGAAACCGAGACGGTGATAGCGGCAGGATAAGAAGATGGTTTAAAGATTCAAAAAAGAAGAAGGCTATTTGGTTTATGTCAAATAGCCTTCTTTTGTAATCAGATCCTTCCGCTCAATGCCTCATAAATTTCGGCTGCGAGGAGGCCGCTGCCGCCGCCATAATGTTGTATTATGGTAATTGTGCTATTATGTGCTTTAAAAGCAGCGCATAGGTTTTCTTCACTTTCGGGTTCAATCCCGCTGCCGAGTAAAACCAAATTAAAGGGTTGCCCTGTAAAAGCCGCTATGGCTTCCTCATCGGCAACGGTACCCGTTGCATTCCAGTCAGGGTTATTGTTTATCAACCGTACTATAGTTTGCAGTATGTCAGGGTGCCTGCAAATCACCAGGATTTTAATTTTACTCATCTTTTTTGAGTTTATATTTTAGAAGGTAAAAAGATAAAGGACACAGGTTTTCTTTTTACCTTTTGCCTTTACCCTTTCAACAATTCACCTCACTTATATTACCATCGGAACTTCCATTAATAAAAACTCAGCATCGGTTTCGGCTGTGATTGTAAATTTGTCGGTATCCCAAATGCCAAAGCCATCGCGGGTATTTAATAACTGGTCGTTTATTTTAACATCCCCGCTTAATACAAATACATAAACGCCATTTCCTTTTGCTTTTAAATTATATTCGGTACTTACACCCCTGTCAAAATTACCCAGATGAAACCATGCATTTTGATGTATCCAAACCCCCTCGTCGTCGGCATTTGGCGAAAGGATCTGCTGTAATTTGTTATGCCTATCTTCTGCATTCAGCGTGATTTGATCATAACGGGGTTCAACATTTTTTTTGTTTGGATAAACCCAGATCTGTAGAAATTTCACCCTTGATTCCCTGTCTTTATTATACTCGCTGTGATAAATACCGGTACCTGCGCTCATTACCTGGATATCGCCATTTTTTATGACGGCCACGTTGTTCATGCTATCTTTATGTTCCAGATCGCCCTCTAACGGTATCGAAATAATTTCCATATTGTCATGCGGATGTTTTCCAAAACCCATCCCTGCATCTACGGTATCATCATTTAATACCCTTAATGCGCCAAAGTTCATCCTTTCGGGATTGTAATAACTTGAAAAACTAAAAGAATGATAACTGTTAAGCCAACCGTGATTTGCATGTCCACGGGTTTCTGCTTTGTGTAATACTGTATGTGCCATGATGTTTGCTTTTAAATTGATACATCAAAGATACGGTGATGTGAAGGCCTGGAAAGATGATGTAGGTTAAGAAAATTGGCGGTTGGTTGATTAGGTTGGATTGAGTTGATTAAGTTGAATGGTATTACTATTTGAATTCTCATTTGGAACTGCTAACTGCAGACTGCGTACTGCAAACTGCCTACTGCTTTCTGAGCAGTCCGCTTCTCATCCGGCTAAAAAACTCGGGGGTTACGCCTATGTATGAGGCTATTTGTTTATGCGGCAGATGATCTATAAGGGTTGGGTACCTTTTGCAAAATATGTTATAGCGTTCTTCGGCGGTAAGGCTCATGTTATCAACAATGCGCTGCTGGTTGGCCACTAATGATTTTTCGGTAAGGATGCGGAAAAAGCGTTCAAACTTTGGGATCTCTACGTATAGTTTTTCCTGATTGGCTTTTGATAACAGGATGCTTTCTGTATCCTCCAGCGCTTCGATATTTAATATACCCTGTTTTTGTGAGAGCAGGCTATACATATCTGCTATCCACCAGTCGGCAGGGGCAAAGCTTAAAACGTGCTCAACGCCATTTTTATCAACCGTAAACCCGCGCAAACAGCCCGATGTTACAAAAACTGAATATTTGCATGTTTCGCCCTCATTTAAAATAAACTGTTTCCGTTTAATTTTTTTAGGCTGAAGGTATGCTGCAAAGGTTTCTTTTTCTGCAGTATCCAGATGAATGTATTTTGAAACGTTATTCAGCAGCAAATCAAATGGCATATTCTTAATATTAAGTAGCTGTAATTTAATTATTTAATAACATCGGCTTAAATCTACGGCAATAATAAAAATGTAAAATTGGAGTATAAATTTTAGCCATAATACTTGAAAGCGCCAGCAGCAATTTTAAGCAAAAAGTTACTAAAAACAGGTATTTTTGTTTTACTGCTCTTTAGCCTCCAAACCGTACGTTCGCAAAGCATCCCTTTACCAAATGCTTTTGCTCACAATGATTATTGCCATCCTCATCCGTTGTTTGATGCGCTTGATAATGGCTATACCAATATAGAGGCGGATATTTTTTTGGAGGAAGGCGATTTAATTGTAGCGCATTATTATCCTTTTTTTAGGGATGAAAAAACACTCGAGACACTTTATTTGAAGCCACTTGCCCAATTAATAGCTAAAAATAACGGGCAGGTTTATCAAGGATACAATGCGCCGGTTGTGTTATTAATTGATATTAAAACAGGCGCTAATAATACTTATGCGGCGCTTAAACCGCTGCTCGAAAAATACAGGGATATTCTATCGGTTTATGACCATGGCAAGGTTGTGCAAAAGGCAATAACCATTGTACTGTCGGGCCACAAGCCTTTTAAAATGATTAAGGCGGAAGAAACCCGACTGGCGTTTATTGATGAAGATCTGTGTAAAACCGGCACCGATACTACAGCTGCAAACGTTTACAAGCTTGCGAGCTGTAAATATTCAAAACTACTAAGCTGGACCGGCCATGGCGAACTATCCGGTGTTGAGCGGACTCGATTGTGCAATTACGTAAATATGGCTCATAAATTCGGTAAAAAAGTGAGGTTGTGGGCCTCGCCCGAAAATAATACTGTTTGGAAAGAACTACTCAGATGTGGCGTAGACCTGATTAACACCGACCAGTTGGTTGCGCTAAAAAACTTTTTAACTATCTATGGCCGCAGCTATAGCAATTCAACAGTAATGCTGCCTTGTAATAGCATTGCTTCTAATTAGCTCATTAAATAATTATTATCCAGTAAATTAGTTTCATACAAAAAGCGCAAGGTTATTGTATCAACATTTTTTTAAATGCCACGCTGTCGCCGTTAAAAACGTTAAAATCAACTATATGGTTAATGCCATCTACCCGGGCTTTGTCTGAGTGTTGCCAAAACTTCCAGTTGGTTGTTTTGCTTACGTCAAGCTCGGGGTTGTAGTAATGGGCTATCCAAAGATTATAGCGATCAAAATAACCCTGCAGGTTATCCTGGTAAAATTTTAAGCCCGAATAAATAACAGGTTTTGAGCCGGTTCTCGCTTCTATCTCGCTCAAAAAAACCTGCAGTTCTTCGCGCATTTTGACGGGGGGAAGGCCATCCAATCGCTCAATGTCAACCACCATCGGTAAATCGCCTTTTTCAATATTCACGGTTTGCAAAAAGAAATAAGCCTGCAATTTGCTATTGAGTTTAGGCCTGAAATAATGATAAGCCCCACAAACAATACCCATTTTAGCAGCTTCGCGCCAATTGCGCTGAAAATAAGGGTCAACCTGTAAAATGCCTTCGGTAGCTTTGATATATGCAAAACTGATGTGCACATCATCCTCATTCATGTTTTTTACCTTTTGCCAATCTATTTTACCCTGGTAAGATGATACATCAATACCATGAATACTATATTGATTAGGAATAGGAATATTAAAGTTGGTATAAGTGTGGTAATGTGGGTTCCTGCCAAAGTCTTTTACCCACCGCCAACCAGATGAGAAGCTTTTTAAAACATAGCCGTAATAAAAAGGCGAAAGCAATACCAATATAATTATAGCAATTACAAACTTTACCTGTAAGGGCAGGCCGTTTGATGTTTTTCTTTTTTTGGGGGGAGTTTTTTTCTTTACAGGTGATCTTTTACCTGCCTGAGTTTTTTTAATTTGGGTAGCCACACTACAAAAATACTAAAAGCCTAACTTTGTTTGAGGTTTAATATAATTTAGAAAGATTGGAGCCAAAGGATCATAATACATCTTCCTGTCACTTTTTTAATGTTTATAGCTTATTCTCAATTATTAACGATATTTGTCGCAATGAAAGTGGTAGCCTTGGCAATGATGATTTGTTTGGTTTTTCTTTCCGGGTTTACCGGGAACGCAAAAAGCCTGACTGCCGCTGCAACAGAAAATTGCTGTCATCAAAAGGCAAAACAGTCTGCGCCTTGCAGTGCTGAACATAAGGGCGATGGCTGTAACGGAACATGCAATCCTGTATTTTCGTGTGGGGGTTGTGGCTTTTTAAAGGTCAACCGGCTTTTGGTTAATCCTACCCCGTTTGTGTTAAAGGAAGTTTCTTTAACCATTTATTATATGGGTGCCTTGTCCAGTTATTCCTCTACCAATTGGAACCCTCCTAAAGTTTAATAATAATATCCGCTACCTGTATCCTAATCACATAGGTCACTTATTATTAAACACATTTAAAACTCAAATCATGAAAAAGTTTCTTTTCATCACAACGATGATATTATTATCTATAAATACCATTTCTTTCGCAAATACACCTTGTTGCAATAACAAAATGAACCATTGCTCCAGATGTGCAAAATCATGCTCAAAAACAACCTGTTTGGATTATTGCAGTAAGAGCTGTAAGTCCTCGGGCGAATGTGATAAAACATGTAAATAAGAAAAAAGCCGGGTTCGCCCGGCTTTTTTTCTATTTATTCCTTACGCTAAATGCATCACCGCATATAAAGCCGTAACCGATATTAATATCCACAAAACCACTCCCTGTAAAAAAGGTTTAAATCCCACTGATGCCAGCACTGTACGTGACAAACCCGCGCCGATGAGGAATAGTGTAAGCGTTAAACCGGCTTTGGCAACTACTATTAAAAATGGCGCTGCGATGCTAACCACCGGGATATATGTATTGGCCGCAACAGCCAGGATAAACAGCCCGATGAAATAAGGTATGCTCACCTTTTTTGATTGGTTTTTAAATGCAAATGATGCTATAAAAGTTACCGGGACAATCCATAGGGCCCGGGCAAGCTTTACCGTGGTGGCCACTGCTAAGGCATGTGGGCCGTATTTACTTGCCGCACCAACAACAGAACTGGTATCATGTATGGCAATAGCACACCATAAGCCAAATTGCGTTTGTGATAAATTAAAGTGATGACCTATCACCGGAAAAATGAAAAGCGCAATGGAATTAAGTACAAACACACAGCCTAGCGCAACAGATATTTGTTTCTCTTCGGCCCTTATAACCGGTGAAATGGCTGCGATGGCACTGCCCCCGCATATAGCTGTGCCTGATGAGATAAGGAACGAGGTTTTCTTTTCGATATTTAACCACCGGCCCATAAAATAACCTAATATTAAAGTGCTGCTGATAGAGGCGATGGTAAAAAGCACACCCTCTTTTCCGGCCTGTATAGCGGTATGTATGTTCATGCCGAAGCCGAGCCCTACCACCGAAACCTGTAATAACAGGTGTGTAGCTTTATGGTTTAAATGCAAATAGGGGTGCCCGGTAAATTGTGCAATAACAAGGCCCATGAGCAAAGCAATTGCAGGGCTTGCATACGACGACAAGCAAAACGCAATGCAGCAAATAAAAATGGCTTTGCGGGTATTTTCATTTATGTTTAGTAATACGTTGCCGTAGTTAGTTAAAGTTTGTTGGGCTTGCATAATTGCTATATTTTATTGAGACAAAGATTGGGCTTTTAAAGAGCCTTTTTTTATCACAAATAGCAATGCATGATAACCAAAAGTTATGGGTGCTGCACTGAATTAATTTCATTCGCATAGATGTCTATAAAAAGCAAAAGCCCTCCTTAAAAGAGAGCTTTTGCTTTTAGGTATTTTCTATCGATTTTTGTGCGATTATAATTTGATGAAAGTACGATTGCCAATCAGATTGTTATTGCTTGATACTTGTACCACATACGTTCCCGGTACCAGGCCGCTTACATCTGTTTGCCAGTTGGCCGAGTTTGTTGTAGTGTTTTGAACAATTGTACCGGTGCTGCTTACAATTTTAATGTTGTATATGCTATTGGCCGAATTAGAAGCAGCAGCGCCAAGCACCGGGTTTATCGCTAAGTTCAGTGGGCCTTTTGCCGGGTTAGGATAAAGCTCGATACCTGTTTTGGCAATAGCTGTTGTATTACCGTACATTAAGGTTGCTATTTTTGAATAGCTTATGGTGCCATTAAGGTCAAGGATTTTTAAGCGGTATTGGTCGGTGCCTTCTGCCGGGCTTTTATCAATGAAACTGTAGGTTCCCTGTGCGCTTGATGAAACGCCATCAAGCACCTGGAAGGTGATGCCATCCGTACTTCTTTCAACAGTAAAGTTGGTATAGTTTTGTTCGTTTTCGGTACCCCATACTACCTGCGAACCTGTGGTTACTTTGGTGGCGGTGAAATTTAATAAATGAACACCCAGTGCCGGGTCCTGGCGGATAACCAAACTAAAGCGTTTTAAGCCAAAGCTTCCAACATCGGCGCCGCTGATGTCAAAAGTATAAAGCGGATTATGTTTAATATCGAGCGAATCTTTTTTATAAGCATCCATCAACCAAACCTGGAATAGATCGGGAACGCTTTCCACCGCATCCATATTTAGCTGGTAACGGCCGTTTGCAGAGGCGTTAACCGCTAACGGAATAACTTCCGGAGTTAATTTAGGGAAAGGGGTGCTGTTTATTGCCAGCCGAACACTATCGGACGACAGGGCGGATAAGCTTACAGTTCCTTCGCCTTTGAGGTAGCGTGCATCTTCTGTAGAGTCATACTGCATTTTGGCATTTTTGTCGAATAGAACTAAAATGCCATCCTTGTTAATGGTATCCTGAGAGAGCATTAAGTGTAACAGCGGAGTAACAGCGGCCTGAACGGGTGTACCCAGTAGTGAATTACCCAGGGCTGCAGTAGCCTGTGAATTTGTTTTTGCGGCCTCGGTAAAACTTAACTTAGGAGAATTGCCTGTTGCCTTTACAAAAAAGCCCTGCCCGCTTGGGATAATGTTAGATCCACTTGATACAATGGTACCATGTCCGAGGGCTGTATTGGCTTTGTAAACATTGTAATTTTTAGTTGCAGCCATAAGGGTGTAGGTAAATGGCCCAACATTGGTTGAGGTAATGCCCCCCGATGTGGAGGTATCCCAGTTAATAGAGCTTGCATAAGGATTACCTATCAGCGCAAAACCTAATACCGCGCTATTTCCGGTTACAGTGGTATAATCCAAACCTGATGCAGTAAACCATAATCTTACAGCTATTGTACCGCTGTTTAATGTGCCAATGGCTGTTAAAGTGGTAGGATCGGCAATAGCGCCGGGTGTAAATTTTGTAGCTTGATTGGTGCGGCTACCCCTGTCATAAAATAAAAAGCCATTTCCGGTATAAATTGCCCTATTTCCGTCGCCAACAATAGAGTAAAGAGAGCTGCCAACATTTATGGCAATAACACCACGGAAATTGCCGGATGTAAAAGTAAGGTTAGAAGGCTTTAGGTTATCGCGATAAAGATAGATAGTAGGATTACCCGGATTTGGGTAATC